>SKES01000045.1_pt1 | contig 118317 bp, 117 predicted proteins | sample 4826851 | NCBI WGS metagenome assembly SKES01 (sample SAMN11008803, study PRJNA524170) | human gut metagenome | biome: Human fecal sample; material: Feces; isolation source: fecal sample from pouch patient p52 | host: Homo sapiens | place: Israel: Tel-Aviv | collected 2016-09-04 | reverse complement strand
CGTTCATCCTGAGCCAGGATCAAACTCTCGTTAAAAGTGTTTGTTTCCAGTCAAGAATCACTACTAGCAATCCTATCCCTTTTACTGTTTTTAGGTTGACATTTCTGTCTGTTCTGAAATTTTCTCATTTGTTCGAAATTTTCAGGGTTGTGTTGTCTATTGTTTAATTATCAATGTTCTGTTTTGCTTTTCGTAATCAGCTGTTTTATTTTATCACAGCGCTTCTTACTTGTCAAGCACTTTTTTATTTTTATTTTTTCGTTATCACTTGTCGCGACAACTTCTATATCTTATCACTTTATTCTTTCTTTGTCAACAGTTTTTTTATTTTATTTTTCATTTCCTGTTAACTCTGATGAAACATTTCAAAAAATATAGCCACTGCTGTTTGCAGCGACATTTATAATATCATCTTATTCAAAAACTGTCAATACATTTTTTATTTTATTTCAAAAAGCTTTACTCTTTCTTCTCTACCGCTTTCTTATCTCATCCATAATTCATTCGCAATTCCCGGCACGGGATCCGACTTCATGCTGATTTGCACTATTCTTTTTCGAATCCCCGTACCTCAGGAAAATTTTTAAACCTAGATAATCAAACGATTCCCAAGCTTTTCAGACTAAAACAGATTTTTTACCGCCGGATAGATATTTTTAAATTTCTGATATCTTTCCTCGTATTTTTCTACAAGTTCCTTTTCCGGCTCTACGGTATCGACAGTCTTCACAAATTGCTTTGTCGCTGTTTCAACATCCGGATATTCCCCACACCCGACCGCTGCAAGCATGGCAGCTCCAAGCGCCGGTCCTTCTTCACTCTCTATCACTTCTACTTTTATGTTCATGACATTTGCAATAATCTTTTTCCAAAGTGGACTTTTTGCACCTCCACCGCAGATTTTCGTTCTCGCAATATTTATGCCAAGACTTCTCGCAACCTCAAGAGAGTCTCTTAATCCAAATGCCACTCCTTCTAAAACTGCCTGTGTCATTTCTTCCCGTGTTGTGTCCATAGACATTCCGATAAAAGCAGCCCGGACTTTTGGATCATTATGCGGAGATCTTTCTCCCATTAAATATGGAAGATAGAATACGTTATTCTCACCAAGTTTTGTAATACCTGCCTGTTCGTTTACAAAATCTGTTGTTTTCAATATTTCTTCTGACCACCACTTATTGCAGGATGCTGCACTTAGCATACATCCCATCAGATGATAGTTTCCATCTGCATGTGCAAAAGAATGAAGTGCATTATTTTCATCTACTTTAAATTTTTTACTGGAAATAAAAATCGTTCCGGAAGTTCCAAGAGAAATATTACACATTCCCTCTCCTACTGTGCCTGTACCCACCGCTGCCGCCGCATTGTCTCCGGCTCCTGCAATCACTTTTACCTCTTCCGTCATTCCAAGTTCCTCTGCAATATTCTTCTTTAAGGATCCTACGACCTCATAGCTTTCATATAGCTTCGGAAGCTGTTCTTCTGTAATACTGCATATCTCAAGCATTTCTTTTGACCAGCATTTATTTTTCACATCCATCAAAAGCATACCGGAAGCATCCGATACATCTGTACAAAATGTTCCGCACAATCGATAAGCAAGATAATCTTTTGGAAGCATGATTTTTTTAATTTTCTGAAAACGTTCCGGTTCATGACGTTTCATCCAAAGAATCTTTGGAGCCGTAAAACCGGCAAACGCAATATTGGCAGTATACTTCGAAAGTGTTTCTTTTCCGACTACTGTATTTAAATACTCTGTTTCTTCTCCCGTACGACCATCATTCCACAAAATCGCCGGTCTTATTACATTATCTTCTTCATCCAGGACAACCAATCCATGCATCTGTCCACCAAAACTGATTCCTGCAATTTGCGATTTATCACATTCTGCAGTCAGCTCTTTCAGGCCGTTCATAGATTGTTCGAACCAATCTTCCGGATTTTGTTCTGACCATCCAGGGTGCGGGAAAAACAAAGGATATTCTTTTGAAACTATTTTTTTAATTTCTCCGTTTCCATCCATCAGAAGCAGCTTCACAGCCGATGTCCCTAAATCGATACCTATGTATAACATATTTGTTTCCTCCAACTACCTTCCTGTTAACTTACCACACATTCATTACGGCTCAGTAAACGAACATAAAAATTCTGCAATCACTTCAATACAGCCTTCTACATCTTTCATATCCGCAATTTCTCCCGGTGTATGCATGTTCCGCAGTGGAACTGCTGTAAATACTACCGGTACCCCTTGATTGGAAAAATGAATCTCATCTGCATCCGTATAGCTTCTTGCACTTGCCGCCTCACGCTGTGTATGAATGCCGATGCGTTCTGCACATTCCTGCATTTTTTTATTCAACCGTTTGGATGCTAACGGACTATTGCAAAGAGATGGTCCCCCTCCAAGAACAACATCTCCCGCTACTGCCGGATTTGGGAACCTGCTATAATCCGTACAATTCGTAACGTCTACAACGACGGCTGCTGTCGGCTGAATCCGTGTACTAGACCAATATGCCCCGTTTTTAACCGTCTCTTCGCCAACCGTCGCTGCAGCATAAACTCCTATCTCACAGCCTCTCTCCCTCGCTCTTTTTAATGCCTCCATAATTACAAAAACACCAATTCGATCATCGAATGCCCGCGCTGCTAGTCTGCCATTTGCAAGTTCCCTTACTCCTGCATCCAATACAACCGTATCTCCAAGCGATACATATGCTTCCGCATCTTTTTTCGAAGTAGCACCGATGTCAATCAAAAAGTCAGAAGCTTTTAAATTATCTTGTTTAAACAATTCCCTGCTGCACTCTACAACACCATACACAATCCCCTTTTGCGTATGAATCCGAACTTTCTGTCCCGGATAATTCTGATGAATGATACCTCCACGCTCAATCGCCTGAATTCTGCCTTCCTCTGTAATCCTCGTGACAAGAAGACCAATTTCATCTGCATGTGCAGACAGCATGACTCTAACCGGACTTTCCGGATTTAAAATACAGATTACATCTCCCATTTCATCTGTCCATATCTCATCTGAAAAGGGCTGCATGTGAGATTTTACTACCTCTTGTCCACACTCCTCACAGCCAGATACCGATATCTGCTCTAATAGTTTATCCAAAAATTCCCTATCCATCTTCTACACCTCTAATTGCTTTTACTTTTTATTGTTTGGCGCTATTTTGTAATACTGTGCCCGAATCCTTTCTAATGCTTCCTGTAGATAACTCCTTGACGTTGCAATATTGATCCTTATGAAAGAATCAGTATGCTTCCCATATCTGCTGCCCATATAAACAGATACCTTTGCATCTTCGATAAAAAACTTTTCTAACTCCTCCGGACTGATCTGAAGCTTTTCTGTTTGCACCCATGCCATATAAGTACCCTCTGATGGGATCACTTCCAGTTCCGGCATATTCTTTTCAAGATATTTTTTCAAAAACTCATAATTCTCATCCAGATATGCATTGACCTGTTCTATCCATTCATCACATTGCGTATAAGCCGCTTCCATAATACCCGCAGCAAAAATATTCGGATTATGAAGTCCCCAACGATCCATGGTTTCTTTCATCCGCTCCCTGATTCCTTGATCCGGAATCAATAAGTTCGACAAGATAACTCCCGGTACGTTAAATGTCTTTGTAATCGAATTGCACACAATCATCCGTCCCTGAAGATCCTCTTGAAAGTGCAGGCACGACACAAATTTATGCCCTTTTTTCACAAAGTCTTCATGTATTTCATCCGATATCAAAAGCAGATCATATTCCTTACAAATATCAACTACTTGCTGCAGCTCCTCGATTTCCCAGACTCTCCCCGTTGGATTATGTGGATTACATAAAAGCATGATTTTTGCACAGACACCTTGCACTTTCTTCTCGTCCAGATTTCTTCTCAACTGCTGAAAATCCATTTTATATCTACCGTTCTCCAACACAAGAGGACTTTCAATCATAACACGGTTATATTTCTCAACTGCATTTTGAAGCGCTGTGTAAGCCGGAGTATGAAGAACAATCCCATCTCCCTCATTTGTAAAAGTTTCCACTGCCATATTCAACGCCATATTAATTCTCGGAGAAAATACAACCCATTCGTTCTTAGTTTCTTGTTCATAACGACGCTTCATCCATTGAGAAACCAGTTCTTCATAATTCTCTGGCCAAATAGTATATCCAAACACACCTTTCTCAACAATGTTCTGCATTGCCTCTATGATTGGCTTTGGGGAGCGGTAGTCCATATCTGCCACTCCTAAATGCATCACGTCCGAGCCAAACAACGCATCCATCTCATCAAATTTTGCGCTGTTTGTATTTCTTCTGTCTATTTGTTCATCAAAATCATATTTCATAGATTATCCCTTTACTGCACCAGCCATTGAACTTTCCAAAATCTTCTTTGAACAGAACATAAATAAAAGAAGAATTGGAATAACTGATAGTGTTACTCCTAAATATATAACACCATAGTCCGTCTTGTATACCCCTTGCATCTGCTGTACCAAAATAGGAAGTGTAAATTTCTCCTGCGAGAACAAAAGAATAGACGGCTGAACAAATGAGTTCCAACATCCTACAAATGTGAAAATTGCCTGTGTAGCTACACCCGGAATAATTACCGGGAAAATAATTTTATTGAAAATTTTAAATTCATTGCAGCCATCAATCCTCGCACTTTCCATAAGTTCATTCGGAACATACGCATCTATATACTGACGGATCCAATATACCATAACCGGAGTTGCAAAACTCGGCATAATAATAGAAAGATAACTATCCAGCAATCCTAATCCATTCATCTCCTGGAAATATCCGATGATACCAAGCTGTCCTGGCAGCATCATCGTTGCAAGTACAATCCAGAACAAAACTTTGTTTCCGCGGAATTTATATTTTGCAAATCCATATGCCGTTAAAGCTCCAATATATGTAGAGATCAATGTATAAGTAACCGAAATAAAAATACTGTTCGCAAGTCCTCTCCAGATATTTACATTGTCTTGTAATCGTTTATAATTATCCATCAAATGGCTTCCTGGAAGCATTTGAAAAGATGTTGCTAAGGCTGCATTATCATGAGTACATCCAATAATCATATTATAAAATGGTACTATACTTATAATAGCCAGAAAAATCAAAACGATATAGGTCAAAATCCTGCCGATTTTTGCGTGGTTTTCTTTTTTTGCTTTCACACTCATTTAATACTGCTCCTTCTTTCCTGTTGTATACTTCATAAAGATAATAGAAAATACAATAATAATCACAAATAATCCATAAGAAATAGCTGCACCGTATCCATAATCTAAATTTGTAAATGCAATATTGTACATATACATAACCATCGTCAACAAGGATCCTTTCGTTCCTCCCATTTGACCGCCGAATGTATATGGAAGGTCAAATATTTGCAGACCACCTATGATGGAAGTTACAAATGCGAAGGTCATGATCGGTCGCATAAGCGGAAGAACAATTTTAAAGAAGGTTTGAACCTTTGTTGCCCCATCCACCTCTGCTGCCTCAAACAGTTCATAAGAAATACCACGAATTCCTGCTGTGAAGATAATCGTATAATATCCAAAATACTGCCAAAACAGAACAAATGCAACAATCAACTGTGATAAGATCGGACTTCCTTTCCAGTTGATCGGTTCCGAAATAATATGCAAAGAGGTAAGTAACTGGTTCACGCTTCCGACTTTCCAGTCAAAGAGTAAGCTGAATAAAACACCGAGCGAAACTGCTGTGACAAGATTCGGAAAATAGAAAACCGTTTTAAAGAAATTAGATCCTTTTAATCTTCTCTGATTCAATAAAAATGCAAGCACTAATCCGAATACCATCTGTGGTATCATCGAAAGCAGCGCAATGAATATTGTATTCCCGACCGACTTGATAAACATCGGATCATGTAACAATCTGGCATAATTGGCTAATCCAACAAATTGTTGTTCTCCAAATCCATCCCATGTCATAAAGCTTAATTTAAACGTATAAAGAATCGGATACAGCGTAAACCCCAGGAACACAATAATATATGGGGCAATAAAGAAATATCCTGCATTATTTTTATTTATTTTGTTTCGTTTTTTCTTTGTTTTTGCGGACACTTTTTTGTAATCCTCCTTCCGACTAAAAAAGCTGCTTCGCGTTGTACTCTTCCTGAATACCTCCACGAAGCAGCTATGTTGCTAAAAATTAATCGATTTCGATTTCCGGATAAATATTTTTCATTTCTTCTTTAAAGCCTTCTACTGCTTCTTCCGGTGTTGTCTGTCCTGTAGCTATCAGATCCATCTGTGCAGTTGCACTTGCCCATGCCTGACGGTCATATTTTGTCATCGGATCTCCTTTTACATTTTTTGCTGTTTCATAGAAATCTGCAAAATACTGCTGATCTCCTGTAACGATATCTGTATGTCCCTCTTCAATACATCTTTCAATTGCCGGGATATATCCTGGGAAATCTCCCCATGTGTTTGCAAGACCGTTTACAAGGTAATCTTCGTTGGATGTCATAGTTTTAATCCAAGCCCATGCAGCATCTTTATTTTCTGATTTCGAATACATTCCATACCATGTTCCACCATTCTGGTAAGGAATTGGAGCCTGCATATATCCCCATGTATTAGCAGCTTTGTCCATTTCGTCTGCCGGAATACCTGGTTTAATACAGAAGTTTAATCCCCAAGTTGGAAGACATGTTAAAATAAACATATCTTTTGAATACATTCCGGATGTCCAGCCTGCTGACCACATATCAGCTTCTGCATCTACTTTATTTTTTACAACAGTATCCATCATTTCGTACATCTCAAGCATATACTCATCATCAATAATGTGGTTGTTTTCATCTACCCATGCCTGTCCTTTGTAAGATGCATAGAGTTGTAATACAGATTCCACGTCATCTAATAAAGCAATTTTTCCACCTGATTTTTCATAAACCTGTTTACCCGTTTCAACAATTTTGTCCCAGCTTGATAACATCTCATATAATTCCTGTGGATCATCGGTTCCAAGATATTCTTTTGCTAATGCTTTTTTGTACCAGAATCCGCCCGGTGTTGACTGCCATGAAAGACCTTTTACATTTCCTTCCCCATCTCTTGATAACTCATCTACATATGGGATCATATCTTTCGAAATCGCATCTGCCCCGTACTGTTCCTGGCTTAAGTTCTCAAGCATATCGGAATCTTTATAAACACCAAAGTCTGAAATTTCAAAAGTTGCTACATCCGGTGCATTTGTTCCTGTACGGAACGCATTTTGAAGTTTTGTCCGGTATTCTTTGGACGGCATAACTGTTACATTTACCTTAACACCCGGTACAATTTTATTGAACTCCTCCACATAGAAATTCATCTCGTCCTGGCTTAAGTTTGTCCAAACGTTGATTTCTCCTTCTGTCTTTGTTACATCCTCAGTGATTTTCTGTTTCTCAGGTGCTTTCCCATTCGCAGATTTTTTCTCACTTCCACCCCCGCAACCTGTAAGTACTGTCGATGCTGCTAAGGTTGCAGCAAGAACTCTCGCAAGTCTCTTTTTCATTTTTGTTTCCTCCTTTTGTGGATTTCCTGTTTCTTATATTTTAAATTATAGCAATCTTTTTTGTGCATCACTAGCAGACTTTCAACCTCTCAATGTCACTTTCTTGTCATTTTGCATATAAAACACATTTGTATATCTACTTTTTTATGCACATCAACGAGATTGTCAATAAAATATCATATTCGCACATATATTTCTTGGAATATCCAAAGAACAAAACCTCTCTCGCAAGCATGTTTTATCGTATAAGATTCCAAAGCAATCTCCTACGAACATAAAAAAGTTGCCCATACGCAAAAAGTATAGGCAACTTATCGATTCACTTATTTATCCCCATGGATTTTCAGTAGGATATCTCACACCTTTTGGCTGATTGTATCCGATCTCTTCTACTGGAACTCCAATATATTTGAATACTTCAAATAATACTTTTCCATGTTTTCCAAACGCAACTGCTCCGTGATGCGGGAAGTTTTTCTCAATCAACACATGGCGATAGAATCTTCCCATCTCCGGAATCGCAAAAATACCAATCGAACCGAATGATCTTGTAGCAACCGGAAGAACTTCTCCCTGTGCAATGTATGCACGCAGCTTACAATCTGCTGTACTTTGGAGTCTGAAGAATGTGATATCGCCCGGAACAATATCTCCTTCCAAAGTTCCCTGTGTCACTTCTTCCGGAAGCGATCTTGCCATGATCAGCTGATATTTCATCTCGCAGAAAGAAAGTTTTTTGCTTGCAGTGTTTCCGCAGTGGAATCCCATAAATGTGTCTTTATGTGTATAATCAAATTTTCCTTCAATATCCTCCCGATAGAGATCTGCCGGAACATTGTTATTGATATCCAGTAAGGTTACGATGTCATTACTTACTACTGTACCAATAAACTCACTCAAAGCTCCATAAATATCTACCTCACAAGATACCGGAATTCCCTGCGCTGTAAGACGGCTGTTCACATAGCAAGGCACAAATCCGAACTGAGTCTGGAATGCAGGCCAGCATTTTCCTGCAATGGCAACATATTCTCTGTACCCTTTATGCTCCTCTACCCAATCTTTTAACGTCAACTCATACTGTGCTAATTTTCTAAGAATCTCTGGTTTTTTATTTCCTGCACCAAGTTCCTCTTCCATTTCTTTTACAATTTCCGAAATTCTCTCGTCATCTGCGTGTTTATTAAATGCTTCGAAGAGATCCAGCTCAGAGTTTTCTTCAATCTCAACCCCTAAATTGTAAAGTTGCTGAATCGGGGCATTACAAGCTAAAAAGTTTAACGGACGCGGACCAAAGCTGATAATCTTTAAACTATGCAGTCCAATAATCGCTTTTGCGATCGGAGCAAATTCATGGATCATATCTGCACATTCTTCTGCGGTTCCAACCGGATATTCTGGAATATATACTTTGACATTGCGAAGTTTCAGATTGTAGCTTGCATTCAACATTCCACAATATGCATCACCACGTCCCTGAATCAAATTGTCTCCTCTTTCTTCTGCAGCTGCAACAAACATTTTTGGTCCGTCAAAATGCTTTGCAAGTAAAGTTTCAGAAATTTCCGGTCCAAAGTTTCCAAGGTATACAACCAATGCATTACATCCTGCTTTCTTGACATCCTCTAAAGCCTGAACCATGTGAATTTCACTTTCCACGATGCAAATCGGGCATTCATAGATTTCTGCTTCTCCATATTTTTCAACATAAGCTTTGATAAGTGCTTCTCGTCTTGTAACAGATAAACTTTCCGGAAAACAATCCCGACTTACTGCTACCACACCAATCTTAAGTTTTGGCATATTATTCATTTTTTCTCCTCCTGATTTACTCCAACGTAATATTCAGACCTTTGAGTCCATTAAAAGCTCCTTCAATCTTTGCATCTTCGTGAGCGATTAACCATTTGTTTTTTGCGACCATCAATTTTTCTTCACCCTCACCGGATGTTTCAAAAGTAAGCTCTGTGTTCGTATCCTTTGGAAGTACGATCACACAACGAAATCCCTGATCTTCCACGTTACACGGTGCATAGTGAAGCGTCGTTGCATATAATTCTACCGCAGTTCCTGCCGGTACATAAAAAGCTTCTACCCGTTCCGTGTCATATGTAAAGTCGTCCTCTATATCCTGCTGACAGCCAAGCAACAGAATCAGATTATCCACCGCCACATCCACTTCTGAGCAACGATGATATTCCAGTGCATTCAATGACTTATTATGTCCGTTGCAATATCCTATCTGAATATCTAAGCCGCCGTATATACTATTTTTCAATTTCTGTGCTACATCCGATTTTTCCAAACATTCCATTGATGGTACATAAATAACATCCTCCGGAACTTGTGTAGCATTCATTTTTTCTAACAGATCCGAGAAATCTAAATTACTTATCACTTTCCCGTATTTTTTAAAAGATTCATCCGTTACCTTTTTCATTTTTAAGCTTCTCCCCCTCTTTTGAAAATTTTTCTATATTTTAACAAGTTTTTTTATTCTATTCAACCAATATATTGCCTTTTTAATGTCACTTTCTTGTCATTTTTCCACAATAACCTCTTTATGACTTGCAACATAAAAAAGCGTATGCGAAACACTTCTTTCCGATTTCATTCGGAAGCAGCTGTCTCTGCATACACTTCTTTTAGTTTTTCTCTTTTCTAAAATCACTTGGTAATCTTCCATACTTTTTACGAAATGCATTTGCAAAGGCTTTGCTATTGGCAAACCCATGATTCAATGCAATATCGCTAATCATGTGATCCGTCTCCATTAACTCCTTACTGGCACGCTCCAATCTCACATTTTGTACATAATCCCTATAATTAATCTTTGCATACTTTTGAAACATCTTCGACAAATACGTTGGAGAATATCCGAAGATTTCTGCCAGACTCTCCAGCGACAATTCTTTTTGATAATTCTTTTTGATATAATCTGTAATTTCCGTAAGCCGACTTAATTTCTGATAACTTTTAACCGCCTCAGGACTAATATCCGTATTTCTATATTCTGTAACAAGTGTGTAAAGCAATTCATAAAAATAGCTTTGTACTCGAAATTCATATCCGCATTCTTTTTTCACATAGGTATCATACATTTTATGCATCAGCTTCATTAATTCCTGATTGCGGACGCGCGGCTCATGCGAAAAAGAAATAAATTGTTCATTTGTATAGTATTTTTTAAAAACGACAAGTGGAATCTGAATCACAACTGTTACATTCGGCTTTGGAGAAAAAATCGAATGTACTTCGTTGGAGTTTACTAAAAGGAATTCCCCCGCATTCATTTTATACTCTTCTTCATTCAAAAAGAAGCGTAAACTACCTTCAAAAATTGCAAAAATCTCTATTGAGCGATGCCAATGTTTTCCCCTGACATAGTTTCCATTCTTCCCTTCAAATAGAAACATTTTAAAACTCAAATCCTCATTTGGCAAAATAATCTCATGACTATATCCCATCTCATCTCTTCCTCTTTTTAAATATGTTTTCTATTTCTGTTATCGAAGTCCTTCTTGCTTAAAGCAGCATTTCTCTTAAAATCACATTCGCTCTGTATAATTCTGACAGGAATCTACTTGACTGTATCTGTCGGAAACACTCCGCTCCCAACGGAGTACCTCCAAACAAAGTAAGCACCAAAAAGAACATCCACACAAAAATGACTCCTAGAAAAAACCCAAGTGCCGCTCCTGCCCATCGGTTCAATCCATGCAGGATCGGAATCTTTGTGATCACATCCAATGTAAACAAAGTCATCCTCACCACGATTGTAAGGAAAACAAATGTCGTCAAAAAAGCGATTACATTGATCACAGTCCTCGTAATATAACTGCTGATATAATCTGCAAATCGTTCCGCTCCGAGTATCCCATAAATTTCCCGGTTATTGTTTTCCAAAAGGATCTGCTTGAAAAATTCTGGAAGTTCTGCCTGTTCGATTGTCTGAATCTGCTCTTGAAGGGAAACATCTTCCTTTTCTGCAATCTCCGCCGGTGCAAAAATCTCCATGCAATTTTTCTCGATCACCTCATCCACAGACGTCCACTTCATGATTGCTTCCCCGACATGTGGCGTAAGGATACTCACCAGTATCACCGTAAAAATTGTCGCAACAAAAGAAACACAAAGCCTGAAAAACCCTTTTCGATAGCCATTGCAGATACTGATCACAAAAATTGCCATAACAATGACTGCCATCCAGTTTGTCTGATCCATTGCTCTTTTCCCCTTCTATTTTACCAGACGAACTTTCTGGATTCCGTTGATATTCATGACCGTATAAGTGTTGATTCCCCCCACCGGAACTATATCGAGAATCTTATCTTGAAATTGTCCGGCAAACCGCTTCACACCATTCGCAGTGTAAATACAGCAATTTACACCGTCATACATCATCACCGTTTCTCCGACCATCTTTACATGTGCATAATCCCCTTGAAACTTTTTAGACATCGTCCGCTGTCCTTTTTGATTATAAAGACAGATTTCATATCCCTTTTTGTCCTTTGCCTTTAAAACAAAACCGATATACTTCTCTGTATGATATACACTCTTGATCTCTGTATCAAATTTTACTTCTTTTTTCAATTTAGGCTTGTCTGTTCCCTCATAAATATAAAACCCAGACTCCCCTACTAGTACAGACGTCTCATCATCCATAAAAAAAGCACTTGGAACAATCTGACCCGTATAGCTTTCTCCGGCAACCTGATTATTTTTCTCTTCTCTTCCCGCATCCCCAAAGTTGTAATACACCACGTTGGAAGCAAGCGCTCCGCTTTGTACATGTAAATAGGACACGATCAAGGTTGTCCCATCATTGGAAAGTGCGATTTCCACTGGATAACCGTCTTTTGCTGCTGATACTTTATTTTCTACGAGAATATTTCCCGTCGAGTCATAACACATCACCTTCGGAGAAACTTCATCTTTTAACACTGCTGCCACAATTCCATTCGTGGAAATAGACAACTTTTCGATTGGCTGCGTCGTCTCAATCTCTCCTTTGATCCCTTCATGGTCGATTACAATGATACTGTTTCCGCCACTGTCTCCGATTGCTGCAACCTCATGATTGATCTCAATGATCGGATTCTTGATCTGATAAGAATGATTCCATATTTCTTTTCCTTTTTGATCAATCAGTGTCATTCCGTCTTTTGTATATTTTAAAACGGAATCCCCGAACATCTTATAGCTTCCATCTGCCGAACTGTCTCCTTTGTATGTACGAATCACTCGTGTATTTTCATATGTGCGGTACTCCAAAAGCAGATAAGATCCAAAAATGATCATAAATCCCAGAAATGCTGCCGTAATAATTCTTTTCCACCTCATTAATTTATGCTTTCTGATCTTTTCTTTCAGATTTTGCATCGACTCTGACAAATGTAATTCTTTATTGATTTTATCAGTCATAGTTTTCCCCTTTGTTTTTCGGGATCTAATCGTTATCCCGCTGTTTTACTTATATTCGCGTACATTATATCACACTTTTTCTTTCTGGTGTGTTTTTAATTTTCTTTTTCTGATTACGGAAGAAGCAGTTTTTGTCCTACATAGATAAAGTCATTTTCTTTCAAACCATTGATCTTACAGATAGATGCAATATTTTCATCCGTACCATAAACTTTTCTGCTGATAGACAAAAGCGTGTCCCCTTTCCGCACAACATAAATATCTCCCTGGCTTCCCTCCTCAAGTTCCTCCGCAGCTCCTTCTTTCCAGTCAGATGCTTCCTGTTTTGTTTTTTCTTCTGTGGTCTTTTCTCCACTTTTTGCTGCAGCATCTTCTTTGTTGATTTCTTTTTTCTCTACTGCGTGCTCTTCCAGCTCCTTTTTTAATCCAACGGAAGGCGTCCGATCTACGCTGACTCTTTTTGCTTCCTGTTCCGATTGTGCAGATTCTGTGAGTGCTTCCAGCGATTTTTGTACCGACTGAATCTTGTCATAATTATTCATCATCGTTATCCCCATCACCAGCATGACTAAGATCAAAAACGAACTGGCGATACGCATAAAATGAATTGACTGTTTTTGATCTTCTAACTCCCCCTTCGTACGAATCAGGTTGCGAAAACTTTTTGCAGCCCTGTCCTCCACCGACTCACTGATCGTAAGTCCATTTTTTCTGCGCGATGCAATCATATAATTCTGCATCGCAGGATTTTTCTCATAGTAAATATAATATCCACTCACCTTCATCAGATCATTGAATTTATTCACATAAAAATAATCTTCTTTCTCCCGCAAATCCCGCATAACAAATATAGAATACGTATTTGGAAAAGCATTCTCGTGTGTCCGTATCACCTCGTCATTGATCTCAGCCGGAATTCCCGGGGCACTTACAAACCATCCTACGATCGTTGCATTTCCAAAATAACGCTTGCAGTCTTCGTATGCATTTTTCCATGTTTCTTCCGTAATCTGAAATGTATTTCCGTCCCGTTTCAGTTCATACATCTGGATCGCTCCTGTGATGTATATGTAATCCGGATGCTCCTTGTCTTCCATCTCTCCTATTAAAAATGCTCCCCGAATTTCCTCTGTCTGATCCGAAATTTGCCCGAAAAATGTATCTACATAATCTTCTACATAGATTTTAGGACCGCCGGATATGTTCCCAATCTGTCTTACATTTCTAGGAATCTCTCTTTCCATCTTTACTCACCTCTCTGCGTATTTTCTTTAGCATAGCACACAAAGCCGACTGAATTTATCACTTGTTGTCGAGAGGTCGCTGGAATATTTCGACAAAAAGCGGAAGGAATCGTACAAACATTGTACTTTCCCTTCCGCGTTCTTTTTCTGCTCTACTTTTATTGATATGATCCGAGCATTACCTGTTTTCGTTGCTTAGGCTTTCTCTGACTCGTCTCACACGCTCCACAATATTTATCTGTCAAAGTGGTAATGAAACCTTCCGCTGTCCGTGGCACTCTGAAAAATGTCACAGGCCACATATGCCGATAAATAATATCCTTCTCAATTTCATTGAGATCAAAAAACTTACTTGCATTTTTCAATGCTGTTCTCGGGTGTGTCAATCCGTGAAACCGATCACCCGTCTTTTTTCTGTGTGTGTGCCAGTCATACAAAAACAAGTCATGAAGCATTGCGCCTCTCGCTGCAGATCTTGCATCCAAACCAAGAAACTTACACCACTGATAATTATAATACGCAACATGCAGACAATGTTCGTAGCAGTTGCTGTTACCGTGATGGGGATACAATTTCATGCGAAGTACCACCGGATGTGTCGCGATGTCACGGATGCTCTCACAAAACTCATCCTGCCACTCCTTACGCACATGGAGGACTTTACGCTTCCAACTTTTATATCTCTTACTCTTTCTGATCATAGTCTCTGCTCTTATGATACAAATGCTTTTACTTTTTTGTAAATGCTGTCCGCATCCAGTTCATATTTCTTGATCAGTTCTAATGCCGGTCCGGATTCTCCAAACACATCATTCACTCCGATCTTCAGCACTTTCACCGGATAATTTTCTGACAGCACGTCACATACAGCACTTCCAAGTCCGCCAATCACAGAATGTTCTTCTACTGTAACAACCTTCCCTGTTTCTTTTGCAGATTCGATCACTAATTTCTCATCCAGCGGTTTGATCGTATGGATATTGATTACTTTTGCACTGATTCCGTCTGCTTCTAATTTCTTTGCAGCTTCCAACGATTCAGATACTTCCAACCCGGTTGCGATGATTGTCACATCTGTTCCTTCACGCAATACAATTCCTTTTCCAAGTTCAAACTTGTATTCTGGATTATCGTTGATCACCGGAACTGCAAGTCTTCCAAAGCGAAGATATACCGGTCCCTCATGTTCATACGCTGCTTTCACTGCCGCTTTTGCCTCTACATCATCTGAAGGGTTGATCACAACCATTCCCGGAATCGTTCTCATCAACGCAATATCTTCGTTACACTGATGTGTCGCTCCATCTTCTCCTACAGAGATTCCGGCATGCGTTGCCCCAATCTTCACATTTAACTTCGGGTATCCGACAGAGTTTCTCACCTGTTCAAATGCACGTCCTGCTGCAAACATCGCAAACGAGCTTGCAAACGGAACCTTTCCTGTCGTAGCAAGTCCTGCTGCAACCCCGATCATATTTCCTTCTGCGATTCCACAGTCAATATGACGCTCCGGAAATTCCTTCTGAAACATCGCTGTCTTTGTAGCACCTGCAAGGTCTGCATCCAGCACAACCAGATTTTCGTGAAGCTTTCCTAATTCTACCAATGCCTTTCCATAGCTCTCTCTTGTCGCAATTCTCTTTACATCTGACATAATGCTTCACCTACCTTCTCTAAATCTGCCATTGCCACTGCATACTGTTCTTCATTTGGAGCTGCTCCATGCCAAGAAGCTTCATTTTCCATGAAAGAAACATCTTTTCCTTTGATCGTCTTCGCGATGATCGCTGTCGGTTTTCCTTTTACTTCTTTTGCTTCTTTAAATGCCGCTGCGATCTCGTCAAAGTTATGTCCGTCAATATTGATCACATGGAAGTTAAATGCATCAAACTTCTTGTCGATTGGGTATGGAGAATTGACATCTGCAATATTTCCATCGATCTGAAGTCCATTGTTGTCTACGATCACAACTAAATTATCTAATTTTCTATGTCCTGCAAGCATGGCTGCTTCCCACACCTGCCCTTCCTGGATCTCTCCGTCTCCAAGAAGTGTGTATACACGATAATCATCTCCGGAAAGCTTTGCTCCGATCGCCATTCCAACTGCTGCTGAGATTCCCTGTCCGAGAGATCCGCTTGACATATCTACACCAGGAATGTGCTTCATGTCCGGATGTCCCTGGAGATAAGATCCCACATGACGAAGTGTTGTCAGATCTTCTACCGGGAAGAATCCTCTGTTTGCAAGTGTCGCATAATATCCCGGTGCTGTGTGACCTTTCGATAAGACAAAACGGTCTCTGTCTGCTTTTTTCGGATCTGCCGGGTCAACATTCATCTCTTCAAAGAAAAGATATGTATAGATATCTGCTGCGGATAATGATCCGCCCGGATGTCCTGATTTCGCATGGTAAACCGCCGTCACAGCGCCCTTGCGGATTTCATTCGCCATTTTCATTAATTCTAATTTATTCATTAGACTGCCTCCACATTTTGTTTTCCTACTCAATTATATCTGCTGCTTTCTCTTTATGCAAGCCGTTTATTCCCCGAACACAGCCCGGTAATCTGCCTGGAATTTTTCGATTCCCTGGTCTGTCAGAGGATGGTGTATCATTTTTTCGATCACTGCATATGGCACTGTCGCAATATCAGCTCCTGCCAGCGCACAATCCGTAACATGGATTGGATTGCGGACACTCGCTGCGATAATCTCGGTGTCAATACCAGAAACGGCAAAGATCTCTGCCACTTCTGTGATCAGATCCACGCCTCGCACAGAGATATCATCCAGTCTTCCGAGGAACGGAGATACATAAGCTGCACCGGCTCTCGCCGCCAGCAGCGCCTGATTTGCAGTGAAGATCAATGTGACATTGACTTTGATCCCTTCGGACGAAAGCACCTTACATGCCTTTAACCCTTCCGCCGTCATCGGAATCTTCACAACCATATTCGGATGGATCTTCGCAATCTTTCTGCCTTCCTCGATCATTCCTTCTGCATCTGTGGTCGTGGCCTTTACTTCCCCGCTGATCGGTCCGTCTACAATCGATGCAATCTCTGCGATCACATCTTCAAAAGCACGCCCTGCCTTTGCAATTAAAGATGGGTTTGTAGTTACTCCGCAGATGACACCCATGTCATTTGCTTTCTTGATTTCTTCCACTTTTGCTGTGTCAATAAAAAATTTCATACCCGTTTCCTCCTTGCATATTTGATTCTGTTTCCTCCTGCAGTATCTCATACAAATGCATCTTCACGTTTACAGCTGTGTTCTTCCTTCCAATGCACGCAGAAGTGTCACTTCATCGATGTACTCCAGATCTCCTCCTACCGGTACCCCGCTTGCGATACGGCTCACTTTAATTCCGGTCGGCTTGATCAGTTTACTGAGGTACATCGCTGTTGTCTCTCCTTCCAAGCTGGAATTCGTGGCGATGATCACCTCATCGACATCCCCCTGAAGCCGTTCCATCAGTTCCTTTAATTTAATATCTCCCGGTCCGATCCCAAGCATCGGAGAAATCGCACCGTGAAGAACATGATAGACTCCGTTATATTTTCCTGTCTTCTCATAAGCCGCCAGATCTCTGGTCGTCTCCACGACCATGATTGTCCTCTGATCTCGCTTATTACTTCCGCAGATCGGGCAAAGTTCCTTGTCTGTCAATGTACAGCACTGCGCGCAGTACCTTACATTATTTCTCGCCTCCACCAACGTAGATGCCAGCCGCTCCACCTGATCCTTCGGCATATTAATAATATGAAAAGCCAGCCTCCCGGCTGACTTTGCACCAATTCCCGGAAGTCTTGACAGCTCTTCGATCAATTTACTGATCTGACTGCTGTAATAGTCCATATCCTCCGCTCCTTCTTACACTAAAATGGAAGTCCCGGCATTCCTCCGCCAAGACCGCCTGTCAATTTTGACATTGCTGATGCTGATTCTGCCTCCACTTTACGGAGCGCCTCATTTGTTGCAGCAACGATCAGATCCTCTAACATCTCGATATCATCAGGATCTACCACTTCTTCCTGTAATTTCACTTTCAGGACTTCTCTTGTACCGGAAACAGTCACTTCTACAGCGCCTCCGCCTGCTGTTGCTGTAAATTCTTTCGACTCCATTTCCTTTGCCTGTTCTTCCATCTGGCGCTGCATCTTCTGCGCCTGCTTCATTAAATTCGCCATGTTTCCCGGCATTCCTCCGCCCGGAAATCCTCCACGTTTTGCCATAATCATATCCTCCTTAATCTTCGACCGTAATTTCCATATGAATCACATCTTCTATATCCACAAAACTATCCTCGAACCTTCTTCCATCGTCTACCTGACGGACATCGAGCGTCACTGTCTTGCCGATTCTGTTTTCAATCAGAGCTTCCAGCTCCTTCTTATGTTCTTCTGTCCCCACAACATTTGCAGAAATCTCATCCGGCAGTACAACTAACAGCCGGTCGTCTCCGCCGAGACTTAGTTTCGCATACTTCAGATAATTGCGCAGCATCGGCGATGCCTCATTGGCAATTCCCCGGAAGTTCTGCACCACTTCCCGCACGTCATCCGGAATCGCTTTCTCAAGCTTCGGGCGCTCAACAGGCCCCGCCTGCTTCTCCTCCTGCACGTAGACAACTCTCTGCTCTCCCTGCGTCGAAAAATCTGCTTTCTCCACCTTCTCTTCCACTGCACGGATCCGATCGAGCAGGCTATCCTGCGTCGTCTCCATTGCCGGTGTACAGAGCTTGATCAATGTCACCTCCAGAAGCACTCTCTTCTGTGTGGCGTATTTGATCTGATTAGACAAATCTGAGAAAATACGGATATACCGAAACAGCATATCACTTTCAATCATCTTTGCCTCTTCCTTCAACTGAATTAAGTTCTCTGTGGAAACATCCAGAACATCTTCCATATTATCAGAACTTTTCACAAGAAGCAAGTTCCTTAAATACCATGTAAAATCTGCCACGAGCTGTGTCAGTTCTCTTCCCTGCATGACCAGTTCCTCTACCGTCTGAAGAACCCCTGCCACATCCCGCGCCATGACCTGTCTAAGCATCCTGCTGAAAATATCTGTGTCCACTGCGCCAAGTACTTCCAGCACATCATCATACTTCAATTTCTGTCCGAGATAGAATGCGATACACTGGTCGAGGAGACTTAGCGCATCACGCATAGAACCATCCGCTGCCTTCGCAATATAGCGGATTGCTTTCTCTTCTACTTCCACATGCTCTGTCTCCATCAGCTGACTCATTCTCGCCGCGATCGTATCGATCGTGATCCGCTTAAAGTCATACCGTTGACATCTGGACAAAATCGTAATAGGTATCTTGTGTACTTCTGTTGTAGCCAAAATAAAGATTACATACTCCGGCGGCTCCTCCAGTGTCTTTAGCAGTGCATTGAACGCACCGATGGAAAGCATATGCACCTCATCGATGATATATACCTTATACTTTCCTTCCGTTGGACGATATGCGACTTCCTCACGAATCTCACGGATATTGTCGACACCATTGTTCGATGCCGCATCGATCTCTATCACATTCATCGATGTCCCTTCTGCAATCTTCTGACACATCGCGCATTGCCCGCACGGGCTTCCGTCTACTGGATGCTCACAGTTTACGGCTTTCGCAAAAATCTTCGCCACACTCGTCTTTCCAGTTCCTCTTGTCCCACAGAAAAGATAAGCATGTCCGATCCGCTCTGCCTTTATCTGATTCTTCAATGTCTGTACGATATGATCCTGCCCCTTTACATCCTCAAATCCACCCGGGCGAAACTTTCTGTACAATGCTGTATATGACATATTTTTCTCTCCTTATCTTCCTGCTGGTGTTTCATTCTTCTATATTCCGGAAAACAATCTACAGTTCCCTTTTGTATTTCCTGTAACCTCTGCTATTTATCACCGAAACTGATTCCTGTAATCTTCGCCTCCTGGACAATGCCGGAATCCGGCTGCACCGTCTTCAGCTTTCCTGCCACTTCCTTCAGCGGCACTTTTGTCGTCTCCCCGTTGCGGATTCCGACCATATAACCATACTGTTCTGTCATGATCAATTCCGCTGCCGCTGCTCCGAGTCTTGTCGCAAGCACTCTGTCATATGGGCAAGGAGAGCCTCCCCTCTGCGTATGTCCCGGCACTGTAATCCGGATTTCCTGACCCGTACGTTCTTTTAATTCCTCTGCCACCGCGTAAGCGATGGACGGATACTTACGATTTCTTAATTTCTCTTTGTATTCCTTCTTAGAAAGCTTTGCATCCTTTTTGGAGATGGCACCTTCTGCTACCGCAAGGATTGTAAAATGCTTTCCTGCCTCTGTCCTTCTCCGGATTGCTTCTGCCACAACCTCGATATCATATGGGATCTCCGGAATCAGGATAATATCCGCTCCTCCTGCAATTCCTGCATGAAGCGTCACCCAGCCAACTTTGTGACCCATCACCTCGACAATGAAGATTCTGCTGTGGGATGTAGCAGTTGTATGAATACAGTCGATGGTATTTGTCGCAATGTCTACCGCACTCTGGAATCCGAACGTCATATCCGTTCCCCACAGATCATTATCGATCGTCTTTGGAAGTGTAATGATATTCAGCCCTTCCTCCCTCAGAAGATTCGCTGTCTTATGCGTCCCGTTTCCTCCAAGGATCACAAGGCAATTCAAGTTCAGCTTATGGTAAGTGTGCTTCATCGCTTCCACTTTATCCAGTCCCTTCTCATCCGGAACCCGCATGAGTTTAAATGGCTGTCTCGATGTCCCAAGGATCGTTCCACCCATCGTGAGGATCCCCGAAAAATCTTTCGGAGTCAACATCTCAAAATTAGCATAGATCAATCCTTTATAGCCTTCTTTAAAGCCATAAATCTCCACGTCCTTGATCTTTGAACAAATACCCTTTACCACTCCACGCATCGCCGCGTTCAGTGCCTGGCAATCGCCACCGCTTGTCAACATTCCTATTCTTAACATACAAGCCCTTCCTTTCTATGGAAATATTTCCCATCCCTTCCGATTCACAGTCACTATTTCTCAACAAATATAGTATATCTTATTTTTCAGGTGCTAACAACAAAAAAATGCGGTATACTATATGAAGTACAAATCATCTGTTACTATTTTAAACCATTGCAAGGCAGAAAGGAAAAGACTGTATTTTCCCCTTTTTTCTTTGCCTGACAATGTACATTATTTTATAAAAAGGAGTCTTACATCATGGAAAGAAATGAATTATGCTGGTGCGGCAGTGGCAAAAAGTATAAACGCTGCCATATGGCGATGGAAGAAAAAATGGAGCAACTGAGGGAAGCAGGACACATTGTCCCGGGAAGAGAACTGTTAAAGACACCCGCTCAGATTGAAGCAATCAAAAAAAGTGCCGAATTAAACACCGCTGTGCTTGACCACGTTGCCAAACACATCCACGCAGGCATGAGCACAGAGGACATCGATGTACTCGTACACGATTTCACCGTTTCCCACGGTGGCATTCCGGCTCCGCTTGGCTATGAAGGATTCCCGAAAAGTGTATGCACTTCTCTGAACAATGAGATCTGTCACGGAATCCCGGATAAAAATATCATCCTTCAGGAAGGAGATATCATCAATGTCGACGTCTCTACAATCCTTGACGGTTACTTTTCAGATGCGTCCAGAATGTTTAAAATCGGAACCGTCAGTGAACGGGCCGAGCGGATCGTTCGCGTAACTGAAGAATGTGTAGAACTTGGCTTAAAAGCGGCAAAGCCTTGGGGACACCTCGGAGATATTGCCGATGCAATCTACACGCACGCACAGAAAAACGGGTATTCTGTCGTAGAAGATATCGGCGGACATGGAATCGGACTGGAGTTCCACGAAGAACCCTTTGTTTCCTATGTAACCCCAAAGGGATCTGAGATGGTCCTTGTTCCGGGTATGATGTTTACAATCGAACCGATGCTCAATGAAGGAAGCCCTGATTTCTTCGTCGATGAGGATAATGACTGGACGGTCTACACGATTGACGATGGACTTTCCGCACAGATTGAATATATGGTGCTCGTCACAGAGACTGGAATCGAAGTGCTGACAAAATAACAAGCAGCTGTTTTACAAATTTTTAACACAATACATACGACAAACTTAACATACAATACTTACACTTTATCATTGTAATTTCAAAGGAGGAATTGCCATGCCTGCAGCTTATGCACACTACACATTTGGAAAAAAAGTCCTTGCAAATATAGAAAATCCGGATATTCGGCGTATCATCACAGAACACCGTGCACTTTTTGACATCGGACTCCACGGTCCTGACATTTTATTCTTTTACAGACCGCTAAAGAGCAATCCAGTCAGCAAAGCCGGACACTTGATGCACGCAGAAATTGCTGCTCCTTTCTTCCGACAAGCAAGACGTGTCATCAACCGGAGTAATGACAGAGGGGCATCCATTGCTTATATTCTCGGATTTATCTGCCACTACTCTCTCGACAGCGAATGCCACGGATATATCGGAGAGATGACAGAAACCGGAATCTCTCATACGGAAATTGAGACTGAGTTTGACCGGAGTATTCTTCTCCACTGTCAGAAAGATCCCATCACAACAAAGACACTTTCTCACATCCAGGTAAGCAAAGAAATTTCTAACTGCATTGCACAGTTTTTCCCTGCAATTTCTGAGAAAGAAATGTTCGAAGCATTAAAATCATTCCGCTTTTATAACAACTTCCTGATCAGCCCTTGCAAAGTGCGCCGCGCAGTGATCAATGCTGCCTTTCGGCTCAGTGGAAGTTATGAAGAACTTCATGGTCTTGTGATGAACTTTCATCGCAATCCGGATTGCGCACCGATCTGCCGCAGACTCAGCCACCTGTATATCGAGGCAATTCCGGTAGGTGTCCGCCTGACCGAAAGCTTTTACAATGCACTTTCTACCGGAGAGCCGCTGGAAGAGCGGTTTGACAGAAATTTTGAATAACGATTTAACAAAGGAGAGTCCCCTATGGACAAGAATCAACTGACAAAACTGGAAAAATACTGGATCCTCTATGATATCGGAAATTCTGCATTTGTCCTTCTGGTATCAACGATCATCCCAATCTATTTCAAAAACATTGCATCTGCCAACGGAATTTCCCTTTCGGACTCCACCGCCTACTACGGATACGCTGTGTCTCTTTCGACACTGATCGTTGCAGTCATAGGTCCTGTACTCGGCACGATCGCAGATACAAAAGGCTACAAGAAACCACTTTTTACCTTCTCCATGATGGTCGGTGTCATTGGCTGTGCTGCTCTTGCTTTGCCGTCCTCCTGGATCTTCTTTCTGGCTGTTTTCGTAGTTGCCAAAGTTGGATTTGCTTCCAGTCTCATTTTTTACGATGCGATGTTATCAGATGTCACTACTGATGACCGGATGGATAATCTCTCCTCTCTCGGCTATGCATGGGGCTATCTCGGAAGCTGTGTTCCATTTATCGCAAGCCTTATCCTTGTGCTGTTCGCAGAGCCGATCGGACTGTCGACTGCTGCGGCAACTGCAATTGCATTCCTCTTAAATGCTGTATGGTGGCTGGTCGTGACGCTGCCGCTTTTAAAAAATTATAAACAGATCTACTATATTGAACCTGTACGCTCCCCGATCAAGAGCAGCTTTCAGCGCTTCGGAAATATCTTCAAAGAATTGCGCGAGAATAAAACCGTCTTTTATTTCCTTCTCGCCTTTTTCTTCTATATTGATGGAGTGTATACGATCATTGAGATGGCAACCTCTTACGGAAAAGATGTAGGAATTGACGACAACAGCCTGCTTCTGGCTTTGCTCCTTACTCAGATTGTTGCCTTTCCATTTTCGATCCTGTTCGGAAAACTGACGAAAAAATATCGCACGACAGATCTGATCTCTATATCGATCGTAGGTTATATCGGAATCTCTGCCTTCGCCCTGCAGCTGGATAAAACATGGGAATTCTGGTTCCTTGCTGTACTCGTAGCAGTCTTCCAAGGGGCAATTCAGGCACTCTCCAGATCTCATTTTGCCCGGATCATTCCGAAGAACAAATCGAGCGAATACTTCGGAATCTATGATATTTTCGGTAAAGGTGCATCCTTCCTCGGCACAATGTTGATGGGAATCACAACCCAGCTTGCCGACAACTCCAAAGTCGGTGTCGCCGTAATTGGAGGAATGCTCGTACTCGGATTTATGATCTTCCACTTTAAGTGCAGGAACGTTGAGACAAAATACTCTTAAAGCGTCTCATGACCCAACAACAGAAAAAGCAAATATAAAAAGAAAAGGGATTGCCGATAAAAATTATCATTATTATCGAAAATCCCTTTTCCTTTTGCTAAGACAACATTTCCACTGACAAAAAAAACATGTACCAACTGTACATGTTTCTCCAAAGCGGGTGATGGGAATCGAACCCACGTATCTAGCTTGGAAGGCTAGTGTTCTACCATTGAACTACACCCGCATCTGCTATAAAATTGTGATACTGCTTTGGTTTTCACCAAAGCGGGTGATGGGAATCGAACCCACGTATCCAGCTTGGAAGGCTGGTGTTCTACCATTGAACTACACCCGCACAGTGCCCAGAGCCGGAATCGAACCAGCGACACGAGGATTTTCAGTCCTCTGCTCTACCGACTGAGCTATCTGGGCAACTCAGTATCGCGCTAACAACAAAAATTATTTTATACTAAGTTTTCGGATTTGTCAATACATTTTTAAATTTTTCTTCACTTTTTTTACTTACACTTTCCATGCCTTTTCGTGTTCTTCATTTTCAAACGAAACAGAACTAAGGACATACTTCAAAAACACCGTTTGAAATATGTCCTCGGTATCTGCATAATTTTTTAAATGTATCATGCAAAGTCGCCGGATCATATCCGAATATTGCTCGACCACCCGATTTACATCTTGCTCACCTTTCATGAGTTTTTCACCTGCTACTTATTTCGCCCTGCCCGATATCCTTGTCTGTGTCTCATTCCCTTTCCGTTTGTCAGAACTTCCCCTTGGCCAGATTTACAATGATCATAAATTCCATTTTGATCCTCATCCACATAGGAACAGACCACTTTTGCATTGTCACAGATTCCATTGCCATCGACATCTGTAAAATTTCTTCCTTTTGCCTGTCCAGCAGCAAAGACACTTGCTGTCCCTGCGGAAACTACGATTATTGAAGTCAAAATACCAACTGTTGTTTTCTTCATACTCATAACGAAGTCCTCCCATACTATAAATGTAATAATTACGTTTCACTTATAATACGACTGTCAGGCAAAAATCCATTCAATATTGTTATTTTTTCTATTTTACGTACTTTTTAGTTCTTTCATCCCGGATGACCCCGCCAAAATTCATTCCATATCCAAAATCGTAAGTATGTCCTTCACTGTCTTCGTAGCATTCCATGTCAAATGCCACATCTTCTTTCTGTTGTTCAACCGTTTCCATATCCTTTGGAATCTGGATTGGCAGTAGTCCTTCGGGATCAAATGCTCCGGTAAGAACATCGAGCACAGCTGCCGGAGTCACCCCATATTCTACGAGAATTGCATCCGTATACGGTTCAAATTCTGCCATCACCATCGGATTTTTTAAGGTGACGATCGCAATGACTGGTTTTTCTCCCATCTCTTTTCTCATATTCAGAATCAGATCAAGATCTTCCTCATTTGCCGCCGTGTTCCACTTCCCTTTATACCCACGGTCCTTGGATGCTTCGAGCGGATCCCCTCCTGCAATACTTATCTCTCTTGCAGTTTTTGCCTCATATGGACGATATTGAAGTACCACCGGAACGTATCCGTTTCCACCATCTTCTCTGTCTCTCGGATCATATCCAACACTGATCGGGGATTCGATAAAACAGAGCGCGGCATCCGCTTCCCTCGGATCTTCTGTTATATGGAAATAAGATGCTGCCGCTTGTTTTGCCATCGGAGTCACTGTCTGATCTCCTGTCGGCATACTCATAAAGTTCAGATAAGAGCGTATATGTCTCTTTGGAATATAAACTTTGATTCCCTTTTTCAATGGAAGTACATGCTCCCTATTCTTTACCATCGTCACAGATCTCAGCTGTGACTCAAATCCCTTTTCTTTGAACGTTTCACATCCTACAATACTCAAAGAAGACTTCAAATTTAAATATGGATTTTCAAAAAGTCCTGTCCGGAAAATATTTAAAAGCAGGCGGTAGGCAGATCTCCGAAATCTTGCATCTGTAGCCTCTTTCCCATACTTTTCACATGCCATTCCGTAGGCTTCCATGACAGGCTTGACATCATTATTTCCACCAAACTGGTCGACACCGGCCTCCAATGCTTTTAAATGGCGTTCCGCCTCTGTCAGATGCTCCACACCCCAGCATTTTCCAGCAAACTCTTCTTCCGTCTTTCCTGTATCATGAGTGATTCCCCAATCGGTACATACCACTCCGTCATATCCCAACTCTTCCCGCAGCAAATCCTGGATCAGATATTTGTTGAAAGAATTTCCTACATTCTCTCCGTATTTCTGATCTCTCTCATAAGAAATCGTGTAGTAAGGCATGACAGCGCTTGCTTTTTTTGTCTTTCCACCAAGCGAAAATGCTCCTTCTGTAAATGGCCGTAAATGCTCTGCAAAATTTTCTCCCGGATAGACTGCATATTTTCCATAGGCATAATGCGCATCTCTTCCTCCCTCGCAAGGACCTCCGCCCGGGAAGTGTTTTACCATTGTATTGACGCTGTCCTTTCCCCATCCGTCCGCAGTTCCTTCGGTTGTCTGAAACCCGTCACAGTATGCTTTTGTCATATCGATCGTCATCTGGGTGTGCTCCCCGAACGTATCTGCAAACCGCATCCATCTCGGCTCTGTCGCAAGATCAATCTGAGGTGAAAGTGCTGTCGTAATCCCAAGTGCCCGGTATTCTGCAGATCCGGCTTCCCCAAATGCCTTTACCAGCTCTGGGTCGAAGGATGCGGACAATCCAATGCCATTTGCCCACTTCGAGATCGGTTCTCCGGTCACTCCCATATATTCTGCCGTAGAACCCGCACTGTGTCTCGGATCTGAACTGTTATTGACTGGGATTCCGAAACCGGTATTTTCCGCCAATGCCTGAAGGTTATTGTTCCATCTGACCGCCGCCTCTGTGCTCTCAAGCCCCATGATTAGAACATGGCGCACTTTATCTTTCTGCACAAACTCCTTCTGCTGGTCTGTCAATTCCCATGGCTTTGCACCACTTTCCTCATATCGTTTTCCTTCATAAGTTCCCCCAAACGTCTCTGCTAGTTTTCCTTTCGCTGGAATCAGCTGATGTGCACTGTAAAGCATTAACCCTGCAATATCTTCTATTTCCAAACGCTCTGCCAGATCCTTTGCACGCTTCTCATAAGATAAACGCCAATCTTCATACGGAAGCAACTCTCCGGCTCCTGCCAGATCTTTAAATGCATATCCATCTACGACCAAGATTTTGACTCTGCTTCCTTCACTGATTCCCAACTCTGGTCCGTTTTCATTTTGGAGCAGTCTATATCCGTCTTCCTTTTTCTCTGTCCATTTCTGTTCCATAAAATTCTGATTCCTTTTCTCTGAATTCATTTGCTTCCTATAATCTCCTTAACTTTTCCAGTAGTTTCTCCACCTCTGCAAATGTCAGTTTTCCACCGCCAAATGCGGTCAGTCCACGCAATGGCATATATCGCATCATGGCTTCCATCATATCTCCGGTTCCCTCTCCAAGAGAATCTCCTTGCATTCCATCAAAAACAGAAATTGCTCCCATTGCTTCTGCCATAACTTCCTTCGCACCCGGAATTGTCATGATATCACCAAACATGGTATCCATAGTCAGTTCTGGTCTTTTCTGTGTTGTAGAGTGAACTTGAACTTCCTGATTTGCCAGAATGTTTCTGGAAGACTGCCCCAACGCAATCCGATAGCTTCCACTCTCTACATTCCATGCATGCAGATCTGTGTCATAGTAAGCAAATGCCCGTTTTCCTAATGTAAATGTAACAGTCTTTGTCTCTCCCGGATGTAATCCAATCTTCTCAAACCCTTTCAACTCCTTGACCGGACGGATCACATTTCCTTTCGGAGGCATCACATAGAGCTGTACCACTTCTTTTCCGAAACGATCTCCGGTATTGGTCACATCTACCTGCACAGTCAGTGTCTCTGTGTCGTTCATCTCCGTCTTATCTAACTTCATATTGCTGTAAGCAAATGTCGTATAACTCAGTCCGTGTCCAAATGGGAATAAAACATCCATCTCTTTTGTATCATAATAGCGATAACCGACGAACACACCTTCTCGATACTCTACTTTATTTCCTTCTCCTACGTAATATAAGTAAGATGGATTGTCCTGCAGTTTCAATGGAAATGTCTCTGCCAGATGTCCACTCGGGTTTACCTTGCCGTAAAGCACATCCACAGTCGCTCCGCCGACTGCCTGTCCGCCAAGATACACTTCCAAAATGCCTTTCACTTGATCTGCCCAAGGCATTTCCACCGGAGACCCATTGTGAAGGACTACCACTACATTTTCATTGACTTTGCAAATTTCCCGGATCAGATAGTTCTGACATTCCGGAAGGCGCATATGCTGTCTGTCATAGCCTTCGGACTCAAATGCATCCGGCAGTCCTGCAAAGATCACAGCAACTTCTGCTTCTTTTGCCGCACGCACTGCCTCTGCCACGAGTTCTTCATCAACATGATCTTCCTTCGTGTCATATCCTTTCGCATATACAACCGGATATCCTGCTGCCATCTCCAGCGCAGATTCTGTCTGAGAGGCATTGATATGTGAACTTCCGCCACCCTGGTAGCGAGGTTTCTCCGCAAATACTCCGATAAATGCCGCCTTTCTCTCTTCTGTGAGCGGAAGGATTCCGTCATTTTTCAGAAGTACCATACACTCAGAAGCTACTTTTCTCGCAAGGGCATGGTCTGCCTCACGGTCAAACACTGCTGTTGCATCCCGGTTCTCCTCAAAGCGATATACGATGTTCAGGATCCGTTCGACTGCCTGATCAAGCACATCCTCTGCTAGTGTTCCGGTTTTGACTGCTTCCACAATCTTTTTGTCATTTAATCCAAAGGAAGTCGGCATTTCAAGGTCAAGTCCTGCTTCCAGATCCGGCACTCTGTCATTGACCGCACCCCAGTCACTGACAACAAATCCGTCAAATCCCCATTCATTTCTAAGTACTTCTGTCAGATAGGTTTTGTTTTCTGCCGCATAAGTTCCATTGATCTTGTTATAAGAACACATGACTGTCCACGGTTTTGCCTGTGTCACTGCACCCTCAAATGCACCAAGATAAATCTCTCTCAGCGTTCTCTCATCTATTTCCGAGCTCGAAGTCATTCTTCTGTGCTCCTGATTATTTGCAAGAAAATGCTTGATGCTCGTTCCGACATTCTTACTCTGTACCCCTTTGATCTGACTTGCCGCAATCTCTGACGCAAGATAAGGATCTTCTGAGAAATACTCAAAGTTCCTTCCACAGAGCGGAGAACGCTTAATATTGACCGCAGGTCCTAAAATAACCCCGACTCCCTCTGCCTGACATTCCTTTCCCAGTGTCTCTCCTACTTTGTAGAGAAGCTCTCTGTCAAAAGAAGCGGCGGTCGCACATCCTGCCGGAAAGCATACTGCTTTAATACTTTCATTGATTCCCAGATGATCTCCGCTCTCATCCTGTTTCCGGAGCCCATGAGGTCCGTCACTGACCATCATTGCCGGAATTTGCAGCCGTTCTACTGCTTTTGTATGCCAGAAATCCTGTCCGGAACAAAGTCCCGCTTTTTCTTCCAATGTCATTTTTGCAACTAATTCTTTTACGTCCATACGATTTCCTCCAATCTGATCGAATACACTCTGTTTTTTATTATACTACCGCATACACTTTTTTTGTAAGTCCTTATCCTTACTTTTATATAGGTCGATTTTATCTTTTGGGAATTGTTTTTCGATTGTTTCAGGCAATTTCCTGTGATATTATAGAGAATATGTGAAAAGAAATGAAAAATAAAAAAGCTGATCGTAAATACTCTTTCATTTTTTATAAAAAAGGAGGAACTTCCTATGTCAACAGAAATTTCCGCTGCACATGAGCACATTGAACTTTCCCACAATTTGGATATCCGCTTTGATCTTTTTCATGCATCAGATATCTACATTATGCCCCACTGGCACAATGCACTTGAGATTAATTTTGTTCTGGACGGCACTTTTGAGGTAACTGCCGATGGTCAGACTTTCCTTCTGCAGTCAGGCGACTGTATCATTATCAATTCCAAAGTAATACATGCCACCAGATACGTGAAGAATACCAAAAGTCTTCTTATACAAATTCCATATCCCCTTCTCAAAAAATACATTCCGGATATGCCAAAGATTTTTTTCGATGTACCTGTCTTTGCACAAGACCGCGAAACGAAGGCGAAACTAGATACACTCAAAACAATCCTGCAAAATATGATCTCAGCTACCGACAAAGCATCCTTATCTTCTGCCAATACACTCCGTTTTCAAATCCTTCTGTTTGATTTTCTCTATCATCTTTACAGAGATTTTCGCCGGGAGCTGCCGCTTCGCTTTACCGACCGTCGTTTTAAAAGTCTCTCTCTTCTAGAGCCGGTGATCGAATACACTAAGCAGAATTACCATTTGCAGATCTCTATTCCGGAGATTTCAAATATTGCCTCTCTGCAACCCGAATATTTCTGCCGCTTTTTCAAAAAGCATATGGGCTGCACTTATTTGGAATATATTAACGAAATTCGCCTTTCCCATATTTACCAGGATCTCACCTCCACGGATTACCCTCTCTATCAGCTGTTGGAAATCCATGGGTTTAAAAATTACAGAGTATTTCGCCGTATGTTTCACGAACATTTTCACACCACTCCCGGCGCACTTCGAAAAGAACTAAAAGGTCAAAACCAGTAAAAAAAGATTCTGATGATTTTTCCACAAAAAAACAGCAGAACACTTGTTAAAGTTGTTCCTGCTGTCATTTATCTTTTTGTTTTTCCATTTGCTTATGCCCCATCCTATTTGTGATCTGGGACATAAGTTCTTCCGTCTAAAGTACAAGCATATGCTTCTAATGCATCTGCATTTTCCATAATAAATGCTCCGATTTTTGCCCATACAGACATTTTCTTTTCTACCTTTTTCTCAGCTTTATTGTTTACATATACGTTCTGATTGTTTAATGCGATTGTTGACATAATAATCTCTCCTTTATTTTAACTTTTATAATTAACTTTTCCTTGCTACGTGTATTATGTTATCATACTACTATATTGTTTTTTAGATATAAAATTGACTACTTTTAGGTCAAAATTGACATAAGGAGATATTATCATATGATTGCATTTAAATATAAACAATTATACAACGTGGACGATACTGGAATTGCTATCAAGTATTATACAGAGAGAGGTTACTATACACCTCCTCACTGGCATTCTCCACTGGAACTGATCTTCGTATTAAACGGTTCTGCCGAGATGAGCATCAATGGACACAGACATCTCGTTGTTCCGGGAGATTTTGTCTTAATTGACTCCAATCAGATCCACGAATCGAAATGTGCCACAATGACGATGGGGCTCTGCATCCACTATTCCCGTCAGCATTTACAAAAATATATCCCTGATCTTGACCATCTGAACCTACAGTTCAGCCGGGATCTCCTCGTCAAAGAGAAGCTTGATATCTATCTCCAGATCTGCGAATTGCTGAAAAAGCTTCCACCACTCCATGTCCAGCAGCCTCTTGGCTACCGCCTCGAATGTGAGTCCATCGCAATGGAAGTTCTCTATCTGATCCTGACACATTTTGCCCGCCCTGCCGAAGAATCACTGATTCCTGAAAATATCGGGAGCCTTGACCGATTGAGTGCGATCACTTCTTATGTAGATGATCATTACAGTAAGCCAATCTCCCTTGAGGAAGCTGCACAGAAACTGGGACTAAGCCGAGAATATTTCTGCCGCTTCTTTAAACAGAGCCTCGGTGTGACGTTCACGCGGTACGTCAACCAGATCCGCCTGATTCATATTTACCATGATATCTGCAACACAGAGGACGGTATCATGGAAATCGTCGAACGACACGGTTTTACGAACTACAAACTGTTCAACAAGATGTTCAAAGAAATCTACGGATGTACACCGCGGGAGACCCGGCATAAACTTTCGATAGAAAAATAGCATTTCATTATAAGTGAAATATCGCACCTTCTTTATTTCTTTCCAACAAAAAACAGGTACATCTCACAACTATACGGGAAAATTTTCTCATCTTCCCTGTGATCTCTGTACCTGTTTTCTATAGTTCCTATTATTTTCTTCTACTGTTTCTTATGATCTGAATCACAACTGCGATCAGAATCATCACCAGACCAACTGCCCCCACTGTCAATCCAACAATCTGCACTCTGTCCACAGAAGTTTTACTTTGTGTTTTTTGCGTACTTTCTTTTTTCTCTTCCTCGTCTTTATCTGTTTCCTCCTCTATCGCTTCTTCCTCTTCTTCCACCTCTTCTTGCGTTTCCAGTTCCTCCTCTTCGGAATCCGGTATCACAGTGCTTTGCATGCTTTCATCCTCCACAAAGGTGATATCTTTTTCTTGTGCATACTTCTCCGCTGCACTGCCTGCTGCGCCATAGATTGTCAAATTATCACAATCCTCCAAACCGGTTCTCTCCCCAACATACTGCGGCATCAGTTTACTTCCTGCTCCGATTTTAGTTACACTGGAAGGAATATATAGTTCTTCCATACTGGAACACCGATCAAATGTACCTGGCGGGATTGCCTGCACCCCATCCGGAATGTTCAGACTTTTCAGGCTAATACAATTTCCAAAAGCTTCCATTTCTATATTTCGCAGGCTAGACGGCAGTTCCAGTGCTTCCAGAGATTCGCAAAAGTTAAATGCTCTCAGACCAATCTCTTGCAAACTATCTGACAAATGAATCGTCTTCATTTTAAAGCAACCCGCAAAAGCCTCTTGACCGATTTTTTTAACCCCATTTCCCATCGTCACTTCTTCCAGCTGCAGACAAGTGTAAAAAGCCCTCTCGCCAATTTCGATTACGCTATCTGGTATCACAACGCTTTTTATCTCTGTCTCCGTATCCTCAAAGATACTGTTATCCGGATTACCTCCGATGCGCTTTACTCCCTCTGGAATCACCACATGCTCCTCCGATCCGGTATAACTGGTCAGGCATCCCTCCTTATCGATATGGAAATCGGAATCTGTACTCTGTCTATCTTCCGCTCCATGGACCAGCATAGGAGCCGAGAACCCTACCAGTGCCAGAAGACAAAAGGTCAATACTGTCTTTTGTATTATTTTCACTCTCATACGCCCCCTCTCTTTAATAAGTGTACAATGTCTTCACTTCTCCGGTCGACAGATCTTTCTCCAGCATCGCTCCGCTCTGCAGCTTATAAGAATAGCGCCATCCTGCTCCACCTCTGATTTGCTTTTCACCGGAATCCATGAAGAAATATACCTTTTCTCCGAATTTTTCCACATACTTTAATGTAAGCGCAGTATCATCAGTCGCTTGTCCACAGATTCCTTCTCCGACCGAAGCATAATCCTCCTGCGTGATGATCTCTTCCGGAGCTCCATTTTCCGCATAATAGAATACACTTCCATCTGCAGTATAATATTCCGCCATCGGCGATGTGTCATTCAGTTCATTTCCGATGTATTCTTTGTCGACCGTTCCATCTGCATTGACCACAAAGTCAGCTGCCTTCAGCTCATCCCACTCTTCCGGCGTCAGGTCTTCTACCGTTTCCTCTTCACTACTGTACTTCGCAATCTTTCCACCCTGATACATGACTGCTGATCCCCCATAGTTTCCATATGAAAAATAAATATCTTTTCCCTGAAATACCATGAATGCGATTGTTGCATTGCTGACAAGGTCATCCTCATCTACGTGCTCTTCCAGATCCACAGTACATAGTTCTTTATCATCACTTCCGTCTGGCTGGATTCGTGCCAGTGTTACTTTATCCTTGCCAGCTCCTGCCAGCTGATAGTAGATAAATCCATCTTTAATCGCAAGATAACTTCCATCCCCTAATTTCGTTTCCTCTTCATTAGAAATGTTCAAGCTATAGATTTCTTCCTCATTCGGATCCGAACAGATAATATATTTCTCCGTCGCCGCTTTCAGTTTTCCTTTTTTGATCTCTGTAATGTCTCCACTCTTTCGGTCATAACTGCAAATCTTTGTCACTGACATATTGTCGATCGGCTTCTCATAGAAGATTTTTTCGTCGGTAACTGCGATCTCCCCGGCGCCTTCTGCCTCGAAGACCGTCTCTTCATTTCCAGACGGATCTCTCTTGATCAGCGCATTGCTCACTCCTGGCAGTGCCTGATACTGTGCCAGCGTTCCAGTCTCTTCAAAACTGCTCTTCTGATATTTCCAGTAATAGATGGAGCCATCCTCTCCTTGAATCACATTTCCCACACCTTCATTTTCTGCCTGCATACGTTCCTCTGTGATCAGAGAGAGCGGAATCTTCTGACGGACAATGCCATCCTCTATTTTTTCGTTGTATAAATTTGTATATTCTGTATTTAACAGAAGCGCACTGTCATATCTTGCACTCTCATTCATCCTTATGATCAGCTCATAACTTTTCGTGATCAGTTCCTGAAGATTCATCATTTCTAACTGCACAGTATCCCACTTCGTCACATCAATCTCATCCGTAGAAGGTGGGTTCCCTTCTGCCTCTCTTACTTTTCCGATGCGATCCCATGTGTGAAAATAAGTCCGAATCATCAGCATATAGTTTGCCCTTGCTTCCTTGAGCTGCTCGATTGTGATTGCCTGCTGATTCACAACATGATTTAATACATAACTGCAATTGTGCAGTGACATTGCGCCGATATCCAGCAGTACATCCGCATCATACGCATCGCTTCCGAGATCAAACTGTTTAGAAATCTCTGGGATTGCAGAGGCCACAGGAACAATCATCCCATAGACTTCCAACGCTTTTCCGGCGACCGGAACCTTTTTAAAAAGCTCAGAGGCAAATACATCCATTACCTGGAGAATGATCTGATGCCATAATTCTTTCTCCGAATCAGAACTATTCTCATACAGCCTTTTTGCAGAGTCCTGAAGCATTTCTGCTCTTTCTCCTGCTCTCTTTACATAGGATATATCACTGTCTGCAAGTGATTTCAGCTGATCACAGTAAATCTCTTGCCAGTTTTCTAGGCGATGGACCGCCTCAATCACTGTATACAAGCGCAGTGCAATATCCAGATCCGTTGCTGTCTGCGACACACTCCCCTGACTTTTAATTAATTTTGTAAGCCACTCTTCCGGAATCACATCCCACTTCGTAAATGGAATCCCATTTCTTTTTTCCATATATTTCAAAATACCGGACAAGTCTTCCGGCATCTTTCCAAGTCCCTCTAACATCCCATATCCATCTTTAAATATCTTCAACAGTGTTTCCATATCTGCAAAAATATCGTCTTTTCCTTCCAGATATTTTGAATCGTCTTTTCCAAGATCATATAATACTTTCTCGCACTGCTGTTTCTCAATCATTCTTTCGCCGATGACTGATAAAATAATCCGGTAATCAATCTCATCTCCCAGCGCCAGCAGCACATATTTAAAACTCTTCTCATATACATGATTGCCATAAAGATCTTCGGCAAGCGGGCGCATTTTTGCCAGTTTTGGGAAATCATTCAAAAGATTCCAAAGAGTCTCTTTCGGAGCATCTACGACAACCGTTTCCTCATCCATCTGCCATCCTGCATTCAGCAGGTACATTGTCTTCTCCAATGGAAGATAAATTTCATCATCTTTCACCTTACATTCCAGCGGAAAGGTCTGTCTTGAAATCGGTCCAATCTCATTTTCTAATGTTGCCGTCCCTTCTTCTACATTGATCCTCACCATATAGCCATTCCGGTTTAGGTCGACTCCGTATGCTTTTTCTTCTACAACTGCCCCACAGACCTGTGCGATTTCTTGCGGCTGTGCATAAATGATCTTGTCTTCTGCCTTTACATAAATCTGTGTCTTTTCTCCGGTCGCATACTCACGTATATTCAAATAACCGTTCTGCTCCTTTTCTTCTGCAAGTACACTAATCGGCTGCACAAGCATACAGACAGCAAGTATCATTCCCCATATCCGTTTTCTTCTCATTGTGCTCCCTCCAACTCTTTCACGACTTCACTGTAAAGTTCCACATACCCCCCAAGCAGTGCATCTGACAATTCATCGGTCATCTCTATTCTCCACTGAAGGTTTTCTTCCTTGAGAAGTATGTCTGCTTTATACGTCTTCATTGGCATTTCTCCCAGATTTTTTGTATCCCAATCTGAAAGGAGATGTAAAAAATCATTTAGCGCAGTCCCCGAATCTGATTTTAAATGTGTCTTCTTTTCAATCTCCAACTCTGCAATGGCAGGAAGATCCAGATTTGTAATTTCTACTGAAACCCAATAACTTCCATCTTTATGTTTCTTTGCTTTTCCAATCTCATAAGACAGATGATCTGCCGCAATCTTCATATATTCACTAAATTCCACAGGTTCTCCATACCCCTGATTCCAGAGAAGTCTTGTCAGCATTTCGCCATCTTTATCTTGATATGCATTCAGAAACTCCTCACAGACTCCCTGCGCCTCCTCCAGTGTCTTCTGTTCATACGCTTCCTCTCTCTCCTTTTCCGCACGTTTATTCAGCAAACCTGCCACTACAAAAATAAATAGGATGAGCAGAAGAACAATCGTCAGTATGACCCCTCTGGTTCGCCTCTCCTGTTTCTTTCTTTTCATATACATTCCTCCTATTTTTTCTTCTGTTTTTTTCATGATTATACTACTTCCCTATATCGTTTTGTATGATCACGTCATGGATTTCAAGATATATGTAATATATAACCTTACCTTGTCTTTTCTCACTGCTTCCCTCTGTGATATAATAGATTCGGATTTAAACTTTTAGAAAAAGAGGAGGAAGCATCTATTATGATCTTATCGAGTAAATTTTTTCTCATACTGATACAGCTGGTTGTCCTAATTTTTTCATTTCTCACCTGCCGTTTCTTCTTTCCTCTGAAAAAATACTTTCGCAGACACTCTACACTCTGCCTGATTTTTCTGTGCTGTGTGTTTGCTATACTGGTTTCTTTGATTCCTGATGAATCTTTCCCTTATATCTGCTTTGCAATGATCTTTTTTCAGCTGATCACTTGTTTTCCCTTTTTCGAGGGACGGCTTTTGACAAAAGTAAACTTGATTTTTCTCTTTTATCTGATGTTGATAGCGATCGAATCCTTTTTTATGTTGATCATCAGTGTCGCTGATATTCTATTTCCAGATAATACACTTGAGAGTACAATGCTGTTTTTAAACTACGACTTCAAAACATTGTCTCTATATACCTCTGTGTATGTGTTCTGTTTATATTTCTTCTATAAGAAATTGCTTCCAAAGCTCAGATATTATTATGGATTTGTCCCGGAATCTTCTGTTTTAAAACTAATCCTTCCTATTATCTGTATGTACAATCTGTCAAATATTTTATTTGCCCAGATAGACAGCGACAAACCCTCCACCCTGTTGATCCATGTAGGCATCAGCCTTATCCTGCTTCTGTTTTTTTTCTTTTATATTTCAAAAACCTGCAGAATCTTTGAAGAAGCAGAACAGAGAAAACAATCTCTTCTTCTGCAAAGACAGAAGTCAAAAAGTCAATCGGAATATACACGGACACTTGAGCAAAAATACCGTGCTATCCGGCGCTGGGAACATGACAGTTCTAATCACCTGACCACAATGACATATCTGGCAAAGGATGGTCACTGGGATGAAGTATCTGCTTATCTCGAAGAACTTATGAAACAAAAGGAGGCGGATTAGCTTATGAAATATAGAATCTTTTTCTTTTTAAGCCTACTATTGATGCCTCTGTCCGCGGGTGGTCTTTTCCTTGCTTTTCTATCTCTCCCCACTACTTCTCTGCTATTTTGCATCACTGAACTATTCAGTGCAACGGCATCACTTTCCGCTATCTTATTCTTTGGGATCGGTTTTTTTCAGATGGTAAAAGAACAGAACACAAAAAGCGAACTTGCTCTGTTAAAGCAACAGCAGGAAGTATCCTCCATTCAGGAGCAACAATTATCCAACCTGCAGAAAGATACTATCCACAACAAAAAATCCTTCTATCATCATCTGGAAACAATACAAAAAGCAATCCGCTCCGAGCAATATACAGAAGCACTTTCTTCTCTTGAGTCACTCTTACTTCGTCCTTCCAGAAGTAATCCTGCTTCCTATTGTGCAGATTCTTACATAAACGCTGTCCTGCAATTCAAACAAGAGGAGGCTCACCGGTATGGAATTTCTGTCAATTATCAGATCCTTCTTCCGGATCTCCAGCTTTTGAAAAATTTCTCTGCATCCGAACTATCCTGCATTCTATTTAATCTATTGGACAATGGTATCGAAGCATGTATCCAATCTGAAAAAGCTACACCTGAAATCCATCTGCAAATTCATACAGAGGGAACCATGCTCTGCATTCATATGGAAAATACAAAAACACCGGCTCGGACATTTCAAAAAACAACTACAAAATCTGCTGCAATCCGTCATGGATTCGGTCTTGGAATTATAGAGACAATCGTTGAAAAATATGGAGGAATCTGTCACTTTACAGATCAGGGAGATTCTTTTGATTCCTCCATCATTCTCAATTACCAGGAAAACAGGAGGTATCCAATTTCAAATGATACATATTGCAATTTGCGAAGACATTGAAACACATGCAAACAAGATGAAAGAACTGCTGACAGCTGTCCTTCCAAAGAATATAACTCTGACACACTATACATCCGGTAAGGAAATGCTGTCAGATATCCAGGATTCCCATATCATCTATGATCTGGCGATTATGGATATCGAGCTCGGTGATGCATCGGGAATCACTCTCTCATCACGACTATCTGAATACTGCCCGGACATACAGATCATCTTTGTCAGTCAATATCTAAAATATGTCAGCCCGGTTTACGAGACTGCACATACCTACTTCATCTATAAACCGGAATTAGAACTTTATCTAAAACCTGCCGTTCAAAAAGCACTGCAAAAGATTGAGGAGCACAGCCATCTGATTCTGACTCTTTCCTGGAACAAAAAGAAAACAGAAATTCTCCAGAAAGATATCTGCTATATGGAACGGCTACTCCGGAAAACGGCTGTCTACACCCTCCATGATACTTTTTACACGGCAGAAAAGCTCTCCTCTATTTTAGCTCAGCTTTCCCCTTCCTTCACTTTATGCCATCGGAGCTATCTCATCAACCTCGAACAATTATCTGCTTTCCTGCCGGGATATCTCTGCCTGAAAGATGGAAGACAGATTCCTGTAAGCCGTTCTTACATCCAGAGTGTCCGGGAACAGTTTCTCCAGATATATCGCGATTAACTCTACCGACACACATCCGATTCCGCATACCCAAAAAACAGCACAAAAAAAGTGGAAGAAACTCAATCAAAAGTTTCTTCCACTTTTTTCAATAATGCCGCAGACCGGAATCGAACCGGTACGGGAGTATAAGTCCCGCAGGATTTTAAGTCCTGTGCGTCTGCCTGTTCCGCCACTGCGGCATACAAAGTATTTTAAATGGATGGAGAAGGATTCGAACCGTTTTGGTTTTAGCAAACCGGTTACTTTACCTCTTCCTTATGATCAATGGATGGAGAAGGATTCGAACCTTCGAAGGCGTTGCCAACAGATTTACAGTCTGCCCCCTTTGGCCACTCGGGAATCCATCCATTTTCTTGAAGCAAATTACCTCAACTAGTATATATTTATATCATATCTGTTCTGAAAATGCAAGCAATTTTTTATCATTTTTACATCCTTCTGTTTGTATGCTATACTTAGCTTATCTTAGCAAAATCATTTTCCAATTTTGTAAAATATCATTTTTTATAGGCACGGAAATCCGCGACTCCTTCCTCCGTGCCTGTTATCGCGGATGATCTGGAGGAATGACAAATGTCCAATATTACGAAATACGCGCTGGAAGCATCATTAAAAAAACTCTTATTAAAAAAACCCCTAGACAAGATCACGATCAATGATCTCACATCAGACTGCGGAATCAGCCGCATGGCATTCTACTATCATTTTAAGGATATTTATGATCTTGTAGAATGGTCATGCCTGGAAGATGCAACGAAAGCACTTCAGGGAAAGAAAACTTATGACACCTGGCAGGAAGGACTTCTTCAGATTTTTGAAGTCGTTTTTGAAAATAAACCTTTCATCCTAAATGCTTACCGCTGCCTCAGCCGGGAACAGATTGAAAATTATCTCTTTCACCTTACTTACGAGCTGATCGCCGGTGTCGTCGAAGAGCAGGCCGCCCAGACACCAATCTCTGAACATGCAAAGAAATTTATTGCTGAATTTTACAAATACAGCTTTGTCGGTCTTATACTCGACTGGATCAAACAAGGCATGAAAGAAAATTATGAAGAAATCGTACATAATATCTGCGTGACCATGCACGGAACAATTGCAAATTCCATTCATAATTTTACAAAACAAGGGGAATGATAAAAAAATAATCATCTCCCTCTCTTTGTAAATTGCCACAAAAGAAAAGAACGTCTATGCTGAAAGTACAGAAGAAAGCAATGTAGTTATTTCAGAAAGGTGGTCATCTATATGGCAAAGAAAAAATTAGCGATCGGTGTTGCCTCCGCAGTTGCCGCAGGAGCAGGCGCCGCCATTTTATTAAAGAAAAAATCCGATGTAGAATCTCACACTGCTTCCTCAAAAAGTGTTTCCAAATCTTCCGACTATCGGAACACAGAGCGAGGCAAGCATGAGAAAAACAGCAAAGGAATCTACTATTCCAACGGAAATTATGAAGCGTTTGCACGTCCGGAAAAACCTGACGGAGTTGATGAGAAACACGCTTACATTGTAGGAAGCGGGCTCGCAGCACTCGCAGCCGCATGCTTTCTCGTAAGAGATGCCCAGATGCCGGGACCTCATATTCACATTTTAGAGGCGATGGATATTGCAGGAGGAGCCTGCGACGGAATTTTCGATCCTTCCCGCGGCTATATCATGCGAGGTGGCAGAGAGATGGAAGATCATTTTGAATGCCTTTGGGATCTCTTCCACAGTATCCCTTCTCTTGAGACCCCTGGCGCTTCTGTTCTTGATGAATATTACTGGCTCAACAAGCATGATCCAAACTATTCTCTTTGCCGTGCAACCGTACAACGCGGAAAAGATGCACACACAGATGGAAAATTCAATTTAAGTCAGAAAGGCTGCATGGAGATCATGAAACTGTTTATGACAAAAGACGAAGATCTCTATGACAAAACCATCGAAGATGTCTTTGATGACGAAGTTTTCAACTCTACCTTCTGGCTATACTGGAGAACGATGTTTGCTTTTGAAAACTGGCACAGTGCATTAGAAATGAAGCTGTATTTCCAGCGCTTCATTCACCATATTGCAGGGCTCCCTGATTTCAGTGCGCTGAAATTCACAAAATACAACCAGTACGAATCTCTGATTCTTCCAATGCAGAAATATCTGGAACATGCAGGTGTCGACTTCCAGTTCAACACTGAAGTAACGAATGTTGTCTTTGAATTTAAAGATCATAAGAAAATTGCATCCGCAATTGAATGCAAGGTAAAAGGTGTTGAAAAGGGAATCCTGCTTACAGAGAACGATCTTGTCTTTGTGACAAACGGAAGCTGTACCGAAGGAACGATTTACGGTGACCAGAACCATGCACCAAATGGCGATGCAGAAGTACGCACGAGTGGATGCTGGAACTTATGGAAAAATATCGCACGGCAGGATCCATCTTTTGGACATCCTGAGAAATTCTGCTCTGATATTTCCAAAACAAACTGGGAATCTGCAACGATCACAACACTGGATGATAAGATTATTCCTTACATCACAAAGATCTGTAAACGTGATCCAAAGAGTGGAAAAGTCGTAACCGGAGGAATCGTGAGCTGCCAGGATTCCAAATGGCTCATGAGTTGGACCATCAACCGTCAGGGACAATTCAAAGAACAGGATAAAGATAAAGTATGTGTCTGGGTATATGGACTATTTACCGATGTTCCGGGAGATTTCGTCAAGAAACCGATGCGGGAATGTACCGGAAAGGAGATCACGGAAGAATGGCTGTACCATATCGGTGTTCCGGTAGAACAGATTCCTGAACTGGCAGAACAGAGTGCAGTCTGTGTTCCGACAATGATGCCGTATATCACTGCATTCTTCATGCCTCGAACAAAAGGAGACCGTCCGGATGTCATCCCGGATGGATGTGTAAACTTTGCATTCCTTGGACAGTTTGCCGATACTCCTCGCGACACGGTATTTACAACAGAATATTCTGTTCGTACTGCGATGGAAGCCGTATACGGTCTTCTCGGCGTAGACCGTGGTGTACCGGAAGTATGGGGCAGTGTCTACGATATCCGCGACCTGCTCGACAGCTCTGTCAAGCTCATGGATGGAAAATCCCCTCTCGACATTCAGCTTCCGGGACCGTTAAATGCACTGAAGAAACCACTGATCCGTGTGATAAAAGGAACGGTAATTGAAAAATTACTCAGAGATCATGACATCCTGACAGATGAAATGTAACCTCGTTCTCCCCTAAGCACTGCTTCAAATACTATCTAAATAAAAAAATACGTCTCCGCAGAAATTGTGACTGCCTTATGTGAAAATCACAGCATTTCTGCAAGACGTATTTTTTTCTGTTATTGGAAAGTCGCCTGATCGGCGTAATTTACTGCAATATAGCTCTTTCCTCTGTTGATCTTAATTTCCTTCCCATTCTGATCATAAAATTTCAGCCTGGACTGCTCATTTTTTTCTTCCTTTGACCAGTGAATTTTCTGCACACCACCGTTGGAAATATAGTATCCAACCGAATCGCTGGCGCCATCCCAGTCTACCTCTTTATGTCCAATCTCATCTCTCACTGTAATCGATGTTTCCAGGACAAATACGTTTGTAAATGCAAGCTGCTCTCCAGTATTTCCATCGATCTGCGGTTTTCCATTTAAGTCTTTGACATATACTTTTTTTGCTTCATCATAAGTAAGTGTCGCTCTGGCAGCTCCAAAATTAATATCTACTTTCTGACAATCCTCTCCGTCCGGTTTTACCTGCTCATTGAGTCCGTAAAACGAAAAAGCCGCATCCTTCTTATCTTCCTCGATATCCGTTCTCAATCCTCTGGACTGCACGACACTGGCAAACTGAGTACCATCAAAATATCCTGTATGCTCGAGATCATATCCTGCACTTAGACGCACCTGATCTCTTCCGAACAGACCGCTTCCATCACTGATTCCATCAATCTGGTCCAGATTCAGCGAAGCAATGTATTCTCCGATTGTGTCATCGCTTCCCCAGTTGACATAAAAGGCATCGAATCCTTCTGACAGCGCCGGAAAATATGCGCGGCAGCTTCGGATCGCACAGATTTTCGGGACAGCCGTATAATCACCGTACAGCGCCATAAATCTTGTCGCATCCCCCTCTACCGGGATTTCAAAAATAATATCTGCCTTTCCGACCCCATACTGTGGCATCGCCGGATCCACGTTATTGACCATGACTGCCACTGGACGTTTCCCGATCGCACCCTCTGTCAGATCCAAAACTCCGGTCAGAAGATTCTGATTTGCAGGGATCTCCTCCGACGATGCACGCTCCTCTGATCCTTTCATATCCTGACTCTTCTGCTCTTTTGCATCTGACTGGCTTGCCTTTACAGATGCCTCCTGTTGTTTCCCACTTTTTCCACATCCCGGAATAACCGCAAGCATCAGGCACATGGACAATAGCAACATTCTCTTCTTCATACGACTTTCTCCTTACCCTTCCTAGATTTCTCCCTCTGCATTTACCTGTTTTCTTTATGATAACAGACTTTTTTTCCACTTTCCACAGCAATTATAGAAATGTTATCCACATTTAACAGCTGTTTTTCCACTGTTGTTGTGTAAACTCCGTCTTCTCTTCTCATCAAGTCAAATACCTGATCCCCTTCCTGCAAATATGCATATTGGGTATCGGCCGAAAGCCCCTCTATCGATATTACTTCATAGATTTGCCCCTCTTCTACTTGATACATCGTCTCCGGCATCGTAAGATTTTCCTCCGGCATCTCCTCAAATGACTCTAACACCGGTGGGAGATTCATCGTTTTTATCTGCTCATACGGAAAATAGTCTTCTATAAAAGTATACTCTGCCACTTCAAAAACAACACATTCCGGCTGAAACATCGTAAAATAATAATCAAAGTCAAAAATGTTCCGATAATCATGAACAGAAATATATTCTCCAAGACTGTTCTCCAAAAATTTAGAACCTAGGCCATTTAAATAACTTCCTTGAAAAACAAGTGTCCTCGGCACCCCTTCGGCAACTCTCTGCTCATTTACATAATAATTGAAATGATTAAAACTTTCATCTCTTCTGACTTCCGGACTGTACTGTTCTGTCAGACATTTGACTTCTGCGTTTCTTTCATAGACAGGAACTTTCTCATGAATCGGAATCTCTGAGAGCAACAATTTTTCCACCGTCTCTTCATGAACAGAAAATTCTTCTTTCGTGTTGATATGAACAGGAACTCCCTGCTCACTCAATCCTTCTAAAATATGATTGACTCCATAGAATGCACCCAGTTCATTCCAATGCCCTCCATCGTATTTTTTGTTAAATACCTTCTCTCCTTCCTCCGTCTTTTCCTCCAGTATCTCCGTATTATCTACATAGCGGATTTCTCTTCTGTCTAACTCTTTCAAAAACTGCTGCACCCACTGATTGTCATAATTCCACCCCTGCTCAAGCTTCTCCTGCAAAACAGTTGCCTTTGCAGGCTCAAACACGAATAGAAACGGAACTCCCCTTGCTTCGCAGTAATCCTGGATTTTTTTTATCATATCTGCAAAAGCGATATGGTAATCGCTAAAGATTGGATTTCCTCCTGTATTCAGAAATACATACCCATCTTTTCCATATACATAACTCGGGTGGATCATTTCATGAAAAATCTTATCATGACCTACAGTGTAAAGTTCGATCATCTCATTTCGCAGTCCGATGCGGTCATTTACATAATTTTCAATTGCCTGAGTGGCATCTTCCCCCTCCCGTATTGCCGAAACAGGATTGGCGGCGAGCATCCGGTTATCCACCTCTGAAACTGCATTTTCCTCAGTGCGAAAGGTCACCACAGGGATTGCGAGCAGTATAAAAAATATTACAATAAAAAATATCTTTAGTTTTTTCATTTTCTTCTCCTAACCAATTCTGACCTGCATCTTAATATTGAAAATACAGGAATGGGCTGTATGAACTATTGATCATAAAGATCACAGATACGATCATCAGCAGAATCAATCCTGTCTCTTTGATAAAAAGTCCCGTCTTTGTCCGAGCAAAAAAAGTTTTCACTTTTTCTGCCCATGGCATACAAAAGGTGATTGCCCCAAGTACCGCAACGACTGATAAGAAAATCAATTTTATTGTCAGGTAATGCTGATAGGTATATTCCACTGCACTTGCTGCATTCGCTGCACTGAGCCCGAACAGACTTTTCAGAAACACCTCCAGCCGGCTGAAATCTGAAAAGTAGAACACCTGCCAGCTAAAAAATACAATTGCCATCGTAACGACCCATTTACCTATAGCAGGAATTTTCTGATAGAAACGTTTTTCCCGTATGCAGCGCTCTACCAATACGCAGACTCCATTGATCACACCCCATAAAATGTAATTCCATGCCGCTCCATGCCATATTCCCGTCAGCAAAAATACGCAAAACAGATTCCATAATGTTCGTTTCATTCCTTTTCGGTTTCCCCCAAGTGGAATATAAATATATGATCGGAACCATGTCCCAAGTGAAATGTGCCAACGTCTCCAAAATTCTGTAATGGATTTTGACCGATATGGGAACTGAAAATTCTCTTTGAAATGAAATCCAAATAGCTGTGCTAAACCAATCGCGATATCTGAATATCCTGAAAAATCATAGTATATCTGCATCATATAAAAAAATGCAAACAACCATGCGGTCGGTACATCCATTCCCACTCCGATATATGGATCGATCTTGCTGATCACAGCCCCAAATGAATCTGCCAAAATCACTTTTTTGGCAAACCCGATCATGATCCGATTCAACCCCTCTAAAAATTCGGTCTCATCTACCCTGCGGTGTACCGTCTGTCTCTGAAAATCTTTCCACTGTACGATCGGTCCGGAAATCACTTTCGGGAAAAAAGAAAGATATAAAAATACATCCAAAAGGCTTCCCGCCTCTGCATCTCCACGAAAGACATCCACAAGATAGGATATCGCTGTAAACGTGATGAAAGAAATTCCAAGAGGAACGATCCACTGACTCATCGCCAGACTGATGCCGAAAAAATGACTTAGATTTTCCGCAATAAAATTGTAATACTTGTACCAGATCAAAATGCCTGTCACAGCCAGGATAGAAAGTGTCATGAAACACACCTTCCTCTTGTACTTTGCTTTCTTTTCCAAATAACAGATTCCCTTTCCTGCCATCCACACTCCAAGCACATAGATGCTCAAAAGGGCAATTCCCTCCAATCTGGCCCATCCATAAAAGCAAAGGCTTACAAGAACCAGAAACAGATTGCTGAGCCAGTCGCTCCACCTCTCATTTCTATTTCCCAAAAGCTTTATCAGATAATAGCCCGCAACCGATGCCGGCATCACTGCAAATAAGAAAAAAACAGTTGTAAACGCCATATACCTTTTCTCCTTCTAAATATTCCATTCATTATATCACATTCATTCTCAAGAAAAAAGAAGTCTTCCGACACATCTCAGAGACTTCTTTTCCTTTTCTATTTCCCTATGTTACTCTGTCCTTTTCTTGAACGCTGTCACCGTGTTGACATTTTACTTATTTTACAACAAGATTATCCTTTGCTTCATATGAAAAATCTTCATCCAAAGGAAAGATCGGTCTTGGCACTTTCGTGTAATTTAAAGTCTTTAAGTCTTCATTTGTACTTCCTTTTGTAAGTGCCATAATACTTCTCTTAGCGATTGCATCCTGATCTGCTGTCAGATATCCTAATTTACATACAACAATATCTGCTTCTTTCGGATCTCTTCCAAGATCAGTAAATACATCCGGCGAAACATAACCGATATGACCCTCTGCAAGAACAACGTCAACACCGCAAGAATGAAACAATGCAATGTCACAAGGGATTGATGTCTTTTTCCATTTTTCCACATAAGCCTTGACTGTTCCGGTTGCTGTGATTGGCTGTGTTGTCGTCGTATCAAACTTTGCACCGAATGTGATCGTAACTTCTTCTCCCACTTTTCCTTTACAAGCCAGTGTTGCCTCCGGGTCATAGATTCCGCCATAGAGGACCGGTGTTTTTAACTGCTCTGTACGAGGATCTTCCATAATTCGTTTTAAAAATCCGGTACAGTCTGAGGAAGATCCGGCTGTCGGGTTATCTCCGGAATCAGAAAGGTATACCGGAAGTTCCTGTCCGTTTGCAATCGCATCAAAAGCGACATTTAATGTTTCTTCCTCTGTATAAGTCTCTGTCTGAAAACAGAAATCATTTCTTGTATTCCAGATGATATCTGCGAGACGAAGCGCCTCGCTGTCGGCAAGTTCCTGATTTTCGGCCACAATATAGACTGCCACAGAACTGTCCTCATTGTCCGCCCAAGGAAATCCCATCAGATAAGAGGCCGCAAGGATTCCTTCTTTCTGCTCTGTCTCGCGCAGCTTGGTGATCAGTCCTTTCATCGGCTCTACCGTTGTGGAAGACTGCTCTCCTGCGATTAGAATCGGAACCTTTACCCAGGCAGATTTTGCCTGCACATGATTTTCCAGTGCCGCGATGGTCATCTTTGCCGCATGTACCCCGGTTTCATACCGATCTGTGTGCGGTGCACATTTGAATCCGACAAATCCATCACAGTTCTCGTGCATGCGGACAGTCATCGTCGTGTGCATATCCAGTGCCGAGAAGATCGGAATGTCCTGGAACATCTCTCTTAATTCTTCCAACAGATATCCCTCTGCATCTCCAAGACCTTTCACTCTCATAGATCCGTGAAGTGCAAGTGTGATCGCATCCAGCGGCTTTTCTTCCTGTGCCTGACGCGCTCTCTCAAGAATCTCTTCTTTCAGCCCCAGATAGAACTCATAGTCTACTTCCCCATTGGGAACTGCACTTGCAAAAAGTGTCGGTACCACTTCATACCCTTGCTCCTGCAGTGTATCCATCACTCCGCGCAGCGGATCATTTTTCGGATTTCTCTCAAAAAGTTTCTCTCCCCGTACAACGCCGAAGTCATTTTCTCCGGCAATGATCGGGTTAAATGAGTTAGATTCATGCATCATAGATGCAACTAATACTCGTTTCATCTCTCTTCCTCCTAAGCAAACAATATATTTTTAATATAAAGGACATGCCACCACATGTCCAGGCTCAATCTCGTTTGCTCCCGGTTTTGAATCACTCTGCAAAAAAAATGCCCTCATCCACCGGTTTCCCGGCAGACAAAGACAGTCTTTTCTGCTTGCTTGTTCTTATCTTTTCTCTAAAGCTTACCTCGAGCAAAGGATGATCGCAGAATGTCGTCCCATATTCAGCACAACCTCTCCTTGATCGATCAGCACATAGTCCGGCTCCATCGTATACCCCTGCTCATAGGTATACAACAATCTGTCCATCTTCCCTTTCATCGGAAGTTCTGCCATCCAGACCGGTACAGTAATTTCTTTTAGTTTCTTACTGTTATTAATGATCACAACAATCTGCTGTTCTTGTGTGAAGCGGCTGTATGCCAACACATTCTCATCCCAGAAAAGCATCTTAAGTGACCCACACCGAAGTACACTTTCCTCCTTGTGTATCCGGATCATATCTTTGTGAAATTGTAGCAGCTCTTTGTCTTCCTGCCCCCATGGATATGTTCTCCGATTATCCGGATCGGTAAATCCACATACACCAGCCTCATCCCCATAGTAAATGGTCGGTGCTCCTACCCATGTCATCTGCATCACGACTGCGCTACGCATGACCGCCGAATTGATTCCCTCCCTGGCCGCCTTGTAACCAAGATTCTGCACTCGCCCCACAATGTGATTGGTTCTTGTCAAAAATCGGGAATGATCATGATTTGATAACTCATTCATCGCCACCTGCAGAGATGGTGTCTGCATTGCTGCCATGTGATGATTCATCACACTGACAAAATGATCTGCATTTCCCCAGAGATCCTGCCGTCTCTCATCACTATGCTTCTCCATTCCGGTAAAGAACCATGTGAGTGGCTCCATGAACGCATCGTAATTCATAACAGTATCCCATTCATCACCTTGAAGCCATTCTCTCGGATCTCCATAGTGCTCTGCAAGGATAAGTGCTTCCGGATTTGCCTCTTTGACAGCAGTCCGAAATTTCTTCCAGAACTCATGATTAAATTCATTGGAATAACCCAGATCTGCCGCCACATCAAGCCTCCATCCATCTACATTATACGGTGGAGATACCCATTTCTTCGCAATGTTCAAAATATATTTCTGTAATTCCTCGGAACCTTCATAATTGAGTTTTGGCAGGGTATCGTGCCCCCACCAGCCATCGTAATTATGATTGTACGGCCATTCTTCTTTAAAAAACCGGAAGAAACTGTGGTAATCACTATCCGCTGAGACGTATGCACCTTTCCCATACCCCTCCTGCTTCTCGTAGATCCGCTCTCTGTCCAGCCATTTATTAAAGGAACCACAGTGATTGAACACACCGTCGATAATGACCTTGATCCCCCGTCGATGGAATTCCTGCACAAGTTCTGCAAAAAATGCATTGCTCGCCTCAAGATTCTTTCGATTTGTCGTCCGAATCTGATATTTTGTCGCCTGGCTGTTATCCAGACATCCATCCGTCAACACCTCTCCGCCGTCTTCCACAATCACTCCATAGTGTGGATCGATAAAATCATAGTCCTGAATATCATATTTATGATTGGATGGAGATACAAAGAGCGGATTAAAATAAACCGCCTCCACGCCAAGTTCCTGAAGATAATCTATTTTTTCCAGAACTCCCTTTAAATCTCCTCCGTAAAATTCTCGTACACCCATAAATGCAGGATATTTTGACCAGTCTTCCACACGGACACTGTGCTCTCCGATGTAAGCATACTCACCAGTTTCCACATCATTCGTGCGGTCTCCGTTGTAAAAGCGATCTACGAAAATCTGATACATGACCGCCCCTTTTGCCCAATCGGGTGTGGAAAATCCCGGTGTGATCATAAAAGAATAGAACTCTTCCCGGTTACCGGATACCCCACAGCGGTTAAAGTACTTTACTTCTCCCCCTTTGGACACCTGAAATCCATAGTGGAATTCTTTCTCTCCCAGCTGCCATTCCATCTCGTAATAGTCAAATGTCCCTCTCGTTTCCTTTTTCTCCATCTCATAAGACTGCTCACCAACAAGCAGAAATACTTGATCAACATCATCTTTTGCCGTCCGGAAACGAAGGCGAATCTTTTCATTTTTCTTTGGTTCTGGCGGTATCACATAATTGCTTGTACCGTCACAGAACAATGCGTCTATATTCATAAAGAAAACCTCATTTCCCAGACTTTCCATTCTGTTTATTCACCATCGAACAATGCTTCAAATTCTTCTCTTGTGATTTTTTCTTTCTCCAGCAAAAGGTCTGCACACGCATGAAGCACACAATCATATTTCTGAATGATTGATTTTGCATTGGCATAGCATTCGTCAATGATCCGCTTTACTTCTTCATCGATCGTTCCTGCCACTGCCTCACCATACCCGCGTGATGCATGTGCAAGGTCTCTTCCGATAAATACTTCATCCTCATCGTTGTCATAATTGATCAGACCTAATTTCTCAGACATACCAAATTTCGTCACCATCGACCTTGCAATGCCGGTTGCCTGCTTAATATCCTGAGAGGCTCCTGTCGTAATATCATCAAATACAAGCTCCTCGGCAATCCGTCCCCCCAATGCGACTGTGATATCCTGGATCATTTTTCCTCTTGTATTGAACACATCATCTTTCTCCGGAAGCGGCATCGTATATCCCGCTGCCCCAACTCCGGTTGGAATGATAGAAACACTGTATACCGGTCCGACATCCGGGAGCACATGGAATAAGATTGCATGTCCTGCCTCATGGAATGCTGTAATCCTCTTCTCCTTATCCGAAATGACTCGACTCTTCTTCTCTGCTCCGATACCGACTTTGACAAATGCATGCCGAATATCTGACTGCTGGATATATACCCTTCCTTCTTTGGCTGCCATGATTGCCGCCTCGTTGAGCAAGTTCTCAAGATCTGCCCCCGTAAATCCCGCTGTCGTCTGTGCTACCTGTTTTAAGTCTACGTCCTCGCTGAGTGGTTTTCCCTTCGCATGGACTTTTAAGATTTCTTCTCTTCCCTGAATGTCAGGTCTTCCGACCATTACCTTACGGTCAAATCTTCCCGGACGCAGAATCGCCGGGTCAAGAATATCTACACGGTTCGTGGCAGACATCACGATAATTCCTTCGTTGACTCCGAATCCATCCATCTCTACGAGCAGCTGATTCAATGTCTGCTCTCTCTCATCGTGTCCACCGCCCATACCTGTTCCACGTCTTCTTGCAACTGCATCGATCTCATCGATAAAGATAATACACGGCGCATTTTTCTTCGCCTCCTCAAAGAGATCCCTCACACGGGAGGCTCCGACACCGACAAACATCTCCACGAAATCAGAACCGGAAATAGTAAAGAACGGTACACCTGCTTCCCCTGCCACTGCCTTTGCAAGCAATGTCTTACCGGTTCCCGGAGGTCCTACAAGAAGTACCCCTTTCGGGATTCTTGCTCCAACCTGAATATATTTTTTAGGTTCTTTTAAGAAATCTACGATTTCCTCTAACTCTTCTTTCTCTTCTTTCAGCCCTGCGACATTGGCAAATGTCACTTTCTTATCCCGATCGGTGCTCAATCGCGCCCTGCTCTTGCCAAAGCTCATTGCTTTTGCATTTGCTCCACCACCTGCCTGACGGTTCATCAGCACAAACAGTAATAATACAACCCCTACCGTAAGTACAAGCGGAAGCACTACCGTCGTAAATACGGAAGGTTTTGGCATATCTGCAATTTTGTATGCCACCCCATTTTCCTCAAGAATCTCCTGCACTTTTTCTGTATTCAGCACATTCATACTCTTGGAATAATCTTCATCCTTCAGATAAATCTTCAGTGTTCCTGTCGGTGTTTCTTTGTTTGGATTGATCACCACAGAATCTACATTGTCTTCCTTTAAATCTTCCTGAAACATCGCTTCTGTATACCGCTGTTCTGTACTTTGCATCCGGTCTGAAAACCAGAATACCGCAAACAGAACGATCACCAGCATCAAAAGCGAAGCACCGCTGGCTCCTCTATATTTCTTACTATCCAATTTATGTCCCCTTCCTATTCTACGCCTTCCACAACTCCGATGTATGGAAGATTTCTATATTTCTGCGCATAATCCAGTCCATATCCCACAACAAATTCATCTGGGATATTAAATCCTACATAATCTACATTGACATCCATCACTCTTCTCTCTGGTTTATCTAACAGTGTACAGAGTTTCATGCTGTTTGGATTTCTCTTCTTGAGAATCTCAAGAAGGTAAGATAATGTACGTCCAGAGTCAATAATATCCTCTACAACAAGTACGTCTTTTCCTTCCAGACTTTCATCCAGATCTTTTGCGATCTTGACAACTCCGCTGGATGTCGTTCCATCTCCATAGCTGCTTACGCTCATAAAGTCCATAGAAACCGGAACGGTAATTCTCTTCGCCAGCTCGCACATAAAGAACACACCGCCCTTCAGTACACAGATCAGATGTACCTGCTTTCCTTCGTAGTCCTTGCTGATCTTCTCTCCTAAGTCTCTGATTCTCTTTTCTACTTCTTCTTCTGAAACTAATACCTTAATTGTCTCTGCCATGGCTTTCTCCTCCATCTATTTGTATTTGTAAAATTCTTTTTGTATGTTCGTCTGGTCTCCCGCAAAGACTCAGGCGATGTCCAACTACCCATAAAATATGGCTTCCATCTGCAATCAGCAGTATCTCTCCCCGCTCACTTGCAGGAATCTTCTCATTGATCAGGTAAGATTTCAATTTCTGTTTCCTTCCCTCCCGGTCAATGACAATATAATCACCTGGTCTTCTTGTTCTCACACACAAATCATGTTTAATTATATCATAATCAAAACAGTTCGTGTGACTTTTTTGCATATTTCCGGGGTTCTCTGCCAAATCCACGATTCTGCATGTAACTGCGGTCTTTTTCCCCTTAGGAGTTTGGTAAAAGACCGTTCCCGGAATACAGCATTTTACTTCTAATGGAAGCTCCTCCTCCCGGAGCAGTATCCCTTTTTCTTTTTTTTGCCGTACTTCCTCTTCTTTCTCTCTGGCTGCATGTACTTTCTCAAGTGTCACTCCCTCATATCCCCGCACTGCCCGCATATGATACGGAAGCATGATCTGTCTTCCACATTGCTTCCCGAAAAGTGTGCTGACGTCTGCAACATGGACTGCTGACAGATCTTTTGCCTGCCCCGCCACTTCCTCCATACAGGAAAGCACTGTCATCTCTCTGAGTATCTTATCTCCACTCTGAAAAGGCTCTGTCCGGATCAGAAGTTTTTCACCCTTCCTGCTGACACAGTTTTCTTTAAATACTTTCAGCTGCTTTTCCAGAAATTCCTGCACGCCCCGGAGCTGCTCTGCCGCCTCACTTAAATGCGCTGCCGCCCGCGGATTGATCTGGTTTTCCATATAAGGAATGACCCGGTTGCGGATTTTATTGCGTGTATAGTCTTCTGTCAGATTTGTCTGATCTGTCTGATATCGTATTCCATTTTGTTCCAGAAATCCCTCGATCTCCCTGCGTTCCAGACAAAGAAGCGGGCGAACATAACGATCCCTGACCGGTTTGATCCCTGTCATTCCATTGAGTCCTGTTCCTCTTACAAGATTCATCAAAAGCGTCTCTGCATTGTCATTCTTGTGATGTGCCAAAGCAATCTTGGCTGCCCCATATTTCTGTGCCGCCCTCTCAAACGCTTCTCTTCGGATATTTCTGCCGGCTTCCTCCATAGATTGTTTCCTCTTTTTTGCAATTAATTCCAGATTGCAGCGTACAATTTCCAGAGGAATACCATCTGTCTCACAAATGTTTTGGACAAATCTCTCATCCGCATCTGCATCCTCGCCGCGGATCCCATGATTGACATGCACCGCCACGAGCTTCACCCCCAATTCTTCCTGCAGATAATGCAAAATGAAAAAAAGGCATACCGAATCCGCCCCTCCCGATATGCCTGTAATCACTGTTTCTCCCCGCTCAAACATCCGGTGCTCTTGTATATAAGCTTGCACCCGCGCAGGAATCTCCTTGTTCTTATATTGATATGCTCTTGTTTTTTGCTCTTTTTCAGCCATATCTACGTTCCTTTTCCCTTTTGTTCTCCTACACGTTTTGTGTATTTCCTCTCTATGATACTATGATTATCCAAAAGAATCCAGTCACACTTCTATCCTTTCCACACTCCTGCCACCAAAACTGTCATGTCATCCTTTGGGGTCTCGCCGGTAAACGCAAGCACCTGATCTAAAATGTATTGTGCCATCTCTTTTGGATTGACAAGCTTCATTCCGCCTATGATTGTCTCCATCAACATCTCCTGCTCCACAACCGGAAGAGCATCCAACACCCCGTCTGTCATCATCACGACAAATTCTCCGCTTCTCAGTGTCCGTTTTACCATGTCAATCTCTAGATTGTGCAGAACCCCAATAGGGAGACTTGTCGAGGATAATCGTTCCACCCCATTGCAATATTTAATAAAAGTTGTCGATGCGCCCACTTTCAAAAATTCACATTCCCCTGTATACCGATCAAAAATTCCCATATCTACCGTAGAAAAATGAATTTCCTCACGCCCCATCACAAGCGCTGTATTGATCATCTGGATCGCCAGTTCCCCAGGAAAACCTGAAGTCAGAAGTTCTTCCAAAAGTTCTACGACCATCGCACTCTCTTGAAACGCCTTCCTGCCTGATCCCATCCCATCTGAAAGAGCAGATGCAACCCTTCCACCTGGCATCGCCACTTCCAGAAAACTGTCTCCGGATATTGTATCTCTTCCTTTTCCTATTTTAGCAACCCCCTGCATAATATGGAATTGATACGGCTCGATACAGACATACGGTTCATACTCTTTTCCCAACATTGTGCGGCTCTGTTCCTCAAATACAAATTTCCTGCCATACGTTCTGGAAATGATTTGAATCATCTCCTTCGTCTCCACTCCCACATCTTGTACTGCCTTTGCATTCAAGTGAATCTCATGCTTTCCTCGCTCCGTACAAAGAAAAGTCATATCCAACACTTTTACCCCTATTTTCTGCAGCCGTTTTCGAATTTTTTTCTCCATCCGAACATCAATCAGAATGCTGTCCTCAAATTCTTTTGCCGTACTTTTAATGATCTGCGCAAACAAATCCATCTGCACCGCACATCCCTCCCGGTTTTTTACAAGCCGGTTCGACCAGAGCATATTTTGTTTTGCTTCATGAAAGACCTCTATGAGCGCGCTCTGGAACTTTGGCGCCATCACACATTTTTTCTGTAATTTCCGCTTTGTTTCCAGATTCAATTCTTTCCCATATTCCTCGATGGCATGCAGAACTTCATATCCTAGCTGGTAAGTATGGACATAGTCCTCTCCCCAACACCGCTCCATATGATCACATTTTGTACAGACACTCTCCTCCACCTGAAAAAACATTTCCTGCAGTTCATCTTTTGTAAATACCTGCTTCTGCCGCTCCAGTTTTAAAAATACCTTCGATAAATGTTCCAGTGAATCCGCCAGTTTTCCAATCTGTACTGCATAAGGGCCCGAAATCCCAGCCTGTCCCATTCCAGCCTTCTCCATTTTTATTCTCCCCCTGTCCGTTCTTTTCCTTTTTTGTCTGCTGAACAGAACAAAGAATCTCGCAAGCGAGATTCTCACGCGAACCGTGTTTTTTATCACATAGGATTTTGTGAAAATTTCCTATGTAATAAAAAAACTTTAGGAAATCCAGTTATTTCCTAAAGTTATCATTTGTAATCTTATTATTTTGTTGGTTTTAATACAATCTCATCTTCATATACAAGTCCAAATTTTTCCTTTGCCACATCTTCTACATAAGCGTCTGTGCCAACATACTCTTTGTACTTCTCAATTTCTTTTGTCCTGTCTTTTTCTTCTTTGATCTGTGTCTCCAGCTCTGCCTGTTGCTTTTTATATGCTTCATTCTTCGCCCGTAATGAGACCCCTCCGACAGACACAAGCACGATCAGCAACATGATTACGGAACTAATCAGCACCATACTTCTTCTATGTGCCCGCATTCTCTGCCGCTGTTGTCTTGTACGACTTTTTTCTTTGATATGCTTCATTACTGTTACCCACCTTTGTATGTGTGTATTTCCAGACTACTCTAAAGCCATTCTAATGGGTTTCCCTCTTTTTTTCAATACTTTTCTTGATTTTTTTATAGATTTTCCGCATCTGTGAAAATATCGCTGCAAACAGACTAACCCCTGCCAGTGTCCCTGTCACAAAGAACCACCGGATGCTTCCATCACTCGTAAGATAAATCTTTACAGACAGATACAGGCTGATTCCGATCCAATAAAACAGATCTTCCAGTGTCACCGCTGTCAGATTGTGGGGCAGAATCCTTCTAAAAATGCGGATCATATCATAAATTCCCATGACAACGAATCCTGATAAAACTGCCTGAATAAAAATATTTGCTTCCTCCCCGATTCCAGACATAGGATCACCTATTTAAACAGTTTGGAAAAGAAGTTTTCTCCCTGCTTTGCCGCACTCTGGCTGATATCCGAATAAGCGATGCTGTCGATATGTCCCGCCAGATCCACTTCTCCTTTTTCCACACTCAGCCGGTTCACATGGAGATCTTTTCCCTTCACCATAAGCATTCCTTGTTCTGTCTCAAGCAGTATCTCATTTAAATCAAAGGAAAGTACATCCAGTACACCTGTCACCGCACTTGTCTTTCGGTTATTGATAACTAATTTATGAGGTTTTTGTACCTGTCTTTCTTCCACTATACCCACAACCTTTCTATCTATGATCAGTACGTCTTCTTTCTCTCAATTATATGAAAGGTTGTTCATATTTATGATGATTTACAGATACCTCATTACAGATACCGGAATAAATCTTTTGCTTCTTCTTTCTTTGTCGTATCTTGAATTGCAAGCACTTCTACCTTCACGGTCTTTGTCCCGAACTGGATTTCAATGACATCCCCCGGTTTTACCTTTACAGAAGCTTTTGCCACAGTTCCGTTTACAAGGACACGCCCTGCATCACACGCCTCATTAGCAACCGTCCTTCTCTTGATCAATCTGGAAACTTTTAAAAATTTATCTAATCTCATTTTCTTTCCCTCATGTAACAAAGAACTGCCGCAATTCTCGCAGCAGTTCTTGTCTTCTATTTCTTATTGGATTGTCTATCTGAATTATGCATTTACAGCATCTTTTAATGCTTTACCAGCTTTGAATTTCGGAGCCTTGCATGCAGCGATCATCATTGTTTCTTTTGTATGAGGATTTCTTCCTTCTCTTGCTGCTCTTTCTGTCACTTCAAAAGTACCAAATCCTACTAACTGTACTTTCTCACCTTTTTTCAGTTCTTCTGTTACAACGTCTACAAAAGCTTTTAATACTTTCTCAGAGTCTTTCTTAGATACTTCTGCTGCTTCAGCAACTGCTGCGATTAATTCTGTTTTGTTCATGAATATGTTCCTCCTCTAATTTAGCTATAGAATATATGAAATATATAGATTCTATCCGTTTTGAAGGGCCGTTCCCTCCGCATTTGCAGGCTGTTTACCCTTATTGTACTGTTATAGTTATAACTGTTTCCCTATTGTTTGTCAAGGAATTTTTCGTGTTTTCCACGTCCCGGAACATGTTTCAGACACCCTCCGGTTCTTTTCCCTGAATACTTGTTGATAATTCGCCTTAACTATAACATTTTTTCAATCATTTCCAGCACAGATGCACCCATTTTTGCAGAAATCTCGTCCGCATTTTCCAGAGAATTTCCCTTAATTCCATAATAGAATTTCACTTTTGGCTCTGTACCGGAAGGACGTACACATACCCATGCATCATTTTCCAATTCATAATAAAGTACATTGGAAGCCGGAAGTCCTGTATCGCTTGTCTCTCCTGTCCGCAAGTCTTTGATCGTACCTGCCTTGTAATCTCTCGCTCTTTGTACGCCATATCCCCCGATCTCTGCCGGCGGCTCCTTGCGCAGCGTCTCAAGAATATTCTGGATCTTCTCAAGTCCTTCGATACCTTTAAGTGTGATAGACTGGATGTCATCTTTGTAATATCCGTATTTCTCATACATGTCGATCATCGCATCCCAGAGCGTCTTTCCAAGCGTCTTATAGTATGCCGCCGCTTCACACAGCGCCATTGTTGCAACGATTGCATCCTTGTCTCTCGCATAAGTACCAATCAGACATCCATAACTTTCTTCAAATCCGAAGAGATACGTTCCTATTCCAGTCTTTTCAAATTCGAGGATCTGCTGTCCGATAAACTTAAATCCAGTCAGAACATCGATCAACTTCACTCCATAGCTCTCTGCGATCGCTTTTGCCATGTTGGATGTCACGATGGATTTGATCAGGCAACCGTCCTTTGGAAGACCTTTTACTGCCTTTGTCTGGCTGATCTCATAGTCTGCAAGAAGACATCCTGACATATTTCCTGTCAGAACTTTGTACTCTCCTGACTTTGTATCCTTTACATAAACTCCCAGACGGTCTGCATCTGGATCTGTTGCAAGAACAAGATCGGCATCTACATCTTTTGCAAGCTTTAAGCCAAGCTCAAAAGCTTCTTTTGCCTCCGGGTTCGGATAAGATACTGTTGGGAAGTTTCCATCTGGCAATTCTTGCTCTTTGACTACATAGACGTTCTCAAATCCAAGTTCTTTTAAAATACGTCTTACCGGAATATTCCCCGTTCCGTGAAGTGGGCTGTATACGATCTTTAAATCTTTGTTCATCTGGTCGATGGCATCCTGGTGGATGACTTGCTTTTTGAGTTCCTCCATGTAGGCGTCATCAACAGCTTCTCCGATCACCTCATAAAGTCCCGCTTCTTTTGCCGCTTCAAGGCTCATCGTCTTGACTGTAGCATAATCTGTCACTGCCTCAACTTCTGCCATGATCCCGGTATCATGCGGCGGTGTGATCTGTGCGCCGTCTTCCCAGTATACCTTATATCCGTTATATTCCGGTGGATTGTGGCTTGCTGTAATATTGATTCCGGCAATGCAGTTTAACTTTCTCACTGCAAAAGAAAGTTCCGGTGTCGGGCGGAGTGATTCAAATACATATGCCTTGATCCCATTTGCTGCAAGGCAAAGCGCCGACTCGTCCGCAAATTCCGGTGACATTCGTCTGGAATCGTATGCAATCGCAACTCCTCTGCTTTCTGCCCCATTCTTCAGAATATAATTTGCCAATCCCTGTGTTGCTTTTCTGACTGTATAAATATTCATCCGGTTTGTACCTGCTCCGATTACTCCCCGAAGTCCTGCAGTTCCAAATTCCAGATCTTTATAAAATCGTTCTTTGATCTCATTATCGTTCTCTTTGATCGCTGTGAGTTCGGCTTTTGTGTCTGCATCAAAATAATCGTTCTCCAGCCATTCTCTGTATCTTTTCTGATAATCCATCCTGGTACCTCCTAATCTCACTTTTTATCTATTATACAACACGTTACTATAAATGAAAAGAAAATAAATCTTTCAAAAACTGATTCTTCTTTTCTGTCTGTGCAATAGATATCTGTAATTTTTCTACACTTTTTTCCGGGATCCACGCCTTGTTTGAATGATAGTAACTATTCGCAACTTTCCAGAATTTCTCCGGATAAGCAAGCCGTACTGCCAGGTAATCCAGCTCCTCTCTGCTGATTGTCTTTCCCTTATCATATGTCTCTAAAAGCATGTTTCCAATCCGTTCATTCCATTGGCATTTCTCCATGACTTTTCTCAGAAAATAATAGAAATCTGCCATCTGTATATCCTCCCGGAAATGTTCAAAATTTGTCGTTGCCACTCCCCGATATGTCATGAGCACATTATGGTAATTATAATCCCCATGGATCCACGTGTGTTCTGTCTTACTTTTTTGTCTGAGCGTTTCATAATGATCTGTCTCCAGTTTTCTGACAACCGCTTCACCGAGTGCATGCTGCTCTTCAAATTCTTTTAAGTACAACAGCTCAAATTCACCTTTTCCGACTTTGTTTCGGATAAAGGTCCGAACCTTCCGCAGTTCCCTGTTATGTCTCTGATACTCCTCTTTCAGATCATGCTCTCTTACAACCGTTCCTTCCTCCAGAACATCCGCTCCAGCCATCAGGTTGTGAAGATATGCTAAATTAGCAGTGGCACTGCAAAGTTCCTCCTCATTTCTGACATCACACTCTCTGCCCCCATACCAGCGTTTCAATATATATTTTGTCTGGTCCGGAGCGCTTGTCACATATTCTCCCTCTTTGTTTGGAACAATCGTATCCACCAGTCCATACCCTTTTTCCTCGAGCTGGTGACACAGTTTATATAAAAGAGGCACTCGTTTCTCTGAGAAAGTAAGTTCTTTCAGTAAGAGCATGCCTCTGTCTGTATCGCATAAAATGGCACCTCTTGTCTTTCGGGTGCCTTTTACTTCTATATGATACTGTTCCAATACATCTGTTTCAAAATCCTTCATAACTGCCCCCTATAATCATTTTTCCGCCACTGCCTTTTGCAGTAACTTTGATTTTCTCTCTAGCCTATGATTTTTTGGACAGAAGTATGATTCTTTTTCTGAAATTTATGCAACAAATTTTGTGATTGTTTCAATGGCCTGTCTCACCTTGAAAACAGAAGCCTCCGCTAAATATCAAATCGATTTTGCACAAACCGAAGCAGATGCTCTTTATTATTGAACTCCGGATATTCAAGTACAATCCGCAGAAGCTCATTTAACACTTCTCCAATCTGCTTTCCCGGTTTCATACCGATTCCGATCAAGTCCGTTCCGGTCACTGCAAGCTGTTTTAAACTGACACACTCATGGTCTGCCACAATTTCCTCATAACATTTCTGAAGACCACTTAAATTTTCCAGTTCTTCTTCCCGTCGGTACATGCTGTGCGCCAAAATATCTGCTCTTTTTACGAGAAGATACATAGGAAACAGTTCCGCACTGATCTTGCTCATTGCCTTTCTGACATTCTTTTTCTCTGCCGGCATCCGGTAATCATGCCAGCGGACAAGTTTTGTCACCTTATGGATCGTATCATTGTCAAATTTTAACCGGCGAAGGATTTCTTTCGCTTTCTGCTCTCCCCTGATGTCATGTCCTTTAAAATGAGCCGTTCCATCTGCATCCACTGTCTTCATCTCCGGCTTTGCGACATCATGGAGCAGCATCGTAAGACGCAGCACCTTGTCCGGCGGCACATTGCAGACTGCCTGAACCGTATGCTCACCCACATCGTACCTGTGGTATTTTGTCTCCTGACCGGTCCGCATCATCTCATCAAACTCCGGCAAGATGACTGCGGTGACCCCCAGATGATATGCTTCCCTGATCAACTCCGGCGAATCTGACACAAGAAGTTTTACCAGCTCTGTCTGAATCCGCTCAGCGCTGATCTTCTCCAACGTCGGGGCAAGTTCTGTCATTGCCTCCTTCGTCTCTTTTTCCAGAGAAAATCCAAGCTGCGCAGCAAAACGCACTCCGCGCATAATGCGGAGCGCATCTTCTCCAAACCGTTCTCTGGCATTTCCCACACAGCGGATTATCTTTCGCTTCAAATCATCCATTCCGCCAAAAATATCGACGATCCCTTCTGTATCATTGTATGCCATTGCATTGATCGTGAAGTCCCTGCGGAGCAAATCTTCCCTTAAATTTCTTGTGAAGATCACTTCCGTCGGGTGTCTGCTGTCTTCATATTTCCCGTCAATCCGGTATGTCGTCACCTCAAATCCTTCTTTTCCGAGAAGGACAGTCACTGTCCCGTGCTCAATCCCGGTATCGACAGTTCTTGCAAATAGTTTCTTTGTCTCATCCGGGGATGCTGAAGTTGTGATATCCCAGTCTCCCGGCTCTCTTCCAAGCAGCGAATCTCTGACACATCCACCTACCGCATATGCCTCATATCCATGCTCCTGCAATGTCTGTATGATCGTATTTACTTTTTCCGGCAACTGTATCTTCATGATCTATCCCCCTGACTTCCCATGTACGGTCTAAAGTATTTATCTTCCATACATCGGTACAGTAAAAATTAGTATGCTTTTCCCCAGTAAACCATATGCTTTGCAGGTTTGCCGCAGTGTACACAGGTTCCGGTGATCTCTTCCTGCTCAAATGGGATACAGCGTGAAGTCACCCCTGCCTCTTCCTTCAGAGCATCCTCACATTCCTGACATCCACACCACATTGCTTTAATAAATCCCGGCTTCTCATCTGCCAGTTTCTTAAACTCTTCCATGCTGGAAGCAGTATATGTGTGTGCATCTCTATGCTCTCTTGCTCTCTCAAGCATCTCTTTCTGCATAGTATCCAGTACTTCTGCTACCTTCGTTTCTAACTCTTCGAATGGAACTATGATCTTCTCTCTTGTATCTCTTCTTACAACTACTGCATGTCCTGCCTCAATATCCTTTGGTCCTAATTCAATCCGAACCGGAATTCCTCGCATCTCCTGCTCAGAAAATTTCCATCCCGGACTCTTGTCGGAATCATCCACTTTGACACTCAGTCCTGCTTTTTTCAGCACTTCTTTCACTTCATATGCCTTGTCAAGCACACCGTCCTTTTTCTGTTGGATCGGGATGACCATCACCTGAACCGGTGCGATTCTTGGAGGAAGTACAAGACCACTGTTGTCTCCGTGCACCATGATGATAGCTCCGATCATACGAGTTGTCATTCCCCAGGATGTCTGGTGTACATACTGTAATTTATTTTCTTTATCTGTATATTGAATTCCGAATGCCTTTGCAAATCCATCTCCGAAGTTGTGACTTGTTCCTGACTGAAGTGCCTTTCCATCGTGCATCAAAGACTCGATCGTGTAAGTTGCCTCTGCCCCTGCAAATTTCTCCTTGTCTGTCTTTCTTCCCTTGATCACCGGGATCGCAAGTACTTCTTCACAGAAATCCGCATAGACATTTAACATCATAATTGTTCTTTCTTCTGCCTCTTCTGCTGTCGCGTGTGCTGTGTGACCTTCCTGCCATAAGAATTCTCTGGAACGAAGGAATGGTCTTGTTGTCTTCTCCCAACGCACAACCGAACACCATTGATTGTACACTTTCGGAAGATCTCTGTGTGACTGGATATCCTTTGCATAAAAATCACAGAATAATGTTTCTGAAGTCGGTCTCACACAAAGTCTTTCCTGAAGCGGCTCAAGTCCTCCGTGTGTCACCCACGCAACTTCCGGTGCAAACCCTTCCACATGATCCTTTTCTTTCTGCAGAAGACTCTCCGGAATAAACATCGGAAGGTATACATTCTCTACACCTGTCTCCTTAAATCTGCGGTCCAATTCATGCTGGATATTCTCCCAGATTGCATATCCTGCAGGTTTGATCACCATACACCCTTTTACACTTGTGTAATCGATCAGCTCCGCTTTCTTTACCACATCCGTGTACCATTGTGCAAAATCATCTTCCATGGAAGTGATCGCTTCTACGAGTTTTTTGTCTTTCGCCATACTTTTCTTCTCCTTTTCTTTGTTCCATGCAAAGCACATCCCACTAATAGACTGCGCTCTTTTTTCGTGCATGGATCTTTGCTTTTCTATATATTTGATCGGGAATGAAAAAAAGAGCCTTTCAATCCCTCTGCAAGGGACCGAAATGCTCGGCGGTACCACCCTTATTAATCATAACCGGCTCCGGCTACTGCCATCTCCAGCTAAAATTCTCTCTGTCCTCTTTAACGCAGATGTACGCTGTGCTTTCACACAGAAGCTCCAAGGCAGGTTCAATACATCTTCTGCAAGAATCTCTCACCATCCGATTCTCTCTCTGTGGCATATCCTATATTTACTAATCCTCTTCCTCGCTCTTGTTTCGTAAGCTCATTTTAAGAGAATTTCCTCCCTTTGTCAAGAAGTCCCTTCTCCTTTTTGCAGTAGCTCCCGGACGATCTCTTTCCCCGCAAGATATCCGAAAGGACCTGTGATCACACCACTTACACCAAACAGACGAATTCCCACATAGACCGTGACAAGTACCATAATCGCAGGGATTCCCAAATGCTCCCCAATCAGCTTCGGCTCTAAAAATTCTCTCGTCAGATTGCAGATCACAGACAATCCCACATAAACTGCTGCAAACAAAAAGCGTCCTTGAAATGCCTGCACAATTGCAAGTGGATATAATACAACTGCCGTTCCAAGTACCGGCAGCGCGTCAAGAAACCCGATCAATACTCCTAACAGCAATGCATACGGATTTTTCAAAAGCAGAAACGTCACCGTACAGAGTGCCGCGATCACAGACATAATGATCAGCTGTGCTTTCAGAAACATTCCTCCCATATGAAAAATCCGTTTCAAAATCTTCACAAAATGTCTGTACCCAATACTATGTGATGCTTTCTCTTTCAGCTTGTCAAAATCATTGACGAGCAGAATGATCGACACAAAAATAATAATCCCAACCCCTGCCACTTCGATGATCGTTCTGACATACCCCCATGAATTTGCCATCAGTTTCGGTACAAACTGCCTTTCGATATTTTCTGCAATGGTTGCCATCCGTGTCACAAAAAGTGACTCCAGTTCTCCCGCCTCCATTCCGAAAACTCCGCTCATGCTCCGACAACATTGATCTAAAAACAGCTCCATCTTTCCGGCATAAAATCCATAGTGTTCAATAAAGTAACAGAACTGCTGTACGAGTGTGCTCCCAAGAAACCACAATGCTGTGCCTACCACACCTAAGATGATCAAAAGCAGACCCCCGGCAACAGCTCCCTGATTCAGCTTTGTATGTGCATGGATGTTCCTGACAAGCGGTCTTAACAGATATGCTACCAGAAATGCACAGAAAAAGGGGAGCACAAGTGGCAGTATATACTTGATTCCAATATACATGCCCCCTGTGACTCCCACAACAACTATCACTGTCTTCCACTGTTCTCTCTGCATTCCCATCACCAGCCCCGTCTTTTCCACGCATGTCCTGAACAGTCAGCGACACACGGTAGTGATGTTAGTATTGCCGTCCCATCGTCCTTTATACAACTTTTTTAAATTTTTGAAGCAAAAAACAAATCAAACCCCGCTGCTTGCGGCTGTATCTCAAACTGCATCTGCTTTTTTGTCTTTGGATGCACAAAAGTAAGACTGCTTGCACACAGAGCAATCTGCCCTCTTGCTTTTTCCTCTCCTCCGTATTTTACATCTCCGAGAATCGGACATCCCATCCCCGACATCTGCACACGGATCTGATGATGTCTTCCTGTGTCCAGATGAATGTTTGCCAGTGCCTTTCCCTCTGCCTCCCCTTGTATTTTATAGGAAAGCCTTGCTTCTTTCGCCCCGGCATCCGACTTTCTGCAAATTTTTGACAGATTTGTCCTGCCATCCTTGACAAGGTAATCTGTCAGCTGTCCTTGCGCCTTCTCTGGAACCTTGCACAGTACTGCCTGATAATATTTTCCAAAACCACCTGCCTGAAGCTGACGGTTCAGCTCTTTTGCAGCCTGCGGCGTCTTCGCAAATACGACAATCCCCTCCACCGGCTGATCCAGACGATGAATCACCCCAAGATATGGTTCTTCTTTTCCCCCTTCCTGTTGGTATCTATAGTTTTTCAGCAGACTGACCATATCTTTTGTCTGAATCTGCTTCGTCTGTACCGGAACACCTGCCGGCTTTCTGCACACAATAAGATCTCTGTCTTCATATAAAATATAACTCTGAATTTCCACGTTTTTCTGCCTTTCTTGATCTATAGCCTCACAGCTTTGCTATTTTTTATCCCTGCTCTTGTCAAAGAGCCAAAGTTATTTTACCCCATTCCTTGACAAAGAGTCAAAAAAACCGCCGCAAAAATGTCATCTCAATCCATCTCTGCGGCGATCTCAATGCTTTTAATTCATCGCGTTCTCTACGCTTCCTCTACATCTCCCTCAAGAAGTGCCTGTTCATAGCGCTCCAAAATCGTTCTCTGAATCCTCTCTCTCGTATTTGAGTTGATCGGATGTGCGATATCACGGTATTCTCCATCAATTGCTTTCTTACTTGGCATTGCGATGAAGAGTCCCTTCTCTCCTTCGATTACCTTAATATCATGTACTACGAATTCGTCGTCCATTGTAATTGATACTACTGCCTTTAATTTTCCTTCTTTTGCTACTTTACGCACTCGTACATCTGTAATCTGCATACTTTTGTCCCCTTTCACCGCTTCTACATCGCGTATCTCTCATTTTTCTCTACAACTACTTTTATTCCATCTTCTCCTACATGGCGAGTGTTCGCACGAATTGTATCTCTACTCTCTACGATACAATTTTCAATATAGGTATTATCTCCTAAATAAACATCATTCAAGATGATGGAATTCTTAATTACACAATTATTCCCTACAAATACTTTCTTAAATAATACTGAATTTTCCACAGTACCATTGACGATACATCCACTTGCAATCAAACTGTTCTTTACGCATGCACCCGGATTATATTTTGCCGGTGGAAGATCGCTCACTTTTGAATAAACATTCGGATATTCCTTAAAGAAATATTTTCTCACTTCTTGCTTCAGGAAATCCATATTTGTTCTGTAATAATCATTAACTGTAGCAATATTACTCCAGTAATTGCTAATCTTATATCCATAAATTTTCTTTACATTCTTATACCGGATCAGAATGTCCTGCACAAAGTCAAATCTTCCCTCTTCTGCACATCGCTCAATCAGATCGATCAGCTGTCTTCTTCTGATGACATAAATTCCTGTTGAGATGATATTAGATCTGCTCAGTACCGGCTTCTCCTCAAACTCCTCAATCCTGCAGGAATCATTCATCTTAACCGTTCCGTAACGGCTGACATCTGCATCCTCATCCATCTCTTTGCAGACAACGGTAATATCTGCTTTTTTGGCAATATGATATTCGAGCACTTTATTATAATCCAGCTTGTACACTGCATCTCCAGATGTAATGATCACATATGGCTCATGGCATTTCTTAAGAAAGTCAAGATTCTGATAAATCGCATCCGCAGTTCCTCTGTACCAGTATCCATTCTCCATTGTAATCGTCGGTGTAAATACATACAGACCACCTTGTTTTCTTCCAAAGTCCCACCATTTGGAAGAATTCAGATGTTCATTCAATGATCTGGCATTGTACTGTGTCAGCACCGCGACTTTCTGAATATGTGAGTTTGACATATTGCTAAGTGCAAAGTCAATGCTCCTGTAACTTCCTGCTACCGGCATCGCTGCCACTGCACGTCTATGTGTCAGTTCCCGCATCCTGCTGCTATTTCCACCCGCTAAAATAATTCCTACTGCTTTCATCCCTATTCACCTACCTTAATTAATGTTTCACCACTTGCAAGCTCTCCGTTTATGTAATCCTCTTTTGATGTAACACCACTAATGGCGGTATTCTTGCCGATCTGTACATCGGATGGGATCACAGAATCTTCCCCAATGGTCACAAGTCCAAATCCATAGATATCCGGTCTCATCTTATTCGGTGTATCGCTTCCCGTTCCAAGTGTGACGTTATCTCCAATCTGTACATTCTCCGCAATGATCGCTTTGTCAATCACACAGTGATCTCCGATCACAGCATCCTTCATGATAATGGAGTCTCTCACAACGCTTCCTTTTCCAATCGTTACACCAGAACTAATGACAGAACTGTGGACTTCTCCATAGATATCACAACCATTTCCAATAATGCTCTTCTCCACAGCAGACTGATCTGAAATATAATGCGGCGGTAAAATACCACTGTTTGTATAAATTTTCCAATATTCCTCATATAAATTAAATTCCGGAATAATATCTATTAATTCCATATTTGCTTCCCAGTAAGATCCCAGTGTTCCGACATCTTTCCAGTAGCCATTGTACTCATATGCAAATAATCTTTGTTTCTTTTCATGACAATAAGGAATAATATGCTTTCCAAAATCACATGCCGGCTGTTCCGATAAAGCCTTGAGTGCTTCCTTTAATACCGGCCAGCTAAATATGTAGATACCCATAGAAGCCAGATTACTTCTCGGCTGTGCCGGCTTCTCTTCAAACTCCTGGATCCGGTTCTCTTCATCTGTAATGACAATACCAAACCTACTTGCCTCCTCCAGAGGTACCGGCATCGTAGCAATCGTGACGTCTGCATGATTCTCTTTATGGAAATCCAGCATCACTTCATAATCCATCTTATAAATATGATCCCCGGAAAGAATCAGTACATAATCCGGATTATACATCTCCATATAGTTCATATTCTGATAAATAGCGTTCGCCGTACCGGTATACCACTCACTGCTTGTGCTTTTCTCATACGGCGGAAGCACTGTAACTCCTCCAACATTACGGTCCAAATCCCACGGAATCCCGATTCCAATATGTGTATTCAGGCGTAATGGCTGATACTGCGTCAATACACCGACAGTATCGATTCCTGAATTAATACAGTTACTTAATGGAAAGTCTATGATTCTGTATTTCCCCCCGAATGCAACTGCCGGTTTTGCTACTTTTGATGTAAGAACACCTAATCTGCTGCCTTGTCCACCTGCCAACAACATTGCAATCATTTCTTTTTTTATCATGTCGTCACTCCTTCTAAGTAATTTAATAGTTGTATTATAGCATAAAAAGGTAATAAAATGAATGTTTTTTACATAAATAATTGTTTTTTTTAAAACTTTTTATGTATATTTTACAAAAAATTATAGTTTGGCTTTTTTTCCATATACCGTTATAATATAATGAAAGTGCGTAAAATATTACTATTAATTTAAATTTTTCTATGAACAGGGAGTGTATTTATGTATAAAATAGATTTTCAATGTCCGGTCCATGTCCATTTTATCGGTATCGGCGGTATCAGCATGAGTGGCCTTGCCGAAATTCTCTTAAAAGAACATTTCACAGTAACGGGATCGGATTCCAAAGAATCGCCCCTTACAAGACATTTAACAGATCTGGGAGCTGTCATCCATTACGGACAGAAAGCTGAAAATATAACTGATGATATTGATGTTGTCGTCTACACCGCTGCCGTGCACGCAGATAATCCTGAATTTATTGCAGCAAAAGAACATCAGCTTCCGATGCTTACCCGTGCAGAACTGCTCGGACAGCTGATGACGAACTATAAGACACCGATCGCAGTATCCGGAACTCACGGCAAGACAACAACGACTTCCATGATTTCCCATATCCTTCTTGCAGGAGATACGGATCCGACCATCTCTGTCGGAGGTATTTTAAAGATCATCGGCGGAAATATCCGCGTCGGTCACTCAGATGTTTTCATTACAGAAGCCTGTGAATATACGAACAGCTTCTTAGATTTTCTTCCAAAGATTGGAATCATCTTAAATGTAGAAGAAGATCATATGGATTTCTTCAAAGATCTTGATGATATCCGCCATTCTTTCCATCGGTTCGCCGCACTGCTTCCGAAAGATGGCACACTGATCATTAACAGTGAGATTTCACAGTACGAGCAGATTATTGCCGGCCTGAACTGCAATGTCATCACATATGGCATTCATCACGATGCAGATTACACTGCACAAAATATTCAATACGATAACATGGGGAATGTTTCGTTCGACCTGATCGATCACGGAACAAAGAAAGATCGTATTTTCCTCTCTGTCAACGGAGAACACAATGTATCCAATGCACTTTCCGCAATCATTACCGGAACACTGCTCGGCATCGACCTTGAGAAGATCAAAAAGGGACTCTTGTCCTTTACCGGTACTGACCGCCGCTTTGAATACAAAGGAACACTCGACGGTGTCACGATCATCGATGATTACGCACACCATCCGACAGAGATCGAGGCAACTCTTTCTGCCGCACAGCACTACCCGCACAGAGAAATCTGGTGCATTTTTCAACCTCACACATACACAAGGACAAAAGCTTTCTTTCACGAATTTGCGCAGGCGCTGACACTTGCAGATCATGTGATCCTCGCAGACATCTATGCTGCCAGAGAAACAGATACGCTTGGCATGTCCTCAGAGGCTCTTTCAGATGCAATTCGTGAACTAGGCGGAGATTCCTACTATTTTTCATCCTTTGATGAAATTAAAAATTTTGTAAAAGAAAAATGTATCCACGGTGATATGTTGATAACTATGGGAGCTGGAGACGTTGTAAACATAGGAGAATCATTGTTATCCATATAGTTATCCACATTATCCACATTATCCACATTGTTTCTTATCCACAAAGAATGATGATTTATCCAATAAAAAGTCCTTTTTAGAACTTCTTTCTGGTGCTATAATACCAGTACATTGAAGAGGATTTATTTAGAAAGGTACGGTGTAAGGATGAAGAGTTTAGTATTGAGCAGCCATGGTCAGAATCATACAACATTAGTCGACAATCATTTTATCGACTGCCATATGGTAAAAGCAAATGGAGAGTTTGTGAAAGTTTATCTATTCCTGCTCAGACATCTGAACTCTTCTCCTGTTGCCCTCACCATTTCTACGATTGCAGATTGTCTGGACAACACAGAGAAGGATATTTTGCGTGCACTGAATTACTGGGAGAAAGAGGGACTGCTTTCCCTCCAATATGAGGAAAGCGATCATTCTCTCTGTGGTATTGCGTTTTGCCCTGTTCCGCCATGTGAGGGATCCGGGAACTCTTGTGCAATTCCAGCTTATGAAGACACATCTGCATCAGAAACGCAAGCTCCTTCGACCGTTCAGATACCGGATGTGACTATGGGTGCGGATACGATCTCTGATTCACGCGGAACAGCCCCGACTTCTATCAAGGCTTTCCGTGACCGTAAGGAATTCCAGCAGCTTTTGTTTGTCGCAGAACAATATATCGGAAGACCTTTGACTAGAACAGATATCGATACGATTTCTTATTTCTTTGATCAGCTTCATTTTTCTGCGGATCTGATCGAATATTTGATTGAATATTGTGTCGAGAATCAACATACGAGTATGCATTACATAAAAAAAGTAGCTCTCGCATGGGCAGATGCTCATGTGACTACAGTCGAGGAAGCCCGGGCAACTTCCAGCATTTACAATAAGAATTGTTATACTGTACTCAATGCTTTTGGCATTCGCGGACGCGGACCTGCCGCTTCTGAGATTGCCTATATAAAAAAATGGACTGAACAATACGGCTTCACTTTAGATATTATCAAGGAAGCCTGTGACCGGACAATGAGCAGTATCCATCAGCCAAGTTTTGATTATACCGATAAGATTTTGTCCAAATGGCTGACACAGCATGTCCGTGTCCTGTCAGATATCGAACGAGTGGATACTGCTTTCCGTCAGGAAAGAGAGAATAAGCGCAGAACGGTAACTTCAAAGCCTGCAGCGAATATTAAGACAAAATTTAACAACTTTAACGGTCGTTCCTATGATATTGATTCTCTGGAAGAACGTCTGTTAAAGACCAGATAACAAAGGAGCAGAAGTTATGGCATTAAAAAATTCCCAATATGACACGATCATGCGGGAGTATGAGCAGAAGCAACTGCATAGTCAGGACGTATTAAACGCACACTATCAGAGAGTGTATGACTGCATCCCTGAGATCCGCGATCTCGAGAATGCGATCTCCCATCTCTCTGTCCAGAAAGCACGAAATCTTCTGGAGGGAGATGAGACTGCTCTCTCCTCTCTGAAAGAAGAGATTTCCATGCTCCGTCAAAAGAAGTCTGCCCTTCTGTCCTCGTATGGATTCCCGGAGGATTATCTGGAACCTTCTTATGAATGTGCAGACTGCAAAGATACCGGATATATTGGCAGTCAGAAGTGTCACTGCTTTAAAAAAGCGACCATCGATCTTTTATATACACAGTCTAATCTAAAAGAAATCCTTGCAAAAGAGAATTTTAATACATTTTCTCTTGCATATTATTCTGAAAATCACATAGATCCAAAGACTGGACGCTCTTCACTTTCCATCATGAGAGATGCATTGGTAGTCAGCAAAGAATTTGTCCGAACATTCGGACAGGAATTCCGCAATCTGTTTTTATATGGAGATACCGGAGTCGGAAAGACTTTTCTCTCAAACTGCATTGCAAAGGAACTAATAGACAGCGCTTATTCCGTTATCTACTTTACAGCATTTGAATTATTTGATATATTTGCTAAGAGCCGGTTTGATAAAGATACACTTGCCGACACAATGTACGGCTACATTTTTGACTGTGACCTGCTCATTATTGACGATCTGGGAACAGAACTGACGAATTCTTTCATCGCTTCCCAGTTGTTTTTGTGTCTAAATGAACGTCTTTTAAAGAAGCGCTCTACGATCATATCGACAAACTTGTCTTTGGAATCAATTGTTGAGATTTATTCTGAGAGAATTTTTTCAAGAATCACGAGCAACTATACTATGTTAAGACTAACTGGAGATGACATACGAATCAAAAAGAAACTTATGAATATGGAGGAACAAACATGTTACATCGAGAAGAACGAAATTTAGAAAACATCCCTGTGGGATCACTTGGAATCATCGCAGTAGACGGATGTCAGGAGCTTGGAAACAAGGTAAATGACTACCTTGTAAAATGGCGTAAGGAAAGCTCCCACGAACACAAAAATGACGTCGTGTTCACAGGATATGAGAAAGATAACTACTTAATCGACGCCAAAGTACCTCGTTTTGGTTCTGGGGAAGCAAAAGGAGTGATCAATGAATCTGTACGTGGTAAGGACTTATATCTGATGGTAGATGTCTGCAACTACAGCCTGACTTATTCCTTAAGTGGCCATGTAAATCACATGTCACCAGACGATCATTTCCAAAACCTGAAGCGTGTTATCGCTGCTGTCGGAGGAAAGGCTCGTAGATTAAATGTCATTATGCCATTCTTATACGAAAGCCGTCAGCACAAGAGAAGTTCCCGTGAGTCTTTAGACTGCGCACTTGCTCTTCAGGAACTTGTAAGCATGGGTGTTGACAATATTATCACATTTGATGCTCATGATCCTCGTGTACAGAACGCTATCCCGCTCAGCGGATTCGAGACAGTACGTCCAACTTACCAGTTTATCAAAGGACTTCTTCGCACTGTACCTGATCTCATCATTGACAGCGATCACATGATGGCAATCAGCCCGGACGAAGGTGGTACAAGCCGTGCCGTATATCTTGCTAATGTACTTGGGCTTGATATGGGTATGTTCTACAAACGCCGTGACTATACACAGATTGTAGACGGACGCAATCCGATCGTTGCACATGAATTCCTTGGTTCTTCTGTAGAAGGAAAAGACGTGATCATCATCGACGATATGATTTCTTCCGGTGACAGTATCATTGACGTTGCAACAGAGTTAAAGAGAAGAAAAGCAAAGAGAATCTTCGCTGCCGCTACTTTCGGTCTGTTTACAAACGGTCTTGATAAATTTGACAAGGCTTACGAAGAAGGTATTATCCACGGAATCCTAACAACAAACTTAATTTACCAGACACCTGAATTGCTGAGCAGACCTTACTACATCAACTGCGATCTCAGCAAATACATCGCTCTTCTGATTGATACTTTGAATCACGATGGTTCTATCAGCAGTATCCTCAGTCCGAACGAACGTATCCAGCATGTTGTTCAGAAATACAAAAATGGAGAACCTATTTAGTTTTTTACTTTTAATTTTAATTATCCTGAATCATTTATCATTGTAAAGAAATTTTAAAGATATTTCTTCATATTTCATACATTTTAATAATTCAGAAAAGAAGAACCCGGAGAGAAGACTTATATCTACAAGATACAACTTCTCTCCGGGTTCTTTTATTTTGATATTTGCAAAAAGAAACCATATTTTACCCATTCACATGATATGGGATACCGAGTTTCCTTAACATCTCTAACTCTCTTCTCTGACAGGTAAATAAAATAATCTGTCTCTTGTTTTCTGCAAGCCAGCGAAGTGTATTCTCAAGTCTTCTCTCATCATAGTATGCGAATGTCTCATCGAGAATTACCGGAAACTCTTCCTCGTACATCAACTCTGCCGCTGCCATACGGAGCGCAAAATAAATCTGTTCCATCGTTCCCCTGCTGACTTGTCCCACTGAAATTTTCTGTGCCCCTTGTAATAGATATATGTTCGTATTTTCATCTATAAAAATGCGATCATATTTTCCATCTGTAATTGCACACAATATCTCTGAAGACACCTCATTCAGCCTTGTTTCAAATTCCTTTCTCACATCTGTGGACAGATGCCGGATCGTGTCCTCCGCAAGCTGGATCGCTCTTCCTTTCTCTTCCAGAACAACATATTCTTCACTGACTTCCATGAGTTCTTCTCCTTGCTCACAGAGATTCTCGTACTGCATCTGTTTCTCTGCAATCTCTTCCCGGAGCAGCTCCCGTCTGACAACCATCCTTCGCAAAGCCTCTCGATGCCTCTCTTGCTCATGTTCGAGTGAAACTTCTCGTTTTTCTGCTTCCCGGGACTCCTCTGTCTCTTGCTGTACTTTTTCCTCCGCCTGTCGGAATGCTTCCATCAATTTCCACAGGAATACTATTTCCAGAATTATCGCTCCTGACAGCACACTCCATTTCAAAATCCCCTGAAATAGCAAGGAAATACCCGCAACGCCTGCCAGAAATACAACCGGCAATAACTTTATTTTGACCACATCCCATACATTCTGTTTTTCCGTGCTTTGCTCTTCTTCTGGAGTTCTGACAATTCTTTTTTCTTCCTGCTTTCCCTGTTCGATGTTTTTGCTGATTTGTTCTTCTTCCGCTTGTTTTCGCTCGATTTCTTCGCTGATGTATGCCGCCTGCTGTTCAACTTTCTCTCGCTTTTCCTGCTTCTTTTTGCGAATTTCTTTCTGACGGTTTTCCACTGTCTTTCGTCGCTCTTTTAAAATAGCAAGCGCGCGCTCCACATCCATCTCACTGTTCCCGGAACAGTAATAATTTGCAGCATAGTTTCGCAATTCTGCACCAAGATTGGCACTTGTCTCTGCTTTTGTCTGACCGATTGAGATGGTATTTTCAAATGCAGCTTCTGACATGCCATCCAGAAGCATATCCATATCTCCCTGTTCCACCGATAAGATCTCTCCGTCTGTCTGACAGACAAGACTTGCGCTCTTTCCATAGCGGTCAAACCGACGGCTGATGATAAAAGTTCTGTCGCCAGACTCAAATGTCATCTCTCCCGCATAGTAAGACGGCTGATCCCACGGCTCATATTTTGTAAACAGATCATTTTTTGCTGCCCTTCCGCGCCCTTTTGTCAGTCCAAATAGCATACTTCTGATAAAAGCATGCAGTGTACTTTTTCCGAACTCATTTTCTCCGTAAAAAATGTGGAAGCCTTCTTCCAGTTCTATCTTTGTCTCTGAAAATTTTCCAAAGCTTTTCAGATATAATTCTCTGATAATCACCTAACTTCTCTCCTCCATAGCTGCAAGAATTGCACTGACTCCCTCGCACATTGCCTGATACTCGATACTTTCCGGCTCGCATTCCATAAAATGTCCGATCAACCTTCCAAGCAGATTTTCTTTATTTCTCTCGTACAGCTGTTCATAGTGATATGCAGGAACGGTATGATCAAGAATCTCCACGATATTTCCATAATAGTCGAGATCTTCTATATCATAGACAATCTCCGGATCTCTCTGTCCTTCCAAAATAATTTTGTACAGCTCCGCAGTGCCATTTTTTTCGATCTCCTCTTTGATCTTTCCCCGCAGCGCCCCATGTGTCATTTCTATATCCACTGTGAGATGCAAGTGTATGTACTGCCTTTTTGCAAATGGAACAAAACGGATCTGCGCTCCTTTCTCGGTAATCTCTCCAAGAAGAAATCCATGTCTTCCTGTTTCATTTTGATCGAGCGGCTCAAGAGAACCTGAAAATGCCGCATAGTTTTTCAATACCATCTGTGGTTTATGAATATGTCCCAGTGCAACATAATCATAGCCCAGTGCTTTTAACTTTGCTTTTTTGATCGGAATATGTGTCTCATCCCCCCCGTGAGCCAGAAGGATTTCATATTTCATGTCCCGCGGGGCATACGCCTCGTCGTACCGTGCCTCTCTGATTTCCCGTCTGTCATAGCTGAATCCATACACTGCAAGATCCAGCTCCTCGATCACTGCTCTGTGTAATGTAGTTTCAAACAGTGGATAGACATTTTCACTCCATGCTATCTGCAGATAACGCGAATCCTTTCGAATATAGTCATGATTTCCTGCAATCAAAACGACCTTTGTCCGAGATAATTTTCCAAAATGATAATTTATCTCTTTGAGTTCTCTCGACAGAGGCTGCCTGTGAAATAAATCCCCTGCGATCAGCAACAGGTCAATCTGTTTCTCCTCACAGATGTCAATGACTTTGTAAAAACTATCCCAGATCTCCTTTTCCCGCTGTCCGTCATTACGCCTTCCCGCCTCCGGCGCTGCCCCTAGATGGACATCTGCTATCTGTATAAAATTCATAAAATTATTCTCCTTCACTCATCGCCGGTAACGTCACGATAAACCGTGTTTCCCACTCGTCACTCTCCGCACGGATCGTTCCATGATGCAGTTCCACAATTTCCTTTGCAATGGCAAGTCCAAGTCCTGCTCCTCCTGTCTTGCTGGAGCGCGAACCATCCACTCGGTAAAACTTCTCAAAAATTGCACTCAGTTCCTCTTCCGGAATCTTCTCTCCTTCATTTGCCACAACAATCTCGATCTCCTGGTGCCGCTCCTTTGCCTGAATCCGTATCGCAGTTCCTTTGTCACAGTACGCAATCGCATTTCGCAAAAGATTATCAAATACTCTGGCAAGCTTATCCGCATCTCCGTAAATCATCAGTGTATCATCAATCTGCACGTCACATCTTAAGTTTTTCTCCTTCAAAACCGCATACAGTTCATCTGCAATCTGTTCCAACATCATAGACAAATCTAAATTTCCCGGCTCCAGAACAATATCCTGTAAATTAAACTTTGTAATCTCAAAAAATTCATTGATCAGCTCTCCCAGACGGATTGCCTTCTCCAGAGAAATATGCGTATATTTTTTCCGCTCCTCCTCCGGCATGTCCGGCTTTGTTTCAAGAATACTTAAATATGCCACAATGGAAGTCAAGGGCGTCTTCAAATCGTGTGCCAGAAAAACAACCAGATCATTTTTCTTTTTCTCACTCTCAATCGCCTCCTGTTCCTGCCTCCGGATCGTCATCTTAATCTCATTTAAGCTATCCTCAAGTGGCTGCAGCGCAGGTTTAAACCGCACAGGTTCATTAAAATCCGATAAAATATTTTCAATTCCCTGATTAATTTCCTTCAAGTACTGTGTGATTCTGCTCAGCACAAAATAGAAAAAAAAGGAAAACAATAAAAGGAATCCCGCACCCATAAAATAAATTTTATTGTTTCCAATCACTTTCCAGTAGAGATCGATCGCCTGTTGCTCCGGCATATGAAACCACATAAAAAAATGTACAAATCCATCTGCAAACTTATGATTATAAATCCCATCTATGACAAGATTTTTGAAAAGATAGCCGACAAGCGCCGTAAACAGTACCACAAGCATTGTCTGAAGCAGAATGTTAATCTTTAACCTTGTATAATTTTTACTCTTCAACTTTATATCCTACTCCCCAAACCGTCTTAATAAAATCGCTCTTTCCGGTCGGCCCGCTCATCTTCTCACGCAGATGCCGAATATGTACCATGACTGTATTGTTACTGTTTTTGTAATACTTTTCTTTCCATACATTTTCAAACAATTCTTCCGAGCTGATAACCTTTCCACGGTTCTCACACAGCATCCACAAAAGATCAAATTCAATCGGTGTCAGTGTCAGCTGTTTCTCATTATAGACACACTCATGAGATTCTCTGTTTAGCTGAAGTCCTGCAAAATCAATGATATCTCCACTGTCAATCCTTGTTCCTTCATTATACTGTGTATATCTCCGAAGCTGCGCTTTCACTCTTGCGATTAGTTCCAGAGGATTAAACGGCTTCAAAATATAATCATCTGCACCAAGCGTCAGCCCAGTGATCTTATCAATATACTCCGTTTTTGCGGTAAGCATAATAACCGGAAATGTATACCTCTCTCGAATCTTCTTTAAAATTTCAAATCCATCAATCCCCGGAAGCATGACATCGAGGATTGCAAGATCAATCTTTGTCGTCTTCATACATTCCAACGCTTCTTCGCCGGTATAAAATGGATACACGGTATACTGATCACTCTGTAAATAGAGCGCAATCACATCCGCGATCTCCTTCTCATCATCTACAACTAAAATATTCATATTTCCTCCTCAATTCCCCTTACAATTTTAAAATGGCGAGGCAAAGTATACAAATACCCGCCCCGCCTTGGTTTCTTTCATTCTTTACAGTTCACAGTTATTCACAGTTCTTGGGAACGGAATGACATCTCTGATATTTGACATACCAGTCAGATACATCACACATCTTTCAAATCCAAGTCCGAATCCTGCATGTCTTGTAGAGCCATATTTTCTCAGATCCAGATAGAACTGATACTCTTCCGGATCCAGGTTCATCTCCTGCATACGCTTCAGCAGTTTGTCATAATCATCCTCTCTCTGGCTTCCTCCAATGAGCTCTCCGATTCCAGGAACAAGACAGTCTACCGCTGCTACTGTCTTATTGTCATCATTCATCTTCATGTAGAATGCCTTAATATCCTTCGGATAATCTGTCACAAATACCGGACGTTTGAACACTTCCTCTGTAAGATAGCGCTCATGTTCTGTCTGCAAGTCAACTCCCCATGACACTTTGAAGTCAAATTTATCATTGTTCTTCTCTAAGATCTCAATTGCCTCTGTGTAAGTTACACGTGCAAATTCAGAGGACACAACATTGTGGAGACGATCAAGAAGTCCCTTATCTACGAAAGAGTTGAAGAAATTCATCTCTTCCGGTGCGTTCTCCAGTACATAGTTGATGATATGCTTTAACATTGCCTCAGCAAGGATCATATTATCATCCAGATCTGCAAATGCGATCTCCGGTTCTACCATCCAGAATTCCGCTGCATGACGAGTTGTATTAGAGTTCTCTGCACGGAATGTCGGTCCAAATGTATATACATTACGGAATGCCTGCGCATATGTCTCTGCATTGAGCTGTCCACTTACAGTAAGGCTTGTCTCCTTATTAAAGAAATCCTTCGTATAGTCCACACTTCCATCTGCATTCTTCGGGACATTCTCCATATCCAGTGTTGTGACACGGAACATCTCTCCTGCACCCTCGCAGTCACTTCCTGTGATCAGCGGTGTATGCACATACACAAACCCTCTCTCTTGGAAGAACTGATGGATTGCATATGCAATCAAAGATCTTACACGAAATACTGCCTGGAATGTATTTGTTCTCGGACGAAGATGTGAAATTGTTCTCAAATATTCAAAGCTGTGACGCTTTTTCTGTAACGGATAATCCGGTGCAGATGCCCCCTCTATGATCACTTCTTCTGCCTGGATCTCAAATGGCTGCTTTGCCTGAGGCGTAGCTACTAATGTTCCCTTTACAATAATAGCAGCACCTACATTTAGCTTGGAAATCTCCGCAAAATTGTCCATACTGTCGTGGTATACGACCTGAAGTGTCTCAAAAAATGAACCGTCATTGACAACGATAAACCCAAATGTCTTAGAATCACGAATACTGCGCACCCATCCACCGACAGTAACCTGATTATCTAAGTATGCCTCTCTGTTCTTGTAAAGTTCTTTCACAGTTACTAATTCCATCTCTCACTACTCCTTTTCTTATATTTATCTACAACCGATGCCTGCACGATTTATCTTCTTCCACTGATTTCAGATTTCACTGTGTTCCATCTTTATCATTCTGCTTGAAAATAAAAGATACAGTACACCGGACAGATATGGCTGATTTGATATTCATTGTTACAGTATAACGCATTTTCTATGTTCTAGCAATCAAAAGTATAGATTTCTCAGTGATTTTTGGTGATTTTTTAAAGTATTGATTTCAAAGAACGGTGAGACTATTCTTATCACTTTGAATCCAAGGAAAATGTCTTCTTAAACACCGAAGAACCTTGACTCCTCTTCATATTCCAGAATTTTTTGAGACAATAAACGATGAACTGTTCTATTCCGAAGAAGAAATGATAAAAAAGACAGAAAATCTGCTTTTGATAGAAGGGACAAACTTGCAGAATCTATTGCGATGTGCTATATTAAAGATACAAAAGGGGAAACCATAAACGGCTTACCCAATAATTAAATGCTTAATTTACTTAAGCCGTCATTATTGCGAGTAATGGCGGCTATTTTCGTTTATCCTTGAAAATCTCGTAACAAAGACCTACAAGGGCAACAATGAATATTAATAACTGAATCAAATCAGAATATGTAACATACATTAGCATCGCCCTCCTTTCTTTCGTCTGGAGGGTTGCCCCTCCGTAAAAGAGGGTAAGCCGCCCGGCTTTGGTTTCCCTGCCAGAATTATAACATATTCTTAACCCGCTCTCAATTACCTTCTGTGTTTTCTCTGCCCCCTGAATCATCAAAACACCGTATCAACGAAAAACTACTAAGCCAATACTTTTAAGATATGGATTAGATTCTAACACCACTTTTATTTTCATTTCGAGCAAATGGTAGAGACAGCTTGATTTTTAGTTCTACTCTATGCTATACTATCAACCGCTGAATCCCTTATAAAATAAGGTCTAGACGGGTTTCAGCAAAGTGTGTTCGAGACCTTCCACACGTAAAACAAAACTTCAATTCTTACCTATTTATATAGGTTTATCTTTGATTATAGAGCCTTGAAACTTACTTGTTTTTAGGCTTTTTCTTTTTATTACCGTTTATCTTCATTTACTGCATTGTGGGTAAAAAAGTGGGTACTCTTGCACATAAGAAAAGGCAGCTTCTCCTGCTGCCCTACTCTTAAAATACATTTGCAATTTTCTCCATTTCCTCCGCCTTAGTATCCGGCAATACGTGGCTATATAGATCCATCGTCATAGCAAGGGAACTATGCCCAAGTATTGTCTTCAGAACCTGCGGCTGCATTCCTGCTTCAATCGCTCTGGTAGCAAAAGTATGGCGAAATACATGTGATGTTATGCGTGGGAAATCATATCCAGCTTCCCTGATGCGCTTTATTGTTCGGTCAATCTCCGCCTGCACTCTTTCCCGGCTAATCGGTCTGCCATTTTCATTACAGAAAAGATATTGATCCATCCGTAAAACCTTGAATCCCCAAAATTTCCGCTGCTCTTCTATATGCTTTACTATGGCAGCAGTCAGAGGAATATCCCTTGCTGATGTTCTTGTCTTTGGTGTATCCTCGATATATCCCTGTCCTTCAATATACTTCAATGTTCTTTGTACATGAATCACATTCTCTTTTTTATCTACATCAGAATACTTTAGTCCCTGCATTTCCCCTTTTCTCATGCCAGTGCGTAACATTACTTCAAAGAAATGATATAGATAGCTTTCCTTTGCATATTCCATAAATAAAGCTTGCTGCTCCCTTGTCATTGCTTGCCTTGTTTGCCGTTCTGTTTGCCGTGGAAGTTCTGCTAGTTTGACTGGGTTCCTCTCTATCAATCCATTTCTCAACGCTTGCTGAAAACATCCGTTCAATACCGCTGACACAACTTTAATACTTGAAAGCGCATATTCCTCTTTCACTAAGTCGTTGTATAGCTTTTGAATATGTTCGCCCCGGATCTCAGATATACTCTTCTGGCCAAGCTTACCCTCAATAACACTATGATAATACTTGTCATAACTTGTATATGTGCCTATTTTCACTCTATTTTTCTTATACTCTTCCAGCCATGTTCTGAACCATTCATTTAGTGTTATTTTTTTCTTTTCCACGAATAGCCCATGCTCCAGCCTATACTTCAACTCTCGCATTCTCTTCTTAGTTTCTGTGATAGTATCAGCATAAACAGAATAACTCTTGTATTCATATTTCACACGACCTTCATATTTCCCATTTGACCTTTGCCGTATTCCTGTTGGTAATTTCTTTCCATTCTTATCAACTGCCATATAGTCTCCTTCCTCTGTTGTGAGAACAACAGTTTGCCTATTGCAATAGGACTACATGACCGTTATAATCATGGTAGCCCTATATTTCATGTATTGGGTTATTTTGGTTTTGCCCCGTAGTGTTGCCGCACTGTGGGGCTTTTCTTTTTTAAGGTATCCAAAATGTCTTGATACTTTCAAAAATCAGCTTTTCGACCTTGACATTTCTAAACACCTTCTTTTCCCCTCCTCTCTGAATGTAGGTATTCCATACTCCTTTCAAGTAACTACAATCCCCATTCACTTTTTAACTGATTTAACAGCTGCATTTGCTGTGAAGTATCTCTATCTGGGTTTGCATCTGGATGGAATTTCTTAGATAGTTCCCGGTAAAACTGTTTCAAAACCGCCTTATCTTCTTCCTTGTAGGTATTCGATATTGAACCGCCGTAACTACTACTTGAACCCTGATTGTAGTTATTGTAATATTCTTCGTAATACCTACGGCTTTCCTTTTCATATCGCTGTCTTGCTTCATAATCAGCTTCTATCTTCTTTAGATATTCCGGCTTCTGCAGTACACCAAATACGTCATAGCACTTGTCATATTCATCTCCTGACACGTTATATTTTGCATTGAACTGCGCTTTATTCGCTGCATACAGAGTAGTTATCCTCTCATGCTCCTCATGTGTCTTATACTCTTCTGTCTGCCTAAACTCCTCTATAATCCGCTCTTGTATTGGCTCTAACTTCTTCTCAATCAGTGTGTAAATCTCTTCCTCTGAACAGTTCAACTCTTTGGTAGCAGCCTCTATTTTGCTGCCTCCCCAGTCATACAGGCAAAACCAGTCTGTAGCAAGGTCATAATAATCAACGGTACAGATCCCGAACTGCTTTTTCTTTACTTTCCCATTTTCCCGGTAGCTTTCATGAATCGTGATCCGGTATGCTTTCTTGATGTCTCTCTCAAAGCGTTCACTGCTGTATGTATGCCAGTAATGACTCTCATCCTGCCCTTGAATAGACATCCTCATATATTCCGATTTCAGTTCCTTCGGATATCCATTTTGATTCTTTCTTTTCCTCTCAACTTCTTGAATTACACAATACAATCTTTCTCGCCTCCTCTCCTGCTGCCGCTCCGGTTCTGATGTTGGCGCATCTTCCCGGAGAGGGCAGTTATTCCATGCTCTGGTAGTATTGGTAGCACACCAAAGCTTCATATCTTCGGATTTATACTCACATTTAAGTAAATCCAATCTATACAGTTGCAAAATCAAGTAACATTCTTGCCGTTCTTTCCGCTTGTTCCTCATAGTCTCCTGTGCTTTCCGTAATGTCTCCCTTATCGTAATGAAGGTATGCATGTGCAAGTTCATGCGCTAATGTATGATTGATCTGTTCTATACTCATATTATTCGCAATACCGATTCTGTTGTTATATATGCGGCCACAACTCGCTTGAAGCGGCAGGAACTGGACCTGTAAACTGTTTTTTCTTGCAAGAAGCATTAATCTCTCGAACACTTTACCTTTATCCATTCGTTGTCCCTCTTTTTTCATCCATCAAGCATTGTTCTACCAGAGATAATACATGCTCTGTAAATCCTCTGTTTTTCTCTGTTGCGCTATCCAGAACACTGTTTTTCCAGCCCTCATATTCTTGTTGTGTTAATTTTCTTGCTTCTCCTACAATCTCAGCAAGCTCTGCGATGTGTTCCTCTATCAGCTGTCTTTCTGTCATGTTATCTCACCTCACCGCTTGCCAATTTTCTTGCAAATCTCTCTACAAGTTCCAGACGTTCCTCGTCTTCTATCTTTTGAATAGCTTGCATAATAGATTCTCTTCGTTGTTCCTGATCTATATATTTCTTCTCCAATGGTATCAATCCTTTCTCTTGCAAAGGGGCAGCAGTCGTGTTATACTCTACTCAACCCCTTGTACTGGGTTATTTGCTCATACAGTGTTGCCGCACTTGTATGGGCTTTTTCTTATCTTGTAACTGGAATCACCTGTATATCTGGCTGAATCCGAATTACATTTGAAACCGGCTCAAGCTTATACATTTTAAAGCGTTTCGCTCTTTTCTTTCGATTTATCCATTCCCTTAATTTTCTCATGCTGTTACCTCCTGTACTTGCGACTGTCCGAAAAACCTTGCCTTATAGGTTGCTCCGTCTCCTCTGCTCCCCCAAATCAGCTCTGTTCCGAACAGTGCTTTACTGCCGTGTATCACCTCATAACCTGCTTTCTTCCATTCACTCCATGTTTTTGTAACTTCCTTAACACCTGCTGCCGCTTTCGCTCTCTCAATACGTTCAGAATTGACACTTTCCGCTTTTGCAGTGATCCATGCTCTGTGCAAGCATTCAGCAAAGAAAGCTCTTTATATTTTCTGTAATTCTTCCATGCCCTTAACATGATTGATTTCAAATCGTATTTCATTGATCTTCCTCCATTTCTTTAAGATATTGTAGGCAACCCCTATCATCTTGCGTGTCTATTGCTCGCTCCTCCGGTCCGCTCACAGGTACGATGAATAGGTTCGTGAGGATTTGTCTACCTCGGTTGCCTTGCTTTATCTTATGGTCTTATTATAACCCTTTTTAGGTTATATGTCAACCTTTTTGTAATATATTTTTTATTATTTCTAATTTTATATGATTGATTTATAACCTTTTTCTTGTTATAATCATTTTAGAAAGTGAGGTGCTATAATGCCAGTAAAATATGAAAACAATGAACAAATTGTAATAGAAATCAAAAAGCTTATGTTAGAAACTAAAATGTCGCAACGAGAAATTGCCGATAAAATGAATATCAAACCACAAGGATTGACAAAATTACTAAGCAAGAAAAACTTTGGCTTTGAAGATGCTGAAAAAATTCTATCTGTTATGGGGTATAATTTGATTATTGATTTTGAGCGCTTTCAAAAATAAAAGCCATTGATGAACGAATGGAACGTGACTCTGAATAATCTGATCTCTTTTAGGGACTCAGATAATGAAGAATACTCTTTTTAAGGACTCGGAAATCTTGCAATATACCTATTTAGGGCATTACAAATGCAACCATGCTCTTTTTTAGGCTGCCGAAAGTGCCGGGATATTGTCTTTTTAGGGACTGTAAAATGTAACCTATCACCTTGCAGAATGTGTTGAGATATGCTATATTGAAGATACAAAAAGGGAAACCGCAAGCGGCTTACCCCGAACAATGATTTACTACCCTAACGGGCAGCCGTCACATGTGCGAGATGTGGCGGCTATTTTCGTTTATCCTTGAAAATCTTCTGGTGTTTTTTGCTCCTTTTCTACCTTAGAAAGCTCATAGAAACGCCCCACGGCAATACATACTGTACTACCTATTTTCAGCAATACTTCTGCAACATCCACAAAGAGCAACTGTCTTTGAATAAATAATCCAGACTTACTATCGTAAAATCCCCTTACAATTTGCATTGGAACATCTGCCCCATTCTCTGCAATATGATTCAAAGCTGAAAAAATATAGTTTAACTTTTGATCAATATAAAATAAATCCGCATTATAAAATGACCCCATAAATAAATTTTTTATAATAAATTCCCACACTAGCACAATAAACAAAAGATAATACCCTAAAATTTCTATCTTTCTTGCTCTTCTTTGACTCAATTTAAAATGCCGCTTTAACACCAAAAGTACAACTCCTATTACAACAGCAATTAGAATTAATAAAAACATCATTGGTATACATGGTTTCATTTAATTTTTACACACTTATTCCTTTCTTTTAATATTTTTCTTAGAGTATATCATTTAAAATAACCCTATTCAATTATCAAAGCACCCCTTTACTCCAGTATCTTCCTCCAAAAAAATCAATTCACCCCTCTGTCATCCTAAAATGGGATTGCATTGTGCCGCCCTATCTAACCCGGCAAAACACCGAGTCAGCTCAAAACTGAGCTTAGCTGTTAGTCATTTTTGACTATAACTACTGAATTAGGAGGCGGCGAAATACCGCCCCTTAAAACTACTGAACCCGTGCTTTCTGGTGCACTTTGGATTTACTCAACGACAAAATGGCGTTGAGTGACACTTACTAAAAATTTAGTCCAACAGCCGTAGGTCTGTCTACGCTTGTCTTGGGGAGATTGATACCACCGTCGAAATTTCTACGGTGTTCTGCGGATGTCAGTTTAACTGACTTTTGAAATTCAGATGTGCGTAGTATGCACTTCCGAAAATTGAATGCTATTTCCCCACAAATGGAGAAGGTGCATAATTTTGAGCGGCTTTCTGCCCGATATAAGGCAGGTAGCACCGCTAAATTTTCAGCAGTTATTTTCTCAAGTTGTTAGGAAAGCGCAATCTTGAGCCGTCAATTTTCCCCGCTTGTGGGGGGGGGGGACGCGGCAGCAGGTTCTCACACTTATGTGCGTAACCAGAGCAATTCTGCTGCCATTAAAATTTATGTCAGCCTCTTGATCCCCCAAAAGGTGAGGAAGTGCAACCGTACTCAATGTACACTTGTTATGCTATGTACCCACAAGTACACTGCAATTCTATCTTGCACTCACGAAAAAGGTTAGCAAAAGTTAGCATTTTCACCCCTATTTTCCGATTATTTCTTCTGATTCCTGCTTTTCATCCATGCTTAAAAAGTGGTTATTCTATGCGGTTTTCTCGTACCTACGCCCGTTTTATTTTCTACTACAAACCTAAGGAAAATTTATTTTCACAGATCTGCACTATTGGAAAGAGTCCTCTCTCCCGATTCTCCTATGCTCCTGCTGCCATCTCAAAAGGAGGGGGGGCTGTACATCCCCCTAGTATCTCATATTCTCCTCATATCCAAGTTTTTTCTGTTTCTCCTATGTTCTTTATTCCATTTGTTATAAAACAGCTGTATAAGCAAAATACGCGCTCACAGAGGATGTTCTTTTCATTTATTACTTGTACAATGCTAATTTCCCTTTTTAGGGTGTCCGAAATGTCCGAATACCTTAGCATTTCTTAATATTTCTGAGCATTTCTGAGCATTCAACCGAGTATTTCCGAGTGCTACCTTAACATTTCTTAACATTCGCTATTATCCTGTTACCATCCTAACGCTTCTCTTTCAACTTCACTTGTCCATGTCCTCTTAAAGCTTTCTACTCCCACATGATGAATCGGCGCAGCAGAAAGATATTCCTCAAAATATCTCTTAAGCTTCCCACACCTGCGTGGCAGCCTTAAAGTTCGCATAGCCTTACTCTCAATAGATCTCACTGCACTCGCACTGATTCCGATGCTATCTCCGGCTTCCTGCAAGGTCTTATGTTCTTTATATCTCTGCCGGATCACTTCTGACTGCTCTTCTGGCAGCAGGTCTACCGCTGTCCATAGTTCCTTTGACATGGCAGCAGTATCTAATTGCATGGAAATATCTTCCTCAATGTTTATGTCCGCTGCTATTGTATCAGCAATAGACAACTCCTCTTCTCCGCCTATTGGCTCGCTGATACTCTTTATTTGAGCCTTTCTGATGTTCTCTTTAATCTGTGCAAGCTTTTCCCTGCTGACACCTAGAAAAGCGCTCATTTCACGCTCTGTCGCTTCTCTGCCGTAGTATTTGCGGTATTCACTAGAAGCTCTTCGGTACTTCTGAATTTCTTCCCTTGCCCCTACCGGGATACGGACCACACTGCCGCAGTTATCAATATACCGCTGCATGATCTGCTTAATCCAAAACCCGGCATAATTGATGAATGGCACGCCTTTATCCTCGTCATAATGTTCTACTGCTGCACATAATCCAATATAGGCCTCCTGCTTCAAATCTTCAATTTCTGCAAAGCCCGAGTAACGCACTGCCATTTTATGAATAAAGCCTTGATTCTGCTGCCACAAAGAAAGCATGTATTCCGCTTCATTCTCCCCAGATTTGATCCGGGCAACTAACTGTTCATTTGAATATTTCCTGTTGTTCATCCGCGGTTCAATATATTTTATTGCTGTTTCATTTGACATCGCAAGCCCACTCCCTTTATAATTAAATTATCGAATATCGGAAACGGGCTTGCTTATGGTGGCAGGCTCTTTTTTTACTTTCTGTATGGGCTACTCATACTTAACTGACCATCCAGATATGAGACATTGATATACTTCCCTTCTTCATTCTGAAACGTCATACAGAGAGCCTCTCCCTTTTCTCCTGTCTCACGATCTTTAGTTATACAATCTTCCAGATCAATCAAAACACACCGTCTCAACCCTTCCATGTCCTCTGATCCATATACCGGATGTTCTACAATCTTCTCTACCTTTGCTTTCTCCATTCCGAGCCGGAAGGCTTTCTGCATCGCTTCGTACTGATCCACGCTTTCTGCGTTGATCTGCATGATTTCTTCCGTTGCCATTTCTGGCAGCAGTTCGTCCTCTTCTTCCAGAGATGCATGCTCTCCGATTAATTTCTTTACACCGTTCATAGCCACCTCTAAAGCACTTGTTACACTTGATTCAGTTTCCTCACGTTCCTCCTCTGTCATAATTCCGTTGCCGTATCCATTGATTCCTGCTGCAACTTGATAATGCGCATACTCTAAATTATTTAAAATATTTTGCAACTGCACTTCCGCTTCTGTCATTTCGAAAAATAATTTACTCATACTCTTTTCCTCCTATGCTTCTAACATTTGAATGTAATATACCGGAACCGGAATCAATATACCGCCTTCCAGTGTAATAATTCCCATATTTCCTTGAAACTCAAGTAACTCTCCTTTTACTTCATGAAAAGGCATTCCCCTTTCTCCTGTCTTATCTTGTGCATTCATCAAAAGAGAAGCCCACTCCTTCTTGAATAGTATTTTACTCTGTCTAGTCTCCGGTGCTTGTGCCGGGATCATTGCTCTACATTTCTGTGACATTTTTCATCTTCCTTTCCAATTCATTTACAAATGCCAGCACCAAGTCTTTTGAAAACTCTGTTTGATATTTTCGGTAAAAAGAATCACTTTCTGCAATCACCTTCTGCCAATATTCATCCGTCTTTTCTACTTCCCAGTGATCCTGCAACAGCTTCCAAAAGTCTTGAAACATTTCAAATTCTTCACTACCCTTTAATAATCTTACTCTTCCCATACTCTCTTAATCAAACGGCGTTGGTTTCCGTGCTGTCTTAAATCCATCGTTTCCCTTCGGTACCTCTTCTGTTTCTTGAAACCTCATTTCATTCCCATCAAAGCGGTATACGATCTTCCCGAGTTCCCCCTGCCGATTCTTGTCCACCTTCAGCCCTTTCCTAGTCTCGTCCTCATTGTCTAAATTCCACAGAAGGATAATAATACTTGCATCTTGCTCAATATCTCCTGCTTCCCTGAGTTCTCCCATTGTCGGCTCTTTCGTTTCTCTCATTTCACTAGTTCGGTTTAATTGTGACAATGCAATGATCGGAACATTCAGTTCCATCGCAAGGGCTTTGATTGCTTTTGAGATTGCCCCTACTTCACTAGCTCGGCTCTGATATCTGGTGTCAGCTCTTACCAACTGCAAGTAGTCAATGATGATACAATCAAGATCTTGATGTCGGCATTCATTGCGGATCTCAGAAACTGACTTCGTTCCACTACTGACAAGAATGTCCATTTCTTCTAGCGTCCTGTTTGCCTTGTCAAAACGCTCCTTTTCATCTCCTAAGAATTGTATCGCCCTTCTGATGCGATTTAGCCGGATTCCGCTCTGATTGCTTAACAATCTTTCATATACCTGCTTTTCTGACATCTCTAGGTTATAAAATCCAATCCGTTTTCCGGCTTTTGCCATTTCCAGAATGATCTGCGATGTAAAAGCCGATTTTCCTACTCCTGGCCTTGCTCCGATTACAATAACATCGCCGCCCTCCAATCCTCCGGTAATATCATCAAGTTTTGAAAAACCGGTATATAACTTCGCTTCTTTCTTTTCTCTGAAATACTGGTCTTCATAATCTCCTACTATGGTCGAGAGCTTTTTAGACTTACTTTTCTCACTACGCTTCAATGCTTCTAACTCTTGTATCAAATCAGCAATCTGATATTCCACACCTGCTGCCGATACTTGCGTCTGTGATAATATTTTTCGGAGTGTTTCTGCCTTATAGTCCTTTACAATGCTGTTACCATAACTTTTTAATTCTGCCGATGTCAGTGGCAGCAGGGCACATTCCTTCAAAACCTCCCCTATGTACTGTCTGGTATACGATTCACTTTCAACTGCCTGCGCGATAGTGACTAGGTTTGCTGGTTGGCCAATATCATACATTTTTACGATTTCTCGGTATATCTCCTTGAGGACTGGATCATGAAACATATCCGGCTTTAGGATGTCATAAACCTTGTACAACTCCTTGTTATCCATCAAAAGACAGCCAATCACTGATTTTTCTGCCAGATCACTCACTCTGTTCCACCTCCACATAGTCTAGAAGCTGACTTCCCATCAAAGTATCAAAGTTTTTATAATACTCCAACTCTGTCCCATGTTCCCTCTGCTGCTCCACATAGGTGTATACCGCAAGATACATTTCACGGTTTGTCAGCTTTCTGCGTTTCCCATTCACTGATCTACCTTTCAGCCAGGAACAATAGTTTGCGAATGCCTTTGTTCTGCCTCTCTTTTTCGGATAAATTGCATAGATTTTTTCAAAGTTTGACTCACGTTCATCCGGTTCCGGTGAACATATATTATTTATACTATCCTTACCTAACCTAACCTGGGTTGCCAGAGTGTCACCCGGTTGGTTGTCAACTGGTTGACACTTGGTTGCCACTTGGTTGCCAACGGGCTGATAATCAAGCGATAAAAGATATTTATCATCAAAAACACTTATCTGTTTCATTTCATCCAAGCACCTTGTCGGCGTATATCTATCTTTTCTTATCAAATTATTGATCTTCCAGTCTGAGATAACAACAACACCGCTTTCAAATGGAATAATAAAACCTTTTGCCGCTAATAATTTCAAATCATCCTCTGCTGCTCCTACCATTCTCGTGATCTGCTTTGGTGAAGAGATAAAACCATCATCATCAGCTTTCATGCCTAATTGAAAATATAGTGCTTGCGTGGATGATGGCATTTCAACAAATCGGTCCGTACATACCACATCTGCCGAAAACATCCGTCTATTCGCCATCTTCTTGCCCTCCGTTCATGTCCTGCTGCCCTTCCGGAACCTTTAACGACTGTTTCGCACTTCTTAAAGCAAGAAATGTATTCTTTGCTCTATTCTCTAACGCTTTGCAAAACTCCGCCGTTTCTTTGTGATTTGCCGGAAGGAAATAACCTCCAGTAGTTGATGAACAGATGACTGCTCCTCTGCTACGTTCCGCAGCAATATACTGTTGAAGTTCTCTCGCAGAACTGCACCCAGTAAGCTGCACTAATTCTTTTGTTGATATTGCGTTTTCTTTGCCCACTGGCAGCAGGCTTTGAATTTGGAAGTTAGCCTTGCCGGGCTGTTTTCCATGTACTTGGTTATTTTGGTTTTTCTGCATTATTTTACTCCTGTTAATGAATTGAAATACTGATCTACTTTTACCCTGTCCCATAAAACGCGCCTACCTATTTTGACTTTTGCACCAATTTCCTCTCCTAACTTCATTGCATTGTTGCGCCCTAAATTGGTATAGGCTCTCAGCTCCTCCGTGTCCATTAACCGGGAGTCCCCTGTGTTTACTGTTACTGCTCTACCTCTCATTTTAAAATTCTCCTTTCTGTTTATCTTTGTTTACATGTATCGCTTGACTATATTATAACGTTTATGCTAATATATGTAAAACAACAGTTTTAATTTTAAGTGTTTAAAAGTGAAAGGAAAATAAACGATGATAAATGAAGAATTAAACAAAAAAAGAGGTCAGCGTTTAAAAGAATGCCGGGAACTTAGAAAAATGACGCAAAACGAATTAGCTATGCTATCACATTGTTCTCCTCAAAGTATCTCATACATTGAAAATGGTAGACGAGGAATGTCTAGAGAATTAGCTCATATTTTTGCTGAAAAATTGCAAGTAAAAGAAGAGTACATTCTCTTGGAATCAGATTTTAAAACTGATTCTGAAAAAATAAAATATGAAAATAACATCATGGACGCAATAGATAACTTTGCATTTAAATACCTTACTTCCCTAGGACATAACATAACCTTTTCAGTTGCTGCTGACAACCATAAAGACTTGATAGAAAATAGCGAAAACGAAGTTTGTCAGGTATCAAGCAAAAGCTATTGTAACGATTTACTTTTATCCACATCAGAAGTACAAATATTATTGGAAGATGTAAAAGTCAAAATAAATGATACTGAAATTTCTTTAATTGATTATTATGATCTGATAGATGATTTAAATGAATATGCCGACTTCTTAATTTCACATCTCCAAACTAGAGTAGAACGCCGTATTATGCATCTCGGAGTACACTATGCTGAAGAAGAACGTAAACACGAAAAAACAGTAGCGGAACAATTAGAAGCGATTAAGAAAGATTTTTTAGGAATCCACAAAGAATAATTGATAACTGGGGACAAATAATTTTTTACCTTTACCATTTTCATTGTGGGTAAATTGTGGGTACGACTTGATTTTTCATTCTATTCTATGCTATACTATCAACCGCTGAATCCCTTATAAAATAAGGTCTAGACGGGTTTCAGCAAAGTGTGTTCGAGACCTTCCACACGTAAAACAAAACTAAAGGAGATTTGAATTATGAAAAACAAAGGTGTAGTATTTACCACGCAGGCAGCGATGATTGCTGCTATCTATGTCGTATTGACAGTTGTTTTTGCACCATTCAGCTTTGGATCGGTGCAGGTAAGAATTGCGGAAGCACTTACCATTCTGCCGGCATTTACCCCGGCTGCCATTCCGGGACTTTTTGTCGGATGTCTGATTGGAAATATTCTCGGAGGTGCAATGCTTCCGGATATTATCTTCGGAACACTTGCAACTTTAATCGGTGCTGTCTTCACTTATATTCTGCGCAATCAGAATAAATTTTTAGCACCGCTTCCACCAATTGTCGCAAATACAGTCATTATCCCATATGTACTGCGTTTTGCTTACGGGGAAGCAATCCCGATCCCGCTTCTTATGCTGAGCATCGGAATCGGTGAAGTGATTTCCTGCGGTGTACTCGGAATGATCCTTTATTTTACATTAAACAAATACAAACACCGTCTATTTGCTTTATAATATATCCTATAAAACTTTTTAGACACTGAGATTTTAAACGATTAATCTTGTTTGCAAAGAAAAAAACTGAGAATCTGCCTTAAGCGAAAGGCTATTCTCAGTTTTTTCATGTTTTCTTTCCGTTTTTATAATCCTGCTATTCTTTTTGCAGTCAAAACATATTTTCCTGCTAGTTAGTGATGGATACGATTTTGCTTTTACTTTAAATAGCCAAGATATGTGTTCCCGCTGGCCACAGTCAATGCCTCCAGTTCCTCATACGGAACTGAGACCTTCTCTCCGGTATCCGGTTTTACATAAGTGATCATACTATCGTTGTATCCAATCAGCAATACCGCATTATTTAAATCCGTCATAGCGATGATCGGAGTACCTTTTCCGAGGATATAACATAATTCTTCCGGACTGCATCCATGGAGATCAAGTACATTTCCTAGAAACTGTTCTTGGAGAATCTCGATCGGCTTTTTCCCCGCCGCCATTTCTCCGGCGGCATCTACTGTTTTTCCTTCATAAGCGAAAAGACGGTTCAGCGCCGCTGCCAATGTGTTCCCTTCTTGATATGGACTGAGATCCACTCCTGCGATATCATACACAAGACTTCTGTTTCCTCGTTCCCATACATACTTCTGACTTTCTGATACTACAAGCCCTTGATTTTCATTTGCCTGCCGAATCGCATCTGCTGCACTTGCATAGATTCCAAGTAACTTTCCTTTTCCATAGGTATAAAATACTTCGGCCTCTCCTTCTTCCTCAAATGGAATCAGAACCGGATTCTCAAACAACACTTGCTTTGGCTTCAAAAGTTTCGGCTTCTTATCGGAAATTCCTGACTCATATTTAATTCTTACCTGCCGTTCTTTTTCGTCAGAAGTATATGTTTCTACCGAAATATTACTCTTTTCTACTTCTTCATTACTTGTAATATAATCCTTTGCAACCGCTGTATACACAGACTCATTTTTCACAACACGGTCTAATATCAACATTTTCTCTTCTACGGTCACTCCTGTCACATAGACTTGATCCGCCTGATAGGTCTTTACAACTTCATTGTCTGTATCACGGATTTCCAGCTTATACATCGGGCAGACATGCTCTCCTGTAACAAAAGCTCCTGCATCTTCCTTGCGCCCAATCCCATAGACGAAGTCCTCAGAAATAAATCCAAGCGGTCGAATAAATTCTCCAGAACTGCAAGTAACCGTCCGCTCTTTTCCAGTGACAAAATCAAGCACTTTAACTTCCTCCGCATTTTCAAGCGAAGAAACGGTCTGATAGGCAAGAAGTCTTCCATCTTTTGAAGATACATACTGGTCTTTTTCAAGATTCTCTACCAAAGCTTCCTTTTTCCCTTTTTCCAGATCAACTTTATAAAGTGTTCCTTCTTTCATTGCGTAGAGCACTTCTTGCTGCTCGTTATAATAGACAAGCTGCTCCTGTTCTTTTAATAAAATTTCACTGGAAATATTATCGGGAATGAATGCTTTTTCTTCCACAAAATTTTTCTCAATATCAAAAAAGTAGATTGCCGTGCCGACTTCACCTTCATGTTCTCCTCGATTCATATACCCGATTACTTTAAATGTTGTGTCTCCCTGCTCATTGACCGATACAATCTGGATCTCATGTTCCTTGCATAAATTTCGAATGTCATATCCTTCGGAATCTGCAAAGCTAAATACAAGTGACAGTGCATCCTGGCTCTGATTATAATTCCACAATTCGCCTGCCTGTACAAAGGAAACGATCGTCCCTGCCTCATTTGCCATATAGGGAAGTTCTTCTTTCGCAATTCCCAGCAAAATTCCATTATTATCTAAAACATTCCCCGACGCATCTAATTCTTGTTCCATCGTCCGCTCATAATCAAGAAGGTATTCGGTTCCTTCTGCATATCTCACTTTCAGATACTCCCGTATCTGATAAACTTCCGTTTCATCCTGCTCTCCGGCACACTCCACTTCATAGTCATAGACAATGGTCATATAATTACCGCTAATTTCCTTAATACTTCTGCTGACTTCTCCTTTGATCTGCGGACGCAGTTCCCCCCAGGTCAAATGTTCTGCATCAGAATGGATTGTAACTTTCTGTAAATTCTCTGTCTCATCATCTTCCGTTCCATTCTCAAGATAGGCTGCGATCGACTCTGTATTTTCTTTTCCAAATGTCATATTGTGGAATCGTTCTGCAAATGCAAGACACGCATCGCTGTCTGTTCCTTCCTTTGTGCAGATCCTCGTGTAATAATAAATATCCTGTTTTTCCGTATGCAATGTCAGCTTTAAAATCGCTTCCCGATCTGCAAGCTCCAACCCTGGAAAAGTCAATGATGGTTCCTCACCGATTTCCTTTCTCTTTTCCTTATAAAGAATTTCTTTTCCATCTGACGAACATACTTCATAAGTCAGCGCTTTTATCGGCAACACTCCTTCTTCTATTCGGAGTGTGATTCCACTCTGAAAATCCACCGGTGTGATCGTGCTTCTCATTTTCCCTACATTCATCTCTGAAACATAACCTACCAATGGATTGATCTCATATTCTCCCGATACAATCTGTATCCTCGGCAGTGTCGCTCCCCCCATATCTGCTGTCATATCAGCATTTCCCTGATTGGTCAGAAAACTAAAGACGATGACAGCGATCAAAAATACAAACGTCAGAATTCCTGCTCGTTTTACCTTTTCTTTCATGCAAAACTCCCCTTTATTGCAACAGTTCCCCTAATGTCGGGTGAATCTGTAAAAACTCCCGGCATCTTTCTATCTGTTCTTTATTATTCTTTTTCTTTCCTGTTTTTATTGCTCTGATCAAAATATTCTTTGGCGTATGCTCCATATCGATAAACTCTAAGATCTGTGCATCATATCCTTCTCCCTCAAGATACTCCGCCCGCAGCGCGTCTGTAATCAATGCAGACATCCGCTCTTTAATCAGTCCATATTTCAGTACCGGTCTCAGGATCTCATTTTGAATCTGTCCATTGACTTCATGCTGACAGCATGGTACCGATAAAATTACTTTGGCATTCCACCCTACTGCTTTTGCAAGTGCAAAGTCTGTTGCAGTATCGCATGCATGCAATGTCACTACCATATCTACTTCCTCAACCCCGGTATAATCCGCAATATTTCCCTCGAGAAATTTTAACTTCTCATATCCATACTTTTCGCTAAGCTGATTGCAGTTTTCAATCACATCTTTTTTCAGATCCAGTCCGATGATCCGAATATCATAGTGCTTCAGTTCGTGCAGATAATAATACATCGCAAATGTCAGATAAGATTTGCCACATCCAAAATCAAGAATGGTTACCTCCCTGTCTTTTGCAAGTTGCGGCAGAATATCCTCAATAAATTCCAAAAAACGGTTGATCTGTCTGAACTTATCGAACTTACTCCGGACAACCTTCCCATCTGCCGTCATAACTCCGAGATCTTGTAAAAACGGAACCTGAACCCCTTCCTTCAAAATATAGTTTTTCGTCCGGTTGTGGGATAATTCTGCCTGCCGCTTCTCCCCCTTTGTTCTTTTTTTCTGAACAGTTACCTTCCCCTTTTTGCTCACGAGCACTGTGTATTGAAACTCCTTTGTCTCAATCTGCATCTGACGAAACAGTTCCATATCCTGTGTAAGTATGTGCAGCGCCTGTTCATACTCATAATTCTCATGAAATACTTGACGGTTTTTATGTGTCTCACATTGAAAGAAAAGTACATCCTTTATCAGTACAGGACGTACTTTCACTTTTACGATTTCTTCTTTTTTTCTCGGATTACTGAGTGTAGCTCCGATCAGATCTATATTGAGGATTTCTTCCAGTATTTTTTTAATCTCTTCCATCTGCTCTTTACTCCTTTTTTTCTTTCGTAGTTGTATTGTAATGCCTGCCCCCTGCAAATGCAAGAAAGGACAGGGAAATTTCATAATTTCCCCATCCTTTTTAGAGATATCTATCTTCGGGTCTGACCTTTTTCATACTTGATCTTCATCTATTCCCTGCAATAAGCTCTCTTATTTGCTTTCTTCCGGCTGCGGTTGTGGATTTCCCTGCTGCTGATACAGTCTTGGGAATACGATCGTCACTTTAAAAAGATCTCCGTCCAGATACAGTAAGAATTTTCCTCCTTGAAGTTCTGTCAGGTTTTTCGCAATCGACAATCCCAGTCCACTTCCTTCCGTACTTCTTGATACATCTCCGCGGATAAAACGTTCTGTCAATTCATCTGCGGAAATATTTAGCGGCTGTTCTGATACATTTTTGAGAGAAAATTGTACATAGCGGTCTGACATTCTCAAATCAGCATAAATTCTTGTACCTTCCATTGCATATTTGGCAGCATTATTATAAATATTTTCAATGACACGCCAAATTCTTCTGCTATCCACACGAATCATTGCCGGTTCCTTCGGCACATTAACAACGATACTTAAATTTCTCTTCTCAAATTTCTCTGCAAATTCCCCTGTCGTCTGGTTGATCAATTCTACCAGATCAATATTCATATAGTGCAATGTAATATTTCCACTGCTGATCTTCGATGCCTCTACCACATCTTCCGTCAGTGTTTTCAGCCGCTGGGATTTTGCATCTAAAATTTGCAGATATCCCTGAATCTTTGGATCTTCAAATTTCTCCTGCTTCAGAAGACCGACATAATTGATAATGGATGTCAAAGGAGTCTTAATATCGTGTGAGACATTTGTGATCAAATCTGTCTTCAGACGCTCATTTTTCATATTTGCCTCAACCGCATTGTGAATTCCTTCCCCAATGTGATTAATATTTTGTACAATCTCTGTATCCTCTTTCACCATATTTCCAATCGGAATTTTATAATTAACATCTCCAGATGCAATTCTCTGAATTCCAAACTTGATTCTCTGCTTCGCGATCGCGCTCTTTAACAGATATGCAAACACCGCTACATCCATTGCAAGAACAAACAAAACAAAGACTGGATGTCCGGTCGCCAACAATAACTGCAGTAACATAAATCCCATGTATCCCAACGTGATTTTTGTTGTACTTCTCCGGTTCTCCCAAAACACCCTAAACAAGTGTCCCACCCACCGTAAAACGCTGTTTTTCCAAAGAGTTCTCGCCTTGATCCGTTTGACAAGACTCAAATATCCTAACATTCCTACTGCACAAGTGATAAGAGTCCCAATTCCTCCGATCAATACCATCTCAAAAAAGCGTTCCTCAAATCCATAAGCAGAGGATATATAAAGTCCTTCTTCAGTATAGCCATATGACAGATCTCCCGGAAGACTCAACCCCGAAATCGGCAGCATGATTGCAAGTAGCATTCCTCCAACGATCAATGCCGCTGCGATCTCCGTCTTAATCCGGTCAAAAAAGTTCAGTGTAATTCCTTCTTTTCCATTTACATGACCTGTCACTGCCGTCAGCCAGATAAAACTTATCAGGAAAAGAATTGCCGAAACCGCACTTCCCACTACAATTACTTTCACCCACGGACTATACTGTTCATACTCTTTATTTTTCATATAAAAACTGTCTTGGATTGGATAATTCGTATCTACGGAAACTGCAAAAAGAAACTCCTCTTTCTGATTTGCACTTCCTGTCACCATATTCTTCCATTCTTCCGCCGAAACATCCATATTTGACTGAAAATCTGCAAGTTTCGGAGCGACAACTACATATTTTCCCTGTGCAGTCATCTTTTTTATATTTTCTTCTACTTTATTGTAATCTTTGTATGCACTGCGGTTCGTGTATACTTTTTTCGCTTTCTGGTCCACATACATATATGCCAGATTCGTATTTCCTTCTTCCACAGTCTCCAGCCCATCTTTGTACTGGTAATAATAATGAGGAAGGATCACCAGTGTATTGTCAAGTATTCTGTAAACTTCCTCAAGTTTTCCATTCCATTCTGCATCTGTATTGACCAGTTCCAGAAGATTCTTAAATCCTTCCGGTGCATACTTTTCATTGATCACGCCGTCTGAAAATTCCCAGCAGTCTACATAGAGTACTTTTCCTTCTTTATCTCTAATCGTTTTCTCTGCCTCATCAGAATAATAGCTGTCATTCATATATTCTTCATATCCCAGTTGTGCCATATATCCTTCCAGACTCATTTCTTCTGTTTCTATGAACTGCAACGATTTTTCTTCAATTAACTTCTTAAATTCAGATTTGTAATAATAATGGTATGTGCCATCTTCCTTTTTGCAGACAATGACTCCTTCTTCCTCCGTGTAGTCTATTCCATTGTAGGATTCTGCCCACTTGATCAGATCTCCAACTTGATATGCCATTCCCGATTTGTTTGTTCCATCTACCGCTCTTGCATTTTCATCAAATTTCTTCAAATCGATCAGTCTGTTTGTATCATATTTTCCTTCAGTCTCAAAAATCGGACGAAGTGTATTGTAGTCTAAAATGTTCGATACCGTTGTCTGTACTGTATCTTCAAACCCCTCACTGTCCTCATATGCAAGTGGTTTATCTTTCTGAAATGCACTCAGATATTCCTGCCCCGGATAAACAAGAATCCACGCAAGGCTGAGAACCATAATCACTGTAAGCACGTGCACCAGAACGAGCAGCAACCCTTTACACAATCTTGATTGATACCATTTATTCATACTTACTCCTTTCCAGAGCCTTACGGTCCGCCATCTTGCTAAATCAAAATGACATTCCCTGCTCTTTAAAGTTTCTCTATCTTATATCCGACCCCCCATACGACTTTCAAGTATCTCGGTTCCTTCGGATTGATTTCAATCTTTTCCCGTATATGGCGGATATGTACTGCGACCGTATTATCCGCGCCGATTGCGTCTTCGTTCCATATACTTTCATAGATTTGATTGATAGAAAAGACTTTTCCTTGATTTTTCACTAATAGTAATAAAATGTTATATTCGATAGGTGTCAGCCTGATAACATCTCCGTCAACTGTCACCTCTTTTAATTCATCATCAATTTTCAGCCCTCCCACAGTAAATACCGAACTTTTCTTCTCAACTACTGTGCTTCCAAGCTGTGTATATCTTCTAAGCTGGGATTTTACTCTTGCCACTAACTCCAGCGGATTAAATGGCTTTGTCAGATAATCATCTGCTCCTACATTCAATCCTAATATTTTGTCTGCATCTTCTGATTTTGCAGAGAGAATAATAATTGGCAGACTGTTTTTCTCTCTGATCTTTAACGTTGCCCTTATGCCGTCCAGTTTCGGCATCATCACATCAATAATAAGAAGGTCTACCTCCGTCGAATCAAGAACCTTGATCGCCTCCTGTCCATCGTAGGCTTTTAATACATTGTAACCTTCCTGCCGTAAATAAATTTCAATCGCTTCTACAATTTCTTTATCATCATCACATACTAATACATTAAACATATTTATCACCTCCTCTGTATTATACAAGGATAACAGTGATTTTTTAAGAGGGGATTACGGAAATTATTAAGAAATGTTTAATTTCATATCACGATTTTAGTGGGTTTTCAAGCATTTTTGTTACTAACGTGTTACTAACGCGTTTAAATTAAGATGATACAATATATCCTTTTCCACTTTCTCTTTGCTTTTTTCTAGAGGGTGGAATTTTTATAATGATTTTCTTTTTTTCTATTGACTTTACGCCAATATTGGCGTATAATAAGACCATAAGATAAAGCAAAGGAGATACGAAAGATGAAAAAATACAACTTATCAAACATTATGAAAAGAGCATGGGAAATGGTTAAGAAATTAGGATTCGGAATCTCCGAAGCTTTGAAAAAGGCATGGAAGGAAGCGAAAGCAATGAAAGAAGAAATCATCAAGATGACTGTTGTGAGAAATGAAATCTTTACAGTAAACACAACAACTGGAGAAATCAGCGGAAAAACTTACAATGCAAAAGAGTGGCTTAAGAAGAGTTTTGATGCAAAGTGGAACAAGGAAACAAGAACTTGGTTTGCAAAGCCGGAAGAAATCAAAGAAGAATTGGCAAAATATCCAGGATACTATGAATCATACATCGTTAAAGAAAGCGAAGAAGCGGAAGTAATCGAAAACGATGAAATCATCAAAAAAGAACTCGTAAACAGAAATGATGGTTTTTACTCAAAAAACACTCACAAATCGGGAAAAATCACATACTCATTTGTTGGCTAATAACAAAAATGCTGACCTATCGGCTATACGGGGAGAAGGAGAAGAACTATGGCAGAACTCAAAGAACTTAGAAAATTCATGAACCTCACACAAAAAGAGCTTGCAGAGAAAACCGGAATGAACATCCGGCAAATACAGAAGCTCGAAAAGGGTGAAATTGACGTTAATAACATTACTGCAAAGAATGCGCAGGCTTTATCTAGTGCTCTTGGGTGCAGCGTCGAGGAAATGTTGAGATTAGACCTAAATATCTTTACTGAGGATGCGAAACAGTCGTTAAAAGATGGAGAATTAGATTTGCACGATCTCTTGAGAATGGACAAGTATCAGAAAATCAAAAAGCTTAGCAAGATCGGAAGCTTTGAGAGCACCTTTTACGAAAATTACAAATGGATTCCGGAATCTCTGTTTGATAAGTTAACGCCGGAGGAACTTGCAAATCTCGTGGATAGCTTTTATGATTGTTATAGTGCAGGGAAAAATGCAAGATAAAGCAAAATCACGGAGGTAATGCAAATGCAAAGAAGTATTGTTGATTTATTTGAGGACGCGCTGTCTTCCGAAGACTACCGATTTAAAATTTCTTTTTTAGTTGGCGGTTTGGTATCTTACGAATCGAATGATACAGCTGAAAAACAAGCTCAATCTACTAAATATCTCGAAGAGATTCTCGATTACATCACGTCTCTCAATGAGAATGATTCTGAAAAAAGCGAATTTATCCATCATATCAAAGGGACGATTGAGCGCTATTTGAACTGGGAAGAATAACAGTTGCAAAATCTAATATTTTAAAAATGTAAGATAAAAGGATAAGCATTGAGCTTATCCTTATCTATTAGCGATTAAAGCTACTGTTAATATTTCAATCCGTGAAACTGTGATTTGCTCAGTTTCCGCAATACAGAGCTTCATCTGTATTGGACACCTTTACCATAGCATATATTTGCTAATATGTAAATGCGTCTGTCCAATTTATCTTACACAATCTCAGTAATAAGCTTATCTGCTGCTACTCCAATAACCCCTGCATATCCATCCTGGCCACCACCGCGCTGATTGTCTACCTGTGCTGGATAGAATGATGTATTGTTAATGTCTGATACGCAGTATTTGACATACTTATATTTATATCCTGCTGGAGTGAGGTATTCCATCTCTATTGCCTGGATCGGTGATCCATCTCCTACAACACCGTTGTCAAGATCATTTGTGTTGTAAGACTGGCCAAATATAATATATGGCAGCCATCCGCTCGCTTCCGTGTACACTCTTACTTTTATAGATCCTTTAGTTACTCTAAATCCAAGATACCGGAGTGGTAGTCCATCTCCTGCCCCAACCCAGTCTGTGGCATTTTTAACTTCCGGCCACCACTGATCAGTATAACCTACGGAGTAGATATCTACTTTTCCAAGTTCTTTTAATCCGCCAGTTCCCGGCACAACAGAGTCTTCCGGTCTCGGCTTAGATACGTCCGTTGCTCCGGATACTGCTTTTTTATCAATTCCTTCTGCGATCAGCTGCGCAATTCCTCTTGCTGTTAAATTTCCGTATCTTCCGGCATCGCCTGCGTTGTCACAAAACATCGTCTCTACAATCATTGCTGGCATTGCAGATTCTCTGAGATCGTGGTATCCAGTGTTAAATTTCTTTCCGCGATTGTAATATCCTTTTGATTTAAAGTTTTTGCAAATCTGATCAGCAATCTGATTCATATCTACGTTGGATGCATCATACATCCAACATTCCACGCCGTTTCCACTTCCATCCGCAGATGCATTCATGTGCAGTGTAACGTAGACATCGCAGGCATTTGCATTTGCCTTATTTGTCCCCTCAGCAAGCTCTGCACCGACATTATTTGCGTTGGAGTTACAATCAATTACTACATGCCCTTTTGCCTCCAACATAGGCTTTAATTCCGTGTAGATCTTCCGTACCTCTGCCTGCTCATCTAAAATCCCCATTGCTCCTTTGCAATATGGAGAGTGTCCACCTCTTAAACCAATTTTCATATTTTTTCTCCTTTCCGTGCGCTGCCGCACTACATATCAAATTTAATATTTTCCCATTTTTTATAAGCATCAAAGTACATCTCATTTTCGTGTCCGTTGTAAGTAATCTCATAATACATTCCATCGCTCACTGGAGTGCTGAGTAATGCTTTGTGATTCCGTAATGATTTGCAATACCAAACTACAAAGATGTCATTCACATCCAGATTTGGCATCCGATCTGTTTTATCCTTATTTTCGTTAAAATATTCTGCTACCTTTGCTTTGCAAATGTTTAAAAATTCTTGACTTCCCATATTCTTTCTCCTCGTTTTTTAATCAAAAGAGGACGATTACTCGCCCTCTGAATCATTTTCCCTTAATTGCAATAATACATTTTTTAATTTTTCTGGTACAGGACCCAGCACTGCTGCATTTTCCAGTAAGCTAATTCCTTCGTTCGCAATGTAAAACATAATCACTACCTCTCTAAGCGGAACGGTATCATTTAGTAATTTTTGCATTGCAAATGCTACTGCAATCACGATAAACATTGTTATTTTTTTAAGCAGCCCCTTAAATCCGATCTCGGAAGAGAGCTGATTTTGGTGCACTGCTTTTAAAATGCCTGTTATGTAGTCGATTACAGCTAAAAATAGAATCGTTTTTAGCAAAATATCCCACCCGCCGAGCCAGTATATGATAACTCCTCCTACCGCACCGATTACCATGCTTAAGTTGTTAAATAATTTCTCCATATTCTTCTTCATTTCCCTCACTCTCCTAGATTTCAACCTCTAAGTCTTTTAAAACCTGCTTTACCTGCTCCTTAATCTTTGCCGGTACATCATCAATGGTTTTTACACCCTTGACGATTAATGTTGCGTAAATTACTGCCATATCTTCCACCTCCTTCCGCATTAAAAATAGTAAAAAATCAAGCATTGCCATCCGCCTCTCCGGGCTTAAGCAATGCCTGCATCTGTCCTAGCATCTCGTATATTTCACACAGCGCTAACTGTGTTGCAGTAAGTTCCTTTTCCGCCTGTTCTGCTCGCTTTTCTGCTTCTGCAAGGCGAGTTTCGGTATCTTTTCCCTGCTGCTCCATCTCTATCTCAAAAATCTTTCCTGCATTTTCACGGATGTACGAAAATATAGTGTAATTTTCAAATGTTCCTTCGATTTCCCCTTGATCATTTTCAACTTCGATTCTTGCTGTTGTGATCGCATCTGTAAAAAGATGCTTAAGCTGCTCATAGCAGTTGTTTAAGACACTTACATGCAGCTTTCCATCTGCTACCGAGATTGCTTGTACTTGCAATGTCTGTCCGTCTGCGAATAATAGTTTCATGTTATCATCTCCTTTCGATTTATATAAAAAATGATGATTTGTCGAATAGAGTTTCGGAACTTGATTATAAAAGAAGTAATATTTCTACTGAATCATCCGTAGAAGTAAATTCTAACCACAATGTTGTTTCTAGATCAGGCAAGATTGTTTATTACAAATTGCAGCTTACTACCAAAAAAGAAATTAAATCCGGCGATAAAATCGCACAATTTCCAAATTTTGCATTTCCAAGCGAAAGTGTTCCGTTTTTTACTATCGCTTTAGCTGGGAGTGGCTTATCGCGAGTAGTAGGAAATGTACGAACAACAGGAGAAGTAATTGTTTACGACACCATTCCAATAAATGCCAGTGTTGTTATATCAGGGACATATATGACAAACAATTAGTGGTAGTGCTCTTTTATTTTTTAAGATACAGTTCGCTCACATTAATACCAGTCCCTTCAGGGATTTGTACGTTTGGTATAATCGTTACTTGTCCACTTTGGTCAATTTTAAAATTAAATGATTTTAACTCATCAATGGTGATGCGCCGATACACGGAAAACAAAGGCGCACTGGAAGAAATGCTAAACGGTTTGTATTCCGTGCCTTTATTTAGTGTGGTTTTAGTGTTGGCGCTTATTCTAAACCATACCAAATTGCCATATTCCACAACCTGCGCAGTCAAATAGCTACCCTCGATAGTTCGAGTTTTGACAGCTAATTGATTATTTACTTTTTTCAATCCAATGGACAATTCATCATTTGTCATAGGGATGCTATACAGTGGCTCTATCATCTCAATAGCAAGTCCATTAATCTTAACTCGATACATCGGCACTTCCGACTCGAAGGCTCCTGATCGGATGTCCTGATTATTTGGCGATGGATCTTTTCCGGCACTTCCAGTCTCTCCTTTAAGTACTGCAAATGTAGCATTTTCCTTTCCAGATTCTTCGTCTTTCTTGTATTTCACAACGATTATATCGTTTCGGAGTAATCCCGGTGTCCCGTTTTCGATTGTTATGTCTTCGTATTCTCCGTCTCCTAAAATACATTGTCTTCCGTATGCCATAAATACGCCGTCAAAAATACGCACTTTATTCGAAGATACCGCTTCTGCACGCATCTTTTCTCCGATGTTTAGGACGTAGTTCCCAGATCCGATAATTCCGGCATTTAAGTCCGCATCTTGCTCTGCCGTAACGTGCTCTATACCCCAGTATCCTGTTACTAATTCTAAAGCCATGTTATTGTTCTCCTTTCAATTTGCATTCCAATGTTTCTATACCATTTTGATAAGTGTAGATCTTATTTACTACCGGGCGACTCAGCGATACGCCAGTATCACGATCTCTTGCAGATACAATATCCCCAATCGCCAAATCCGTTTTAGATGTATTTGCGGTTGCTGACTTATAATTCATCAACTCTTTCAATCGCTTCTTTCCCTCAGTTTCAAGCACCTCTGCATTTTCTGCAGAGGAATAATCATAAACTGCCGTTCGCTCATTAGTGCCTTTATAGTACTGTTTCTTGCCGATGCTGCCATCTAACTGTACATACAAATGCACCACTGTTCGTTCTGCAAGTTCTCCCTTTCCGAGGCAGATTAGGTGATTGATGCCAGCCCTGAAATCCCTAACAGACACCCCAATTTGATTATCGCCGTTATACTCCACATCTTCGCTGTAATTCTTAATCCTTACAGCCCTGATAAGCAACTTAAAAGGCTCTCCGGCATCTCCCTGCACCGCTTGTATATCGAGCCTTGCTTTGGATTTTTCCAACATCGCTGTAAGCCCTTCGAGGGCGGGAATGTACCGAAATTGATATTTAGGGATGTTTATTCCAGATACAGAGTCCGGAACCTCGAAAAGAAGTCCCGTACCTTTGTTTAGCACTTTTTCCAATACTCGGTTCGCATCCCCGGACACTGTCAAATATCCTTGCCCGCTAGGCGGCTCTATAATCATGTGATTAAGCAGTCCTCGCCAAGTATACCCTGTAAAAGTTATCTCTGCATCCTCAGTATTACTCTGCACATCTTCTATAATTCCGCCAAACTCAGTACCAGGGGCAAATATGCAGCAACCTTTTTTCACATCATATCGTCTTACATCTTCCCTAGTTAGGCTAATTTCAAAGTCATTCGTGTTGCCTACATCTACATCAATATAAGATGCAATGTCGAGATAGGACAGTTCTAACCTATCTGCATCTGTCAAAATCATCTCCATGGTGGCTCGCTCCTTTCTTGGTAAAGCGTGAGATCGAAGGAGTATGTTGCATTCCATTTCACTGCACTCTTACCCGGCGGAATCTTTTGGAAAACGTAATTTTTATTATCTCTTTTCCCGAAACAGTTTTCTTGCACGCCGTTTCTTGCATAGCGCACAATCGTTCTCTCTCTGCTATCGATCACGAGATATTCTGAGTCGTATAATGTTACAGCTACATGGTAAAGGTGATCACCTATCCAAATCTTAGGATCAGTACACGGACCATAAATAGTCATTTTAAAACCGGATTCCACAAAATGATCATTGTCCAATCGAGCCAGCTGATGATTATGATAGTAATCATACTTATAATCTCTCAGATACCGCTTTTGTGCCGGACGGTATCTTGTCTGATACCTTTTCGGATAATCATGCTTATAATCCTGCTCTAACGATGCAAATCGGATAATATTATCATTTTCCTCCTTGGCGCTCTCGTCAATCACAGACTGAGACGACATATAGAAATGATATTCCTTTTCTCGGCACCAATGAGGATAGTCAGCAATCACTTCGATTTCATTATCAAGTGTTTCAATTCCCCACTCCCAGTCTGTTTTCTTAGATGATTTAATGTAACAGTTTATATAAAATTCTCCGACATAAAGTCTTCCGGGCGTTAGGTTTAGTAAGTCATATTCCGTCACTTCATAAAAACGATCTATTGCATCTCGGTATAGTTTTTCGCTGCGTCCATTCACGCCGAGTAATAATGTAAAAGTCGTAATTCCTCTTGCGAACGCTGTTATCTGCCCTCTTCTGCGCCTTGCAATACTCGAATAATCCCAGCTGTAATCAAATAAATTGGCTGTCTGAAGTTGATAAGGAGGGCTGAGAAGATTTAGCTTCTCGCCCCTGATGTTTAGATAATAAATATCCGTTATTTTCATTACGTCACACTCCTTACTGCTCTTCCTAGCTCTCTTTCTTTGAAAATAAACCTAAATTCTTCCATTCGAGCATTCACTACGCTTGCAACACCTTTTCCGATTGCTTCTATCTCACGATCTGTAAGACGATTTTTGTCCTGCTCAACAATATGCTGTATCTGCATATTTCTTCCGGCGATTCCTTGTGAGATGCGACTAGAATTAAATGCCATAACTTCTCTCGCGCGACGTGATACAGATGTTAAATCTAACGAATTTAGAGCTATTTTCCCGAGTTTATCAGATGTTTTTGCAACAGCTTTCTCTTCGTTTTCAATCCCTATCGCAAAACCTTGCCCGAAAAATCCACCTGATCGCATAGCGAGCCTTGAAGGAGAGCCTTCTTTGATGGAAGAACTTAGGGCGGATAAGGCTCTTTTCCCTATATTCCATGCTGCACTCCAAACATCTGCAAGCCCAAATCCGTTTATGAATCCTTGTACAAAGTTAATTCCGGTTCCACTTGCATCTACTGATCCCATACCGCTTTTTGCTGTTTCAGAAACGGATGCTCCATCGCTATATGCGCTTACACTTCCTACACCTCTGCTGAAACGCAAACCTTGATTAGATCCCGTCCCTGCTGTATTTGCAGCCCCGAGGCCTCTGTTAGCCGTGTCAGATAAAGCAATTGCTGTGGAATTGATATTTCCGTTCATGGATCCCAGACCACTGTTATATTTTCCACCCTGAGAAGAACCTGTGCTTCTTGTATCTGCACTACCTAGGATACTATTTGCGGAATTTGCTATGTTTCTCGCTGTGCTATCGACATTGCCCTTCTGACTTCCCACGCCGAAATTGTATTCAGATAGCTTTTTAGAACCAGTCTTTTTCGTGTCTTTGGATCCAAGCTTTTTGTTGGATGATTCTGCAATCAAATCAGATGTTTTGTCGATATTTCCTTTCTGACTTCCTATGCCAAGGTTGTATTCAAGCAGTTTTGCCTTTCCGGTTGCTTTTGTGTCAGCAGATCCTAAGTTCTTATTCAGGGAATCGGAAATGTTTATTCCGCTTTCGTTGATTTCTTGCTGCGTGGAATCTACACCTTGTTTAACGCTCCATCCCGCTTTCTTACCGCTTTTTAGAAACTCCTCTGAATTTTGGAATCCCATAGTCCAAGCTAGAGCTGAGTTTTTAGCCGAATTTGTAAAATCCGGTATCTTCTCGTTCAATCCTTGAACCGCTCCGTCTCCGGCTTTCTTTGTAGACTCTTTCGCTTTTGCCTCAAACTTGTCCATTTCTGCTTTGGCTGCATCTACCATCTGTTTAGCGCCATCTACCGCTTCTTGCGTTATTCCCGGAGTGCCGTCTTTGATTGCTTTTTGAATGTCTTTGTAGGCTTTCTCGGCGTTTTTAACCTGCTCTTCAAGAGACTTTTTCGTTCCTGTTTCAGCTGTTATAAAGCTGTTTTTCATGTTAAACAGAGCATTGTTAATCTTATCGGCATCGCCGGAAATGATTGCACTTGAAAGTCCTTCATAATTTTGAATCGTAGCATTATATCCTACATATCTTTCTTCTGCTTCACTTAACGCCTTTTTCTGTTCTTTAAAGGTCTTTTTCGCTTCCTCCGCAGCAACAAGCACGCCATTCTGAGCTTCGATATATGCCTGCGCTGCTTCGGGAGAAGCTTTAAACATTTCTTGATATTCTTCCATGACAGAAGTTGCTGCTGCCTGCGCTTCATTGTAAGCTTCTTCGGCTTCTTTGCATTCTGCTAACTTGCTTACATAGGTTTGCAGCGCACTACTCTTATTTTTAATAGCCTCGGCGTAAGCTTCTTCGTTTGCATTCAGATAAGCTTCTGCTTTCTTCTTTTCAATGACCTGATCAATGGAATCTTCCAGATTTCCATTTGCATTAATAATCTCCCAGATCTGCTCCTTTTCAAGCCCTAAGGCGCTCGAGAGTTCACTTACGATAAAATTTGCCCTATCCTCATATCCGGATTTCACTTTGCCGTTTGTATCAATTAAGGCGTTAAGCTCGTCTTTAAGTTCCGTTAAATGAGCATACTCAGCATCTATGCCGCTCATTGCGTCTTTTCTCGCAGAATCCAGTTCCTTATACGCTTCGTACTGTTTGTGTATCTCTTTATTTGCTTTCTTCTGCTCTTCGGTCAATGCGTACTGCGATTCTTTTGAATCGTTTGTTGCAATCTTGTAAGCTACAAGTCCGGCTGTTAAAGCTCCAACTGCCGTAACTACAATTCCTATCGGATTTGCATTCATGGCTGCATTCCAAGCCGTCTGCGCCGCTGTTGCTAATGTAATCTTTCCCGTCAGCACTCCGACCACCATTTCTTTGGTTGTCAGCGCTCCGGAAGCTGCCAATACTTGCAGTGCGTTAGCTTTTTCTGCCGCCGATAACATTTTTACAGTCGCAGATAATCCGCTCACTGCTTTGGATGTAGTTGTGAAAATCTTATATCCCTTAAATGCCGCAAAAGCCGCTGTTGACGCTGCTGCAAGCAAATCAAAATGATCTCCCGCAAAGTCAATTGCTTTTGTGAGTGGCGGCAATGCCACGTCTGCTAATTCGCCAACAATTTCTATTGCATTTTTAAATGTCGTTTCTACTGTCTTCCCGGCTTTCTTAAGTCCGCCGGAATTAAGAGATGATGTAATGGATTTCACTGCACTCTCAACTGGTCTTTCCAATTCATCCGGAAGTATCCTTGCTAGTCCGGTTCCGAGTGTCTCCGCCATATTGACAGCACTGTTATAGAGCTTTTTCTTATTTTTGGTAATCCCACTGCCAAAGGACTCGATAAAATCTACTGCGGTGTCAACCATCTTCGGTGCGTGTTCCGCTGCTGTTGTAGCTAGATTTGCAAATTCATCCCCAGCCGCTTGAATTGCTGCATTCATTCCGCCGCTTTTAAATGCTTCTGTAATGTTATTTACGCTATCCGTCGCCGACTGTGCTGTCTTCTTAAGGTTTTCTGCTACACTTTCATAAAAAACAATTCCGAGAGATTCTGCCGATCCTCCCAGTTGCTCAAGAGCGCTGGAAAGATTGTCCTGCATTGTTTCTGCCGCTTTCTGTGCTTCGCCGTCACAATTCTTGTATGCTTCTGTTAAATCTCCAAGAGAGCCCTCTCCCTCATTAATAAGCGCCATCATACCAGATAACGCTTCTTGTCCATACAATGTAACAAGCAGATTGTTTTTCTGCTCGTCAGTCATGCCTTCCGTGGCTTTGCGAAGCATTCTTACCTGCTCAGTCAAAGATTTCATTTTACCGTTGGAATCATAAAAAGAAATCCCCAATTTATCCATGGCTTCCTGCATGTCATCTGTTGGTTTAGAGAGTCTTGAAATTGCTCCACGAAGTGTTGTTCCCGCTTGACTTCCTTGTATTCCGGCATCTGCCATGATACCGATTGCTGCAGCTGTTTCCTCCAGCCTAAGCCCTGCCGCCCTTGCAAGCGGTGCAACATATTTCATCGCCTCTCCGGTTTGCGCTACCGAAGAGTTTGTCCTATTCGCATTTGCAGCCAACACATCCGCCACATGCGCCATATCCTTTGCTTCTAGCCCAAACCCTCGAAGTGTGGAGGCTGCAATGTCTGAACTTGTTGCAAGATCTTCTCCTGCGGCAGCTGCAAGACTTAACAATCCTGGCATCGCATCGACAATCTCATTTGTAGCGAACCCGGCTGCTGCAAGGTTCTCCATACCCTCCGCTGCCTGTTTGGAAGAAAATGCAGTGTCTGCACCAAGCTGAATTGCTTGTTCTTTTAATTTTTCAAATTCTTCTCCAGTTGCTCCTGAAATCGCCTTAACTCGGGACATTTGCGACTCGAAGTCAGAACCAACCTTGATTGCTGCTGTGGCAATACCGCCCAGTGCTACCGATGTGCCGGTAATCGCTGTTGTAGCAGCTTTTAGTCCCTTTGCTGTAATACTTCCTAATTTCTTTAATCCGGATTCTATCCCAGAAGAGTCCAGATCTGTTTCGATTACGACTTTACCGTCTGCCATTTGCTCACCACCTTACAACAATCCACTTACATCTCCACCGTTCATAAGCGCTTCTTCAAGTTGCTTTGTTTGCTCGTCTACAATCATCGCCTTATCCAAGCCATAATACCTCTGCATTGCCTGCAAGAAAGCTCGCTCTTCTTTTCCGAGTTTCTTATTCGCAATATCCGTTGTGCGATATTCCATGACTTTAGATAGTCTTGTATTTGTTCCAAAATTATCGAGCAAGATCATAAATCTCCACCAGTGCATTCTTTCTCTTTGCAGATCAATTCCATACTGTTGTTGGAATCCTGCGTATATCAACTCCGCATCCTCTTCAAAATCAAAAGACTGCTTATTGTTCAACCCTGCAATTTTCCGTGGAAATCTCTTTTTCTTCCTTTCTCTCCCGCAAGAAAAGAACCAAAACATTTTCTCGATGTGCTCCTCTGTAAAAAACGTGCAATCCTTATAAAACATCTGCAATATCTCTAACAAAGCCTCCCGAGAAAGCTCTGATTCCCTTTCGATGATTTCGTTGCATTTTAAAACGGTGCGAAAATCTGAATGTATCAGACATTCCACACCGTCTACGATCAATGATTCCGGAAAGAACTCTGTTAAAATGCTCATCTTGCATTCCTTCTGTTCTTATTCCTGTTTCCGCTCGATGCCTTACCTTTTTTAGCAATGCTTTGCATAATTTTTAGATATTCATTGTCTTGTCTTGTCTGTTCAGACACAAGTTCATCATAAGCTTTCATGCAAACTAACAAATCGTCTTTTACGCCGCACACTTTAACTCCAGTCCCTTCACCGAAGACTGCATCAAAAATACTCTTAACTCTTCCGCACAAGTACCGATGCTTTTCAGTTTCTGTACCGTCTGGAATGTCCTCTACAACCGTTTTCATTTCATCCAGTTTTTCAAAATACCTTTTCCTTAACTCCACGTTATCTGCATCGTATAAGTTAAAATCGAGTTCTACGTTGTTGATTTTCATTTGCAAACTCCTCCTATTTCTTCCCAATCTTTGCCTTGCCAATTTTCCCCTGTCCAATTAAGGCATTATCAGCAGGGGATACTATTCCCCCGCTGGTGTAAATGTCTTCGTTTTGGTATTGAACTCTCCCTTAACCCAGTCGGTTTTGCCAAGGAGATTTCCCGATCCTTGAATTTCTCCATCATTGTCAGAGAATTCCGCAACTTCTACTGCGACTCTCCTTTGTCTAGCCTCGAAAGTATTTTCTTTTAAGTTCACAGGCTTATTAAGATAAACTTTAACGTAAAGCGTTTCAGCTTCTACACCTGTTTTTTCGTTCTCTCCAATATCTGCAATAAACTGGATTGCCTTCTCTGAGCGAATCAAATCAAACTCGAGCGGTGCTGTCCATTCATACGATCCAATTGACTGTGTAGCTGACTTCTGATTCACGTATCGTTTTGAAGTTGTCTGGGCTGAAGGAGAGTTATCTAGCTGTGTTACTCCAACTCCAAGAAGTTCGAACTGCGGCATTTCGCCACCGCCTGTCACATCAATATAATCCGGCTGCTGGTATCTCTGTTCAACTCCAGTTTCTTTTGATTCCGCATAAAATTGTAAGTTCATTTTCATTCTTTCTACCTCCGTTTAAAGTAAATAAATTGACACTGTATTCTGTACTGGCATTTTGTTTCTTGTGCATCATACAGGTATCCATCCGTTGTCGCTCGGATAGACCTGCTCTGCAAGTTTCCTCTCAAATCCGGTAAATCTCCTGTGCTTGTACACTCTTCCAACCAATCAGAAAACTTTTCGTAAAATTCAGATGTATCCTTGTTCTCTTCTTCCCCGTAAAGCTCTCTTGAACATAAAGAAAAAACATACTGCCTTATGGTGTCCCCATTCGTGTACCTCTTCAAGATCGGTTCTACTGGAGTGCTTTCAATACAGTATGCTGTCGTGTCTTCTTCTAATTTGTCCAAATGAACGACTGGAAAGAGTTCTGCAAATTCTTCGAGAAAAGGACACGTCTGAATAAATTCCACAACTTTACTTGCCACACTCATTTTGCTTTTCCTCCACAATATTTCGCCGTGGCTTTTATGATTTCTTCGCCACGGTCGTTCCACATGCGCTTATCCCATTGCGGACCTCTTAAGCCGTCACCTTTATGCTCGTAATACTGTCGGCGAGAATAAGGCTGTGGATATGTTATTTTGTTTATCTGCTCTATGGCAGTATTTTTCATAACCCCGGTGCGCCTAGGGACATACGGATCTGACAACCTCCTTACTTCGTGAGTAAAAAATCTCTGTCCATCTCCGTTCTTATTCAGCTTTCTTCTTAGCAGAATTTTATCCACAGGATCTATATTTAGCTTAATCTTTGTCATTAAGAGCCACCACCTAACCGAATGTGTTTAGAAGAACCAAAAAAGTTCACAGAATGGCTTAGGATCTCCCCTACCACTCCTGAGAACTCTTTTTTAATCTCGTTTATCCCACTTACACGATCTGCACCGTTCCATATTCCAACAATAAACAAATCACCATTTTGTACAGTCCAATTTCGGGATGGGGTTTCTGATCTTAAAAACTCATCACTCGGCAACCAGTTCTCGCACTCCGAATACGGTATCCTGATCTGATATTCATCTGCGCTTTTCAGACCGTTTTCCCCTACACTGCTTTTCTGTTTTGTGCGAAACCATACTCTCTGGATTGCATGCGGGACATAAACAAACTTTTTGCTGACCTTATCCGGGATACGGTTGAAAATTGTAATCGTTGCATTTGTGACCACTATTCCACCCCCAAATATAGAAGCCCGGTATGGGCTAGATATCTTTGAATGACCTCGTATATCTTAATCTGCAAAGAATTCACCGCGATCTTTCCTGCCTCCGCCTCGGTTGCATAGCTTACAGAATATCCATCTGTATTTTCGGATTGAACCTCCCTTCCACCATGCTCTCGCTTGTTTACATCGTCTTGATAAATCATTTCCGAAACTTCGCACAAGCACAACTTCACCAGCTCCATATCTTCTTCACTCGGGTTCATATACATGTTCTGTTTTAAATAAGTGTTTGCCTTCATGATCGGCTGTCGAAACTTCTGTTCTTCCTCGATCAAAGTCCCAAAATATTTTTCCTTGTAAAAGCTAAAACCTACTGTAATCACGACGATGCACTCCTATGAACTTGCCATCTGTCCAGAGGCTTTCAATGCGTCCAGCAATGCCTTGAACTCTTCCTTTGTTACGTTTGTTCCCGCAGCTTCCGGTACAAGCGTTGCTTGCTTCACTACCCCGGCTTTTGCTTTTGTTGCATTTACCGGAATGCCAGCATCAGCAGTGGCAACACCATTTTCAATATTATTCATTGCTTCTTTCGTGATGACCTCACCGTCAACCCATGTTTTCTTTGAATATGCCATATTTTCACCCCTGTCTCGTCTTTATCAATACAGTGGCTATTAAACCACTGCAGTATGTACATAGATAGCCACTTTCTTGTTATCTTTCGCCTCTGCGATACCTACGGTACGATATCCGAACTTCCAAGCATCTGCATCCTGGTTCTGATCCGGTGTGATGATCTTAGATACAGTGTGCTTCTGATTCTGGATTACTGCATTCTTGTCAACAATCAAGAAATCAATCTTCTTACCGCCTGTTGTTGCAAAGCCGCCGGCTCCAGATGCTGTCAACGTGACTTTGTCGAAAAATCTTCCCTCAGGAACTTCAATCACTCCAGCCCAGCCTTCCAGAACTTTCTTGGATGCCGTTGTATCAAGGTCCTCAATATCCCCTTTGAGTGCGGCAGAGATATACAGATAACAGGTTTCCGGCTTTGCCTCCGCATTTTTAATAGCAGTCTTGCCTTTTCTAATTGCTGCAATTCCGGCTTTCGCATCTGCAATCGCTGCTGCCACTTTATTAGTAGATGGTGCGTATCCTGCATAAGATGCAAGTCTCCAAGCGTCAAGCTCCGGAACAACCTGTGTTCTCAAAAATTCTCCGGAAAGACGTCCGAAGGCAACACCTGCAGACTCGATATTGTCCATAGCGTCCACAGTGAACATGCGGCCTCGATCATAAGTACATTTCTTAGTCTCGTATTCAAGTGTCACATCACCTGCAACATAGCCTGTCTGCTTATTGTAGTCCGCAAGTCCCTGCATGGACATTTTCGGGATCAGAATCTCATTCGCGTTTGCTCCCTCTTTTACAAGTTCATTCGGTCCGTCCAGAACCGCTGTAAGGGATGACAGTTTGTAAACCTCATCCAACATTGTAGAATACGCTTTTCTTAATGCGATTGTGTTTGCCATAATTATTTACCTCTTCTTTCTTAATTATTTCTCTGCCGGAAGCCCCATAGCCGCTCTGATTGCAGAGAAGTTATCTCCACCAGTACCAGAACCACCAGTTGCTCCCACTGGGTTCTTAAAAGGCTCATCAGAGCCAAATAAATAAGCATCAGACTCCTTTACGGTTTCCAATGCTTTCTTGATGTCCTCAGACTGGTTTTTTGATTCTTTCAAAGCGTTCATATCAAGCATAGCCATAACTGCTTTTTCATTTCTTCCGCCGGCTGTCTTGATAGCTTCTTTGATCGTGTCGGAAAAGATGCGATCTGCTTCTTTGGCAGCATACTCATCATCTTTGTCCTTTAACTGCTGATTCAGTTTGTCGATTTCGCCCTGCATAGCTGCCGGGTCAACATCTTTAAACTTTTCCAAAGATTCCGTTGCAGTCTCAAGCTGACTCTTGTAATTGTCACGCTCACCCTCTACTTTGGTAGTCTTTGCCTTTTCAGCTGCAATATCTTTTCCATTCTCTGCCATGATTTTATCAATAGCATCCTGTTCCAATCCGAGTCCTTTTAAAAAATCTGTTTTCATGCTTCATTCTCCTTTCGTTTTAGGTAGTTTTAGGCGTGTTACCATCCGCCACGAATTGACTGTTTAAGGTCTAATCAACTGACCAAAAGGCATAAAAATAACACATATCTCTATGTGTCAATGTCCTACTTATTCAATTTTCCCGCACTTTACACAGCGCCGCACACAACCCTTTGTAGCCTTGTCATAGTGCTTACGGTACTTGTGCTTACAAAATCTCTGTTTCAGCCATTTAAGCATATCTTTCCTCCTAAAGTAACGCCTGCACCTGCTCTTTTAAGCTCTCCGGTACTTCATCAATTCTCAAGTGCCCACCTTTAATCCTGTTTGCCAAAAACTGTGCCATAACTTACACCCCCATTTTCATTGTTGCGAGAATCAGTTCCTGCACCGCTTGGTCTGTGACTTCCTGCGCCGCCTGCGTTGCTTTCAAGTCGTTCTGTAATTTACCGTAGGCGCTCATTCCGTCATCCACTGCTTCGTATTCTTTGATTACATTTTCTTCTGTCTCTGTATAGCCAACAAAGACAAGGTTACTAAATCCCTCTGGTTTCTCTTCCTTGAGTGGTTTGTAGCCCTCTTTCTTGATGGAGCTGATTCTTACAGTTCCGTTTTCCATGATTTTTGCGT
>SKES01000039.1_pt1 | contig 124858 bp, 97 predicted proteins | sample 4826851 | NCBI WGS metagenome assembly SKES01 (sample SAMN11008803, study PRJNA524170) | human gut metagenome | biome: Human fecal sample; material: Feces; isolation source: fecal sample from pouch patient p52 | host: Homo sapiens | place: Israel: Tel-Aviv | collected 2016-09-04 | reverse complement strand
TATAAAAATCGGAACACCGTTGTATGGCTTCTTGAGAATAACGGACATATCGAGCTGTACGACAAAGAGAGCGGTAAACTCATATGCAGGCATGAGTTGTGTCCCGGAAAAGGGAAAAATGTATGTGTCTGCTATATTTGATGTCTTCGCCTGCGTGCTGGAAGGGGATGATGAAGAGGTGTACTGGTGTTGTGGTTGTTTGGCGGATCGGAGCATCGTGGTGATGGACGGGGAAGGAAACTATTATCATGTGGAGAAAGGAAAGGGGAAGCGGTATATAGCTTGTAATGCTCCTAAGGCGGGCGAGGCGGATTTTGCCTCCGTGGTGGAAGGTCTGAGGAAGGAAGCCGGGCGGCGTGCGGAGAGCGTACAGCGGGAACGGCAACAGAATGAGGAAGAGAAAAGGCGGAAGAGGCTGGAGGAAATAAAAGATGTCCTTCCTTTCCGGATGGGGATGAAGTGGGGGCTGAAATGGGGAGATCGCATCGTTGTGCCTCCCTGCTACCGGAATATCTGTGTTCCCGTAGGCGGTTATTGTGCTTTTGAAGGGAATGCCTGCCAGTGGGGAGTAATGGCGCTGGATGGAAAAGTGGTGGTGGAGGCCAGATATCAGAAGGTGGAGATAGAAAAGGATGGAACGGTGCATCTGACCATCATTCCGGGTAAGGTAAAGACCATCAACCTTTGAAGGGTCTTGAAGAGAACAGAAAATGAAACGGAACAATGATCCGGAAGTAAGATAATATATTGAAAAAAAGAGAAGCTGTCTCAAACTTGAATAACAAGATGAGACAGCTTCTTTTTTATTGTTTCATTTCACGCAACGCTTTACATAATTGATCCGGGCAGGAGGTGGAGCGGTTTCCGCATTTTACACCTTCCAGTTTCTGTAAGACCTCTTCCACTTTCATTCCTTTCACCAATCGGCTGATACCTTGTAAGTTTCCATTGCATCCGCCCCAAAAGAAAACTTGTTGAATAACGTCATCTTCTACTTCCACTTCGATGTGGCTGCTGCAAGTGCCTTGCGTCTTATAGGTTATTTTCATTTTATTCTTCCTCTTCAGATGCAGGTTTCATGTTTGTATAAACGGTCTGAACATCATCAAATTCTTCCAGACGCTCTACCATCTTGTCTAGAGTTTCACGTTGTTCAGGAGTCACATCTTTTAAGTCATTGGGAATATATGTGAAATCACCACCCACTTCTTCGAAACCACATTCTTCCAAGTGTTTCTGAATTGCTGCGTAGCTCTTCGGATCACCATAGATGGTGATAGTTCCTTCTTCTTCATCTTCGTCGAACTCATCCTCTACATTATAGTCAATCAAATCCAGGATCAGTTCTTCCATATCCATTCCTTCTTTCTTCTTGAAAGTAAATACACATTTATGGTCGAACAAGAAAGCTAAGGAACCGGTAGTACCCAAGTTTCCACCGAATTTGTTGAATACTGAACGCACATCTGCTACGGTACGGGTAGTGTTGTCTGTCAATGTATCAACAAATACAGCTACTCCGTGAGGACCATATCCTTCGTAAGTCATACCTTTGTAGTCACTGGTATCTTTACCCATTGCATTCTTAATGGCGCGTTCAATGTTATCCTTCGGCATGTTTTCACGCTTACAAGTAGCGATCACACCACGTAGGGTCGGGTTATTTTCGGGTTCCGGACCACCTGCTTTTACAGCTATAGCGATTTGTTTACCCAGTCTTGTAAATGTTTTGGCCATGTGGCCCCATCTTTTCAGCTTTGTAGCTTTTCTATATTCAAATGCTCTTCCCATTGGATTGTAGTTTTATAATGGTTATTTTTATTATTATCTTAGTTTTGCACCTAGTTTGTTTTCCAGGTTAGCAATCAGTTTGGACATGATCTTGTCAATCTGTTTGTCGTTCAGTGTTGCGCTTTCATCCTGTAACAAGAAGCTCACTGCATAACTTTTTTTACCCGGTTCCAGATTCTTGCCTTCATAAACATCAAACAATTCTACTTCTTTCAGCAGTTTCTTTTCAGTCTCATAGGCTATTTTTTCGATTTCTGCAAACTGTATGTTCTTGTCAATCAACAAAGCCAAGTCACGTTTCACAGCCGGGAACTTGGAAAGTTCTTTAAAGTTGACTTTAGCCGACTTGATGGCTTTCATCAGTTCTTTCCAGTTGATTTCTGCATAATATACCTCATTGTCTATATCGAATGCTTTTTGAATCTTCTTGCTGATGATGCCGAAGGTGGCCAATAACTTGCCGCCACGTGTGTGTACGCTGATGGCTGTTGAATAGATATCGTTGGTCAGGTTGCCGAATACCACGTTGCCGAAATTCAATCCCAAACGGGTAAAGATGTTCAGCACGTATGCTTTTAATTCGTAAACACTGCTGTTTTCATCGGGATGGGCCCATGAATTGCTGACGCGTTTGCCGGTTACCCACAATCCTAAATGATATTCTTCAGCATAAGCCGCAAGCACTTTTTCCGGGTTTTTCTTTTCTGCATTATAAAAATAGCAGTTACCGAATTCAAAGAATTTCAAATCGGCGTTCTTACGATTGGCATTGTGCTGGATACTTTCCAAACCACCGAATAACAAAGTTTGACGCATCACGTTCAAATCGTTACTCAATGGGTTCATCAAGTAAACCAAATTTTCGTTCTTGTATGTTTCCGACCCTTCGTAATAGGAAGCGGCGGTCAGTGAATTGTTCAGTATTTCATTGAAACCACAACCTACCAGTTGCTCTGAAATCAGATTTTGTAATTTCTGGGAGTAATCCACTTCACCTTTGGTGGTCAGGCTGGATTTCAAGGTAGTAGGAATCTCCACATTATTATATCCGTAGATACGGAGAATGTCTTCTACTACATCGCAATCACGTTGCACATCCACACGATAGGGGGGAACTTGTAAAGTCAAGCCTTCGGGTGTTTCGTTCACAATCTTCATTTCAAGACTGGTGACAATGCTCTTTATGGTTTCCACCGGTATGGTTTTTCCTATCAGTGAGTGGACTTTCTCATAATTCAGCTCTACTGTAAAATCGGCTATCGGGGCAGGGTAGTTGTCTTTAATTTCAGAAGAAATAGTACCTCCTGCCAGTTCTTGAACCAGTAAAGCCGCTTCTTTCAATGCATAAATAGTTCCGTTGGGGTCAATACCACGTTCGAAACGGAAAGAAGAGTCTGTACTCAATCCATGGCGACGGGCTGTTTTACGTACCCAAGTCGGGTTGAAATAAGCGCTTTCCAAAAATACATCTACTGTCTGCTCGGTTGTTCCCGAATCCAGACCACCGAATACGCCGGCAATGCACATCGGTTCTTCAGTGTTGCATATCATCAGGTCCTTGTCGGATAATTTGCGTTCCACTTCGTCCAAAGTAACGAATGTAGTACCTTCGGCAACAGTCTTCACTACAATCTTACCACCTTTAATCTTATCTGCATCAAAACAGTGCAGGGGCTGGCCGTATGCGTGAAGGATGTAGTTGGTGATATCCACGATATTATTGATAGGACGTACTCCAATCAGGCGTAATTTGTTTTGCAGCCATTCGGGACTCTCTTTTACAGTTACCCCTTTTATGGAAACTCCGGCATAACGCGGACATGCTTCTGTATTCTCTACTTCAATGGCGATGTCCATATCATGGTTATCCACTTTAAACGCTTCTACAGACGGACGTTTTAAAGTGGCTTGTTTGCCGTTTTGAATCAGGTAGGCATACAGATCTCGGGCCACGCCGTAATGTGAGCAGGCGTCCGCACGGTTCGGGGTGATATCCACTTCCAGTACGTATTCGCTTTTGATATTGAAATAATCTTTAGCGGGAGTACCCGGAACAGCATCCGCCGGCAGTACGATGATACCTTCGTGGCTGTTTCCGATACCGATTTCGTCTTCGGCACAGATCATACCCATAGATTCAATTCCGCGGAGCTTTGATTTCTTGATGGTAAAACATTCTTCGCCATCGTATAGCTTGGTGCCCAATGTGGCAACCACCACTTTCTGTCCGGCAGCTACGTTAGCGGCTCCACAGACAATCTGTACCGGTTCGCCTTGTCCCAAATTCACAGTAGTAACATGCATGTGGTCTGAATTGGGATGAGGTTCGCAAGTCAGCACTTCGCCGATGACAATACCTTCCAGACCACCTTTAATTGTTTGGACTTCTTCTACGCCTCCGGTTTCCAAACCGATGGAAGTCAGCGCTTCGGCCACTTCATCCGGTGTCAAATCGAAATTGACGTATTCTTTCAGCCAATTATAAGAGATATTCATATATGATATTTTTTATGTATTTCCAAATGACCTGCAAATTTAGTAATTATTTTCTTTTATCCTGTTATTTATCCATCACAGATTACTCAGATTAACACAGATTTTTCTTTGAGGGAAATAATCCGTGTTAATTCTGTGAGGGATAAATAAATGTCAGAACGGTAAAGGTCCTTCGGGAATAGGGGCTCCGAACGGATTATTGTCGGCAGGTGCGGCATCAGGAGATGAGGGAGGTACACTGTTGCCGCCACCGTTCATTTTGGAACGGATAATACCCGGTGCCTCACCCGGCATAGGCACGATGACATCATCGTCCGGATTCTGGAAGCGGGCGAATTCGCCACGGAAACGCAGCAGTACATCACCTACGGCACCGTTACGGTGCTTGGCGATAATGATTTCTGCCATACCGTGCAAGTCGTTCCCTTTTTCATCCGAGTAGATTTTATAGTATTCCGGGCGGTGGATAAAGCATACCATATCGGCATCCTGCTCAATAGCTCCGGATTCACGGAGGTCACTGAGCTGGGGGCGTTTTCCGTCAATACCCTCACGACTTTCCACACCACGGTTCAGCTGGCTCAGTGCGATGATGGGGATGTTCAGTTCTTTGGCTAACCCCTTCAGTGAACGTGAAATGGTACTGACCTCTTCCTGACGGCTACCGAATGACATTCCGCTGGCATTCATTAACTGAAGGTAGTCAATGATAATGATTTTTACTCCATGCTCGCGTACAAGCCGTCGTGCTTTGGTGCGTAATTCAAAGACGGACAAGGATGGTGTGTCATCCACATACATCGGAGCATCGTATAATTCTTTTATTTTATAATCCAGTTGTCCCCATTCATACGGAGCCAACTGACCACTCTTGATTTTCTCACCCGGAATTTCGCACACGTTGACAATCATACGGTTGACCAACTGTACGTTGGACATTTCAAGAGAGAACAAAGCCACAGGGATTTTCGCATTTACCGCCATGTTCTTTGCCATGGAAAGCACAAAAGCCGTTTTACCCATAGCGGGGCGGGCGGCAATAATCACCAGGTCGGAATTTTGCCAGCCCGAGGTCATTTTGTCCAATGCATGGAAACCGCTTTCCAGACCACTCAGCCCGTCCGTTCGTGCCGCCGCTTTTTGAAGCATCTCATACGCTTCCTGGATGACAGGGTTGATTTGCGTATAATCCTTCTTCATGTTCTGCTGCGAGATTTCGAACAGTTTTCCTTCCGCTTCCTGCATCAGGTCGTCCACGTCTTGGGTTTCGTCGAAAGCCTTTGTCTGGATGTTGCTGGTAAAGGTAATCAGTTCGCGTGCAAGAAACTTCTGCGCGATGATACGTGCGTGATATTCTATGTGTGCGGAAGAGGCTACCTTGCCGCTTAGCTGTGTTATGTAAAAAGGACCGCCTGCATCTTCCAGTTCACCGGTGCTGCGTAATTGTTCGGCCACAGTCAAGATATCGACTGGTTGCTGGCGTAAAGCCAAAGAGGTAATAGCCGAATAAATAAGTTGGTGACGGCGTTCATAAAAAGATTCGGGACGAAGAATCTCACTTACTAATGAGTAAGCATCTTTTTCTATCATTAAGGCTCCCAATACAGCTTCCTCCAGCTCAGGTGCCTGGGGCTGTAAATGTCCGTATTCGTCAACAGGCTTTGCTTTCGAAGTTTTGGGAGTACGTGTCATTTTTCTCGTTTCTGCCATTGTCGTCTGTTTAAAGTAGGGCAAAGATAGAACTTTTTGCTGAGTTGGACACTCGTCCATTCCCAAAAATAATAAAAGAAATATGAACCTGAATCTACGGAGAAATGAACAATCTGGACAGTAAATGGTTTTTTTATATGGTAAAATGAAAAGTTTGTTCTATATTTGGCGCTCTGTCCGGATAAAAGGTGGCGTGCATCTTTGTAGAACGGGCAACAATCTAACGAAACACACTAAAAATAACTATTTAAAGAACAGAATATGATTACATTTCCTAATGCAAAGATTAATTTGGGACTTAATATTGTAGAAAAGCGCCCGGATGGATACCACAATCTGGAAACCATATTTTATCCGATAAACCTGCAAGACGCTCTGGAAGTGACGCGGCGGGAAAACAATGACAAAGAATACACTTTACACATAAGCGGATCTCCTTTGGAGGGTGAACCCGAAGATAATCTGGTAGTAAAAGCCTATAAGTTATTAAAAAAAGACTATCCCGGACTGTTGCCGGTAGATATACACATGTACAAGCATATACCGGCGGGTGCCGGACTAGGTGGCGGATCATCAGATGCCGCTTGTATGATAAAGCTTCTGAATGATAAATTTTCATTGGGACTCAGTACGGAACGGATGGAGGAATATGCGGTAAAACTAGGGGCAGACTGTGCTTTTTTCATTCGGAACAAACCTGTTTTCGCTACCGGAATAGGGAATCTGTTCGAGCCTGTGGAATTGTCATTAAAGGGATACCACATAATTTTGATTAAACCTGATATCTTTGTGTCCACCCGGGATGCGTTTGCCGAAATAAAGCCTGTGCGTCCGGCTGTTTCTTTGAAAGAAATTGTAAAGCAACCTATGGAAACATGGAAAAACAGTATGAAGAATGATTTTGAAGATAGTGTCTTCAAAAAGTTCCCTGAGATTGCTGCTATAAAAGATGAATTGTATGATTTGGGGGCAGTGTATGCCGCCATGAGTGGCTCGGGGTCTTCCGTCTATGGTATTTTCAAAGCACCGATAGAGAATGTGGAAGATAAATTCTGTGGATGCTTTTGCAGACAGAGAGCGTTGGAATAGTGTGGCAGATCAGTGGTTAGTGATTAGTGGACTGCGCTGTCATGCCGCAGGTATTAACCACTAACCACTATAGTCTATCTTTTACATAGTGCCTTGAAATCACAATAGGTACATTTTTCTATGATTTCTGTTTGGGTAAATGATTTTTCCGGATTAAATATCTCTTCTAATAATCCTTGAAGTCGTTCACGGTATTCTTTTTCATATTTACTGAAATCTTCCACAGCCTCTTTGGGCTTTCGTGGCTCGCCCATTTGTATAACGGGAGAATAGGTTTCTGTAGCGGCCCGATGAATATAGAGAAGGGCCGGAGCTATCTTCATCGTTGGTTGCTTGCGGCACATGATGGCGGCATACAGGAACGTCTGGAATACATAGTTGGAACGTTTCTTGTCCGGAATAAACAGAGATTCCACATGGGGTGGGGTGTCTGCATCACCGCCTGTCTTGTAGTCCACAATACGGAGTGTGCCATCCTTGCTGTCCATACGGTCAATAATTCCCCCGATACGTGATTTTATGACTCCTTTGGGTGTTTGTATGTCGATGGGTTCATCCACTTCCATTTCCGATGCAATAAAAGTGAAGGGAGCGTAACGTAAATCATTTTGTAAAAGTTGTTTTAAATATCTTGCAATAACGGCAGAGTTGATAAGTTGTACGCCGTTATATTCCGGTTTCTCGTTTTGCGGAACATTAAAGAATAATTTCTTGAATGCTGTATCCACATAATCTTGCAGCTTCACTTCATTGCGTAGCAACGTTTCCAATGCTTCCTTATTAATGACTTTGCCATGAGTGGTCAGGTCTTTATAAATATGCTCGGCGGCGTAATGGAAAATACTCCCGAATGTGGCAGAGTCTATTTCCGCACTCACTTCATCGGGGGCGGAGAGACCGGCTACGTACCTATAATAAAATTTTAAAGGACAATCCAGGTAATAGTTCAAGGCTGATGGAGAAAATTTTGCTTTGGGATTGGTACGGACATCAAACAGGCTTTGCATCCGGCGCATGACATCCGGGGTCTTTTCTACAGTGATAGGCGAGGTGCCTTGGGGGGACTGTCCGGCCTCCAGAAACTGACGTGTGATGGGGTGAGGCCATTCAATCAGGAATTGCAGCATGAAACGGCTCCATTCGCCGCGGTTCAGTCCGTCCGAACTGGTATTGTACATCAAGGTAATCCTTTCTGCCCGTTGCAGCAGACGATAGAAATAGTATGCATATACGGCAATCTTATGCTCTATAGTAGTCATTCCGAAAGCTTTGCGCAGGTTGTAAGGAATAAAGGAAGAGTCTCCTCCCGATTTGGGAAGCTGCCCTTCATTGACCGATAGTAATACCAAGTGGCGGAAATCCAGGTTGCGTGTTTCCAATACCCCCATGACCTGCATACCAATGGCCGGTTCGCCATGGAATGGAATATTGGTCGCTGACAAGACCTTGACCAGCAATCGCCGGAATGTTTCGCTCTGTACGGTTAATTCATCTTCTTCTATCAGTGTGCGGAACCGGTTGATGGTGGTATAGGCTTTGAAAAGCGACTCCCGGTAAAGTTGGTTGAATGCATCTGTGTCTTCGGTACCGGAAGTGTTTGCCTGGTAAATGCCTGCCACTTGCTGCAAAGTTTCGGACAGGCGTATGCACAGATTCAGGTTTCCGGAAAGCGGAGTGAAAAGCCGGGTAAGGAATTCATCTTTACCCAATTCGCCGGGTAACGGATAGAAACGGTTGTTCCGGGTCAGTTCTTTTTCCAACAATTCGGCTTGACCGGTGAGTTGCCGGGTATAGGGGTGTTTTAACAGTGTAACAACCGATTGAAACGTGTAGCGGCCGCTTTTGAAATTAAATCCGTGGGTATGCAACTCCAGTAAGGCGATGAGGAAACTATATACAGGAGTTTGCGATAACGGAAATCCCATGGTGATATTGACATGTTTTACTTCTGCCGGCAATGAATGGAGGACCGGCTGAAGCAATGCTTCGTTACACAATACGACTGCGGTTTCCTTTTCCGGTGTAGTCAGATTGTTTCGTATCCATTGAGGCAGGTAACGGGCTTGTGCATTTTCAGTAGAAGATGCGATGTAGTGTACCTCTTTAGGTTTCGAGAGATTTTTGAATAACTCACCGGACAAAGGAGAAGGAAAGTCGCGTAAGTTCCGGCGGATAAACTCTCCGGCTTCATGGGTGACGGCTTGTCTGTTTTCCTTCATATAAAATTCGTCGTAATCCCAATAAAAAACAGCTTTCCCGGCATCTTTCAATTGGGTGAACAACGTATGTTCTACTTTGTTCAGTACATTAAATCCTACAAAAACATATTTCTCGTATGGAAGTTTGTCCACATTCAGATGCTCTATGACGTGGCGGTACATCATTCCTTCGTAGGCAATGTTTTGAGAAGCTAAGGATTCACGGAACCCTTTGTAGATGTTTCCCAATACGTCCCATAAAGAGATAAACCGTTCTTTCAGCGCTGTTCTCCGTTCGATGGAGAAGTTCTGGAAGAACTGCCGGATAGCTTCTTCCTGCTCATCGTCAATGAAGGTGTAGTCGTCCATTATGTTGCGCAGATCCTGTAAATTGGAAAACAGTTTGTCGGTATCCACTTTATTTTTGTCGGCATCGTCAAAATCACTGATCAGCATTTCTCCCCAAAAATAGAAATCATCCAGTGTTTCCGTACTTTGAGTTTCCCGTCGGAATATCTTATAAAGTTCGCATACCAGTTTTACCGGATCACCCACTTCCCATGGAGAAAGGCTACGGAACAATTCGCTGATGCTGACGTATGCGGGCGACCAAATAGGTGACTCCGACTCTTGGGCGAGATACTCATTAAAGAAAAGTCCGGCACGTTTGTTAGGAAAAACCACGGCTGTATGTGCCAGGTTTCCTTCCGTATGTTTATATAAATCGGCTGCTACCAGTTTCAAAAAGCTTTCCATTATTCTATTTCCTCCAGTTCGTTGTTAAATACATACCATAAATAGCCACGGATATGCTCATATCCCATATCCGATAATAAATCCATATATTCTTTCACCTGCTTGTTGTAAGCTTTCCGCTTTTTACCGAATTTAAAGTCCACCACAATCACCTCTCCGTCTTTCATCATCACGCGGTCCGGACGGCGGGTTTGCAGCACTCCTTTTTCCCGATAAATAATGGCACACTCATTGTATAGTTCCCAGCTGCCCGAATACCATTCTTTGACCAGCGGATGCCTCAAAGCCCATTCGGTGAGTTTTCGTATTTGTTCCTCCTGTTGTGCCGACTCTATGATTCCTTCGAAACGCAGGCGTTCTATGGCGGGAGGCACATCGTCCGGGGTACGGATTACGGAGAACAGATTATGCAACAACTGTCCTTGCCGGATGTATTTGTCTTCCGTCTCCTCTTCTCCCCGGATAAATTCGGCAGAACGGTTGGACTGTTTGAATTCGATGTTGGTTTCCAGCGTTTCCAGATGGATAGGCAAACGTCGGGCTACAGTCAGCAGCTTGTTGCCGGATACTTGTTTTTCCTCTTCGTGAGATGAGAGATAGAGCGTTCCCAGTTCGTATATTTCTTCTCCGGTGGCATAGCTCTTTCCGGTCATGTCGGATAAGGCACTTCCCAACAATTCGGATACCGTTCCTTTCTGTTCCGCCTTTCCATATATAATCAAGTTCTTTTTGGCACGGGTAAATGCCACATAAAGCAGGTTCAGATTATCCACCCATAATTGCAAGCGTTCATTCAGGAACTCTTCCCGATAAATGGATTGCTGCATGGCTGTGGAATAGTTGATGGGAACAATGTCAAGATCGCTAAACGGAGCTTGCCGGGGAGCACACCATACCAGATGATTGTAAGTCTCATTCTCCATTTTCCAGTCGCAGAAGGGTAGCAGTACGGTATGGTATTCCAATCCTTTGGACTTGTGGATGGAGAGAATGCGAATTCCTTCCACCTCGCCGGAAGGGATGGTTTTGCTGCCTAGTTTTTCTTCCCAGTAGGTGATAAAAGCGGATAATTCGGAAGAATTGCTTTGCAGATATTCCGTCACGGCATCAAAGAAGGCGCACAGATAGGCATCCTGTTGTTCGATGCAGGACATCTGGAACAGATTGAAAAGTTTTTCCATCAGCTCATACAGTGGCATGAGGCGAAGTTGCTCCGCTTCTTTTATGAAATCGAATGGCAGATAATCATCTATTCCGTTCAGCAATAGAGTGTTGAGGTCTATTCCTTTATGTAATACTTCATTCTGATAGGCAGCAGCCAGTTGTGCCTTGGCAATCCGGTTTTCGGGTTGTGACAAGTAGCGCAGGCCATCCATTATCATACATACCGCCAGTGAGGCATCCAGTCGGAATGCCTCATCGGATACGATTTTGTAAGAGGTGTTCTTGTCGAAGTAATCGGCTATTAAAGGAATGCTTCTGTTCTTGCGCACCAGGATGGCAATATCTTTCAGTTGCACGCCCTGCGCCACAAGCAGCTCCACTTCTTCTCCTAGGTGGTGCAGGGTGTTTTCCATATAGGTCATGTCTTCTGTATCCGATAGAAATTCCACTTTGACATACCCTTTTCCGGGATCTTTGTATGTTTCCTGACACACGTCGTTGTAGGCTTCCTTCAGTTCCTTGCATTCCTTTTTTTGTTCTTCCTTGTAAATGTTGTTCAACACCTCGCAGGCGGCTGTAAACACTTCGTTGTTGAAGTGAATGATGTTTGCGGCGCTCCGGCGGTTGGTGGTCAGTGTCTTTACTTTGACGGGAAAGGCTTCGATGTTTGTTTTCAATCCGTTCAGTATGCCCCAGTCACCGTTTCTCCAGCGGTAGATGGATTGTTTCACGTCTCCTACAATCAAGCTGTCTGCTCCCTGAGACAAACCTTCGAGCAGCAACAGACGGAAATTGTCCCATTGCATACGCGAAGTGTCCTGAAATTCATCGATCATTACGTTGCGTATGGTTGTTCCTATCTTTTCGAATACAAACGAGGAATCTCCTTCTTTTACCAGGTTATGAAGCAACGCGTTGGTATCCGACAGCAGGAAGCGGTTGTTTTCATGGTTCAATTCGCGTACCTCTTCGTCTATATTGGCCAGCAGACGGATATTGTTTACGTGGCGCAGGGAGAGTTGGCAGGAATTGGCCAGCATATTGTTCCGGCTTCTGTATTTTTCCGATTCATTCAGCAGAGGAATCAGTTCTTTTTCTGCCAGACCTAGGATAGCGTTGCGTATGGGGGAGGTTTTTTTCACCCATTCGTCGGGGCAGTCCAGACATTTTTCCACTGTTACATTGCGGACACTGTCATCCAGTTTACCCGATTGTAATTTATTAAAATAGCTGGCTATACCTCGGGAGCCGTTTTTCAAATCTTCTACTTTCACCCCGTTTGTATCCAATATTCCGAAGAATTGGTCGGCAAATCCTTTCATTTGTTCCTGCACCTCTTCCAAAATGGCTTGCAGCGTTTCGCGGTAATTCTTGATACAGTCTTTGTCCCGTAATTTTTCCCGTAGTCCGTTTCCTTTTTCTATATATCCTTCATCGAAGATATTTCGTCCGAAATTCTTTATCTCACCGGAAACATTCCACCTCTTGTCATCGGCTATTCTTTCTTCTATGTATTCCAACAGCCAATAGAGTACGGGAGATTGTCGGTCCAGCTTTTCTATCATGGAGTCCACGGCATCACTCAGAACTTCCATATTGTTCAGTTCGATATTCAGATTGGCACCCAATTCCAGCTCCCGTGCCAAATTGCGCATCACCGACTGGAAGAATGAGTCAATGGTTTCCACCCGGAAGCGGCTGTAATCGTGTATCATGTAGTGCAGTGCCGTACCGGCGGCTGTCCTTATGTCTTCTTGGGGCATTTCCAGTTCTTCTGTGATTTTCTGTAAATAGGGATCAGAATCCTTATCCTTTATCCATATTCCGTATAGCTGACTCAGAATCCGCTCTTTCATTTCGGTAGTGGCCTTGTTGGTAAAAGTCACAGCCAGTATATTACGGTATGCCCGTGGGTTCTGTATCAGCAGTTTTATATATTCCACGGCCAGTGTGAATGTTTTTCCCGAACCGGCAGAGGCTTTATAAACTAATAATTCAGGAGAATGTTTCATTTTAAATAATTTGCTAATTTGCTAATGGCTGCGCTGTGTACCGGATGGTAATTGGCTGACACATTAGTACATTTTTATTTTTAATTAAAAACCAGCACAAAAACAGTGGCCTGTCCCTTTTCCTTGTAAGGCAGCAGGGTCAGTGTGCCACCGCTCAGTCTCATGATTTGTTTGCTCAGGCTCAGTCCGATGCCGCTTCCTTCCTCTTTGGTCGTGAAGAAAGGTACAAAAATTTGTCCGGCTGCATCGGGAGGAATGGCGGGACCGTTGTTGGCTATCTCTATACGGATACTTTCTTGCGGATCACAATAAGCTTTCAAGGTGATCTTTCCGTCGGGAGCATTACCTATGGCTTGAATCGCATTTTTCAGCAGATTCGTAACCACTTGGGCTATCAGGTTCTCGTCGGCAAAGACTATCAGGTCTTCCCGGGCTTCGAGGATGGAAAGGGTGATGTTGGGGCATGGATGCTGGTGCTGTGCCAGTCGGATCATCCGTTCCAGGAAAGGACGGACATAGAACAGCGATGGCTCAGGTGATGGCAGTCGTGTCAGTTTGCGATAAGACATGACAAAATTTATCAATCCTTTACCTGTAGAGTGAATCGTTTCCAGCCCTTGTTTCATTTCTTCATTTTCTGCTCCGGGAAGAGCCAGCAGCGTTTCGCTGAGGGAAGTCACCGGGGTCAGGGAGTTCATAATTTCGTGTGTCAGCACGCGGGTAAGGCGTATCCATGAATCTATTTCCCGTTCATCCAATTCCCGATTGATATCACTCAAGGCAATAATGCGGAGTTCCTCGTCTTTGATACGGATGCCGGACACCCGTAAGGCAAGATGCACCGTTCCCCGTTCCGTATTGAACTGAATTTGCAGCTTGTCACCCGGAACTGCTTTTTCCAAAGCAGTCATCAGTTCGTCCGAGATGCGGGAGAGTTGTTTGACATGAGTCAGAACATCCAGCCCCAACAGATTCATGGCCTCTTTGTTCTTTTGATAAACGGAGCCTTTGCTGTTCAGTACCACTATGCCGGTTTCTACAAAGTCCATGATGAGCTCATAATACTTCTCGCGTTGTGCCGTTTCCTGTTTTACATTGTACAAAATACGTGCGATACGGTTCAGCATGACATTGACCATGGAAGAATCGCCAGGGGAGGCATGTTCGTAAAAACGAACAGCGGGGTCGTCGTTTTCGATGGCGTCGAGCAGAAAGGCTATCTTCCGGGTATTAAAAGTGTACAGGCGGTAAAACCAGCCTATGGAAACGAGGAATGAAGGTACGATTACGCATAGCCACAACCAGTTGCGCTGCTGGATTAGTAAGGTGCAGGCAATGGCTAGAACCAGTACGGTAAATAGGCGGAAGAAGAATTGTTTCACAGCTTAATTATTTATTATTTCGTTTGAATGTTCCTTTAGTTCCTGTTTAAAAATAGATTATTGTTATTTGTTTTGTCATCCTGAACCATCGTGAAGAATGAGATGAGATAATAGGTCATAATCCGAATTTTTTCATCTTATTATAAAGCGTCTGCCGGGTAATTCCCAACTGTGCCGCTACAGCCGAGAGGTTTCCGTTGCATTTCTCTATCGCTTTCTGAATCATTTGCAATTCCATCTCTTCCAGTGTAGAGACACTTGTTTCTGTCGCAGGAGCCGCTATTTTTCGGGGAAAATGAAAATGTTCCTCACTCAATATACCATCTTCATTGATAATGACCGCTTTCTCTACGGCATGTTCCAGTTCGCGTATGTTTCCATACCACGGATATGTCCGTAACTTTTCTTGCGCACCGGTAGAAAGAAGGATATTTCCTTTGTCATATTGTTTGCAGAACCGGTCTATAAAGCGTTCGGCCAAAGGGATAATATCTTCTTTGCGTTCCCGCAGAGGGGGAATCTCGATGTGGATGGTATTGATGCGGTAAAGCAAATCTTCGCGGAATTTGCCTTTGGCCACCATCTCTTCCAAATTACAATTGGTGGCGCAAATCAAACGTATGTTGACAGGTATCGGTTCGTTGCTTCCTACTCGCACCACGCTCCGGCTCTGAATGGCGGTGAGTAGTTTGGATTGCAGGTGATAGGGCAGGTTGCCTATTTCGTCCAGAAACAAAGTCCCTTCATGGGCGGCTTCAAATTTACCAGCACGGTCGGTATGGGCATCGGTAAACGAGCCTTTTTTATGGCCGAACAGTTCGCTTTCGAACAGGGATTCGGTGATGGCACCCATGTCCACTGTTATCATATCCCGCCGGTATCGGTTGGACAAGGCGTGTATTTCCCGCGCCAGCATTTCTTTTCCTGTGCCGTTCTCTCCTGTAATCAGAATATTGGCATCCGTTTGCGCCACTTTCTCTATCAGCGTCCGCAGTTGCTTCATGGCATTGCTTTCTCCCCAATACATAGAAGATACGGTTTTAGGGATTTCCGCTCTCTTCTTGTTCTTGGAGGAATTGCGGCAGGCAGACAGCAAGGTTTCTATCAGCCGGGCATTGTCCCAGGGTTTGACGATGAAGTCTGTCGCTCCTTCCTTGATGCCGCGCACTGCCAGGTCTATGTCAGCATAGGCTGTGAAAAGTACTACGGGCAGGGAGGGGTGTATTTTCTTTATCTCGTGTAACCAGTACAGACCTTCATTCCCGGTATTCAGTCCGCTGCTGAAATTCATATCCAGCAGCACCACTTGCGCATTTTCTTCACGTAACGCAGCGGGCAGTGTGATGGGTGAGGGCAGTGTGACGATATGTTCGAAATGATTTTTCAGCAATAGCTTTACTGCCGACAGCACTCCTTTGTTATCATCTACCACAATGATGGTTCCTTGTTTGCTCATAAATATCTTCTGTTCTTTTTCAGAAGAACAAAGATAATGATTTTCTCTCGCCAATCTTTTCTTTCAGAGAAAACTTTTCAATTTCATGAATTGTTCTATTATAAAATAGCATTTCAAATGAAAACATTTATATTAAGCATAATTGTAACCATGATTACATCGGTAGCTGGTGCACAGCAAAAAAGTTTTTATGACTTTACGGTCAAGACTATTGACGGGAAGGACTTGCCACTTTCCACATTCAAGGGTAAGAAAGTATTGGTAGTCAATGTGGCATCTAAATGCGGTTTCACTCCCCAATACGCCAAGTTGGAGGAGTTGTATGAGAAATATGGAAAAGATGATTTTGTCGTCATCGGATTTCCTGCCAATAATTTCCTACATCAGGAACCCGGAACGAATGAAGAAATCAAGGAGTTTTGTACGTTGAATTATGGAGTGACTTTTCCTATGATGGCTAAAATATCTGTAAAGGGGAAAGATATAGCTCCCCTTTATCAATGGCTTACGCATAAAAGTGAAAACGGGGTTTCGGATGCTAAGATAGGGTGGAACTTTCATAAGTTTCTGATTGATGAAAATGGTAGATGGGTTGCCTCAATCGGCTCTACTACCAGTCCGCTTTCACAGGAAATTGTAGAATGGATTGAAGAATAAAATGACCAGAAGATAAATAATGCCCTATTGTTATTGCACCAGCTTTCCGTTTTTCAGTTCCGACATCAGCAGGTCATAGACGTATGCCGGGCTTTCGATATACAGGCCGGTGGAGAAGTCTTCCAGTTTGACGAATGTCTCCGAATTGTGGAATGTGGAGATGGCTTCCTGCAAATCCATATCATTACGTTCCACCAAGTAACGGACTACATCGGCGGATATTCCTTCAAAGAGGAATTTTGCGGTATTCGTGTTCATAGTCGTTTCAGCATTTTAATCGCTGCCTCTGAGTGAAAGAAATATTGTGAAGTCACTTTCGAAAATGTCAGTTCGTGCAATAGTTGTTCTTCGTTAATAAAATTCTCGGTGTATAAACGTAGCAAGCGCGCAATGGTATCATCGGCAACAGGGCCAATTACGATATCGTAATCGTGGCAAGGCTGAGTAGTGTTTATATCGCGGTTCGACATGACAAAACGTGCCCATTCCCAGTCTGGCTCCTTGAAAACCTTGACTTTCAATTCGCTCGACTGCGCTTCTTCGAGGTCAAACTCAAACATAGTCAGAGTGGGGTTTCCGCTGAACATCCGCGCTGTTCTTGCGGCCATCCTTTGGGCCTGTTCCCTAATGTCGGTCAGGTAAAATTCTCTGCCGAAATCCTTATAGGGGCGGCATCTGTTGAGGTCGATGCCGTCGATTGCCGTATTTGAACCGTGGTAAAGTATCATCGCAATGTTCCTCCATTGTTTTGGCAGACGATGGTCAGGTCATCCACACAGTCGTTAAAAGAAAGCGTGTGTTCCACATCGTAAAATTCGGTGAGAAAATCAATGCCTTTGAAACGTCTGATATAATTGCTTGCCTCCCGGATTGTCAAATCGTGACGGCGCGCAAATTCGACAATGACCGTCATCACATAATCGATTAGGTTCTTGTCCGCTTTCTTTTTGGACTTGAGCGCCACTATCGGTTCGACACCCAACGCCTCCGCTATGCGGTTGACAGTGCCAAAATTAACACACAGACCGTTTTCCACTTTGGAAACCATTGCTTTTTGGACGCCAATCATCACCCCGACTTCTTCTTGTGTCAATCCTTTGTTTTTTCGGCATTGGGCCAAAAGTTCTCCTATTTTTTGCAAATTCGTATTCATACCACAAAAATAGATAAAGTTTCTTGTGTAGGAAACTTTTTAACTACAAATATATTCTTTAGATAATTATTATCTTTCCAATTAAATGGCAGCTCTGCTCTGACACGCAAGAACCCGTGTGCCGGATGATGATTGTTAGGAAAACAGGAGGGAAATCAGTTCCTTTGTACATCATAGGTTATGGAACGGTGGTTCGAAAAGAGTTGTCGCTATTTTTTTGCTTATTTATTTGTGGGGATAAATATTTATCCCTATATTGTATTAGTAAAATTAAAAATATCATGGAGAATGATTATTAAAACTGAAAGTTATGGATACAATAAAAGACATTTGGTTTGATGCTAACCGCATTTATATGAAAACGGATGGTGGAGAAACTTTCAGCCGTCCCTTAGAGGCATTCCCTTTGCTGAAGGATGCAAGTGACAGAGAGCGCCTTGATTTCAAGATAGGAAAGTTTGGTGACGATGTTCGTTGGGAATCATTGGATGAGGATATTCATATATCCAGTTTTTTCGATACAGCGGAGCCGGATTATGAAAATGAGATAGCAATGATATTTAAACGTTTCCCTCAACTAAATGTGTCAGAGGTTGCACGTAGTATGGGAATAAACAAGAGTCTTCTTTCCAAGTATATCTATGGTATTAAAAAGCCGAGTGATATAAGGAAGATGCAGATTAAAGAGGCTCTCCATCTTTTGGGAAAAGAATTACTTGCCGTTTGATTAATCTCTTAATAATAGTTTAGGTGTGATTCCATTTGGTTTCACGCCTTTTTTATGTTAATTTTTCCACAATCATAGTTTCAACAGAAAGATAATTAAATATAAGGAAGATATGGCTAGAATAAACAAATACGGCTATGTTGCTGCGTGACGTTTTTGCATCCGTCAGGGAGATGCGGTGAACAAGCCAAGTTCATACCAAGAACCGGGCAAGCATGTGATGCAGACAGGGTAGGCGTGTACCGAGTACCAGGTAGCCTTGTTTGCTGTATCTTATATCTTACCATCTGGGCGATGATGCGTCCGGAAGAATTTGCATCAAGGTAAGTATACCGATAATCTGTTTCTTGTTTGTTTTTTGAGTAATAAAGAAACATCACTAAAAATAGCGGAATATATTTTCGTCCTATTTATTAAATTGCTATCTTTGCCACGTTTTCCACGCCGGTACTTCCGCAAGGAAGTTAGGGAGGTGGGAAATATACATATATAGAAAAGACGTTTACTTGACGTTTTGTTCTTGGCTCTACAGAACTTCGCAAATTCTAAAATCCAGCCAAAACAAAGCAACAGTAGGTGTCTGCGGGGTATGTTTATATCCTTGGTGCGCCTTTGCCGGTCAAAGGTGCATTCAAGTGTCATTATACATATCGGCGTGGGCTTCTGCGTTGCTCGTTCAGACTGGATTGGGCAATGCGAAGGCCTTGTAGGGCGGGACGAGTAACAGGTACAGATTCCCGCGCTTTTTTTATATATAGGTATTATAAATTCTGATTTAACACATAAGAACCGTCCGGTTCGGGAATCTGCGGAAGGTCATCGGTTGACCCGACAGGCTGCATCTACATCGTGCGGATTCCCATCCTCCATTTGTTGAAATAGCTTTTCTCCGGTCAGCTTAATCACAAGAGGCCGATTCCTCTTGTACTTTACGAAACTTCTCGTAATTGATTGAAATGCAGATATATATCTGTACTTCAAAGCTCCATAACTATGCTTTCAAGTGAAAAAATGCAATGGTTTGCCATGCGTGCCACTTATCGCCGGGGGATGCAGATCAAGGCTTTGTTGGATAAAGAAGGAATCAACAATTTCATTCCCATGCGTTACGAAGTTCGTATAAGGAACGGGCGCAAGAGGCGTGAGCTGGTTCCCGTTATCAGTGATCTGATATTTGTTCATTCCGTCCAGTCCGAACTTCAGAAGGTGAAGTTCAAACTTCCGTATTTTCAATATATGATTGATATCCGCAACGGGCAGAAAATCATTGTGCCCGATGATCAGATGAGGCAGTTTATCGCTGTGGCTGGAACGTATGACGAGCATCTTATCTTCTTCAGTCCCGATGAGGTGAACCTGCGTAAAGGTACGAAAGTCCGTATTACGGGTGGTGACTTCGAGGGCTACGAGGGGGTGTTTGTAAAGGTGAAAGGTGCGAGAGACCGTCGTGTGGTTATCAGTCTGCAAGGGGTGATAGCCATGGCCATGGCGACGCTTTCGCCGGACTTGATAGAAGTGATAGAAGAGCCGAAGAAGAGATGACTTCATTTGCTACGTTAAATATTGTTATCCCTTGATTAATGGGGAAGTAAATGATCTGATAATATAAATCTTATGTATAATAATGTGTAGAACCACATTCATGCCGTCAGGCATCCGGCTCCAGCAGCTGATTCAGAATCAGTATAAGGAAATTTTAGCCAGGGAAAAGAATAATGATAAATTCATTCATCTGTATGACATTGGCGCGTATTGGGTGGCTTTCGAGCGTTCCGCCTGTAGGTTGAGCGGTTTGTTTTCTAAAAGTGAGCTGACTTTGTTTCGTGTCCCGGATTGTGTGGAATATGTGGTGATGGTTTCTGTTCCTGCCGATGAGGCGGAGGGCTGTTTGGGTGAGTACATCATTTTGCACGATGGAATTTACCGGAAAGTGTGGTCGGAGCATGTTTTGCCGATGGGGGATTATCGTCATTGGCATGAGATGGCTGTGAGGTCTGTTTTGTTGTAAAGAAAAGTATGCGGACTTCGTGGACCAAGTAAGTGGTGTTACTTTGCTTACGAAGATATCTTACTTTTTTCAATGGAATATGGTCATCCGTCATGCTCTATAGGGAATACCCTGAAAAATCCTTCAAAAGCTTCAGCCTGCTCGCAAACGCCCTACCCGTGGGCATTCCGGCTGAAGGATTGGGCTCAGGAATCCTTCAGCTGGGGGTTGGAATGTTTCAGCCGAACTGATCTTCCTCCGATTCTTAGGGAATCGTTTTTCCTGAAGGATATTTCCCGGCTGAAACATTTCACAATGCATATCCTTCAGCCGGAATGTCGACAGGCAGGGTGTTTGCGGAGTGGCTGAAAGATCTGAAGGAAAAAAAGGCGTTTCGGCATGTAGATACCGTTATGGAAAAAACAACAGATCAAATTTTTAAAAGCTCTTGTTCTTTCAATGAAAACGTCCTGTTCTTTTTTTTAAAGACCTTGTTCTTTTCGGAAAAGAACAAGGTCTTTTAAGGGTTAGTAACGTGTATGCCGGAAGGTTGGTAACATGCCACTCCACACGTTACTAATGTGTGGGGTGTAAGATTAGTAATGTTACAGATGGAAGATTGCATATCTTGCTAGTGATACAATCATAAACGTATGAAGTTTCAGTATATAAAAGATAAAGTTAGTACTTATTTCACTAAGGGGAATGAGCGTAGTGTTGCGGTGAAGAAAAATATCGCCGTTTCATTAGTGTTGAAATGTATAAGTATTTTAGTTTCCTTGCAGGTCGTTCCATTGACCATCGGTTATGTTAATCCTACGAAGTATGGCATTTGGCTGACGTTGAGTTCCATTATTGCCTGGCTGTCTTATTTTGATTTGGGGTTTGCCCACGGATTTCGTAATCGTTTTGCTGAGGCAAAAGCAAAAGGGGATATGAAGTTGGCAAAAGAATATGTCAGTACTACATATGCAGTGCTCTTCTTGCTCTTTTCCGTAATTTTATTGATAACCTTGGTGGTGAATAATTATTTGGATTGGAGTCATATTTTAAATATTGATCCTGTTTATAAGGATGAGCTGAGTCTGGTTTTCGGTTTGTTGGCATGCTTCTTTTGCCTGAACATTGTGGCAAGTGTCTTTACTACCATGCTGACGGCAGATCAAAAGCCTGCTTTAGCTTCGCTTATAAGTACAAGTGGTCAGGTACTGGCTTTTGCTTGTGTCTATGTATTGACTAAAACCACAAAGGGAAGTCTGAGTGCTTTGGCTGTTTCTTTTTCAGCTATACCGTGCCTGTTTCTTTTAATTGTTTCTATTATTGTGTATCAAACTAAAAAATACAAGATTGTAGCCCCTTCGTTGCGTGACGGTCGCTTTTCGTTGGTGCGGAGTGTTGTTGGTTTGGGTGGACAGTTTTTTGTTGTTATGTTTTCTATGCTTTTTATTTTTCAACTTACTAATATCATTTTGTCAAGAGTGCAAGGCCCAGAAGCAGTTACGCAATATAATATTGCTTATAAGTATTTTAATGTACTTAACATGGCTGCAAATATTATTTTGACTCCGTTTTGGTCAGCATTTACTGATGCTTATATTAAGAGAGATTATAATTGGATGCGTGGTACGCTAGAAAAACTGGAGAAATTATGGTTGTTATGTATTCCTATTTTAGTTTTAATGGTACTGAGTTCTGATCTCTTATATAAATTTTGGATTGGTGATTCTGTAGCTGTATCTTTTTCATTATCATTTTGTATGGCAATATATGTATTATGTCAGACGGGAGGAAATATGTATATGTTTCTTATTAATGGAACGAGCAAAATACGTTTGCAACTAATCATTTATTTGTCATTTGCTTTGGTTTCTATTCCGTTGATGAAGTATTGTTGTAAGTATTATGGTATAGAAGGTATACTGATAGTTCCTACTACGGTATTTATTTTGCAGGCCTTTATTGGAAGAGTGCAGATATTGAAGATGATAAATGGTACGGCTAAAGGAATTTGGCTGAAGTGAAATGAAAAACAATATGAATTATCCCCTAATTTCTGTCATAACTGTTTCTTATAATGCAGTTTTAACAATTGAACAAACCATTCTTTCCGTCATTAACCAAACTTATCTGAATATTGAGTATATCATCATTGACGGTGGAAGTACGGATGGAACGGTTAATGTAATAAAAAAGTATGCGGATAAAATCGCTTATTGGGTGAGTGAGTCGGATAAGGGAATTTATGATGCGATGAATAAAGGAATTGCTTATTCGCATGGAGAATATTGTAATTTTATCAATGCAGGTGATAAATTTTGTTCCTCATCTATATTGAAACAGGTCATGGACTTTAATCATGTGGCAGATATAATAGTTGGTCAGGATTTACATGTTAATGAACATAATAAAATAGTATCACGCAGTGTATTACCTCGAAGATATAATCTTCTGCATTTTTATATAACTACCATACCTCATCAAAGTTGCTTTATAAGGGCCTCTTTATTAAAAAAGTATTATTATGATACATCTTTAAAAATAGTATCAGACTGGAAATTCTATTTACAATCAATCGTTTTAGGTGGGCATAGTGTGGCTGCGTATAACAATGTTATTGTGATATGTAATCCCAGAGGAGCCAGCAGTGATAACAACCGGATAAAAGAAGAACGCGAAAAAGTGCTTAAAGATCTACTCCCAGCTTATATTGTCAATGATTATCAGTGTTTATCCTGTTTGGGAGAAGAATTTATTGAAAACGCTCTTTTTTTATTTAATAATCATTGGATAAGATTTTTAGTAAAAAAGGGGCTTGCAATAATGGTTAAAATAGTAAGAATATTTAAATAGTTTATTTATGAAAATAGTAGTGTTCAAAGGAGGACTGGGTAATCAACTCTTTCAGTATGCATTTTATAAATACCTTTCAAGAAAGGATGAAACCTTTTATTTCTACAATGATGCTTGGTATAATGTGAGCCATAATGGATTTGAATTAGATAAATATTTTAAAACTGATGATTTGAAAAAATGTAGTAGGTTTTGGATAATTCTGTTTAAAACCATTTTATCAAAATTATACCATTGGAAAATATATGTAGTAGGTTCTGTAGAGTATCAATATCCTAATCATTTGTTTCAAGCTGGATATTTTTTAGACAAAAAGTATTATGACGAAAATACTATTGATTTTAAACATCTTCTTTTGTCGGAAAAGAACCAATCATTGCTGAAGGATATTCAAAACTCAAATAGTGTTGGCGTGCATATAAGAAGAGGTGACTACATGACCAAACAAAATTTGGTTATATTTGGAAATATTTGTACGCAGAAATATTATCATGATGCCATAAGAATAATAACAGAGAAAGTAAATGATGCTGTCTTCTATGTTTTTTCTGATGATATTAGCTGGGTACAAACTCATTTGGATATACCCAATGCTGTTTATGTGAATTGGAATACAGGAGAATCCAGCATCTATGACATGTATTTGATGTCTTCCTGCAAATACAACATTATAGCCAATAGTACTTTTAGTTATTGGGCGGCACGATTAAATAAAAAAACTAATATGGTGATTTATCCCTCAAAGTGGTATAATACATTTACTCCTGATATTTTTCCTGAATCATGGTGTGGAATCTAAAAAATGGATAGATGATAATTACTCAGCTTATTTTTCTGCTCTTTATTATTTTTTTTATAAGATATAAAAAGAAGGCTGTTCTTTATATAATACCATTGTCTTTGTTTTTTACAATGCTTCCTGTTGTAAGAATAGGGGGTACGTATATTGGTCTTTGTGATGCGATAAATTTTGTTATATACGGGTATATTCTTGGTCGGAAAGATGCAAGGAAAGCTATATTCTGCAATCCATTGTTTTTACCTTTGTTTGGTAATTTTATATTGTTGTTATTAATTGCTTTGTATGGAACGGAACGGACTTCATTGTATGTGTTGTGGAAAACAATATCAAATGAAATACTTTTGCCACTTGCATTTATCTATTTTTTGCGAACAAAGAACGATATTAAATTAATTGTAAATCTTTATTTGAAAGTGTTTTGGGTGTTATGTATATATGGAATTATAGAGTTTCTATTAAATTATAATATAATTCTATATTGGCTGCAATCTCAGACTGATTTATCTTTTTGGGTAGATCATACCAATGATATCCGATATGGATATGGGCGATATAATTCATTTTTTCATTTTCCCATAACATTTGGAGATGCGTGCGTTGTATTCTTTTATTTTCTTACCTTCTTCTATAGTAAATATGAAGGAGTATTTATATCAAGGAAATCTTATATTAAGACTTTGTGTTTGCTTCTTATCGGTGTTTTTCTTGCTAATTCACGTGCCACTATTCTTGCATTAGTATTTGGATTGTTGCAATTTGACTATATAAGAAAGCCTAAAACTCTATTAATCGCTTTTTCTATCTTTTTAATCATGGTCTTGCCGTTTTCTGATTATATATTAAATGTATATCATTCCATATTTGATTTTACGGGTAATTATGATGTTGGTGGAAGCTCTATGGATGTGAGAATGAGACAATTAGATATTTCTCTTTTTCTGTTTTTACAAAACCCTATATTTGGTGGTGGCTTGAGTATGATTTATTATTTAATGACAGATATATCAATCCCGGAACTTGCAGGTGCGGAGTCTCAATTATTTTATTTGTTGATTGAACGTGGTTTGTTAGGTATATTGGGATATCTATGGCTGATAATTTCAATGTGCAAATTATTGCCTTCATATAGAAAGTTCAACATGGTTTTTGTTGGTATCTGGGTATTGGCTTCTTTCGTATCATTAACAGTGGGATTATATATAAATTTTCCGATTATATTTTTGCTCATTATATATAAGAGTCAGAAACTTAATTTATTAAAAAGATAATGTTCTCTATTATTATTCCTCTATATAACAAGGCTGATTATATTGCAGAAACACTGAAGTCAGTTCTGAATCAAACATATTGTGATTATGAAGTAATCGTGGTGAATGATTCATCGACAGATAATAGTTTGGAAGTGGCTTCTAGTTTTCAGGATGAACGAATTCATATTTATACAAAAGAAAACGAAGGTGTATCAGCAGCACGTAACTATGGTATTATGCATGCTAAATATGATTATATTGCTTTTCTGGATGCAGATGATATTTGGGAATCTGATTATTTGGAATGCCAAAAGAAGTTGATAGAAATCTATCCTGATGCTGGGATTTATTCTACTGCTTTCTACTCTTTGGAAAAGGGGAAACGGAAACTTCGTAATGTATTGATTAACGAACACACACACTTCCTTGTTCATGATTATTTTAAAGAATCCGTAATGAATGGATTATCCATTTGCTGGACTAGCTCCTTGTGCTTAAAAAAAGAAATGATAAAGGAGATACCAATGTTTCGAGTAGGTATTAAGCGTGGTGAGGATTTGGACCTTTGGCTTAGAATAGCGTTGAATTATGATGTAGCCTATTTGAACCTTCCGAAAGTCTTTTATAGAACAGGGTTATCTGATAGTCTTACATCAGATTATTCTAAAAATGGAGAATTTCCTTATTACGAGTGGTTTAACTTTACATCGGAAAGTTCTTATTATAGAAAGTATGTGATTTTAGTTGTGTATATACATGCAAAAAATGCATTTATACATCATGATTACGATACATGTTTGGCCGAGTTGTGGAGTGTTAAAACTATTGCTTGGAGATTCAAATGGGCAGAGCGATTATTATTACTAGTAATTTCATGGATAAAAAGTAAATAATGAATATCATTTATTTTGTTCCCAATATTACCATTGCAGGAGGTATATTCCGTATAGTGTCAGACAAGATGAATTATTTGGCGGAAAATATGGAAGGACGGCTTTTTTTGGCATATTATGGTAATGGACAGGAAAAACCTATATATCCTTTGCACCCGAACATTCAACTGTTACCTATTGATATAGAGTGGAAGGTAGGCTTTGGAAAGAAAATTAATAGAGTATGGAAAAATATAAGTATTATACGTCACATATTTAAAAAATATAAGATAGATATTGCTGTCAATGCCAATGCTCCTTTATTGATATGGATATTACCATTTATTTGTCGGCGGATAAAGAAGATCCATGAGTTTCATTTTTCTTATAAAGGACAACAGATATTAGATGAGGAAATTTTTAAATCGCGAGGAAAGAAATTTTTAGTTCAATATTTAAGAAAGTGTTGTTTGACAAAATTCGATAAGGTAATTGCATTAACAGAGTCTGACAAGAAAATGTGGAATTTACCGAATATATTTGTAATACCTAATTTTAGCAATATACAACTACATGAAAGAAATGGTAGAAAAAGCAAAGTTGCTATATCAGCAGGTAGATTAGAATCTGTAAAAGGTTATAATCGATTGATTGCAGCTTGGGTGATAGTTGCACAAAAGTGTCCGGACTGGCAATTGGAAATTTGGGGTGAAGGAAGTCTGCGAGAAAGTCTTCAACGACAAATTGATGCTTTGCATCTTTCATCAGTTGTTCATCTGAAAGGTGTTTCACCTAGTATAGGTGAAGTATATTCTCATTCTTCTTTTTTTGTCATGTCATCTTTGTATGAAGGTTTCCCGTTGGTATTGGTGGAGGCGATGAATTGTGGCTTGCCTTGTGTTAGTTTTGACATTACTGGAGCAAATAGTATCATAGACAATGGTAAGAATGGATTTTTAGTGCCGGATAATGATGTAAATGCCTTGGCGGAAGCTTGTATAAAATTGATAGAAAATAAAGTATTACTAGAAGATATGGGTAAGCAGGCTTATATGTCGGGAAAATGCTTTTCAAAACCAAAGGTAATGCAAAAATGGTTAGACCTGTTTAGGGAACTGATGAGAGAATAAACCGCATGATTGGAAAGAAATATAACTACATACAAATTAGTTTACTATTAATATGTTAGAAAAGAAAATTGCATTGTTGACTTCTGTTACATTTAATAATATTGGTAACGGATTTATAGATTTGGGTGCTGAAGCTGCTTTGATGAAAGCATTACCGCTTAATGCTGAATTATTTAAAGTTAGCTCAAATGCTAATTTTGCAGCTACAATGGGACAAATGTTCATGCTGAAAGAAAACCCAATAATAAATTGGTTATGGGTACATACCATGCAAAGGGCTGCTAAAAAGCTTCATGACCGTTCATACAAAACGGTAAAAACGCAAAATATCTTTAGTATGGCCAGTATGGTTAAATGTGATTATTTTATAATTCCGGGATGTGTATTAACTGTTCCATTTTTTACGATTTATGGAGATTTAATAAAGAGAAAAGCAGAACAAGGAAGTAAGATTATTTTTTTAGGTGCAAGCGGAAACTTCTATACAGAATATGAAGTCAAATTTGTTTCTGAATATTTAAGAAAATTGCGGCCTTACGCTATAATGACCCGTGATAGCCTTGCCTATAAGTACTATGCAAATTTTACAAAAAATAGTTATAATGGAATAGATAATGTGTTCTTTGTGAATTTACTTAATTTACCCCAAATAGATACTGATTTAACACCGTATGTAGTATTGAATATTGAAGAACCTAAGCATTATAGGATAAAAGAAGAACTGAAAAATATTTTTAAAGAAAAGAATATTGTTTATTCTTATCATAAGCCTTTTCCTTATACAAAAGTTAGTAAGTTAGTAAAAAATGGAGTGATAGTATCTGATAATCCAATGGATTATTTACTCCTTTACCGGAATGCTTCAGAAGTTTATTCTGATAGAGTACATGCTTGTATCCCTACTTTGGCATTTGGAAATAAAGCAAGATTGTTTAGCAATAGTCCTAGGATAGCCTTGTTTGAAAATGCGAAAATTCCTGATGTAAGGGAAAGACTTGTCAGCATAGAAGGATTAAAAGAAATGCAGGACAAACAAATTGCATTTCTAGCTTCATTATTACAGTAATAAAGAGAATGGTAATATGAATATATTGTTTTTTTATCGTGTTTATCCTAATTATGGTGGTGTTGAGGTAGTGACAACTGTACTTGCCAATCGTTTTATAAAGGATGGACATGGTGTTATCATAGCTTCAATAGAACAACCGCATATTGAACTAGCTTGTCAATTACTACCAGATGTAAAGCTTGTCAAATTAGACTATCCTGTTTGTTCTATAAAAAATATGAGGAAGTTACATCGATTAATTATAAATGAAAAAATTGATATTATAATTAATCAGTGGGGACTTCCTTTTATGTCAACATTACTGTGTAGAGTGGCTATAAAAAGAACATCATGTAAATTGATTTCGGTATTACATGGTGCTCCAAATACGTCTAAATTAATTATTAAGGCACGTGATAAATGTGAAACAGTTTATAACCCTTTTTTGAAATACATATATCATGCTATAATGTATCTAAAAGAAGAGTTGGTAAAAGCTAGCATTCGTTATAATTGTAGCCATTGTGAAAAATATGTTCTTCTTTCATCTCATTTTATCAAGCCGTTAAGTGATTATGCACATATAAAGAGAACTGAGAATATTATAGCAATAGGCAATCCTGTTACTATTCCTGTGTATTTTGAAGAATGGGAGTTAAAACAGAAGAAGAAGCAGCTGTTATATGTAGGAAGAATGGATTATGAAAATAAACGAGTAAATAGAATAGTGGAAGCTTGGAAAGTTCTTTATGAAAAATATGTTGATTGGGAACTTGTTTTGGTGGGAGAAGGCCCTTATAAAAGTACATTGGAAGAATATATTAGAAGATATGATATTCAACGTGTTTGTTTCAAAGGCTTTCAAGTATCTCCTCCCATACAACATTATAAGGAAGCTTCTATATTTTTATTGACTTCTGATTTAGAAGGGTTTGGATTAGTAGTTATTGAAAGTATGAGTTATGGAGTGGTCCCAGTTGTGTATGGAAGTTATGAAGCTATATATGACATCATAGACAATGGAAAGTCTGGCTTAATAACTCCGATACCTTATAATAGTCAAAAAACAATTGACTGCATCAGCTTGCTAATCGAGAATGAAAAATTAAGAAAAGAAATGGCAAAGGAAGCCATGTGTAAGGCGAAATGTTTTACAATTGATTCTGTTATTACAAGGTGGTATAATCTGTTTGAAGAAGTATTATAAACTTCCATAAAAATAAATTATCATTTAATTTATGCTCCCTCTATTGCTTAATAAAATCATACAAACAGATAAATTGCTGTTTTTACATTTGGTTACTCAGAAAAACAGAATTTACACCTTTCTCAACCCCGTATCTTACCTCATAGCTTTAGAAAACAAATCCCTATTTGAACAATTCGATGGTATTTTTGCCGATGGCTCTTTACTGGTTTCTGCCATAAGATTAGTATACGGAAAGCGAGTGACCAGACGTAGTTTTGATATGACCTCCCTTGCTCCCGAATTGTTGAATTACCTCATGGAAAGCCGTAAAACGCTCTATATCGTAGCCTCGGGTCAAGAACAAGTGGAGTGTTCTGTGAGGATATTTCAAGAGCAGTATCCGGAGTTACGCATTGCAGGGTTCAGGAACGGATATTTCTCTTCGGATGCTGAAATGAATAAGGAAGCTTCTCATATAGTCGAATTAAATCCGGATTTTCTGATAGTAGGTATGGGGGCCTTGATGCAGGAAAAGTTTCTGCTTAAGGTAAAAAAGATGGGTTACCAAGGCATCGGCTTTACGTGTGGTGGCTTTGTTCACCAAACGGCAATGAATAGGATGCACTATTATCCGAACTGGGTTGATAAGATGAATTTGCGTTTCGTTTATAGAATGTATAAGGAGAAACATACACGTACAAGATATCTGCAAGCTGCATTCTTGTTTCCGGTACGCTTTATCGGGGAAAGAATTTTCGGATGAAAGAGCAGACTTTGCTTATTGCCATGTAAATAATGGAGAATGGCAACAACAGGACGAAGATAGCAGTAGGAATAATTTTTCCGAGTATTTTTAATACATCTGTTTTCATGCTGCAAATATAAATTAAAATTCATAGAATAGTGAAATTAAGAACTCTAATATTTCTGGGGGGACTCTTTGGAGGAATGAATGTTATCAAAGGGCAGGCTTTTTATGGTACTACAGGACTACTTCATGCACCTACTGCCGTTATGCAGAAAGATAAAACCGTTATGCTGGGAGGAAATATGCTGGATGTAAATATACTTTCCCGATATTGGGTGAGAAGTGAATATCATCCCTATACCTATAACTATTATATAAATTGTACTTTGTTTCCTTGGCTGGAAGTAGCATATACTTGTACGTTGGTAAAGGGGATACATGGTTCTTCTTATTGGCCTCAGCAAACTTGGGGCAGGTTTACCAATCAGGACAGATCGTTTCATTTCCGGTTGAGGGCATGGAAAGAAGGCTGGTGGAAGGCTTGGACGCCTCAGGTAGTGATTGGTGCGAATGATCCGGGAAGCCATTCTTCAAATGGAGGTGGAGACATAGATTGGGGGGGCGGTGGTAGCGGAAACCACAATTACTTGACACGTTATTATCTGGCGGCAACGAAACATGTTGAATTTAGTGGAATAGGTACAGTGGGGGTTCATGTAGCTTGGGTTATCGGTAAAGCTATGAGTGATGTGCATTATAGCCGTCCTGCTGCAGGGATAAACTTTCACTTTGGCATAAAGGGCGAAGGTTTCTGGCAGAAAGCTCTGAATGGATTTAATCTGATGGCGGAAGTGTGTCCCGGACATGCGGAAGATCTGCATACAGCAACTTATACTGTGAATGTGGGTGGAACTTATTCAATATGGAAAGACCATATCAATCTTATTGCTGAACTGAATGACGGTAAATTTTTTAGCGGAGGTATATTCTTTAAATTACATCTCAAATAACTGACTTGATTTCTAGTGGATGAAGCATTATAAGAATAGCCGGAATCACTTGGAAAAAGTAGTTCCGGCTATTCTTATATAACGATATTTGTATGTCCTGTTTTTATTATCCTACAATGTATTTAGCATTCTTGCCGCTTATTTTACGAATGAATACCACAAGCAGCCATGATACGCCAAATGCTACGACTGCGGCAGCGGGAATTTGTAAAGGCACGGGAACACCGATATTGCGCATCAGGACTACACCCGGACCTGTGAAAAAATAATGTATCATATAGATGCCAAAACCACATACGGTCAAGTTTGCCAGCATACGCTGGATCAGTTCTGAGCGTACTTTTACTTTCTTGGCTATGAGGAAGAAAGGGATAGTCATCATAATCACATTCAAAGAATTATAGGTGAAGAACAGTTCCAACATTTCATCAGTGCATTGTGGTAATGCGGTCATGTGGCGGAAACCGAAGAATGTGACCATGTAACCTGCCAGAAACATGGGGATACAGACTGACAGTGTCTTACTCCATGACCAGTCGTGGTTGCGCAGATAGTGTCCCAATAGCAAGTACCCGTTGAATCCGGCAAAATAATAGAGCATATTGAACGAGTTCCACGCACAGCCTCCCCAAATGTATGGGGATACGAACTGATAATAATAAGGTAACAAGCCGGTTATTCCCCATGCGACAAGAAACCATAGTTTGGCTTTCTCCGAGGCCTTTTCTACCCATGCGGAGAAAATAGGAAGGTATAGATATAATCCGATAAGCAGATAGATATACCACATATGTACGTCTAATAAAGAGAAATTGAGAGGCATTTCTGCTATATAACCCAATGATACGTTGAGTGACTGACGGGCGGCTTCTTCACCGCTATAAGGGAAAAAGTCAAGGATTATTTCAGGATTAAGTCCCAACAATCCTGTAAACCAGGGAAATAAATTATAAATGACACTCCAGATAAGGAACGGCCAGAATACACGGCTGATTCTTTTTTTGTAGAAAGCGGATATTTCGCCACGTACGGGGAGCAGCAATGCTCCTGTAATCATGACAAACAGTGGGACACACGGACGGAGAAAGGCTCCGTAGGCGGCTCCCCAGAATTTGATTTCATCAATGTTGGCTGGCGGTTCGCCGGGGTAAAAGTTGAACGGGTCTGCACTATGGCAGCAAACTACGGTGAACATGGCTACCAAACGAACGACATCCAGCCATACCACATGTTTTCTTGTGGTGTTCATAGCAATAGGTTGATTCATAATTTAATTTTTGATTTGACAGGCACAAAGGTATGCTTTCTCTGAGGATTATTTCTTGCTTTGGAACAAAAAATAAAAAGAACTATCCGCAATCATACTACAAAATGAGAATCCTCCCACTGCAAGAGTCACAATCATTTGTCTTTTGCAGGGGGAGGAATTCTATTTAGGGTTAGAGGGTTATTTTAGTCCTCTGTTCTTCAACAAGGGATCAATACCGGGTTCTTTGCCACGGAAATTGACATACATGTCCATCGCATCGTCAATGCAGCCGGGAGTGAGGATATATTTGCGGAACTTTCCTGCTACTTCTTGATTAAAGATATCGCCTGTTTCCTTGTATGCCTCGTATGCGTCACAATCCAGCACTTCTGCCCAAATATAACTATAGTAACCGGCAGTATATCCACCACCCATGGTGTGGTTGAAATAAGTGGTGCGATAGCGTGACGGAATTTGTTTCAGCAATCCGCGCTTACCTAATGTTTCTGCTTCGAACTGCATAACGTCCATATCATCGGGAATTTCTTTTAATACATGATAATCCATATCCAGCAGGGAAGCAGCTAAATATTCAGCCGTAGCGAAGCCTTGTCCGTATTTGCCACTCTTGTCCATTTTTTCAACCAGTCCGGCAGGAATAACTTCACCTGTCTGATAATGTTTGGCATATACATTCAATACCTCCGGTTCAAAAGCCCAATGCTCATCTATCTGTGACGGCAGTTCTACAAAATCACGCGGAACACTAGCCACACCATAATAATGTACATCTTTGAAAAGATTATGTAAAGCGTGTCCGAATTCGTGGAACAAGGTATTCGCTTCATCTGCACTGAGCAAAGCGGGTTGTCCGGCTGCCGGTTTGGTAAAGTTGCATACCACGGTTACTACAGGAGCCACTTTCTTGCCGTCCTTGTAGGTCTGTGAACGATAGCTTCCGCACCATGCGCCACCTTTCTTGCTGGCACGCGGAAAGAAGTCCATATAGAGTACACCTAGATGAGAACCGTCTTTGTCCTTACATTCGAATGCCTGTGCATCGGGATGAGGGAGGGGAAGATTGTCCAGCTGGGTGAAAGTGATACCGTACAGTTTGTTGGCAACATAGAACACACCGTCACGTACGTTTTCCAGTTTCAGATAAGGACGTACCTGATTTTCATCCAAGTCGAATTTGGCTTTCTTGGCTCGGTCTGCATAATAACGCCAGTCCCAACCTTCGGCTGTGAAGGTTTTTCCGTCTTTCTTTATTTCGGCATTGATATCTGCCAGTTCTTCTTTGGCTTTGGACAGAGTAGGTGTCCAAATCTGATCTAATAATTTATATACGGCATCCGGTGTTTTCGCCATACGTTCTTCCAGTGCAAAGGAAGCATAGTTTTCATATCCCATCAGCTTGGCTTTTTCCAGACGGGCCTTGAGCAGTTTGCGTACCACTTCCTTGTTGTCGTATTCATTTCCGTTATTTCCTCTGTTAATGTATCCTTTGAATATCTTTTCGCGCAGGTCTCGGTTATCGGCATATTGCAGGAAAGGCATGACGCTGGGATTATGCAGGGTGAAAATCCATTTGCCTTCCATGCCTGCTTCTTTAGCTGTTTCGGCAGCACTGGCAATCAGGTTTTGGGGTAATCCGGCTAAGTCTTCTTCTTTGTCCACGATCAATTGGAAAGCATTGGTTTCCTTCTGCATATTTTGGCCGAAGGTGAGCTGTAACATGGAAATCTCACTATTTAATTCACGCAGTTTTTTTTGACTTTCGGCATCCAGGTTGGCACCTCCACGTACAAAATCTTTATAGGTTTCTTCCAACAACTTCTTTTGCTCTTTGTCCAAATCGCCGGGATTTTCATAGACAGCTTTGATGCGTGCAAAAAGTTTTTCATTTAAGGCGATGTCATCGCTGTGTTTTGATTGTAGTGGAGAGAGTTCACGGCTCAGTGCGTCCATTTCATCATTGGTATTGGCGCTTTTCAGTCCGTAGAATACGGTGCTGACTTTACGAAGTAACGCTCCGCTTTGATCCAGTGCTGCAATGGTATTCTGGAAAGTGGCGGGTTCGGGGTTGTTCACTATAGCGTCAATCTCTTTCTGTTGTTCTTCCATGCCCTGCAAAAAGGCGGGTTTGTAATGTTCCATCTTGATTTGGTCGAAAGGAGGAACCTGGAAGGGAGTTGTGTACTCTGAAAGGAATGGATTTCCGGTAGGGGCTGCCTGTTTCCCTTGCGAACCGCAACCGCTTAATATGGCAACCGCACAGGCTGCCAAAAGAATGTGTTTCATAATAATTTGTTTTATATAGGTGATAATGCAAAGATAGTAAAATAAGGCAAATTCCAATAAGTTTGAAGCGTAGAACTATTTGTTTGTTTTCATAGTCTGTCTAATTATCATACATCATTGTCTAATAATTAGACAGACTGTTTCTTTTTGCTATTTTTCAATGTGTTGTTAATCAGTTATTTGTTTGCGTGGCACGGTTTTGGCATTTATATTATAGAGAACGAATTATAGAAACTTTAGTTTCTTATACACTTTATGGGAAGTAACGTTGTGAAACGGGACTTCTCTCTTTTAAAATAATAATAATTAAAAACACGAAATATGAAACAGATTTATTATGTCATTCAGGCTTTGATACATGGACGTGGAGCTAATATTATAAAAGTCGTTTCGTTAGGCTTGGGCCTGACTATGAGTATTCTGCTTTTCTCAAGAGTTGTGTATGAGCAGAGTTTTGATACTTGTTTTAAGGATCATGATAAATTATACCAATTGTGGAATATATGGACAGTAAATGGAGAGCCTTTTCCTCCGAGTGAGTTCATTATCGGTGCAGCTGCCGGAGGCATACTGGATGCAATGCCGGAAATTGTGGAATCGGCGGCAAGTACAGGCTCGTGGCCGGTTTCGGCACCTATTTATAACGGGAGTGTCCGCTTTGATGATTTTAAAGTTGCTGCTGATTCATTGTTTTTTCAGACAATGGGTATTGAGGTCTTGAGTGGTGATCCGGTACGTGAATTGCAGCAAAAAGATGTAATTTTCCTGAGTAAAGATTTGGCGGATAAAATGTTTGGCGGTGAGAACCCGATTGGTAAAATAATTAGTTTCAATAAGGAAATTGAGTTGACAGTCAAAGGAACGTATGCTGCTTTACCTGAGAATTGTACTATGCGACCGAAGGCTGTCATTTCCTTGCCTTCTATCTGGAGCCGCCGGATAGGAAATTATTCATGGAACGGTGGGGACAGCTGGAAAGAATATATCCGGTTGAAGCAGGATATTGATTTGGATGAATTGAACAAGCGTATTGATATGGTAGTACAGCAACATATTCCCAGAAGTGATAAGTTGGGAATCACTGTCATGGCAAAACCTGTTCGGGATACGTACCGTGGATATGATGAAGTGAAAAGAATGCGTAATATCATGCTTATTTTAGGTATATCTATTTTGTTTATCACGACATTGAATTATGTGTTGATTTCTATTTCTTCATTGAGCCGGCGTGCCAAAAGTATTGGTGTTCATAAATGCAGCGGAGCGGGAACGGGTACTGTTTTTGGTATGTTTATGTGGGAAACCGGTATTATTATTTTGCTTTCATTGTTTTTGATGGTTTTTTTAATGTTTAATTTCCGGGAATTTGTGGAAGATACTACAGCTGCTAAACTGGAGTCTCTTTTTGCGGTGGAACGTATTTGGGTGCCTTTTGGAGTGACTGCTGTCTTATTCCTCATTGGTGGTGTGCTGCCGGGACGAATTTTTTCAAAGATACCGGTCACACAGGTTTTCCGGCGTTATACAGAGGGTAAGAAAGGATGGAAACGTCCGTTATTGTTTATCCAATTTGCAGGAGTGGCTTTTATATGTGGATTGATGTGTGTAGTGATGCTCCAGTATCATTATGTTATTAATAAAGATCCGGGTTATAATCCTGAGCGGGTAGTGATTGGCGTTAATAATGCACCGGATGCTAAAGCCCGGCTTGCTGCCCGTCACTTTTATGAGGGGCTTCCATACGTGGAAGCATTGACTTCGGCAACTAGCTATCCGTCTAATGGATATAGCGGGCAGATGATACCGGATGAGAAAGGAACGAGTCTTTTTTCCAGCCGTTATGATTTTACTCAGGAGAATTATGTAGCTTTTATGGGAATGGTCATACAGCAAGGGCGTGTGCCTCGTGAATCCGGTGAGGTGGCAGTGAATGAGGAATTTGTACGGAGAATGCATTGGGGAAAAGATGTTTTAGGTAAGAGTATACAGACAGAAGAAGGCCGTGTCAAAATAGTAGGTGTGATTAAAGATTTTAATATTGGCGGATTCTACTCAGAGCTGAAACCGTTTGTCTTGCATCATCATCCCAAAGATTTGGCTGATCTTGTTTATCTCCGTCTGAAGGAACCCTTTGGTGAGAATCTTCAGAAACTGAAGCGTGATGCTGCCGAAGCTTTTCCTAATCAAACAGTCGGCTTTGAAAGCTTGGAACAAAAAATGGCGGATAGTTATAATTCCGTTCGTGTATTTCGTAATGCGACTTTATTGGCGGCAATTGCCATCTTGTTTATTACTTTGATGGGACTGATAGGCTATATTAATGATGAATTACAGCGACGTTCGAAAGAAATTGCTATTCGTAAAGTGAATGGAGCTGAGTCATTTGCGATATTGGAAATGTTGGTGCAAGATGTTCTTTGGATTTCTTTCCCGGCTGTAGTCGCAGGTACACTAGGGGCATGGTATGTAGGTGGTTTATGGATGGAACAGTTTGCTGTGACTGTAGGTTCGCTTGTTCCTTATTATGTATGTGTAGCTATCGTGGTCTTGATATTGATTGTCAGTTGTGTCATTTCCAAAACATGGCGCATTGCCAGTGAGAATCCAGTAAAGAGTATTAAATCAGAATAAAGATCAATAGAACAAACAATTAAAATTTATTATTATGATACAGATTGAAAATTTAAGTAAGGTATTTCGTACTTCAGAAGTAGAAACAATTGCGTTGAATCATGTAAACATAGAGGTGAAAGAAGGAGAGTTTGTAGCTATTATGGGACCATCAGGTTGTGGAAAATCCACCTTATTGAATATCCTTGGTCTGTTGGACAATCCTACTGAAGGCAGTTACAAGTTGCTGGGCAATGAAGTAGCCAATCTGAAAGAAAAAGAACGCACCCGCCTGCGTAAAGGTGTAATAGGTTTTGTATTTCAAAGCTTTAATCTGATAGACGAACTGAATGTTTTTGAAAATGTGGAATTACCGTTGACTTATCTTGGAATCAAGGCTAGTGAACGTAAGGAGCGTGTTCTGGAAATTTTAAAGCGAATGAACTTGAGTCATCGTGCCAAGCATTTCCCGCAACAGCTTTCCGGCGGTCAACAACAGCGTGTGGCTATTGCCCGTGCTGTGGTTACTAACCCTAAATTGATCCTCGCCGATGAGCCTACCGGTAATTTGGACTCAAAGAACGGTGCTGAAGTAATGAATCTATTGACCGAACTTAACAAGGAGGGGACTAGTATTGTCATGGTAACTCACTCTCAGCATGATGCCGGATTTGCTCATCGTGTCATTCATTTGTTTGACGGTAGTGTAGTGGCGAACATTAAAGAATAATAATGAAAGGGTGGTTGTAATGAAACAAATCTATTATGCAATACAATCGACATTACACGGCCGTGGAAGCAATGTGACAAAAGTCATATCGCTTTCATTAGGCTTGACTATTGGTGTTCTGCTTTTTTCACAAATAGCATTTGAACTCAATTATGAAAAATGTTACCCTGATGCCGACCGATTGGTGTTGGTACGTGGAGGAGGAGAGAATGTAAAGACTGGAGAGAAAGGAGAAGGATATGATGATAGCTTGTTTGCTCCGATGGCAGAAGCATTCCGCAGTGATTTGTCACAATGGATTGAAAATGCTACAGTCATTTTCAATTTTGAGACATTAAATGTATTCAAGGATGGTCATAAGCTGAAAGACGTAAACTACGCTTATGTAGATACTTGCTATTTCCGTACTTTCGGCATCAAAGTATTGAAAGGGAATCCTGAGGAATTGCAAAGGGCAGGGAGCATATTCGTTTCTGAAACTTTTGTTCGTGATGCCTTTGGTGGACAGGACCCTGTGGGACAAAAATTATCTTTGGATAAACAGCATGAACTGACAGTCCGTGGCGTTTATCAGGATACTCCGGAAAATACGGCCTATCATTTTGATTTTGTAGCTCCCATTTATGCCGGAGGTGGTTATATAGGGGGTGGAACATGGGGGCGTAATGACATTTATTATACTATTCTCCGTTTGCGCGATGGGGTGGACAGGGAAGAAATCAATCGTCAGATATACAAGGCTATGCAAAAATATTATCCTGATTCTGCTGATGATGAATGGAGAAATTTTTATGATGCACAGCCATTGCCCGAAATTCATTTGGATGACTCAAATACCCGCACTCGCCTTTACATTTATGGTTTTTTGGGCTTTGCCATATTTTTTGTGGCAATCATGAACTATGTATTAGTAGCTATTGCTACCATGAGCCGCAGGGCAAAAAGTATAGGTGTGCATAAGTGTAGTGGTGCCAGTGCAATCAATATTTTCAGTATGTTCCTTTTTGAGACGGGGATTGTGGTATTGATGTCCGTTATAGTGGCCCTCTTTATTATTTTCAATACCAAAGATCTGATAGAAGATTTACTTTCGGTGCAGTTGTCCTCACTCTTTACATTGGAAACTTTATGGGTTCCGATGCTCATTGTTTTTGTACTGTTCATAGTAGCCGGAGTGCTGCCGGGAAGATTGTTTTCACGCATTCCTGTCACTCAAGTTTTTCGTCGTTACACAGATGGGAAAAAGGGGTGGAAGCGTTCTCTTTTATTTGTACAATTTATGGGGGTATCTTTTGTGATGGGGATTTTGTTAGTATCTTTGATGCAGTATCATCATCTGATTAATAGTGATATGGGTATCCGTACTCCAGGATTGGTGGAGGCGGAAACATGGATGTCACCCGAAGAAGCAGAGAATATGGTTAACGATCTTCGTCGTCAACCCATGGTGGAAAATGCCACCCGTTCTATGCATGGTGTTCTGGGAGAATATTGGACTCGTGGGCTGATTGATAATAGTGGCAAGCGAATAGAAACCTTGATGTATAATCCTTGTGATAAGAATTATGCTGAAACCATGGGGATTACTATTATTGAAGGGAAAGATATGCAGAATGAGGGAGATGTATTGGTCAACGAAGAAGTAGTGCGGCTGATGAAATGGACAGATGGGGCAGTAGGCAAACGGTTGAATGATTTTGATAAAGCCGGAACCATTGTTGGTGTATTCCGTAATGTGCGCAATACGTCTTTTCTTTATAAGCAGTTTCCCGTGGCTTTGGTTTATAGTCATAATACCAGTCACACTTTTGATGTACGTTTAAAGCAGCCATACGATGAGAGTTTGAATAAGCTGAACGAATACATGGAGCAGGTGCATTCCACTAAGGCATTGGAATTTATTCCGATAGATACCATGCTGAAGGAAATCTATCGCAATGTATATCGTTTTCGTAATTCTGTATGGATTACTTCTACTTTTATTTTGCTTATTGTTGTTATGGGGTTGATAGGTTACGTGAATGATGAAACACAACGTCGCAGTAAGGAAATAGCTATCCGTAAGGTGAATGGTGCTGAAGCTTCGACTATTCTTCGGTTACTGTCCCGTGATATATTGTATGTTGCTGTCCCATCGGTCTTGATAGGAATTGTAGTATCGTACTTTACAGGAAAGGCTTGGTTGGATCAATTTGCCGAAACGATAGATATGAATGCGTTGTATTTTGTCGGAACAGCATTGGTGATTATCGCTCTGATAGTGGTGTGTGTCGTTGTTAGAGCTTGGCGCATTGCTAATGAGAATCCGGTAAAGAGTATTAAAGTTGAGTAACTAAATAGATAGCGATGAAGCAATTATATTATGCAATACAAACGATATTACACGGTCGTGGAAGTAATGTGACGAAAGTCATATCGCTTTCATTGGGGCTGACTGTTGGCATCCTGTTGTTCTCGCAGATTGCATTTGAGTTAAGTTATGAAAAATGTTATCCTGAAGCTGGAAATCTAGGAATAGTCCGCGCATATTACCATAATTTGGAAACAGGTGAGTCGATGGGGGACGATGGGGATATCTATGATTATTCCGTTTTTGCTCCGATAGCGGCGGCTTTGGCTGAGAATATGCCAATAGAAGTGGAAAAAGCTACTTGTATAAATTCTTACACAGCCAACGGTAATTATTATTATGAAAATCAATTGTTGTCGGATGACGAACAGTGTCTTATGGTGGATACTTGTTTTTTCCAAACCTTTGGCATTCCGGTTTTAAAGGGAAATCCTAACGATTTGATTAACTCCAATACTTTGTTTGTGTCCGAGAGTTTTGCACGCCGTTTTTTTGGTGATGCAGATCCTATAGGTAAAGTGTTAATATTGGAGCGGAAAACTGAAATGATTGTCCGTGGTGTTTATCGTGATATTCCGGAGAATACCATGTTTAAGGCAGACTTTGTAGTAAGTGTACATAAAGAAGGAGGTTATAAGGATGGAGCCGGATGGGGAGGAAATGATATTTTTTATGCAGTGTTCCGGACCGGAGAAGCTTCGGATATAGAGGTGGTAAACGATAACATCCAGCGGATGGTGGAGAAATACATGCCGACTGAACATAACGGTTGGAAACTGGAACTCAGTGTCATTCCATTGGCAACAAAGCATCAGACTTCTTCAGAAACAACAAAGCGTCTAGTTATCTATGGCTTTTTGGGTTTCTCTATCTTCTTTGTCGCTATTATGAACTATATGCTTATTGTAATTGCTACTTTGGGACGTCGTGCCAAGAGTGTCGGTGTCCATAAGTGCAATGGTGCCAATAATGGGAATATCTTCAGTATGTTTATGATGGAAACGGGCATTATTGTTCTGGTATCCATTCTGGTCTGTGCATTTATCATTTTCAATGCGCGGGATTTGATAGAAGATTTGCTGTCGGTGCGACTTGCATCACTCTTTACATGGGGAACTTTGTGGGTACCGCTGCTGGTTGTTGTACTTTTATTTTTGTTGGCAGGTGTATTGCCCGGACGTATTTTTTCACATATTCCTGTCACACAGGTATTCCGTCGTTATACTGATGGTAAAAAAGGATGGAAACGGTCACTGTTGTTTATACAGTTTACCGGTGTGTCTTTTGTCTTGGGATTATTACTGGTTACGTTAATGCAGTATAGTCATTTGATGAACAGGGATATGGGGATCAATACTGCCGACTGGTAGAAGCCGAAAGTTGGCTGGACATTGAAATTGTTCCTCATATGCGCGATGAGATCCGGCGTCAGCCTATGGTAGAGAGCGTGGCTACAGCCAGCCATAGTGTATTGGGCCAATATTGGACAAAAGGATTGATGGGCAGTGACGGCAAGCGTATAGGTGTTCTTAATATGAACTATGTGGATTTTAATTATCCGGATGTGGTAGGCATTACGATTATAGAAGGAAAGCCGATGACCCATGCCAAAGATCTGCTGGTGAATGAAGAGATAGTCCGGCTTAAGAAATGGACGGATGGAGCCGTAGGAAAACCTTTTGATGAGATTAAGGAAGGAACTATAGTAGGTGTGTTCCGTGATGTGCGCAATCAAAGTTTCTATCAGGCGCAGCAACCCATTGTGCTGATAGGTGGTAATGCGTTTAATCATACCTTCAATGTACGGTTGAAAGAACCCTACGATGAAAATTTGAAGCGCCTGAATGAATTCATGGACAAAACTTTTCCACAAGTGGCTTTAACATTCCATACAGTGGATGATATGCTGTCCGAAATCTATAAAGATGTATATCGTTTCCGCAATTCTGTCCTTATCACTTCCGGTTTTATCCTGCTTATAGTGATTATGGGGCTGATAGGTTATGTAAACGATGAAACGCAACGTCGCAGTAAGGAGATAGCTATTCGTAAAGTGAATGGTGCGGAAGCATCAAACATTCTCCGTCTGCTGGTATGTGATATTCTATATGTTTCTATTCCTTCTATTTTACTCGGAATTGTTATAGCTTATTTTATTGGGAAAGCATGGTTGGAACAGTTTGCGGAACAGGTTGATCTTAATCCGTTACTCTTTTTGGCTACGGCTTTAGTTGTAGCGATTATTATTGTGGCTTGTGTGGTGCTTAAGGCATGGCATATCGCTAATGAGAATCCGGTAAATAGCATTAAGAGTGAGTAGTGTATTGGGAAAAAGGAGAGCGGGATGATATGTGTTGGGTATCATCCCGCTTTTTTCTTTTTACCTGATTCCTGTGAAATTTACATTGACACCATCCAATGTGCCTTTTAAGAAGTTTCCGGCCAACCATACATTTTCAAAATATGAAATGTCACTGGGACCGTAAACCATACGGATGCATGTCTGTGCGCTGTTATCCCATCTCCATTCAAAATTGTACCTGTCTTCGGTTACATAGCCGTTCCGATGTTCTATTCGTATGATGTCTGTGCCTGTTCTATTTTCGTAAAAGTCTAGTCGTTGTGTGTAGTATTCACCGTCTTGTTCCCAAGTTTCCTGCCAGGTCCGGCTGCATAGTTCCCGAGTGGTTCTGTAATATATTTCGCTGTAATCATCATCATCGTACCAACTTTCTATGGATACTTCACAGGAGGTTAGGTTAACCATTATTATCAGTACAACTACCATTCCGAAGTATTTCAGTATTTTTGTTCTCATATCCGTTAATTTTAAAATTTGTTTTTCTTATGTCACAAAGATAAGTGGAGGGAATGATACAATAAACGGAATATTCCTATTTGTAAAGGAGAGTTTCCCTATTTGTAATAGGAAAATTCCTATGGTGAGGAGAGGGGAATAAGGTCTGTCTTATTTCTTTTACTATTAAACTGTAAGTTACAAAAAGAGGCTGTCCATTGGTGAAACAGCCCCGATAATTTCTGAAAAATGATAATAGGATATTTCTATATATTTTTAATTATCCTTGTTTGGGTATTATCTGCGTTTTTTTGAAGAAAGAAGTGGTGCTTCCTGTACTTGCTTCATTACTCTCAAGAGATTACCTCCCCAAATCTTCCTTAAGTCTTCTTCTGTATATCCTTTTTCAATCATTTTTATGGTCAGATTAATCAAGTCATTATCTCCATTGCATCCTTGCAAACCACCACCGCCGTCAAAGTCCGTACCTATTCCCACATGGTCTATGCCGGCTACCTTAATCATGTGGTCCAAATGTTCGGCAGCATCACAAACGGATGCGGCTTTTGGGTTTTTATTGATATAGGCATCAAGGAGACATAACTGTGCCACTCCGCCATTTTTCGCTAAGGCACGGAGTTGTTCGTCTGTCAGATTACGATCATGGTCGCATAACGCCTTTGACGAGGAATGAGAGGCGATGATAGGTTGTGTACTATATTTTATCACATCCCAGAAAGTACCTTCACTGGCATGCGATACATCTATCATAATTCCTAGGCGGTTCATTTCCTTCACCACCTCACGTCCGAACCGGGTCAGTCCTTCGGTCGCATCTTCCGTGTGAGTGGATGAATGGCAGATATCATTGTCATAAGAATGGCAGAGAGTAATATAATTGACTCCCATCTGTTTGTATTTTGCTATATTCTTTAGGTCTTTGCCTATGGCGTAACCATTCTCGATACCTATAAAAAAAGCTTTTTTACCTTCACGCTTCAGGCGTATCAAGTCTTCTTCCGTAAGGGCGATGCCACAAAAATCTTTGTATTGCTCTACTTCGTCATAAATGGATTGAATTAATCGGGTGGTGCTTTCTACGGCTTTTTGTGAAGATGCGTCATCCCGTTTCCCCTGCCATATAAATGCGGCTAGGAACTGTGCGTCCAATTTGCCTTCCTCCATTTTGGGGATGCTGACCATGTTGTCTTTTCTCAGGCCTACACTGTAACCGTTTTTAAACCAAAGAGGAGTGTCTGTATGAGTGTCAATGGATAGAATGCGGCTGTGAATTTTTTTAGCTAGGTTGAATGTATCAGCCTTGTTCACCAGGAATTTAAATAATTTATGCATGGTGGTATCTCCGGCAGCTGTAAATATTTCCGGATGAAATTGCACACCTATCATTTGTCGTATGGGATAAGCTTCTATAGCTTCCGCTATACTGTCGGGTGCCCAAGCCGTGATTTTGAATCCCGGTGCCAATTTCCGGATAGCCTGATGATGGAATGTATTGACTTGCAGCACTTCTTGTCCTGTAATTTCTGCCAACTTGCTTTCCTTTATGATGGATATCGGATGGGTGGGGGTAGTGCCGGATTCTTTTTGGCGATGGTTGACACTTGAAGGATGTTGCGTGGGCAGATCTTGATATAAAGTTCCACCGAAAGCTACATTCATTAATTGTAGCCCCCTGCAAATTCCTAATATGGGAATATTCCGATCTGCGGCCATTTTCAGCACCATCAAGTCGAAGGTATCCCGGGCGGGGCTTACTTCTTCCAGTTTTTCATAAGGAAGGTCGCCATAATACATTGGTTGGATGTCTTCTCCACCTGTAAAGACAATTCCGTCCAGCCGGGATACAATTTGACGCAGTATTTCTACATTATCCGTTACAGGTATCATGTAAGGAATTCCTCCAGAGAGAATGACTGACTGTACATATGCCGTGTTTACGGCTGTCCGTTTCGGACTTATATCTGTGGAAATTCCAATGAGGGGAAACCTTTTTATTCCGGGAATCAATTCGGAATCCACTTTTTGATTCAACCGGACGAGTGCTTCGGACAAAGGATCCTTTTGACTTTTTTGTGCTTGTACATGGCAACATCCCAAAGCTAACAGTAATACTAAGAGGCATTTGTTTTTCATATGAATATAGATTTTGTCTTGCAGGCAAATGTATAAACTATGTTTTTATTGAAAAAATAAAATGCCATAAAAATAGAGTAGGAGGTACTTATTCCAAGCACCTCCCACCTTTATATTCAGAAAATATTCAATTTACTTCATATCTTCCACAGCAGCCTGCGCCACTTTCATATACGATTATTTCCCAATAGATTACATTACCGGTGTATGTGAAGTGTATGCGCTTTGGTATGACTTTTTTCTAAAGCTGCTACTTTCTTAGCATTATTATTCTATCGCAGCTTGTGCCTCTCCAATACATATCTGAATTTCAATAAGATGCAATATCTGTGTATGTAATCTGTATGCATCTTGATATAATCCCATACAATGCTTGGAACAGTTGCAATAGATATTAAGGATGAATGATTTGACCTCTCTGTAACGAGATGACGCATTCATTTAAATTTCAGTATTGTTTATTTCCTATCTTTCAATAGTTCAATAATCACGTCCTTATCCTTAAGGTTTGAATCAAGACGTAAAATCTGTGAGTTCAGACTCTCTATCTGTTCCTTCAGAAGCTTGATTGTTTCCCTCAAGTTCTCAGTTTCTTTCTTTTCACTGGATAACTGTACGGCCAGTTCCGCATCACCTATCAGGTTGTTTGCATTACCGTCCAATGCAACGGCTGCAAGGTGTGCCGATATATTATGCTGTCTCGGACAGAAAAGGGAAAAGAAATTGAAGTCCAATGCTTCGCTGACTTTAATAAGTCTGTTTGTCTCCATAGTCTCCCTTTCCAGTATTCGGTTTATGTGCTGCTGCGGCACACCGATTTTGCGCCCAAGTTCAGATTTGCTCAATCCAAGCTCGTTGCGTCTTTTGTCGATAGCCTGACCTACATGCACATGTTTTATGTCATTATCCATACTTGTCTAAAATTATATGTTCTTTATGTCTGTATAAACACCTATACATTCTCCATTTTCTATTAACATATACTGCCTAGGGCCTAATGAACTAACTTTTGAAAATTTGTTTTCGATATTCGAAAAATTGTCCATAATTTCATTTTTAATATTTGTTATTGTATCATTTTTATATTCAGCTTTATTTTCAAGACCATTTAAGTTGATTTCCATTTTCTTTTTTAATTCATAATATTTGGGAGCATAAAAAATATAGAAGTTTGGATTATGCCTCTTTGCGCATAGTACTAGACGTTCTTTATAATAATCAGTATCGTAGTTTGAATACATTTTACTGATTAATATATTAACCAATAGATATTCAACTTCTGCTGCATAAGCTATTTCCATTATTTCTAACATATAGCTTTCTGAAAAAGCATTTCTCCATTTTTTGATTTCAGAGTAATTAGATCCAACTAAATAATTTATGGAAAAATCAATCTTTTCAAATTTTTGCCTGTAATCGCATCTTAGTCTATTAAGCTCTTCTAATCTTTGTTCTGCACTACTGATATCTTCAGGTTTAAAATTTTCTAATTGATTTACTTCATTTATCCATTGGGAATTAGATTGTATAATACTATAATCTTTTTGAAATATGTTATTTATTAAAAAATCAAGTTTTTTGTTTATGATAGATAATTGTTCTGATATTTGATTTTGGAAATATAGTCCTGTAACTAAGGAAGTTATTTGAAATACTAATAAAGGGGTAGGAAATGAAGCTGACACAAATTTACCTTGCTTATAAAAATGTCCATCTTTCATTTGATAACCATGAAAAATATTAGGGTTATCTTTCCAAACATGAAGCATATCAGTTGGTATATTAACGCATTCGAGCAAATTTCTTCCATGATTGAAAATTATTCCATCTTGTATTGCTGTTGCAATAATGGGACTAACTGCAGACTTAAAATCTAAGTTAACAGTTTTGCATTGTCTCATAATAGAATCTTTATCTAAAATTGTCTCATCGTAAACAGGCTTTAATTCTGTAAATTCTTTATTAGTCTTTTTAATTACAGCCTTGAATTCTTTTGTCCTATTTGATTTATCAATCCAATGTTCAATTTGATCAATTGTTACTTTGCTTACACCGCCAGCGACGGTACTTGCAAGAAGAACTACTATATTATCTTTTTTTATGTTGGGTATTTTCATTTTTCTATCTAATAGTAATATTGAAATTGTACATATTATGTATTTGTTTCAAAAAATACATCTTAAACAATAAATCATCAAACAAATATTTGGTTATACAAACCATTTTATGTTACTTTGTGGCGTAACATATTCATTTGATGAATACAAAGTTAAACATTAAATATTAAACATCCAACAATTATGTCAGAAAACTTAGAAAAAATCCGTCCGGCACTTGTTGCCCTTGAAGTAGGTGAATCCGTTTCATTCCCCATTTCACGTTTGAAAAGTGTCCGTACACAGGCCTCAGAGCTTGGTGCCATTTACAACCGTCAGTTCAAGACCAGGACTGACAGGGAAAATCATACCATTACGGTCAAACGAACAGTATAGAAACCAAATCAGGTTTATATGAAGATATTACAGTTTCTGGACCATCTTATACCATACGAGACATTCCTGAATGACCTCTCCTCCAGAATTGTCAGGCAACTGAAAGCCGACAAGGATGATCCTGAATTCATCAGCCAGAGGAAGGCATACGAGCTGTTTGGCCGCAGGAATGTGGAACGATGGAAACGTCAGGGAAAGGTGGTTTCCTATAAAAGACCGGGTAAGGTGGAATACCGCACAGCAGACCTTAGGCTTTTGCAGCGTACCACCCAGGATTATTTTGATGAAAGTCAGCCGAAACAGGCAGAAAAACTGGTTAAGAAAGATAAATAATAAACATATTATGGCTAATACTCTAATGTTGATAAACTTTATCTGTTTAGTTTAGCCGTGATACTCTATGAAATATAAAGAAAGCAATTATAGTAGGTACAGGAATGTGCGTCAGTAACCTTTGTTCACCAGCTTATAGCTTTACCACTTAACGATAAAGCCGGACAGGTCTTTTGTATCGCACATTCATAATGATTTTATAATAATGAAAGAAATCAGACCAGCGTGCGATCCAAACGGTGTCTATTCAGTCAAGCGCACCTGTGCTGAACTCGGTATCAGCAACAAGACACTCAAAAAATACAGAGAAAACGGGTATATCCAACCGCTCAATCCTAATAATATCAGCCGTCCGAAATACTCCGGCCAGTCAATAATCGATTGTTGGAACCTGCTCAGTACGTTATGATAAGCGAAACAACCATACGGAAAGTAAGGGAACTTGCCATAGAAGACGTACTCAGTCCTTATGTCAGACTGTCCCGAAAAGGCTCAACCCTGATGGGACTTTGTCCTTTCCATACTGAGAAGACCGGTTCCTTTGCTGTCACTCCCAGCAAGAATCTCTTCCATTGTTTCAGTTGTAACCGTGGCGGTGATTCCATTACGTTTATAATGGAAAAGGAAAATCTTTCCTTCAGTACCGCCGTGGAATTTATTGCCAGAAACCATAATATTCCGGTAGAATACATCAGTGAAGAGCGCAGTGAGGAACAGATGTCCGAAGCCAGGCACCGGGAATCACTTCTGACAGTTCTCGATACAGTCCAGACCTTCTTCCTACAAAATTTAAGAGCAACAGACAAGGAAGAGAGCCTTGATGCCAGGGCATACGCATACAGCCGGTGGCATGAGGAGTTCTGTGCCTTTGCCGGAATAGGCTATGCACCGAAAGATGGTCAGGCCTTTATGGATTTCTGCAGAAGCAAGGCTCTGAACGAAGAACTGCTGTACGAACTCGGCATGTTCAAGCGTGGTGAGGACGGAAATACATACGCCATGTTCCGACAGCGTATCATGATTCCCGTGAGAAACAGATGGGGACGCATCATTGCCTATACAGCCAGATACATCGGAGACAACAGGAAAGCTCCCAAGTATATCAACTCGGCAACAAGCATGATTTACTCCAAGGGAGAAACAGTATTCGGTATTGACCGTGCAGCCAGACTGCGTGATGCCGACTATTATATCATTGTGGAAGGTGCTCCTGATGTCCTTAGAATGCAGTCGATTGGATACGACAATACAGTAGCGTCACTTGGAACAGCCTGGAGTGACAACCAATTCGAGCAGCTGAAGAGGTATGTATCCTCACTCTGTTTCATTCCTGATTCAGATATTGCGGAAGGCAAGCCATACGGACCGGGATTTGAGGCAGTGATGACCAATGGGGCTGCAGCCATAAGAAAAGGATTCCATGTAACAGTCAGGGAACTTCCTTTTGCAGAAGTCACATCAAATGAAAACGAAACAGTACAATATGCCAAGAATGATGCCGACAGCTATATCCGCAGCAGGGAGGATTATACCTCACTGCCTGAAAAACATTTCATCATCTGGCTGGCACAGAAACGTTTTCTTGTAGCCGGCTCCATGGTAGAGGAAAGAAAGTGTGTTGCGGAAATAGCAGACCTGTTGCGCTATATAAAAGACCAGCTTGTGTATGACCAGTGCATAGAACAGCTCTCCAGACTGCACGGGAAGGTAAAGCTATGGCGTGATGCCGTTACCCAGGCACGTGGTGAAGCCAGGAGAAGGAACGACAAACCTGCAGCCATGAACGAGATGCAGCGTGAAGCTGAACTGCTTCGCCAGTTCGGTCTGTTCGTCAGGGAAAACTGTTACTACTCCATCGGTGAAGATGATGATGAACCGTCAAGAATATCCAACTTCATTATGGAACCACTGTTCCATATCGAGGATGAGATAAACGGAACCAGAATCTTCCGTATGAGGAATATGTACAATGTATGCCGGGTAATAGAACTGAAGGAGTCAGAACTCTGCTCACTGAGCAACTTCCAGCAGAAGGTCGGCTCACTGGGCAATTATGTATGGCTGGCCAAGATAGACAAGCTCAACCGTGTAAAGGAATACCTGTATTCAAAGACCGATACGGCAGAACGTATCAGAAAACTTGGCTGGAATGCGGCTGAAGGATTCTTTGCTTTTGGAAACGGAATATTTTTTGCAGGCACATTCAATGCCGTTGACGAATTGGGTATTGTCCGTGGAATCAACGGTAAGGCCTTCTATATACCGGCCACTTCAAAAATCTATCTCAACAATCCGGAGATATTCCAGTTTGAAAGACTCATGGTACATGAGAACCGTAACGGGATAAAGCTGTATGATTACGTAAAAAGACTGATGGAAGTGTTCGGTGAGAATGCAAGCGTAGCCTTCTGCTACCTTCTTGCCACCCTCTTCCGTGACATCATATTCAGACGTACCCGTCACTTTCCCATCCTGAACCTTTTCGGTGAGAAAGGAACCGGTAAGACAACCCTGGCCACTTCCCTCCAGTCCTTCTTCCTGCACGGAGTTGATCCGCCCAATCTCGGAGTAACTTCCGTACCGGCCATGAACGACCGTGTATCACAGGCAGTCAATACACTTGCCGTGCTTGATGAATACAAGAACGACCTCGACATCCGCAAGATAGCCTATCTGAAAGGACTTTGGGGCGGTGGCGGCCAGACCAAAAAGAATACGAATACAGACGGGATGGCAGCACAGACCATTGTCACAACAGGTGTAGCCCTTTGCGGCCAGGACAAGCCGACACAGGATATGGCACTCTATACCCGTGTCATCTTCCTTGCCTTTTCAAAGACATCATTCAACCAGAATGAGAAAAGAGTCTATGAAGACCTCGTATCAGTCTGCAACATGGGACTTACCCACCTCACCCTGGAGATACTGGGGCACCGGGAACTGTTTGAAAAGAACTTTCCGGAAATATACTCCATCACCAAGCGTGAGCTGGCTGCGAAATTAGAAAATGAAACTATCCATGACCGTATATTCGGGAACTGGGTTATTCCACTGGCCACTTTCAGAACACTGGAGACAGTCATTGACGTGCCTTTCAGTTATGCGGAGCTTTTTGAAATAGCAGTCAAAGGAATACGCAACCAGAATGAACTGGCTCAGGAAAGTTCGGAGATAGCGGACTTCTGGAGTATGCTTCAGGGATTCCAGACCTCAGGGAAATGTATCGAGAAGGCACATTACCGCATAAGGTATATGAAATCCTTCCGTCCGTTGTCTGTGAAAGAAGACATAGAGTTCAAGGAAGCACGTCCTATTCTCTATCTGAACACGGCAGCCGTGGCATCACTGTTCAGCAGCAGGAATGCAGGTTCTACCTCCAACCGCTCTAACTGGTCCACCATCATGTCGTACCTGAAATCCCATGCTTCATACCTTGGACTGAAACAGGACAGATTCACCATACTTCTGCCCAGCGGACTTCCTGACTATACCATTGACATTGTAAATGGTGAACAGGTAAAGAAGGTAAAGGTAAACCGACCGAAGGCACTGTGCTTTGATTATCTGCAGTTGAAGGAAACTTTTGAGCTGGATCTTGAAACTGAAGTGGTGGCTGAAGTACAGGACATGCAGGAAGAAGTGATAACAGAAATGCAACACACTTTCAAACAGAATGAATTTGATTTTACATAAATGATTAATCTGAACTCTGATGATGAAAGAAGTAAAGGGTTTAATTCAAATCAAAAATATAATTGTAGTATTAAAAGACTTCTCCTAGTTTTTTTGGTGAAATCACCAAGTTCTTAGATAAAAAAGCATAAATATTTAGCAATTTTTAATGATAGAGTTGACTATTTGACGGGAACAAAGTATTTTTGTACATCAATAATTTTATAACCATATTACGATGGCAAATGCAGACCAAATATTATCTCTGATACGCAATCATTTAAACAATGATGATGCACAATTCAGAAAGGTTGCCTTACAGATTTCAGCTGTAGAGGCAAAGAATGGTCATGCTGTATTGGCGAGAACTATCCAGGAATTGTTAAGCCAGAAAAAGACCTCTTTTAGCAATTTAAAAATTATTCCACGCAATAAGGATGTTGACGATTTGTTGCTTCAGACTGAAACATATGACAGTTTGAATGATCTGGTTACAGATAAGTCTGTAAAGGAGAAGCTGGAAAGGGTAATAAAGGAATATACAAGAAGAGAAGAACTTCAGAAATATGGCCTTGCAAACCGCCGTAAGCTATTACTCTATGGTATGTCTGGTACAGGTAAGACTATGACATCAGGGGTATTGGCAAAGGAACTTAATCTTCCTTTCTTTATTGTAAGAACAGAAAAGATTATCACTAAATTCATGGGTGAGACAGGTCAGAAACTTAGCCGTATTTTTGATTTTATAGATGAAGTTCCTGCCGTTTATCTCTTTGATGAGTTTGACGCTATAGGTGCACAACGTGGAATGGAAAATGAGGTCGGTGAACAACGCAGAATACTTAATACATTCCTGCAGTTGTTGGAGCGTGATTCTTCTGATAGTTTTATTGTTGCAGCTACAAATGCAATAGAGTCCATCGACAAGGCAATGTTCCGGCGTTTTGATGATGTCATTGAATACAGAATGCCGGATGCAGAACAACGTTTGTTGTTGTTGCGTGAATATTTATATACAGCAAAAAATCTGGATTTCTCTCAGGCTGAACCTTTATTTATGGGAATGAGCCATGCAGAGATAAAAATGGTATGCTCCGACATATTCAAAGAATCACTGTTAAATGATTTGCCTATAGATATGGAAATGGTGAAAATGATTGTTGACAAACGAAATCAACTGTGCCGTGAAATAGGTTGAATATGTAGGTAATATGCAAAAGAAACATTTTTTCTTAGGAAATAAGATAGCAGAAGATCGTTCTTTTACACCAAGAACCAGGTCTGTACAACCGCCAACCATGCCTGAAAGAAACAGACAGGAACATGCGGCTTATATAAAAGAAATTTATAATACAGCTATTGATAAGGCAATAGAAACTTTGTCACAACGGTCAGAAAGAGGATTACCTGTTGCAGATGGTGTTTATATGAACTTTGATATGGTTTCAGGTTTTGTTCCTCAGGCATTGGCAAAAAGAAGTGGAGCATCAATTCTAAAAATTTCAGAAGATAAAGGTGAAGGAAATGTTGATGTTACCATATATATCAAAAAAGAAAAAAAAGATTGGTTGGATAAGAAGGCTAATGAGTATGCAAATGAAGAAATTTGCACAATAAATGGAAACCCTAAGAATGCAACTCTTATTGAGCCCATCAATTCTATTGAACAAGCTGATATTCATAGTCTTTATACTTCTGCAGAAGATTTTGATATGCTACCAGATAATCATCTGCAGACATTTGAAATATGGGTAACCAAAGGTGATGATTATAATCTAGAGGAACTTATTAAAACTTTAGACAGTCTTGGCCTTATATCAGCAGGTAAAAATATTCTTGACTTTGAAGGAGTTGCTGTTCTGTTAATCAAAGCAACAAAACAACAATTATGTGAGTTACCTTTATCTGTTGGTTATATAGAGGGAATACGTCCTTATAAACAGCCTTCAATACTTGTAAAATCCCATGATGAAAGCAGGGAATGGAGTGAGCTTATTAGAGATGAAATTGAGATTTCAATAAACAGTGACAGTGTAAGGGTGGGCTTATTGGATTCAGGTGTAAACAATGCTCATGATTTGATAGCTCCATTCTTATCGGATGATATGATGAAAAGTGCAATAGGAGTTTATGACACTATTGATCATAGCTTCCATGGAACGGATATGGCTGGCCTTATCCTATATGGTGATATGACAGATTTAATTTATGAGCATAAGAAATCTGTTGCAATTGAAAACAACTTGGCATCCGTGAAAATATATGAATCCGGATATGAAACTGATTCTGATTTTTATGGTGCTGTTATAGAGGATGCTATACAGCAAGCTCATGAAATGGGAGCATCTATACAATGTATGGCTGTTACAGATGACATTTCTTATGACTGCAAATCCACGTCAAGTTCTGCTGCTCTAGATGAAAGTATATACAATGGAGGGAATTGTGATCGTCTGGTGGTCGTTTCTGCGGGAAACATTGAGACTACAGAAATAGACGCTTCAGATTATATAGAATCATGTAAAGCTAATGCTATTAAAAGTCCGGCACAGGCATGGAATGCACTGACTGTAGGAGCTTATACAGAGAAGACTGTTGTAACTGATGATAGATATAAGCCTCTGGCTGCGCCTGGAGGAATTTCTCCGATGTCAAGAACCTCCTGGAGTTGGAGAAATGGTCTTAACAAGCCTGAGATTGTAATGGAAGGCGGTAATGTAGCTAATCATCCTGTACTGCAGACAACAACAACTCCTAATCTGAGCCTGATTTCGACCAGTGCAGACTTGGCAGAATCATTGGAGCCATTTTATGCAACCAGTGCAGCCACAGCATTGGCTGCACGTATGGCAGCAAAAATCAAGACAGTGAATCCTGACCTTTCTTTGTTGTCTGTACGTGGTATGATGGTACATTCTGCGAGATGGACTGAAGAAATGAAGCGTATAGGAAGTATCAATGATATCATGTCAATATGTGGTTATGGCATTCCAGATGAAGAAATTGCTTTATTTAGCAATGAAAGATATGCTACATACATCTTTGAAAATGAATTGATACCATATGTACGTAAAGATGGTTCAAATACATATAATCAACTGCATTTTTATGATCTCCCATGGCCTGTTGAATTACTTGAGCAGATGGGAGCAGAAAAAGTAAAGATAAGAATTACACTTTCCTATTATGTAAAGCCTTCTCCTGGTTATGCCGGTAGAAGAAATAAATATCGTTATCCTTCAGCAACTTTGCATTTTGACTTGAAGAGTCCACATGAAAATGTTGAAGAATTTTTATGTAGAAGGAATAAGAATGAAGGAGATAAAACAACAGATAATGATACTCAAAGATGGACAATCAAGCAAAATCGCCGTGAACAAGGTACTGTTCAGTCGGACTGGTTTGAGTGTACAGCAACTGAATTAGCAGGTTGTGGTCATATAGTTGTTTATCCAGGACCAGGTTGGTGGAAAGAGAGAAAACTGGCTAATGTTGATAATGTTATAAAGTATTCTCTAATAATATCTATAGAAACAAGTGAAACAGAAATATATAATGCTGTAGAGACTGAAATCAACAACAAGATAGGTATACAAATAATGCAGGAAGTATAAACCTATCATTTTAAGTTTAAATCATTGTTTTAAATATAATAGTTGCGGTTTGGATTACTCCAAACCGCTTTTGTTTAAAAAAGGAGTGGTTAGCTACCTGCAATGCCATCACTAACCATGAAGCTCCAAGCTTTAATCTTAGTTACTGTTTCCTTATCTATTCAATGGCATTAGCCAATTGTGCAGAATCAATGGAAAAGGCTAAAAGGGATTGGTACTACGAGTACAATGGGATAAAAGCTGAAATATCATGAATAACAGTCATGATCTTGCCTTTATCAACTCCCTTTCGGGATATCCATTGAATTATTAACTCTGTACTATCTTTTGCCAATGACATACTGCTTGCTGCAGGGATTCCAAGAATCCCTAGTACATCTAATCCTACAGATAAAAAATTACTAATAACCTATCCTTTCGGACTTTTAATTTTGGCATGAACCTTCACTAAAGGTTCTACTGCCTAAAAAAAACTTTTTTTCATTTTCTTTAGATTTAAAAATTTTGAATTTTTAATTGTAGAGTTTAGCTCCATAGCGGCAAATGATGGTATCGAACCATAAACTTATGAGCTTTACCTGGACATTTACCATAGTTTTACCTAAAACATTGCAAATTTAGCGATAAATCTTTATATTGAATATTATTATTACTTTATTTATTGAACACCTATTCATAATACGTCCAATTTTCTGAAACAGCTTCATTCTAAGCTTTTCCTGATAGGTAACCTCCACCTTGTCATCGAGAACCAAGATTTCTCTACTAGTTCGTCAGTTACAAGAAGCATGTAATCAAATGACGTAAAAGCCCCTATATCTTCTATCTTTTAATGTTGTAAATGTTGATTTATATAAGTTTTTTGTTTAAATAATCAGGATTGTACTATTAATACCTTCATTGTTATAGTTGTATTTTTGATAAAAAGATGCGCGGATTCCGGTTGTGTTTCATCCGTATTGGATTAAACTTTTTAGAAGCTTTATACGTTTAAATTTCTGATTATCAGAATATTTTCTATATTAGTATAGTGACAATGATTATAAATAAAGGTATAACAAATAAATCCTATGATTATGGCAAGAACATTTACGATTACCAGTTATGGCAAGACTAAGGAATATCCAGAGAGTCAGCGTAAGAAAATGATTAAGGAGTTTGAGACAGCTATGCTTTGCTGTGATGGCAGTGAAGCTGAACGCTACAGGAATATATATTGTGACCTGGTTACCGGTGAGAAGGAGTGTATGGACACAGAACGTCCATTGAATCCTGAGCTTGAAGCAATGATTGAGCGAATGTTTACTACTCAAAAGTAATATTCTACAATTGCAGATTTTTATGTTGCATACCTGTTTCTGATACGCCCAATCTTCTGAAGTAATTTCATTCTCAACTTTTCCGGATAAGCAATCTCCACCTTGTCACCAAGAGCAAGTATTTCATCAACCAGTTCATCTGTCACGAGAAGTGTGTAATCAAATGAAGTGAAACTCCCCATATCATTCCTTTCCACCTGCGAATGGTGGAAAGGATGCTTTCTCAGATAATCGGCAAATGGACCGTAAGCCCTTAGAGTAACCTCTTCCGGCTGCTGTCCGGTTGGAGCTACAACACCAATGGAGTCTGAAAGACGTTTGGCAAGTGAAAATCTGCAGTCAGTCTGAAACCTGTTTCCGCTGAGATAGATTTTGGTCAGAGCTTCAAGAGGAACAGCACAGAACTCTGATCCGTTCCTGTATCCGAGCAGATACCAGCGGTTATGGAACAGCTTCAAACCTTCCGGTCGGAAACGGCCTTCCACTTCATTGCCCTTGTCATTGGTGTAGAATATGTACAGCTCATGTCCATCGCTGATACATTCCGATATATCAGGAAGGTATTCAATACCGCCAGACATGTCAGGCAGTACAACACGATGGAACAGACACGGACTGCTTTTCAGAGCCACATCAATGATACGGCTGTTGAACAGCCAGTTCCGGCAGCTGTCACCGAGTATTTCATCCAGATTCTGGATGTAGTATGTATAGTCCTTTCTGTTGCACGCAATAACTATATCAAAATTCTCCTCAATCATTTTTCTGTGATGGTGGAATGTACGAAGACTCAGCGGCTTCCCATTGTACAGGAAATGGTGCTTCCAAATATCACAAAGCCTTTCAAAAGTGACCTTTCTTTCCTGGTAGACTGTATGCAGCAGCCAAATGTACCGGTTGTAGATGTTATTCATAAAACTACACCTTATAACTCGTTTAACTATCTAAATATAAGCATTATAAATGAGATATGCAAGAAAATTGCATATCTATTTTGTACAACATTTTCACTATAATCCGGACTGGTTTTCAGTACAGATTTACTATGTCCATACCTCTCTTTCCTGCCTCCCTGCAGGTGTAGAATGTTCCACCATAAGGTTTGCCGTCATAAAATGCTATCACGCCACATGAATGCTCCAGCATGAAGTCATTGCGCCTTAGAAGACATCCTTTGAAATAGTATTCACTCAATACGATAACCCGGTCTGCCTGGGAAATTATTTTCTGATAACGTCCCTTTTCAATTGAAGGCCATCGGCAGTTCTGTCTTCTGAAAGGAACAACGGCAATTAGCCGTATATCCGGATACCTTCCCTTCAGTGAAAATACTGTTTCAGCGGCCATCAGGTCGAATCCCATGGCCATGCCTGAATAGAAGCAGGTTATACCCGATTTGTAGGCGACGGACACGGCTTCAACAAGCCGTGCCCTTATTTCATCCTGCCTTTCTACGGGAACAGTTCTGTGTCCCGTGAAAGCCAGTGACTTTGATTTTTCTGATAATATTCCGTTCATAGTTCTATACTTTATAATGGGTTCTTGCAAGGAAGATGCCTTCAATGACATTCGCTCCGAAACTCTCCAACTGATTCGCATACATACCGAAACTGATTCCACGTGTTATTACATCATCGAAGACTATGACTGCCTTACCTCTGAACCACTCTTCATCAAACTCGATGATGCTCACCTTTCTGATTTCCTTTTCAGCCTTAAGGTTTTCATGAATAGCAAGTCTTTCTCCGCATACCCTTACATGGTCATATCCGTTTATCGCTCCTGTGAGTTCACATACCCTTTTGCAGAAGTTCATATACCGGATTTCATTCTTTCTTACCGATGATGCCGGAACCGGAATGAATACCAACTGTGAGCATCTGTTGCCGTGTTCCTCAATCATTCTTGCTGCCGTCATCTGTGCCACCACTTCATGAGACCTTCCATCCTTGAAGTCATAAACCAACTGTCTGTCGGTGATTTCCTTCTCGCCCACATTCTGAATACGTTTGGGAAAATACTTGCAGAACCATGTCTGTGGTTTTTCCAACTGCTTTCTGATGCTTTCGTCCATCTGTACCATACGCTCTGATTTTTTTCCCTTCTGTCAGCAAGTTTTTCAGCTTGCCCGAAGGATATTTTTTGCAGTTCTCAGAAGCGCAGGCATTCAATAAGGCAAACTTCAAGGAAAGCTGAAAATACGCTCAACCCCGTTTGAGGAAGATTTTCAGCCCTGTGTTTGACGTTTGCAATGCCGGAGATACCTTTGCAAAAAAATATCTGCAGAGGCATGCTGAACAAACCTGTGGCTGTAATGGTACGTTAGGATAACCATGTATCCCTTTCGCGTCAGACGTTTTCAAATAATAAAATGCACCCGTTTCAGGGGTGACAGTGTTGACTGAGAGTATCTGTCAGTGTATCAGATACTTCATGAAGAAATCATGCGTTGACAAACGTTGACAGACGTAGCCACAATTTTCAATACGATAAAAATCCATAGCCAAACGTTGACACATTATAATACTCTATTCTTTATAAGAAAAATCAGAAGGAATATAATATATTGTATTACAGCAATTTCCAAGACTGATTTTATGCCGGATTTTCATTGGATTTGCTGTCAACGCTGTCAACCATCAAATATATGCCTTCCTTATTTCCGTAAAAACAGATTTACCATCAACCGCCTTAGTCCAGCCGTATTGAATATGATGGTAACACATAATCCATCGTATTCCCACAATCTCCGAAATAATCCCATATTTGACGTATTGATAGCTAATAATCAACTGTTTACCTTTACGGCATCCAATAAAAGAAAAGATTAACCAGCATGAGAAATAATGAAAGTTGTTCCGGAAAAGACATATTCAGTAAAGGAGGCAGCACGCTACCTGGGTGTTCACCGCTGCACCATCTATTCCTATATCCGTTACCTGGAAAAGCCGCTGGCTTTCCAGAAGATACCTGACAAGGCAAAAAGAGTGTTCAGAGGAACTGACCTGATAGCCTACAAGGAAACCGGCCTGCCCAAACGTGGCCGCAAGCGTAAGAAACACCGTTAGTTCAGTCTGTCACATGGAATGGTATCCAAAAGATAACATTTGGCATTCATAGCTGCAATTTCAAGAGCCAGCAGCCTTGCCCTCAGCCTGACATCCTCCATGTCAGCCACGGCCTGAAGGAACTCCGACGGCTCCATTGCTCCTGACTGAATCATCCATTCCCTTGCACATTGTTCAGGAACAGCGGCACTGACGAAAGAGAATATTTCTTTTGCTATGCAGCCGGCTGTGCCGTCACCGGCTTCAATGGTAAAGCAGAACGGTACACCGCTCGAAGTCTTCCTCCTGAAATTGAGAAACCGGATTCTATCCATGTTTTCCATAGAAACGCTCCACCCATGCCGGGCAGAGATATTAAAAATATTACGACAATTTTCCATTTACCATACACTTATAGTTTTGTTTTCATTTACCTGCTATAATAAGCAGCCGGTCTTGTCTGTGACGGATAGGACCGGCCACTTTTGTTTATCTACAACTTATTCAAACCTTGCAAGAAAATTCTGTAGTCTTTGGTCTTGAATTTGTTTTAGAGGAACTGGTTTGAAGTTACATAGTTGTTGAACTTTGAATTTGCCCAAACCTTCTTCGGTCATGTCAAGTTCCACATTTGATAGTTCATTCAGTGAGATGTATCCATATTCATCTTCCATAAGTCCAATAACTATACCAAAAAGGATTACATCATCGCCTTCTTGATTTCCTTCAAGGATGAACCAACGAATCGAACCAATAGCAAAAACAGCACGGCAAATAGCTTCATTACCTTTTCCATCCTGTGAATACAGTGGATACCCTTCCAGAGCTTCCATTAATTGTGTTGTCATTAATCTACACATATTGACTAAAAATTTAATAGGTTGTTTAATAAGTTTAAAATCTCATTTTTTTCCCTTTTGTAAAGCTCATTGAGCTTCATAGCCGGGAAAACCGTTTTATGTGCATTAATAACTGCGGACAAAATAGAGAATAAGACAAGTGTGAAGTCAGAGAATGCAGACGGAATACCCAAATTTTTGAAGTATGAGAAAATTTGTGGAAGGCTGCCGTCAAGTCCTCCGACTGAAAGCGCAAGCGTCACTTGGCGTTTCTCCAGTCCGCAGTACCTTTGCACATAAGAAACGGTTCCGGCTATGATGCTCCAATGATTTCCTGATATTCAGTATTCAAAGATTCTGAAGAGCATAGTATCCGTTTTCAGACAAACCACCGGTAACCAGTTGCCAATGTCAGAGCCTTTGAAGTGAAGAGCAGCGCAACCTTAAAGGCTCTGTCTTTGGCAACTGTCCTGATTTATCTGCATGATTGTATGAACCTGTCGGGTGAAACTTGCCTGGTATCGTGATACGAAGCAAGTCAGCCAGTTAGTTTCCGTAGCATAAGGTAAGTTGTTCCGGCATCGCATGAAATACGAACAGTCGGAACAGATTGCCTGTATTTTAAGATGGGTATTCAAGGATATAGGCCGTTCCGTCAGTGCAAGCTTTAGCCTGCATCATCGGGACGGTCTACTTGTATTCATTTTTCAGACATATTATCAATAACCAGTTGTCAATGTCAGAGCCTTTAAAGTGAAGAGTAGCGCAACCTTAAAGGCTCTGTCTTTGGCAACTGTCCTGATTTATCTGCATGATTGTATGAACCTGTCGGGTGAAACTTGCCTGGTATCGTGATACGATGCAAGTCAGCCGGTTAGTTTCCGTAGCATAAGGCAAGTTGTTCCGGCATCGCATGAAATACGAATAGTCGGAACAGATTGCCTGTATTTTAAGACGAGTATTCAAGGATACAGGCCGTTCCGTCAGTGCAAGCTTTAGCCTGCATCATCGGGACGGTCTGCTTGTATTCATTTTTCAGACATATTATCAATAACCAGTTGTCAATGTCAGAGCCTTTAAAGTGAAGAGTAGCGCAACCTTAAAGGCTCTGTCTTTAGCAACTGCCCTGATTTATCTGCATGATTGTATGAACCTGTCGGGTGAAACTTGCCTGGTATCGAGATACGAAGCAAGTCAGCCGGTTAGTTTCCGTAGCATAAGGCAAGTTGTTTCGGCATCGCATGAAATACAAACAGTCGGAACAGTTTGCCTGTATTTTAAGAAAAGTATTCAAGGATATAGGACGTTCCGGAATTGAAGCTTTAGCCTGTATCAGCATAACGGACTATTTGCTTTCGTTTTCAAACATGTATCCAATAATTAGTTACCATATTGGAGACTTTGGGGCTTTACACGGCTAAATTAGCCGAATATTATCTAATTCATTTTTAAACTTTATACATTATTACTATCTTTGCGTATAACGCAAAGAAATTGAGAATACAATGGCCGATATTAATAGATTAAAAGTTGTTTTAGTAGAGAAAAAGAAAACCAGTAAGTGGTTGGCTTCTGAGTTGAAGAAAGATCCAGCAACAGTATCTAAATGGTGTACAAATACTTCACAGCCAGATTTACAGACTCTGACTAAGATTGCTTTTTTGTTAGGTGTTGAAGTTCGAGATTTAATTAATAAGAACGAGGATATTTATGAGAACACCGAAGCAATTCAATAATATAACGGAACGTGTTATAGATGATTTGAAACATGTATTGTCTTCGGGTAATAGCCAAATCTCTATAGCTGCAGCCAGTTTTTCTATTTATGCATATGAAGCATTGAAAGAAGAACTGGAAAAGGTGGACTGTGTAAATTTTATTTTTACTTCACCGACATTCTATACGGATAAGTCTGAAAAGCAAAAAAGAGAGTTCTATATTCCTAAACTAAATCGTGAAAGGAGTCTTTTCGGATCTGATTTTGAAATAAGGCTTCGAAACCAGCTTACACAACGAGCTATTGCAAGAGAATGTGCAGACTGGATTCGTAGAAAAGCACGGTTCAAGACAAACATAACTCATGGCTCTATGAATACCTTCCTCAATATAAAGGAAGGCGAAGAAACATATACATATATGCCTTTTAATGAGTTTACAACTACTGAACTTGGGCTTGATAGAGGAAATAATATATGTCCGATGGTTGTAGGTATGCCTGGACATAGTTCTACAGATATGTTTCTGAAGAATTTTGCAGAATTATGGAAAGACAAAGAGAAATTTCAGGATGTGACAGATAATGTCATAGAAAATATCGAAACCGTTTATAAGGAGAATGCACCGGCTTTTATCTATTTCATTACGTTATACAATATCTTCAATGAGTTTTTAGAAGACATCAGTGAGGATGTATTACCTAATGAAGCTACAGGATTCAAAAGTAGTTTTATATGGAATAAACTGTATAATTTCCAGCGTGATGCATCATTGGCAATCATCAACAAACTGGAAAAATACAACGGGTGTATTCTTGCTGATAGTGTGGGATTGGGAAAAACATTTACGGCTCTTTCAGTTATCAAGTATTACGAAAACCGAAACAGAAATGTATTGGTTCTTTGTCCCAAAAAGTTGAACGACAACTGGCAGACATTCCGCTCCAACTATAAAAATAACCCGGTATTGGCAGACCGTTTGCGTTATGACATTCTGTTTCATTCCGACCTGTCAAGGGATAAAGGTTTGAGTAATGGACTTGATTTGGAACGGGTGAACTGGGGAAATTATGATTTGATTGTAATAGATGAAAGCCATAATTTCCGCAATGGTGGTCGGTTTGACAATGAGGATGAAGATGATGATTTCAAGGAAAACCGTTATGCCCGGCTGATGAATAAAGTTATACGCAGTGGTGTGAAGACAAAGGTTCTTATGCTTTCCGCTACACCGGTAAACAACCGTTTCAGTGATTTGAAAAATCAACTGCAATTAGCGTATGAAGGAAAGTCCGAGAATATAAACAATTTGCTTGATGCAGGAAAGAATATAGATAGCATTTTCAGAGATGCGCAGACTGTTTATTCTAAATGGGCTAAATTGCCTCCGGAAAAGAGAACAACAGAGAAACTGGTAGATTCATTAAGTTATGATTTCTTCCAGTTGCTTGATGCAGTTACCATAGCCAGAAGCCGAAGCCATATCATCAAGTATTACAACACGAATGATGTGGGCAAATTTCCTAAGCGCTTGTCGCCTATATCGCGTAGACCTAAACTTACGGATTTGAACGATGCTATTACCTTTGCAGATATAGCAGAAATGCTTAACAGATTAAATCTTTCCATATATACACCTTCTCTGTTTATTTTTGAGAGTGAAAAAGGCAATTACGGAATAGATTTTGAAGGCGAGGGACTCACCGTAGATGGTCGTGAAAAAGGTATTCGAAAATTGATGGCTATCAACTTGCTGAAGCGTCTGGAAAGTAGCGTGAACTCTTTCCGTCTGACTTTGACAAGAATACGTGATTTTATAAAAGATTCTATTACGGCTATTGATAAATTCCAGGAAAGCGGTGCAGGTACAATAGATGTAACTGATTTTTCAGAGGATTTTGATACTGAAGATAATGAAAATGATCCGTTTGTAGGTCGTAAATCAAAAATCAATCTCCGGGACATGGATTATGTGAGTTGGCGGCGTGATTTAAAAGCTGATTTGGAAGCGCTGGAACTGCTAATCCTTATGCTGAAGGATATTACGCCGGAACATGATATGAAATTGCAACGGCTGGTAACAGACTTGAAAAACAAGTTTGAACATCCAATCAATGATAGCAATAAGAAAGTGCTGATATTTACAGCTTTTGCCGATACAGCAAACTATCTCTATGAGCAACTTTCCGGCAGGATTCTGAACGATTGCGGATTACATACAGCTCTGATAACCGGCAGTACAGAAGGGAAATGTACGTTGCCGAAACTGAAATGTACATTCAATGATATATTGACCTACTTCTCTCCTTTGTCAAAAGACCGGGATGCTATTCATCCGAATGATACAAGAGAAATAGATGTACTGATTGCAACCGACTGTATCAGTGAAGGACAGAATTTGCAGGACTGTGATTATTTGATTAACTACGATATACATTGGAATCCAGTACGTATTATTCAGCGTTTTGGCCGAATAGATCGTATAGGAAGCAAAAATAATGTGATTCAGCTTATGAACTACTGGCCGGATATGGAACTGGATGATTACATCAAGCTGAAAGGTCGTGTTGAAAGTAGAATGAAGGCAACAGTCATTACCAGTACAGGGGATGATAATCTGTTATCTGCTAATGAAAAAGGTGATTTGGAGTACCGCCGCAATCAGTTGAAGAAATTGCAGAATGAAGTGGTAGATATTGAGGATATGGATACTGGTGTCAATATTATGGATTTGGGACTGAATGAGTTCCGTTTGGATTTATTGGCAAATCTGAAAGAGCATCCCAATATGGATTTGACACCGTTTGGTATGAGTGCGGTGGTCAATGCTTCCGAACTGGTGGAACCGGGTGTTATGTATGTGTTGAAGAACAAGAACAACGGTGTGAATATCGACCGCTCCAATCTACTGCATCCGTTCTATATGGTTTATATTTCTCATACAGGAACCGTTATCTGTGACCATCTGTCACCTAAAAAATTGCTTGACAAGATGCGTTATGCCTGCAAGGATAAAACAGAACCGGATAAAATACTCTGCAAGCAGTTCAATAAGGAAACACGTGATGGAAAGAATATGCATCATTATAGCGATTTATTGAAAATGGCTATAGAAAGTATCATTACGGTAAAAGAAGAAAGTGATATAGATAGTTTATTCTCTGTTGGAGAGACATCAGCTCTTACTAATATTATCAAAGGTTTAGATGATTTTGAATTGATTTGTTTTTTGGTTATAAAATAGCTTTATGGAAAATCTTTTGAACTTGCCTGTATCGACTATAGTTGATAAAATCGTTCCTAAAAATGCTTTTTGGGGACGAGATTCTTCTATACGTAATATTCTTACTCATGAGTTTGATAGTATCATTTGGCTTTATAAGTTAACTCCTGCAACTTTAAATGTTGAGAAGGGGAATAACGTTGATGAAATAGATATTTTTTATTGTAAAATGAAAAATGATAATTATGATATTAACATCTTTCGTAATATTGATACATTGTTGCCTAGGCAAACTTTATTCATAATTGAGCATAATAATAAATTGGATTTATTAATCCACCATAAAGAAATGACCATAGTTAAAGGTGAACAGAAATGGATTTGTAGTTCACCAGAAATAAAACAATGTATAGAAAAAGAATCATATTGTTTACAAATTATTGGTCATACAATGGATACCGTATATAGTGGTTTATTAAACCAGATTTCATCTTTAAACATTCGAACAGAAGATGAATATAAATTAAAAAAGGCCAATATCGAGGTAATAACGAACTTAAAAAAACAAATTTCAATTCTTGAATCAAAGGCTCGTAAGGAAGTTCAGTACAGAAAGAAGTTTGAACTGCACCAAAAAATATTGGTTTTGCAAAATGAGTTGGATGCACTCAAAAACTGTGATATTAATTAAGTTTTGAATAAATAATTGAACCTTATAAAAATAAATCCCAATATGGCAGACCTTCATGTAAGTAAAAAAAATATAAGAAGTTTGTTAAGTCTTGATGACGCAAACACTAAAGGCAAAACATTTATTATACCAGAATACCAACGTCCGTATCGCTGGGATAAGGATACATGTGATGTTTTATGGACGGATTTTGTGAATTTCTATATAGATCATAAAGATGACGATAAAGAATACTTCCTAGGGTCTATTGTGACTTGCGCAGATTCAGATAATAGTTCATACATTGATATTATTGATGGCCAACAGAGAATAACATCGTTGTTATTGTTACTACGTGCGTTTTATTATAAATTAGAGAAACAAAATGTCAGTGATCCAGATGATGATGATGTAAAAGGGTTAATGCAATCAATAGAACCATGTATATGGAAGGTCAATCCTATGTCTAAAAAAGTTACAGATAAGGCTTCTACACATATTAAATCATTAGTTGCAACAGACGATGCAAATGAAGAATTTCAAATAATTCTAGAAAGTGGTGAAATCCCTGCACATAGTAATTCAAGTTATGCTGAGAATTATAAAACTTTCTTGGAAAAATGTAATGATTATGCTCAGAATGCATTATCAGGATGGAAAGAACTATGTCTTTTCATTCTTGAAAGATGCATAATTCTCCCTATAGAATGTACAGATTTAGATTCTGCGCTTACTATTTTTGGAACATTGAACAATCGTGGTTTAGCTTTATCGGACTCTGATATATTTAAAGCAGAGCTATATAAACTTTGTAAAACAGCTGATGAAAAGAAACAATTTACAAATGAATGGAAACAGTTAGAGCAAACTGTAGAGGATGGAGGTTTTACTCTAGATGACCTATTTCGTTATTACATGCATGTAAATAGAGCAAGCCGTAATATTACAGCAAAAGAAATAGCTCTTAGGGCATTTTATGCAGGAGAAGGAAGTAAATTCGCTATATTCAAGGAACCAAACTTCTTTAAAGAGTTAACAGATTTAGCTGAATTTTGGAATTCTGTATATTCATATGAAGATATCTATTGTGAAGATGAAGCAAAAAAATATATACATTGTCTAAGCTATTATCCTAATGAGTATTGGAAATATCCTGTTTCAGTGTTCTTCCAAGTACATAAAAGAAAAGATGATTTTAGAACACTTTTCACGCTGTATTTAAAAAAGCTTTTGGCATTTATGTTTGCTCGTTTTATTGAAAATCCAACGGTAAATGCAGTTAGAGATAAGGTTTTTTGTTTTTATGTTGAAACATTCAAAACAGGTACTTTTACTTTGGATTCTTATAAGCTGCCTGATACATTTGAGTCACACTTGAAACGTTTTCCAACGTCGAAAATGGCAAAAGGACTTTTATTATTGAATGCATATCTATTTGATCCCAAGCAAACGCTTTTATCGGGTAAACTTGAAATAGAACATATTTTACCACAAAGGTGGCAAAATACTAACTACAATGGATGGGATAAAGCTGAAGCTGAAAAGCATATAGAAATGTTTGGTAATAAGATAATATTTGAAAAGCGTCTAAATATTCAAGCTGGGAATGGCTATTTTGGTAAAAAGAAATCAGATTACTACTGTAAATCCAAAGTTCATGAAGTAGTCGCGTTATCAAAATATCCTCAAAATGACTGGTTAAAAGAAGACATAGAGCAACGTGAAGATAAGATTATCCAGAGGCTCATGGATTTTTTTGTAGAAAATATAAACAATGATAAGAAGAATACAGTTTTGACAAAAAACTTATGTTTTCATTTGCAATCAGGCCAAGAAGAGTTTAAATTGAATGAAACTTGTTTTCAAGATGGAACTATCCTTTATGAATTAGAATGTCATGAAATAGATATGGCTAAATCGTCACTAACAAAAAAGGTTTTTGCTGATTTCTGCATATCAAATGAAGACCCTGATTTATTACTTGAACATATAGGTAAAACTAAAATATTATCAGGTAATATTATATTCCTAGATGAAAAGAATGATATAATTGTAAACTTTTTAGAAAAATAAGAACATGATAAATAAACTAAATATGATGACAAAAAATAAAGCTGACGAAAACTTTTATAAACTGGCAGCTTTATTTCCCAATGCCGTTACTGAAACAATAGATGAGAATGGCGAGGTAGTTCGAGCTATTGATAAAGATATTTTGATGCAAGAGATATCTGTAAAAGTGGTGGAAGGACGTGAGGAACGTTATCAGTTTACATGGCCTGATAAGCGTAAAGCTATTATAGCTGCAAATGCACCGTCAACAAATACTTTACGTCCTTGTCGAAAAGAAAGCGTAAACTTTGATACGACACAGAATCTTTATATTGAAGGTGACAATCTTGAGGTTCTAAAGTTACTTCAAGAAGATTATCTGGGTTCTATAAAATTGATATATATTGATCCGCCATATAATACGGGTAAGGAGTTTGTCTATCCTGACAAATTTGCTCAAAGCACTGAAGCATATATGAAGCATTCGGGACAGTTTGATGAAGAAGGAAACATTATATCTCCTAATCTTGAGTCAAATGGTAGGTTTCATACAGATTGGCTTAATATGATGTATTCACGTCTTAAGATATCGTTGAATCTTTTAAAAAAAGACGGTGTAATATTTATCAGCATAGATCAACATGAGGAAGCAAATCTTAAAAAAATCTGCAATGAGATTTTTGGGGCATCAAACTTTGTGGGCGAAATTATTTGGCAGTCAGCAACAGATAATAATCCAAGACAGATTTCTACAGAACATGAATACATAGTATGCTATGCAAAAGATATAAACGAGTTGTCACCTTGGCTTATAGAATCTAAGAAAGCTCAGAGTATCATTACACAATATAATATAATTAAAGAGCAATATAATGATATCTCAGAACAGCAGAAAGAATTAAGGAAGTGGATAAAAGCGAACCTTAATGACTTACAGGGTGTTGCACATTATAATAATGTGGATGAAAGAGGTGTTTATAGCAATTCAACAAATTCTTCAAATACAAAACCGGGAGGATATACTTTTGACATTATCCATCCAGTAACAGGAAAACCATGTGTAAAACCTGCATTTGGTTGGAGATGGGCAGAAAAAACTTTCTGGGATTATGACAAGGCTGGAGATATTGAATGGGGTAAAGATGAAACAACACAGCCACACGTAAAGAAGCGCATAGAAACAGTAAAAGAGCAATTTAAAAGTATTTATTATGAAGATGGACGAGCTTCAACAAAACAATTAGAACAATTGCTTGGAGGAAAGAAGATTTTTGATAATCCTAAATCCGTTTCTCTTTTAATGCGTATTATAAATTTCGCAGCTCAAGATGATGATTGTATTATTCTTGATTACTTTTCAGGCTCAGCAACTACAGCTCATGCGGTAATGGAGATAAATGCAACATTAGGAGCACATAAAAAATTTATTATGGTTCAATTACAAGAGCCAACAGATGAAAAAAGTCCGGCATATAAAGCTGGATATAAGAATATATGCGAGATAGGTAAAGAACGTATCAGAAAGGCAGCAGAACTTATAAAACAAACTTATCCAGGCGCAAAATTTGATGAAGGATTCAGAGTATTAAAATTAGATAGTAGTAATATGCAGCAAGTGTGGTATACTCCTAACGAATATGTTACCAAGAATCTGTTTGAAAGTACCATTGATAACGTAAAACTTGATAGAACAGGTGAAGACTTGCTGTTTCAGGCAATGCTCGAATTAGATTGTCAGTTGTCTGGGAAAATTGAAATATCGGAAATATCAGGAAAAACTGTATATTTTGTAAACGATAATTATATTATTGCTTGTTTTGATAAGGACGTTACTGACAATGTAATAGTTGAAATTGCAAAGAAAAAACCATATTTCTTTGTAATGTGCGATAGTTCAATGGCTAACGATAGTGTTGCTGTAAATTTTGAACAGATATTTAAGTCATATAGTCCAGATACTAGTTTGAAAATCTATTAAACATGAAATTTAATTTTAAGATTCAATCATATCAAACAGATGCTGTAAATAGCATAGTTAGTGTTTTTGCCGGTCAACCCAAATATGATGATTCGAGCGAAAATACATTATATGCTCGTGATATAGGCAAGAAAAACAAAAATGCAAGTAAAAAGGAAATTACTGAACTCCAATTACATTTTAAAGAAATGGGTATGGAGATAGATCAGTATGATGCTGAAGAACAAATCAATTCGGCAGGATATAGAAATGCCGATATCGTATTAAGTGATGACCTTTTACTAGACAATATAAAAACTGTCCAAGCACAACAAAATATTCACCAATCATCTATATTATCAAAAGATTTAGGACGGTGTTCGTTGGACGTAGAAATGGAAACTGGTACAGGTAAGACTTATGTGTACATAAAAACTATGTTCGAACTCAACAAGCAATACGGCTGGAATAAATTTATAATAGTAGTACCAAGTATTGCTATCCGTGAAGGAGTAAAGAAATCCATGGAAATGACAGTTGAGCATTTTATGGAATATTATGGGAAAAAGGCTCGATTTTTTGTATATAATAGTAGCGATTTAAATGCGCTAGATAAATATTCGAGTGATGCAGGTATTAATGTTATGATTATTAATACCCAAGCTTTTGCATCTTCTTTAAAAGAAGGTGCAAAAAATAAGGAAAGCCGAATCATTTACTCTGTTAGAGATGATTTCGGAAGTCGTAGGCCTATTGATGTAATCAAAGTAAATAGACCTATTGTAATTCTGGATGAACCTCAAAAAATGGGAGGAGCTGCAACGCAAAAAGGTATAAAGAATTTTAATCCTTTATTTACAATCAACTATTCTGCAACGCATAAGAACCATCATAATGAAGTTTATGTGCTTGACGCATTAGATGCTTATAACAAAAAACTTGTAAAGAAAATTCAGGTAAAAGGATTTGAAATACATAATTTACGTGGAACAGATAGATATATTTTCTTTGAGAAAATAATAATTTCCAGTAATAAGCCGCCTATGGCTAAGCTTGAAATAGAGGTCCGTCAAGCTAGTGGTGTTGTCCGGAGAAGTAAGGTTTTAGGAGAAGGTGATAATTTATTTCTTGAATCTAATGGACTACAGCAATATAAAGATGGGTATGTCATTAATCATATTGATCCTTTTAATTCAATTATTGAATTCATTAATGGAGAAGCCTTGTCAGTAGGAACAGTTGTTGGTGATGTTTCAGAGAAAGATATGAGAAGAATCCAGATAAGAGAAACTATTCAATCTCATTTTGACAAGGAAGAGTCACTTTTTCGTCAAGGGATTAAGACTCTTTCACTTTTCTTTATAGATGAGGTTTCAAAGTATCGAATTTATGATGAATTTGGTGATGAACAACTTGGAGAATATGGAAAAATATTTGAAGAAGAATATAAAAATATTCTGAGTGAAAAACTTTCCTTATTTGCTGCCAATGGTGAGGATGCAATGACTGATGAATATCAAAAATATCTTAGACGTTTCGATGCACATCAAGTTCATAAAGGGTATTTCAGTATTGATAAAAAAGGTCATAGCATCAATAGTGAACTGAAAAAAGGTTCTGATATATCAGATGATATATCAGCGTACGACTTGATTTTGAAAAATAAAGAACGGTTATTAAGCTTTGAGGAGCCAACACGTTTTATATTTTCTCATTCAGCACTTAGAGAAGGATGGGATAATCCTAATGTATTCCAAATTTGTACATTGAAACATTCTGATAGTGCTACAGCCAAAAGACAAGAAGTCGGTCGTGGATTACGTCTTGCCGTGAATAAATCTGGTATAAGGATGGATGCAGAGACTATAGGAGAAGATTTAGTTCATGAAATTAATAAGTTAACTGTAATAGCTAGTGAAAGTTACTCGTCTTTTGTTTCAGATCTACAGAAAGAAACAAAAGAAGTGTTATATGACAGACCAACTAAAGCTACAACAGAGTATTTCAAAGGTAAGATTTTGACTTATGATGGTCAAACAATAACTATTGATGATCAGCAAGCAGCTAGTATAATTGCATATTTAAGTGATAATGATTATATAGATTCAAAGGGTAATATTACTGTAGAATATCACAAGGCTGTTGCTAACGGAACATTAGAACCCTTACCAAAAAAGTTGCGTATAATGGAGGAGTCAATACATAAATTGATTCAATCTATATTTGATGAACATGCTTTAGATGGAATGATAGAAAATGGTCATGAGACAACTATTCAAGATAATTGTCTTAATGATAATTTTAAGAAAAAGGAATTCCAGGAACTTTGGAGAAGAATAAATCATAAATATGCTTATACAGTAGATTTTGATAGCGAAGAACTCATACGAAAGTCTGTAGAAGAAATAAACTCGAATCTTCATGTAGCTCAAGTAAGGTATAGTATTACAACTGGCCAGCAGGAAGAACATTTGTCGCAATCACAAGTAGCAAGTGGAACAGCATTCAGTTCTATAAGTTCACGAACACAGAATTTACGTAATGCTCATGCTTGTACAACATCTTATGATTTGATTGGTGATATAGCAAAAGGGGCTGTTATAACAAGAAAAACAGCAAGCCGCATTCTAAGCATGTTAGATAATGATAAAAAATACATGTTTGCTATCAACCCCGAGGAATTTATCATTAAAGTCATAAATATGATAAAGGCACAAAAGGCTACTATGATAGTGGAACATATTACATACAATCAAATAGAGGGTAAATACGATAGTTCTATTTTCACATCTGAGAGACGTAATGTTGGATTTGATAAGGCGATTAGAACAAAACGTCATATTACTGATTATGTGTTTACAGATGGAACAGCAGAAGATAGTATTGAAAAGAAGTTCTGTCAAAGTCTTGAAAAAGCCGAAGAGGTGGAAGTATATGCAAAACTGCCTAAAGGATTCCATATTCCTACACCGGTAGGCAATTATTCACCAGACTGGGCAATTGCTTTCAAAAAAGGAACAGTTAAACATATATTCTTTATTGCAGAAACTAAAGGAACAATGGAATCATTGCAATTTAGGAAGATAGAAGAAGCAAAGATAAAATGTGCGACTAAACTTTTTAATGAAATATCAACAGAGGGGGTTCGTTATCATGAAGTTAGTAGTTATAAAGAACTGCTTGATGTAATGGAAACAATAAAATAACTCAATTCAAACAAACTTCCTTTTAGGTAATGAGATTCAAATAGAAGTGTATAAAAATTAAAAGTTTAATATTATGGCATTCAAAAATTATAGAAAAGAAACTTCTGAGAGAAGTGATGAAGCCAACTGGGCAAAAAAAATTCTTATTGAAAAAACAGGGCTATTTTTTGATTCAATTGAAGGTTGCAATGAAAATAAAGATAACGTTGTAACGCATTTAATGGAGCGAGCTCGAATTGATTTTTCATCCGAAAAATCAACAGATGAAGAAGTACTTAAAGAAATAATCAATCTTGAAACATTAGATACGCTTCAACGAAAAATTAATTTTGCTAAATCCTTTAATTGCCCATTAACTTATGTATTGTACTGCAATGAGAATAAACATGTTTGGGTTTATACAATAACAGCAATAGATACATGCAAATTTGAAGCCGTTTACAGCAGCTTTGTGGCATTTTCTAATTGGATTGCAGAGATAAAAGGTTGGAAATCGTCAAAATCCTTTAGAGAAAAACAAGATTTGCCAGAATTTGATAAAGCATTAAGAGCCGCAGGATGTGCATGGCCAACAAATATAGATTGCTTCGTCTCAAATGAGAAATTCGAACCTATTTGTATTATTGAATTTCAGAATGCAAATAAAACTTCAGTTGAAAAACATTGTAACAATGAGTTTTTATGGGGAAAGTATACAGGAAGTACTGATTGGGGAAAAACTATATACTATAATGATGTAAGAAGATGGTTATCTCAAGAAATACTTAGAGTTCAGTCCGGTTTGAGGCTATTTGTTGTTACTTGGTCTGAATCTTCAGAAGATTTTATTTTGAAAGAAATTGATCAGGTCACATTGCCACAGTTTCCCCGTGAGAAGAATTGGAGATTACATAATCAGATAGAAGAAAATCTCCATAATTTAGCTGTTTATTATAGAGTTAATAAAGATTATGCGCTAAAATATGCAAAATGGATTTCTGAGAATACATCTTCATTTAATCTATCGTATAAGGATGGATTTATGGAAATGATATCTCATACTCCAAAATTGGATTTTAAAAATAAAACATTCCCTAAATTATATTATAAATTTAAACATCTTGAAAAATGTAATAAAGAGAATCTTCCTATTCTTTTTTTAAGTAAGTTAGATTGTTAGAGTAACAGTTCATATATATAAACTCATAACAAGACAATTATCTTGTTATGAGTTTTTTATAATAATAAATATTAATATTGTAAATCAATATTCTAAACTCTTCATTATGAATTATGACAAGAATATAGAAATAAATATGACATTTAAAGACCGTATAAAAGATGAGTTACAATCTTCATATTTAATTGGATTATACCGTAAATGTGGAAATGAATCATATTTTGAAGATTTGCGAGCTGCTGCCGGAGAACGAATTGAAGGGTTTGATGGTAAACCTATTGAACAAAAGGTTTATGTATCAAATAATAATTTAATTGACGGAGATTATTATCAATTTGATTGGGATATAGAAGGCTCTTCCATTTATGATTATCGTTATATTTGTATTGGTAACATTAATACAGTTGATAAACGTAGGATGCTTGAAGTTCGTCTTCATGAAAAAATGGAGCAAAGGGGAACAAATAGGAAGGATGCAAATCAAAATCAAGAGATGATAAATCGTGAAGTAACTGGTGCTCCTCATACATACATATATGAATTGCTTCAAAATTCCAATGATTATCCTAAAAAAGATTCAGATGGTAATTATATGCCAGTTAGTGTGAAGTTTATATTAACAGAGCATTACCTCTTTTTAATGCATTCTGGTGCTCCTTTTAATTTAAGAAATATAGCTGCAATATGTACCGTTAATGATGGTGAGAAAAGGGAAAATATAGAGGCCATTGGATATAAGGGAATGGGATTTAAATCTGTATTTGTAAATAATGATTACGTATATCTTAATTCAGGAGGGTGGAGTTTACGTTTTGATGATAAGTATATAAATCCAGAAGGAAGTTATAAACGTAATTGGCAGTATATGCCCATATATACAGAACTGTCAGATCTTGATAATGAAGTTATTACTGTTCTGAATAGTATATCAAATGATATGAATGTATTTTTTGCATTACGCCATGTACGTGATGCAAAAGAAAATATTCCTAACCTGGAAAAAGTTTTTTCAGATGATAAGATACTTGTATTTATTCCTCATGTCTATCATGTTGAAGTTATTGTAAATAATAATATTAAGAAAATAGATAAAGATAGAGACAAGTGGATTGTACAGGATTATACAATTCAAGTAGATGATAAATACAAGAAAATACTGGAAGATGAAATGCTGAAAGGCAATAAGATTCCTGAGAAATTTCAAAAAATAACAAATATAACCATTTCATTTGCGGTAACAAAGGAAGGTGAAAAAATAGTTCCTCTTAAAGATACTAAAATATATAACTATTTACCTACCGAACAACCTCTTTATGTTCCATTTTTACTTAATGCAGATTTTGTACCTGATGCTTCCCGTAAAGGACTTCCTGATTTAGAGTGGAATAAAAAAATTATGTTTGATGCAGGTGGAAAATTTGCAATTTGGTGGGCTTCTCTGATGGATACTGAAAGTAAATATGATTTATCGTCAGTATTTGATTTACTTCCAGATATGACAGGTGGTGATATTTTTAGAAATAAATTTATTGAAGGATTTAAGCAAAAAATAGAGACTATAAAATGCATTCCGGTAGTTAGAGATGGAATTTATAAGTTAGAACAATTATCTAATATCATTTATGATACAACAGGGATGCTGGATGCTAACAACCAAGTAATAGCTGATCAGGATTTTTATAATATTAGTAAATATTCGAAATGTTTGGCACATTCTGAAATTAGAAATCATCCAAGATTTATCGAAATCCAACGAATTTTTGCAACTGATGATAATACATTCGGGTTTGATAATATTATATCAATAATAACTGAATGCAAAGATGAATTTCATAAATGGGTAAAAGATATAAATAATAATATTTCATTTCTTAAATTTCTATTCGCTAAAGAAAAGATTACAAGTGTTATGTCAACAGTATCAGACTTTTTTTTAGCGGAATCAGGAGAATTATGTTCACCTGAAAAACTTTATTTTGACATAGATGAATATCTTGTTGATATAGGTATGTTCGAGGATTTATTACCTCGTATGAATATTAAGGTCAGGGATACACTAAAAAAGGAATTCAAATCAATAGATGGAAAGTTTAAGCATTTCAATCCAGTTGACATAGCAAAGAATATAGTTGAAAATTTTGAGAAATCTGATTATGCTTCTCGTATAAATGATTTTGAGAAAAGTATTAGTTTTATTCATTTTCTGGCTTTGGCAAGAGAAGGTAGTTTGACATATGAAGGTGAATTACCTAAAGAGTATCCATTTTATGATGAAAATGAGAAAATATGTATAGATGTAAATTTATTATTTAGAAAAGATAAGTTTGGTGCAGATCTGAAGAAACGTGTCTGGATAAATTCAGATTGGATTACTTTCATACATAATGATTATTTTAAAAAAGACGCTGATATTGTGTCTAATTTCTTAGAGAAAAGAAATATACCTATAATCACCCCTAAAATAGCTTTTTCGTTTATTGCTGATGTAGAAAAGGCAAAATGGATTAATACAAAAATAAATAATATAGATTCTAGCAAAGATTTTTATTTTTATATATTTAAAGAGCTATCTTCAAAAACCGTTATATCATTGCCTTTAGAATTAAGATCCATTTATACCATTATGGGAAATGATGGAAATGAAGATGATTGGATACAATTATCTTCAACTATATTTTGGGACAATGACAATCGTAAGAAATTTTTAAAAGAGAGATGGTTACCCCAAAAATGTTGTTGGATAATAAATCAGAAATATTTTGATAGTTTAGAGGAAAAAGAAGAATTGGAATTTAAAAAATTCTTTACATCAAACTGTCTCTTTATGGATTTTAGTGAACAGAACTTCTTTAAATATTGTATTGAAGAAATATGGTCTGAGGTGATTGAACATGTTATTGATAAAGAGATAAGCTATGAATTATTGAAGTTTTTATTTGATAATCGTTCTGCTTTGGAAAACAACTATGATTTATCTTTAACTAAAGAAATTCCTGTAGCTATAAATGGAACAAATATTCTAAAATCACTAAAGGAAGTTAATGCGGTCATATATCAACCGTCTGAAGATCTCTGTATTCTTGTAGATGAGCCTTGGATGAATAAAAATGAGTTCACTATGATGGAAGATTATTACAGCAGTTTAATTGATGGTGAACAAGCTAAGCTATATTTTGCTAAATTAGGTTTTAAAGTATTTGATAAGATTAATTATGTCCAAACACAAGTTTTACCATTTCTTACAACTCCGAGTTATAATAAAACATTAAAGCTGCGTAATAATAATCTGTCATTTCATAGATATTTTTCGAACATATATTCAAAACTAACAAAAGAGGATTTAGAGAAGTTAAAATCAGTTCCTATCTTTTTGGCTTCACCTAATAACTCCGATGGTGTTCTGTCAGATTCTTCAACAAACCACTATCAACCATCAGATAGCTTAACGAATTTGATAAATTTAGATATTGTTCCAAGCGAAATATTGGATTCTATTCATCCTGATTATTTTTGTTCCGAAATATCAACAAAATATTTTTCTGAATTATCTAATCCAACCCTTCATGAGAGTAACTTCCTAAATTATATATCATGTAATGAAAAAGCAAAAACATATATCTTAGTTGAAGAAAGAAACATTAAGTTTTGGAGATGGGTTTGTGATTTTGATGCGTCATCTGAAGAAATTAAGAAGTTAAAGGGCTTTCCACTGCTAGATAATAATAATACATTTATATATAAACATTCAAGTTTGTATGTTCCAGGAGAATATACAGGAGAGAATAAAACAATAAGTTTGATTAAAGAAATCATAGAAAAGCCACAATTTGTATCCCTACTTTACCTTGATAAGGAAACTCAGCGTGATTGGAAAAAATTATTTTATAATCTTGGAATTAATGTTACTGCATGGCATATAATAAAAACAAAGATCATACCAAATCTTTTAAACTATAAAAAAGATTTTGTAGTGTATGCCCTTGCTGAACATTCAGAAAATATTATCAAATGGATTGATGATAAGAATGAAGAACTGATATCAGAGCTTTCAAAATTGAATTTGAAATGTGTAGATGGGGAATATCGTACAATTAAAGAAGTTATAGTAACTGGCCGATATGTAGATTTGAAAGTCAATAGTTATCCGGATGTGAATATAGAGAATATGGTAAGTGACTGCTATATAGATAACTGCAAAGATGATTTGACTTTACAGCAAAATCTAAAAGAACTAATAGTTAAATTGGCTGATAAGTTCGGTAGATCTAGAAAGAAAGCAAATGTTTATCGTAACGCAAAAATAAGATACTTTTTAGATAATCAAGATTTATATATAAATAATATTGACTCGCACTACAGTATCATAGCAGAGCTAGCCAAAGATTATTGTAATGAAAGTTCTGATGAAGATTTTAAAAAGTTATTTGAAAATAAAATTATCAAACTAATAGATGCTGATGGTTGTGCAAATAACAGTGGGTGCTTATATCTTAGTTCAGAATATTCACCAAAGTGTGATTTCTTGAGATATGGGGTAAAAACGCTTAAATATGTTAATAAAAAATACCTAGATTATGGTCAGTTAAATCATTTACGTCATTTCTTTTTATCAGAATTATCAGTAATGCAAGATTTCTCCGAAAAGAGTCTTAAAGCAATTGAGAATGAAGAATTTTCAAGGTTCTTTTGGAACGATTACTTGCATAAAGCAAATACTTTAAATAGGGAGAAATCTTTACCTTATTCTGAATTGATAAATAGTGAGAAAATAGGAAAAATAAAGTGTATACCAACGAAATATGGGATGAAATCCCCTTTCCAGTTATATGATGCAAGGGAAAAAGAACTTTTAAAAATGGTAACAGCCATAGGGAAAAAGGATATTGCGACACCAGATGTAGAAATACCATCAAATTATATGATTGGTCTTAAAGGACGTTTGTCATTCGAAGATTGTTTGGAATATCTGAAAAAAAATCCTATTGCATATAGGGAGAAAGTATATTCATGGTTAGTGGAAACACCATCAGAACGTATTGAGATTTGTAAAAGTCAAGGTTGTATTGAAAGGTTCAGAGATGAATCAGAATGGTATTGTGGAGCTAAAAAATGGGTTCCATTAAAAAATCTAGTTGCTTTAAAATGGTCTGGAGGAAAGAGTATTTTGAAAGATCATTTTGGAGGTAGTGAGTGTGTTATATCTAAAATGCCGGACAATCAGACAGAATATAATCAATTATGTAAAATTCTTGAAATTCCAATTATAACAAATGATGACTTCAAATTTACAGATGAAGAAACTGGTATTCAGGATTCAGAAGCAATTCGTGAATTTAATAAAAGACTATTGTATTTAGCTTTTAAATCATATCCAAATAATTGGAAAGAAAAATATACTGAAGTAAATATAAAATTATCCCAAACTGATATCCGCAAATGTCAGAAGATTTTTTATTACTCTACGGTTAACAACACATTAAAGACTAATCTACGATGTTATTCTGAGGAGTCAAATATTCTATGGTATGTAGGTTCTTGGAATCAAGCGATGTTTGGGGATATTTTAAATTGGATTATTAGAGAATTCCCATTTTGTAATGAACGGGATTATGGATACCTTCAAAATTTATTTTTGACGCCTTTTAAGGATTTCATTCAAGAACATGAAGGTGGAAAATTACCAATAGAATTTCTTGAACTGTTAAGTGAGAATGATCGAAAAGAATTCGAAATAGATACAGATCTAAATCAAGAATCCGACATGTTTGAAGATGTTCCACAATTAACAGAAGATAATTTAGGTACAGATAATAATGGAGAAGAGCTTGGAGATAAGGGCTCTTGTCAATCAGAAGTGAATATTGGGGTTAATGAACTAGAGCAATCGGATATAAACGATGTACCCCAGCCTAATGCACCTATAAATAATCAATATCCTGATAATACAATTACTATTGATAAAGATGCGGAAATAAACTCAGAGGAAACAATAATAAATGAGGACGATAATGAAGATGTCTCATTTGCTGAGAAAAGTCAAAGGAGATGGAAAGAAGAAGCTCAGAGAAAACCAAACCTTCCAACTTCTGTTCAGCCAGTATTTAATGATAAAACTGAGATATTAGATACAGAGGAATATCAGAATGAGCCATCAGAATATGGAAAAATCTACGATAAAAACATAAATATCCCTAAGTATGAGACAAGCGGTAGAAGGCGAAATAATTATGGTAGAGATGTAGATAATGCTGAAAAAGAAGTTGAAAAAGCAAAAGAACGTAAAAGTAGACGAGAAATGCTAAATGAAGTATCTCCTTTTTCATTAGAATGGTTTAACTATAGATTTGATGTTATACTTGAAGATTGCAAAAAGTCATATGGGCATGAGGTTACATTAGATTTCTTTGAGTGGTGTTTAATTGATGAAAAGAACTTAATATATCGTCTTGTAACTTCATCTGGTTATATTCCACAAAATTTTGCAGAATATAGTAATCAGATAATAAGCATAATAGGAAATGGAAGCTTAAATCGTATTGATGCAAAAATATTAGAATCAGATGAGTCTGGAATAGATTTAAAATGTCAACAAAAACTACCTACATCCAGAACAGGTTTACGTATAAGAATATCAGCAGTTTCTAATGATAGTTTTATGGAACACATGAAGTATCATTTTAGACAATTATTAAGCAAATATAATATAGGTACAATTTTATCAACTGTATTACCTGATAATATTAGTTTTATTTATGGTCCTCCTGGAACAGGTAAAACAACTGAAGTAGTAAATATAATATCAAGTGAAGTCAATAAAAATGAGAAAACGAATATATTAGTTCTTACTCCAACAAATAGAGCGGCAGATGAAGTAGCTGAAAGGTTATGCAATAATAGTGTTACATTAGAATATACATACAGATATGGTATTACTGAGAGCCATTATTTAGTAAGTAACCATTTTGAAATTCTTAGGAATCGTCAAAATATGTATTTGGATAATGATAAAAATATTGTAGTTACAACAATAAATAGATATCCATATGATACTATGCATATAGGTCAATCAATTGAGGAAATATTTAATATTAACTGGGATTTAATTATAGTTGATGAAGCATCAATGATTGATATAATCCCAATAACCTTACTATTGTTGAATAATAAAGCTACTCGTTTTATCATTGCTGGAGACCCTAAGCAAATTAAGCCTGTTACGCCTATGGATATTGATGAATGTAATATATATGATATGGTAGGTTTGGATAGTTTTAAAGAAGCTGGAAGTGGATTTAATAAGTATCCAGTAATACTGTTGGATGTTCAACATCGTTCAATTCCGGCAATAGGAAATCTAGTTAGTGACTTTTGTTATAATGGCTTATTAAAGAATGATAAAAACAGAGAAAGACAGAAACCTCTAACATTGTCTAATATTGATGTAGATACAATAAACATGATTGGTTACAATGTTGAGGATTTTAGTTTACTATATGGTTGGAATAAGGTAGAACAGTCATCAGTTCATATATATTCTGCTATTTTTGCATATGAATTTGCTTCGTATATTTCCCGAGAGGTAAATATAAATAATTCTGAGCATGAATATACAGTAGGCATTGTTTGTCCGTATGGTAAGCAGGCTGATGCAATAAAACAGATGTTAGAACAAAGTATAATTGATACATCTAATTGTAAGGTCAAATGTGGAACTGCTCATAAAATTCAAGGTGGTGAATGTGATATAATGATTGTATTATTGAATTATCCATCATCGTCTGCAGGTTGGGAAGCAAACGTGAATAAAGAGTATATTATGAATGTCTGTATGAGTAGAGCAAGAGATTATTTGTTTTTCTTAATGCCAGAGAAGAAGTTCAATAATGATAGAAGTATATATTTAATGAATCAGAGAATAGGTAGAATACTTCCTCAAGAGGTACTTCAGATGCATGCCTTTGATTTAGAGGAAACAATGTTCGGAAATAAATCTTATATTGCTGAAAATACATCTCTACGTTGTCATATGCCAGTAAATGTATCCTCAGGTATTATAAAAAAATACGAAGTACGATTAAGTGATTCAGCTCTTGATATTCAGATTAATAAGTCTTGATTATAATGTGAATAAATATTATGGAATTAATGACTCTGCAAATTTGACTTGCAGAGTCATTATATTATTGTATATTAGACTTTATATACGTAGTTATTATTATTCTAATAAATAGAAATAATAGAACGTAATTTATGTTTTTGAATTTTAGGTGTTTCCTGAATAGTACCAGATTGCATGGAATAAAGCCAGGCCTTGTTCTCCTTTTGCCCTTCCACTTCTGTAGAAGACCATATCCAGCATTCACCCGGATTCAAATTAATCGGAGTTCCACCGACTTCGGTTATACATTCATTAATCTGATGCCGAACAGTAAACAGAAATAAGAGTTGCCGGACAGAAGGAATATAGGCCGATTGTCCATAACTCCACAAATCAAAAGATTTGATAGCTATTGGTGATTGCACTTCATCATTATTGAACAAAGAATAGGTGTTCTCATTTCCGTCCTCATCAGTCAATGATGCAGAAGTACCCTGATCAATACCAAGACTATCAGCAAAAGCCAGCGGTTCCATATCATGAATGTAAACTGCATAACCGAGATTATCTGCATCTGGACTACGGTTAACATGGAAAACTATAGCAACAGGTTCTTTGCCGGACTGCCTAAATTTGTCTATGGACAATATATTCCCGTCAGAACAGACCACATTGCCAACCTGAAGGGAAGATAAATAACCTGTGAACTTTTCATGTTCACAGTGGCAGGAAGTGAGCATCAGCCCACTCCATGCCAGTATCGGTAATAAAAATCTTTTCAGTTTCATGACAGTGGGATTTCAAATGACCTGATAACACATTGTGCTTCCTTATCCATAATGAACCAGTATTCAGAGCGGTATGACTGTCCGTCAGAATCAGTGGCTTCATATTCTATCTTTACCTTCCATCCGCTGAACGGCTTGCGTTCCTGACTACTTTCATCACCTATAGGCTTCAGTTCACCGGAAACCATCAGAGAACGGAGCGCCGTCATGGCATCCATCTGACGTTTCATCTGCCCTGACATCATGTGACTTTCCGCATCCGGATTATCAAAATCCGTATCCTCCATAAACCTGCGGCTGATTTTCATTATGGCAACAGAAAGAGCTATCTTCTCCTTCATTGTAACATACTCACGGCCAAATACAGAATCCGGTTTGCTGATACCGACAATCTTTACGGATTCCGGATTGTCCACCGAAGCCATCAGTGCCTTTTTGGCCATATCCTGTGCCTTATTCCCGCTGTTGTCGGAACAGCCGGTACCCATTCCGAGCAGAACTGCCACAGCAGGCAGTATCAGAAGTTTCTTTCCCCGTTTCATATCTTTACGATTTGAAGTTTGTCCGGAGCCAGACCGAGACGTTTGCGGTAAATGGAACCGTCTTCACGGTACATCTCCAGTTCGGATGAAGTAATGTTTTTCTCACAAAGTTCCTTCGCCTCTTCCAGTGTCAGCTGATGGCCTCCTATATTCCTCCAGATAGCGAATGAACACGGTACCTCCTGATTACTGTAGTTGGAACAGTTGAAAGCCCTTGTTCCCACACGTACCTCACCGCCGCAGTGCGGACACCTGCCGATAACAGACTGCATATTGACTGCACTGTCATCAGCAAGTTCCAGTACTGTCGGGAAAGTCTTCCCTTCCTTGGTGGAAAAACCGTCCAGAAGGATACGGCGTTTCTCCAGAAACTCGGCAATCTCCCCGTCATTCATTTTCCGGTTGCCGATGATGGCATTGATGTTGAGCACACAAGAAGGATGCTCACCTGTGTTGTTCTCGCAGCGATACCCCTTGCAGGTCTTCACCACGTTGCCGCCGCAGAACGGACAGCGTCCTATAATCTTCTTTTCTGAATCCATATTCCTGATAAGTTACATTGTTTGAATTAATTGAATGAGAACCCCCGGTTCCAGTCCGCAACGATTCCTCCTATAATGTTCTTGCCGGACATCACGCTTGCCCATCCTTCCGGGTCAAGAGAGAACCAGAGGTCGTTCCATGAGAGTGTGCGTACCTGCCATGCCAGGATAAAGAGGTCGGTATTGACAGCCTCCAGTCTGGTCAGTACCTCGTTTGCAATGTAGTACCGCTCGGAGGAACTGAGCAGGTTTACCTTGTGTTTCTCCTTGCCTCCGTCAGAACCGCCAGTATCATAGCTTCCGGAAGTCACCAGCTGCTTCATGAACGGATAAAGCGCAGCCATCTGGGTTGCGGCATCAGCCAGCTCGTCCGAGACGATTGCAGCAATGGCCGTTCCCTTCAGGTTACTGCCGACCGATTTGAGCAGCAGATTACAGTTTTGGGGTATCTCTGTGGCAACCAGTTCCCCGGCACGTTTAATCTGATAGAGATTCTGCATGGCACCCTGTGCATTGGAAAGATATTCCAGCATCTTGTCCTCCACACTGTGTACCCTGTCGAGTGCAACCGTTACGGCAGTCTCAGCAGCAATGATTTTCTCATGAGCCTTCTGGCGTTTGTCATAGATATTCTTCAGTGTGGATGTCTGTGCAAAGACAGCACCAGTCAGTGTAGGGTCTGTTTGTTGTGCAAAAGTGTCCGCACCTTTCAGCAGAAAAACCGCCAAAGCAGTCACTACCGTTATTCTTAACTTGATTCTGTTCATATCATTCAGATTTTACGTCCTTTATTCCTTTGTTCGCTCAGATTCTGTTCACGTTCCTCTTTGTGTGGTGAAATCACCGGCTCCATCGGCCTGTTCAGCAGGCAGTCGTTCCAGTCCTTGAAAACCTTTGGAGGAAGCCACTGTCCCATACGGTACCGGATGCTCAGCTGTCTGGCAACCTGAGCCAGTAGGGGACGCTCCATGTCAGGCTCGAATACCTTTCCTTTCGCTTCAATCCGGATACCGCCGTCAGTCCTGCTTATCTTCATCTGAATACCTTCCTGCAGAGCCATCATGCGCAGTCCGTATATCCTCCCGGCCAAGTCATTGTCAAAACAGTCGAAGGCACGTGCATTAGGAAAGCGTTCCATGACTCCGGTTATCTGCCTGTCAGAGAATGTGCCGCCCAGTGAAACCAGAGCCGCACTGTCCCCAATCTGTATCCGGTTCATCTGGTAGAAGGCCATGGCATCAAATGCAGATTCACAGAAGAATACGCTTCTTACATTGTCCGGACTGATACCCGAAGGAACAGCCACCCATGCCGAGGATGACGAATCCGTACCGGCAGCCTTCGACTTGTAACCGCCATGTCCTCTGATTTCATACCCCCTGACTTCATTTCCCTTTCCGTCTGTATATGGGAATCCGATATTGTAACCTTCAAACTTCCCGTTGTTCCTGTCCCTTATAAGGGAAATAAAAGGCGAAAGAGCAGTTACGGTTGCTTTGGACAGTCCGCGCCGGAAAAACAGTCCCGGTATTTTCCCGGTATCAACCGGCTTCACCTCATATCTGGAAGCGTCAAACACACCGCATGATTTTCCTGCCGATTTAACATACTCCCTGTCCTCCCTGTATTCAGGTTCAGGCATGTTGGCAAAACGTGCCATGACCTTGGCTATCTTCTGCCACTCATCCTTTCCTGATACTGTAAAGGAAGAAAGATTCTCACGGATGAGTGTCACCACATCGCCTTTGGAACCGTCACGCCGGAAAAAGGTCTGTGCCGCCTTGTCGTTGGGATGGCTGACAATCAGCGTATCCCTTCTGTTACCGCCTTCACCAAGTACCAGCTCGATGTAGCGTCCGACACCGGCCTTCCTGTCCAGACGGTATCCCAGGGCGTATGCAATGTCATCAATCCCCACACGGGATTTCATATCCCTGAAATTAACCTTGTAGTCACTCATGTTTTCCGATTTAAGATGTTATACAGAATTTCATATACCAAGTCCTGTACCGGCATTCCGGTTCCTGCCCATCATGGTAATCTCCGGTTCGTATGTCTTCCGTGCAGTCATGTTCAGGAAAGCCTCCTTGTCCTTCCAGTCCGTAAGCTGGAAGAATGTTTTGGCCGTTTCCTTGGAAACCTTCTTCAGCCCCAGCTCCACACCATCGTATGACGCACGGATTGCATAGTCTCCGGAACGGGTCTTGACAATGGCCGCATTCCTGAAAGGCATCTCCTCGTCCGCACTGACAGGAGCCAGCGGGTCATTCTTTGCCAGATAAGGCTGTTCGCCGAGAGCCAGACGTTGTTTGTCCACATGGTCAAGAATCAGGTCCGAAGCCTTGTTCACGTCAGCCATGACCGATACGATAAACTTCGGTTCCTGTTTCAGTACACCAATCCACGAGTCCAGATAGGCAGCCGAGTTGTCCGTTATCCTGGAATCAAAGCCCATGGAATGGCTGATCATGGCAGCCGTAAGTTCCGCCACCAGTTCCTCCTTGGCATATTTCGGATCACCGAACCTGCCACCCATCTCCCTGTTCAGACGCTCCGGTGTCATGGTGGAGTGAGTCATTTCATGGAGCATGGTAGAATAATACTCCATTCCGCCACGGTAAGTTTCTTCCGGGGAATCACCGATATTGAACTGCGCTTTCATGGGCAGCACCACTATATCCTTCGAGGGAGAATAATAGGCACCGTTCTCACGCTTGTCGGTACGTATCGGACATAGCCACTGCTGCGTCTCCACCATACGGTCGAGTGCGGCATGGGTGTACATACCTTCCGTATCCCGAAGTTCCGGAACCTTGAATCTGTCCATGAGCTTCTGCATCCTCTCCGGCTGTACTTCGGCCAGGTTTGTCTGAGCCACATTGTACACCGGGAATGACTTGATGAAAGGAATGACATCCATATCCTTCTTCTCTTCCTTGCTCATTGTACGGTATTCCTCCGTGCTTATCCTCTTGCCGTGACTGTCCTTTATCATCATATCCCAGTACACTACCGGGAAGGCCTTTTCACCCTTCAGGACATGAGCCTTCAGGTTATGAGCCTGCTTGAAGGTCAGATATACCGGAAGCTGGTAGTTCATGGCTGCGGTATGCATCTGAAGGAAAAAGGAATTGGAACCCGAATAGTTGCGGCCACCCACATTCTGCGGCAGTCCGGCATAACCCGATGCGCCGCCAATCCATCCCTGTTTCCATCCGGTATCCTTCATCTGCTGCATACGCTCAATCATCATTGCAGCGAAACGGTCTATGGCCGCCTGTCCGCTGTTTCCCTGAGTGTCAGTTCCAGATGCCATAGCTGTCGTCATCCATTACCTGACGGTCCATCTGCTCGATGTCCGTCTGTTCCACATAGAACTCAGCCGATTCATCCGAAGGGTCCGTACCGTGTGAACGGCACCACTCCAGATAATCATCTGCATTCTCACTGTCCATAACAAAGCGGAGGAAACCGATTTTGCCCTCCTGCAGAAGCTCCACAAGCTCCTCATGATTCATTTTAGCTGACATATAACTTGTATTTTAGTTTTCTGATTATGTTACATTTTCATCGAAGCCGATTTCTCCACCTTTGCGGTGTTGGCAGCAAGCATACCGGTTATCTCCGTATTCAGATATTTGGCTGCAATCTGTTCCCTTGTGGCCGTCTTGGTCTTGAAAAGCGAATAGCCGTCATCGAAGGAGATTTCATGCCTGGAGGTCTGTCCCTTTTCTCCGAGGTCAACCGATACCTTCCATTTGTTGTCATTCCTGTCCTTGGCCACACGCACACCCTTGGGGTCAACACCTTCAGGAAGCTGATACTTCTCGTATGCGGATTTCAGATGCAGACGTTCCCCGAAGTTCTTTTCAATAAGCTGGTTTGGAGTGGCCACCCTGTCAAAGTAAGCATTCAGGTCCTGGCGTGAAGCCACGGCAGACATGTTCGTATCCCCAACCTGAACATAGAACTTGTATTTCCCAAAGTCAGGACGCTGCTCGTCCTTCTCCTTATAGACATTAAACTTGTTTACGGTTATGGAACCGTCCGGTCCTGCAATCTCCATTGGCATACGGAAGGCTTCCTCAGATACCTTTGGCATCAGCTTTGTCGGATAGTATCGTTCCATCAGCTGCGGCACCGTCATTTCCTTGTTCTGATAGGCAGCAAGGTCGGATGCATCCATCTTCTGCGGCTTGAGCTGCTGTCCGTCAATTTTTGCGGTAAAATACCAGTCGGCAGGATTGGTGGTACTCTGGTAGGCATGACCATGAGTAACCTTTTCACCGTTGGCCGTTACCATCTGCGGCTCACGGGGCTTTCGTTCCTGGGCTGCCTCCGTTTTCTGTTCGTCCTTCTTTTCGGTCTTTACCTCATTATCCGTCCCGGTCTCAGCTTTGGTTTCAGCTTTGGCCTTCGACTTCTTTTCCCTTGCAGGTTTTACATCAACAGTATTCTCCACTGTTCTGTCAGGAGTTTCCTGCGCACCCTGTTCCTTTTTCTTCTTTCCCATATCTGTACTGTTTTGAATGGTTCTTTCATTATTTTCAGCCTTATCCTGTCCGGCCTTCTTCTTCAAAGGACTGTCCAATGCATCACAGATTGCAACCCTAATTCCGGAACGTATCAGTTTGGGCAGATAAACGTCAAGTGCTGATTGAGGGAATGATGCAACCTTTACCGGTTTCTTGTAATCAGGCAGAATCCTGTCTGCAATCTCGATGGCAAGCACTGCGGCAGCCTTGACGGCATCCTGCTTATAGAGTTCATAGAAACTGTTCCGTCTGAACAACAGCATGGCATCCGGATGCTTCTTCTTCAGTTCGTTGAACTGCCGGATGATACCGTTATTATTATCTGAATCTATCTTTTTGGCCATAGAAATCAGTATTAAAGTTTAAGGCTGTTTGCTTTTGTTTCCTTTCGGGATGGAGAGAGGGAAATGGCACGCTCCACGGCCTGTTTGTCTACCACCTTCTGATATTCCCAACGGTTCTTGTCAGTCATGACAAGACCGAGATATTCAGGATGAACCTCGTCATAGTGGAGTTTCTGCTGTCTTTCCCATTCCTTCATGTCTCCCTTGATAAGCTTAAATCCCTGCTGCTCCTTCAGGTCAATGCCGACTGAAACCTTCTCGCCGCCCACATTCAGTTCAACAGGTTTTCCCTCCCGTACCTGCTGCTTCTGCTGCATACCCAGTTCAATGTCGTTTACCTTCTCCATGTCCTTCAGACGCTGCTCCAGCTTGATGTCAGTGACACGCTTGTGAATGACGGATTTCGTTTCGGGATCAAGCTGCAGATACTGCTGAGTCTTTTCACCGTTCACATTGACCGCCTTCTGAATTACCTCACCTCTGGCCATGCGTTCAGCCTCCTGCTGAGTGAGATTGAGAACCTTGTTGCGTTCCCGGTCCAGTTCGGCACGTACCGGATAGGCAATCAGAGCCGGAGCACCGTTTTTGTCTGTAGTCATCTGAAGTTTCATCGGCATGGTGATGATGCTGCCGTTCCTTGCGTTGATGGATACCTGCATGATGGGAGTCACTTCACCTGCCATCAGCTTCTCCTTCACTTCCATGGGCAAGCTGTCCGCTTTCTCACGGTTGATACCCAGTATTGCCAGTTTTTCGTATGGCAACAAATCGGACTGATTTCTGTTGTGCATTTCCATATTACTGTAATTAAGCTGTTATATTTGCGGTTCTAACCGCCTGAATGCCACAAATGTATTTACGGCAATCCCCTGAAAAAGAAATGCGCAACACTATTCTGATTTCATTGTTACTGATGTTTTTGCCGGTAAGCGTATCGGCGCAGTTCTATACGATAACCAGAGATTCGGAACTCCTGCCAACAGAAAGACAAAAAAAGGCCTATAAGCATGTAGAAAAGGATGTTACAGAGGGGAAAAAGAATAAGATAATGACAAAGGATACCCTGATTGTCAGACCGGATAATCAAAAGAATTTGGAAGATAATAGCCGGAATAGTGACAGGAAAGTATCCCTAAAAGCAACGCTGCAAAATACTACAAAGGATAAAAATCAAGCAAAAAACAATCTTCCACAACTTACTATTCCCAACCTTTATAAAGAAATCATAAGAAACGGAATCCTATATCCCAAAATCGTATTGGCTCAGGCTATACTGGAAACCGGATGGTTCCGTTCATCAGTATGCCGGAACAAGCATAATCTATTCGGACTTACCAATCCACGTACAGGAAAATACTATGAATTCAATCATTGGACAGAAAGTGTCCAGGCTTACTATACTAAAGTTCAATACAAATATAAAGGTGGTAATTATTTGCTTTGGCTTGAAGATATTGGGTATGCGGAAGATCCTTTTTACATAATAAGAATAATGAAAGTTCTAAAAAAATTAGATTGATTCTGCATGATTCAACAATTAATATAATTCATTATCAAAACAGACTTTTTACTTTGGTTAATACAATATTAATCATTAAATTAGCATCCATTATAAAATAAAATGATATAGAATTGTTTTATAATATGAAAAATTGCTAAAATATTAATGTAATGAAATATCATAATGATTCCTCTTCATCTGAAAAAGAAGGTTCAATGGATTTAGCAGCACAATCAGGTGCTGCATATGAGGTTGTTAACAGATTTGGCTCTGCTTCAAAAGAGCATTTAGTAGCTTATTCAGGAAAAGATAATGAATTTGGAAGAACTTTAAAAAGAGGATTAAAGAAAACTTCTAAGAGTAGTATAAATCCAGAATATGCAAAACAAAACATAAAACAACAAGCAGGTTTTGCTGCAGAAGATAAATATACAGCAAGACAAAATGCTGAAAGAATTATCTCTAGATCAAAAGAACGCTATTCAAGAACTGATGATTTGGGTAGAGTTAATGATCCCCTTTATGACCATGTACTATTAGACGGTAATGGTATAGAAATTCCTGGCTCAGGAGAACAAATGAAATTTGTAGGCAGTAATCCTAAAGAATGCTTGAATAAACTCGAAAGTAGTAAATTCCAAAAATATTTGGATGCTAACGCCACTATCACAGTTCCAAGTGACTATTATGATGGAATTATTGAGGAAGCAAACAATAGGATTTTACAATTGGAAAAACAACTAAGACATGCTCAAGATAATAATAATCAAGAATTAGCAAATCAAATTTCATCTAAAATAGATAAGATTAAAAAGATAAAGGACAGTGTTAAAGATAGCGGTATAACAAATGAAGAAGCTATTTATGCGCGTCTACATCCTAAAATGTCAACAGCTAAAGATATTGCAAAAATCTCGCACAGAGCAGGTGTTGAACAAGCAAAGATTGGAGCAATAATAGGTGGAAGCATATCATTGATTAAAAATGTGGTATCTGTAACTAAAGGAGAGAAAAAAGCTACCGATGCTGCAATAGAAATTGCTAAAAATACAGGAGAAGGAGCTGTTGTTGCTTACACGACTGCTTTTGCAGGTTCTGCAATCAAGGCAGGTATGCAAAATGCCAGTAATGCAACTTTGAGAACATTGTCTAAGACCAATGTACCTGCAATGCTTGTAACTTCTACCGTTGATATATCAAAATCTATAACAAGATATTGTAAAGGAGAAATTTCTGGGGCTGATTGTTTATCAGAAATAGGAGAAAAAGGAGTAAATAATATTAGTGCTGCGATGTTTGCTGTTGCTGGTCAGGCTCTTATACCTATTCCTGTTATTGGTGCTATGGCAGGGTCAATGATAGGATATGCCTTAAGTTCACAATATTATCATGAACTCACTTCTGCCTTGAAAGAAGCGCAATTAGCGCATGAAGAAAGAATAAGGATTGAAAAAGAATGTGCAGAGTCGATAGAAATGATTGTAACCTATAGAAAAGAAATGAATGATATTGCTAATAATTATTTTCAACATTATCATTCTATTTTTAACGAAGCCTTCAACACTATGGATAATGCATTTATGTATGATGATATTAATGGTTTTATAAAAGGAGTTAATACTATTACATATTCATTAGGGAAAGATGTTCAGTATAATACTATGGAGGAGTTCGATGAACTTATGAAATCAAACAAAAACTTTATATTATAATTAAAAAATAAAATATTATGCCGTTACCATTACTATTTATTGCTATAGCAGCTGCTACTGGATTAGTTGGGGTAGGAAAATCAGTCAAAGCTGTAGTAGATACACATGATGCAAACAAAACCAATGAGAAAGCTAATGACATCGTGAATGCAGCCAAGAATAACTTGGAAGAACATAGAAGGAGATGTGGAAATAATCTAAAAAAATTAGGAAAGACTAAAGTTACTATACTTGATTCAAGTGTCAATGATTTCATTAAATATTTTGGACAACTTAAGAATGTAGAATTTAAAGAATCTTCGGGCTTAAATGAAATGGGTAAATTATGCATTGATTCCAAGGATTTCAATGATCTTAAAGATTTGGGGAATTTTGCTACTAGTATATTAAGTGGAGTAGCAGGAGGTGCCATTGGTGGAGCATTAACAGCATTTGGCGCATATAGTGCCGCAGGAACATTTGCAGCAGCTTCAACAGGTACTGCAATTGCATCTTTAAGTGGAGCGGCTGCAACAAATGCTACCCTTGCTTTTTTTGGAGGCGGATCATTAGCAGCTGGAGGTTTGGGTATAGCAGGAGGAACAGTGGTATTAGGTGGATTAGTTGCCGGACCAGCTCTTGCTATTATGGGATTTATTGTTGGTGCAAAAGCTAGTAAGGCTAAAGATGAAGCATATTCGAATTTGGCTAAGGCAAAGCAGATTTCCGCAGAATTAGGAGCTGCATCAGATTTATGTGATGCTATTTCAACAAAATGTGGTATGTTTATCAGTTTACTTGATAAACTTGATAAATACTTTAAACCATTGATAAAAAAAATTGAAGAAGCAATAAATGAACATGGGACAGATTATACTTTATTTTCAAAAGAACAGAAGCAAGCAACAGCTGCAGCAGCGAGTCTGGCAAAAGCAATAAAGACTGTTTTAGACACTCCTATTTTAGATGAAGATGGAAATATGACCTATGAATCTGATCTTGTTTTGAGAAATGTAAAGCCAGATGAAATTGTTCATGGAACTTGTTCTGAACAAAATAGTTCAAAACAAGCAACAATTAAGGAACTGAATGTAAATGATATTATAACTCAATGTGAGTATAACATTGAATATAGACCGAACTTCTACGATAGTGATGAGAAAGAAGAATATGCAGACATAAATATTGATTTATTAGTAAAACTGATGAATTATTCATATGGGCTTCAGGCAACAAAAGAAGAATATGTTTCAGCAATATCTATATTTAACATAGAGGATAAATATAGAGTTTTATCTTTACAGTGGGATTTAACAAGATTTATAGAAACTTGTCAAATAGCTTTGATTGTTGAAGAGTGCATTATCCATTTTACTTCAGAGCTGAGAATAGAGGATATTGACTGGGATAAGCTAATCTATAAAATTAAAACAATTTATAAAGTAAGGATGGAGAAATGGCAATTGTTTACACCTGGTAAAAATACAATTGAAATAGTAATGAAAAGAATTCACGATAAGATTACTAATTCTCAGCAGCCTACCATATTTGTAAAATCTGAGTTCCAACGTTTAGATAGGCTATAATGTATATAGTATAAATAAGTGCATTGGATAAAAAGCATAAAATACATACTTTGCAGACTTGCTATGTATAAATCCTCTTACTCCATTGTAGAATAAGATTATTATAAAAGCTAGTATGGTGCCGACTATTCCAAAATGTATCATGAGAGGGAAAACTAAAAGTTGATACATCATTATACTATAATGAGAAATTATCTTATTTGTATTTTTCATCAAGTAGAATACTACAATTAGAATAATTCCTCGCCACCCATAGTCTACACCAAACCATGAAGCAAAGAAGGCAATAATAAGGATGGTAAAACCACTAAGGATACCATCTTTTTTTAATGCTTCAAATGTGGCTAATGCCATAACTCCCAAAGCCAGTGTAAACATCACATTATGTGTCCCGTCAGCACCATTCAGCAGATACCAGGGTATTTCACTGATTACGGCAAAGCCCAGCAGAGTAAAGAAATACCTGTACCTGCTCCTTGTATGAATAAATCCTTCCGCTATCAGTAAGGCAAACACAGGAAAAGCGATGCGCCCTACACAGCGCATCGTTTCGTATAATACGGTACCATGCTCCATCAGATAGAGAGCAATATGGTCTATCACCATGGAAATCATGGCAATGACTTTCAATGCACTGCCGCTAAGTCCGAATGCCGGTTTTAAGGTCATATTCATAAATTACATATTTAACTGATACCGAGAAGTTCCTTTACCATATCTTCCACTTCCTGATTCACACGCTTGAAGTTACGGTTCAGCAGGATTTCCTTCTCTTTGTCGTTTTTGAACTCATAGATTTTAGGAAGAGGAACATAGTGCTTTTCCTCGTCTTTAATCTTCTTCATGTCAAAGTGCGTCTTGCAGAAATATTTGGTAGTCTTGAACTCTTCCGACTGCTCGATGTCAAAATGGTCAAGCATACTGTCATCAGTAGCTGTAAAGTCACGTGCAGCCTGTCCGGCCAGCCAGCCTGTTGCCATATCCGCAATCTTGGCAGCAGGAACCAGAAAGTCCATCTTCTCAGAGATTGTGGTTGATACCTTGTGGTCATTGATGGAAATGGAACGTGAGGTCTGCTTTGCCTTTCCGAACACATCATTCTGCGCCCACTCCAGCGTCTCCTTGTTGCGTGCCGCCCCCATGAAGATATTACCGCAGGTGGTGATAATCTTCTGCATACCGACCTTTCCGTAGTCAGCCTCCAGCTGAGGAAGCTCCTGGAAACCTAAAGTCACGGCAACCTTGTTGGAACGAGCCGTACCGATAAGACGGTCTATCTTGTGAAAGTACAGTGTAGGAAGCTCGTCCACTATGATGCTTACCGGGATATTGCCCTTTGAGTTCACCCTTGTAATCAGACGGTTCAGTACCAGCGCATTCAGAGAGCCGATAACCTGTTCTTTTTCCGGGTCATTGGCAATTACCAGATAGCTCGGATTTGCCTTGTCAGAAATCTTCAGGTCAAAATCATCCCCGGTGAATACCCAGTAGGCTTCTGGAGAAACAAGACGTGCGGCATTTACACGAAGCGTACCGACCATACCTTCCAGCTGGTCATTCGCCTTGTTCTCGTATGCACTTTTGAACGGAGCCATCAGTGAAGCAATCCTGTCATCCTGCATCAGGATATTGAATACCTGGTCGTATGGCCTTCCCAGGAATGAAAGCACATGCGGCATGTCCGAGAACTCGCCGGTTACGGTATCCGGCTCCACCTCATTGCCATACTCGTCCTCATACCAGCACCTTTGAATCAGAATCTTCCTGCCGGTTCTGTCCTTATAGCTGTATCCGTTCAAGTCCACAAACATACGGTCCTCGTCAGTCGATACGTCATTGCCGTTCTCATCCACGAAATCAAGCACCACGCTACCGTCCTTGTCTATGGCATTGAAGTCATCCCAGTTGCGTATGACAATCTCCAGCTTCTTTCCCTCCAGTGATATGAAACGCTTCAGTTTCCTGCCGTTCCTGAATCCGACCGGATGGAAGTTTACAAAGAAATAGATGATGGCAGCCAGGAAGTTTTCCGCAGAGTTGGTAAAGAAGGCTTCCGAACCGCCCTTCTTCTCTCCACCTCCCTTGTTGAGCGAGGCCAGCAGAGTAGCCGCCGTTTCAGAAGCGGCAGCCAGATCCGGGATATATTTCCGCTGAATCGGATTGATGCGGTTGGAGTATTCCACATCGGTAAAGTTGATGGTACGGAATCCGCAGTTCTGAGGCAGTCTGCCTGCCTTACGGTTCTTGCAGTACTGGTAGAAAAGCGTTTTGGCCAGTGTCGGATACTTGAAATCATATACCATCATGGCAAAACCCTTTGCTGAATGCTGCCTGATGAACGGGTCGATGATACCGAAAGACTTACCCGAACCGGGCGTACCCAGTACAATCGTGCCACGGAACGGATTGATGATATTGATCCATCCCCTGTGCATCTTTTTCTTCCAGTAGTATATCATCGGAATGTTCACCGAATAATCATTGCTGACCAGCGTTTCCGACTGCTGGAACGATTCGTTCTCAAAGTTGAAACGGTCCTCACCAATCTTGTAGTTATAATACCTGGCAATACCGTCCAGTCCCTGATGCACCAGCATGGTACCCACTACCGAACACACCGCATACAGAAGACGGTTGGCCGGAAATCCCAGCCAGCTGAATCCGAAACTCATGCCGTGGAATACAAAACAAAGCCCCACAAGCGTCAGACCGGCCAGTACCGGATAGATGACCATTGTCCTTACATTGAACTTCAGGGACTTTTCTGCTTTTGTACCTATACAAACAATACAGATGCATATCAGTTCGGCCACCTTGCATCCCGATACGGAATTGAATACCCTGAACCGTGCCAGCAGGTCGAGTACGAACTGCGTAACCCTGTTGTCTGCCGTAACAGGCAGGTTCATGATGATTTCAATAATCAGAAAGATATAGATGCAGCTCCTGAAGTAGTTGTACATCTGCTGCTGCTCCCTTGTCTCCTCAAATGCCATACGCTCTAACTGTATATGAATTTACTAAAATGGAACCTTTATACCCAACAGCAGACCGTTGCGGAAGGTATCCCCATGCAGGAAGTTCACATTGTTCTTCTGTATGACAGAGAACTCCAGTCCACTGCGGAACACATAGCTGTATTCAAATCCGGCCTCCAGTCCGAAGAAGAACTTCTTCTGTACCGCACCGAACTGAGGCCCAAGACGAAGGCACATCATGCCGTTCTTGTACCTTGCCAGACGGTGCTTGTAAACTATACCGCCATCCCAGAAATATCCTTTCCAGAAATTGTGACATACCGGCTTCTGCCAGTGATTCCCGACCTCACCATATACTTCGACCGCATTTCCGTATGAAAGCGGATACTCATAACCCAAAGTGGCATTCAGCGTACTTGGAAAAAGGAATCCGGCATTGACGGAAACCTTTCCGGTCTGTGCCGATGCACCGATGAATGCAACCGAGCAAAACAGAATGAACAGAATCTTCTTCATGGCCTATCTTTTTATGGAATGATCGATATAATAGTAGGGGTAATAGTCGGCACCGTCCAGAATGTCCGAGTCGAAGCCGTCCGCATTGAGAATGTCCTCATACTCGATGGTGAGTACCACCACACGCCCGCTTATCTGGTTTTCGGAAATCTCCAGACGGAGCACCTTCTCTTCAGGGAAAGTCAGCTTTGGAAGCACGAGCACATTCCTGTAGTCCTTCTTGAACTTACGTGTGCTGTTCATGGAGAATACCGGAGTAAGCTCTATGGTCTGTGAATTGGTTGCCTTTGTTTCCTTTTTGTCAGTAAGTTTTACCCTGATTTCTTCAATGTCGTATGCAATTCTGGTCCTGTTCTTCAGTGTATAGTCCAGAAAGAAATAGTCACCGATGGAATAGATATTGTTGATGTATGCCCTGATTCCGTTTTTATTGGATACAATCTGGTTGAACTTTCTTCTGCTTCCATAGACAGCCCAGGCATATCGTGCAATCTCGGCCATCGGCATGGAAACCTCCGGATTGATATAGGACTGTGTCTCATTGTAGGAGACATTGTAGATGGTAGAAGCATATTTGGGTGATTCGGTATAGAGGATGTCATACTGTGCGATATGACGCTCACCGATAATGGTGAGTGTACCCAGCAGTTCGTTTTCCTTGTAACCTTCAGATGATATGGAATCATTCTCCAGATAAGGCTTGATGCGGACGATATTGTCTGTACACTGGTTGCCTATAATTTTAGTAGTGGAAATATCCACCATTTTTATGTTCTCAGGCATAACAATGTGCGTGGTCACTTCCCGGTTGATGTATATCTTCTCGTTGGCCGACAGATGTACGGCTATGCCTGTGATAAGGCATATTATCAGAATAATTCTGGTTTTCATATTGAGTAATCTTTATAGTTTATGAATGGTACTGTTATAATCGGATATAAACGCAATATTAAGTAGCGGTATCTTAGCGTGCATCCTCCGAGTTTATCAGATAAACAATGGTATTGTATTTGATTTTCGCCTTGTTCTTTCTGATATTGGAAGATATGGCAGAAGTTGCAGAGTTATACATGTTCTGCAGTGACTGGAGAGCAATGGCCTCCGTAGAAATACCTGTACCGTAACCGTCACTGGATTCAAAACTGATATTCTGTTGTACCGTATTGGAACCTGCATCCTTCATAAAATCTCTGAAAGCCGATTCAGGAACATAGAAACCTTCCATACCGTCATTGTCAAAAACAGAAAGCTTAACCTTGATGAACCTGTCGCCGATAAGGATACTGGTTATGGAAGCCCTGACACGCTGCTGTCCGAAACCTGTTACCGTTCCATAGAGGTAAGTACCCTTATTCAGCTTTGTACCGCTTACCGTTACATCATCCAGAAGCTTGAACCGCAGACGTGTGCCTTCATGCGCCTTTGTAGTCTGGTCAATCATGGCACGTATCAGCTTGTTCTCGGCAAATTCATCCGGAGCAGAAACCGTATTGAACCTGTCGGCATTGGTGTCATCAGACTTGATTACCAGACTCGGACGGTTGCGTTCCCTTTCCTCCTGACGCACTTTAGCTATGGAATCAGCCCTGTGCTTTCTTTCCGCTTCCTCTGCTTCCGGGTCTTTGATACCCAGTCCGCTTTCAATGGCCTTCTGCCGTTCATAGCTCCTCCGCTGAATCTCTTCAAGGTCACGTGCAAACTCGTCCTGTGAGGAATAGCCCATACCTCCGTAACCTGTTTCACTGTTTCCCGAAGGACCGTTACCGTAGGCATATGCATTGATATGCTTTCTTGATTCTGCAAGGGAACGCTCCAGTTCTTCAAGTTCCCTCTGCTGCCGCTGTCTTTCAGCTTCAGCAGCATCAAGACGGTTCAGTTCCTCCTCGCTATAGCCGTGTTCCAGTTCCTCCTTCTTCTGTTCTTCCTCTCCGATACCGCTTACGGCTGTGAAGGCATCCTCGTCACCGAAACGTCTGGACATCTCATACATCTTGTCTCCGGCTTCCTCGGCATTGGCCTGGGGAAGTTCCATGTTGATACGGTCTGTGGCTACCGTTCCGGCAGTCTCCTCACTGCCGGAGAAGGTCTGCATCACAAAGTATACCAGTGCGCACAGCGGAACGAATATGACCAGCGGAAAGATATACTTGGGCTGTTTGAAATTAATCTTAATCATGGGTTATCATTGTTTTTAATGGATTTGACTATATTTTCCAGCTGCCGGTATTTGAGGATGATCCGCAAGGAATCCTCACGGCTCTTTACAGGTATGGCAATCATGGAGTCCAGTTCATGACGCAGTAACTGTCCCTTCACCGTCATGTCCGTCAATACACTGCGGTGAATGTCCTTGTTTGCCTGGATGGTACGGAATCCCTGAAACACCGATTCCATTGCGGCTATCGAACTGACATCCGGCTCACTCTGTTTCCCGTTGCCGGAATCTATGGCTACAGTACTTACAAGTAGCAGAAGCAGCGTTCCCGCTACACCTGCGAATGTCGTTTTCGGATGTTTAGCCGCCCATCTGTTGGCCAGTCTGATTCTTGCGGACAGACGGTATCTTGTACCGATGACACCCAGTTTGGGCTGCAACCACGACCTGACAAGCAGATGCGTTTTCAGACGGCTTTCCTGTATCTTTTTTCTGAATGATTTCATAATATCCGTATATCAATAGTCCAAATCCCTGTTTTCAAGAGTCCTCCAGCCGGTAATGAGCAGACCGTGGGGATTGTTCCTTGTTCTCGGCACGGACTCGATGTAACCGGTTGTCACCATCGAGCGTCTGATGTCCCTGGTCCTGCGCTTGATAAGCTGCGTACCGTAATAGGTAAACTTCCGTTCATGTTCGTCAAACTGAATGGAGTCACACATGATGGTGCAGACAGCCGAAGAGGAAATGATGTCCGAGTAGAAACCGTTCTCGTCCATGGCCTGTTTCTGTTTCAGTGCGGTCCCGTCAGCCATATACATTGCTTTCCCTACCGTCCATTTGATATAGTCGTTGTCGGGCGGCAGGTTGAAGAAATACTGGTGGAACAGCTGTATGTGCGCCTTGGCCTCCATGGTGAAGTTGGCTTCCAGCCGTGCACGCTCGGCAAGAAACGGAATGTCTCCGTCAAGTACATAAATCTGCTGCCTTTCCTCATTGACCAGGGAAATGCAGCACCAGATGGTAAAGGCACAGATGACGGTGCAGCCTCCGATTACCGCAAATACCGTCATCATGGCCAGTCTGGTTTTCTGTGCAAGGGATTCAATAAGCATATTGTAAAAGATTTGAAGTTATTTGACTAATGACCTGACAGCCGAACCGGCTCCCTTCATGGTTGAACCTGCCGCACCTCCGGCCATAGCACCTGCAGCCGAAGTGATGCCCATTGCAGCCGAACCGGCAACGGAACCCGTACCCGAGCTTACACCTCCCGGAATCAGCCATGAAGCCACTTCAGGAACGAAGCGTATGATATAGGCACCCACGAGCATACCCATGGCATACATACAGTTGGAACCAATTCCCTGCAGTCCCAGTGCGCCGATCTGTTCCCAGGAATTTACCGAACCGTGCAGCAGATGGTCGTATGCCACCAGATCCTGCTGCAGGTTATAAAGAAGGATGAAGTCTATATAATAGATGCACATATAGGTCACGAATCCCCATAACGAGAGGGAAAGGAACTTGGACATCCACTGGCTCCAGGCCGAGTTCCATGGCGGTGCCAGCGAGAGGGCAAACATGATCGGACAGAATATCATCATGATGGCCATGAAAATCCTCTGTGCCACGAGCATCCCGTAATACGACATCTGGAAAATCAGTTCCCCGACAAAGCGTATTACATCGTTTATCCATTCACTGACCTTCGTCTCAGCCGCCACGGCAGCCCTCTGTGCGTAGTTGTTGATGGTCGAGCCCAGATTCTCCACATTATATATCAGTTTGTCCCACCAGGCAGCATCCTGACCGATTTCGGCCACCTGCTTTGCCGTGGCTATGGAGTCCTGTACGGTTCTCAGCCTGTCGAGATATTCACTCTGTTTCTGTGCCACCTTCAGCTCGAAGGCTGCCACTTCCTTGTTCTTTGCCTTTGCCATAGCCCATGTAGCGGACTCCAGCCTCTTTCCCGGAACCTGCAGAGCCGAGCATATCCATGAAGAGGATGAAATACATAGGGAAATGCCGATGATGCGCAACAGCTTCATGACATCCATACCACGCCTTCCGAGCATCATCATCCAGCATTCGTATGAACCGACACACAGGGCCAGGCACAGACCGAGAGCCTTTGCCATTGAAACGGCATCACCGAGAACGGCCACATTGGGAAATGTCTCCATGGCCGTCAGCAGCTTTTCCAGACTTTCGTCAATGGCCGGAAGTCCTATTGTCAGCGGAATAAACAATAAATCCATATCTTAAAATGTTGTTTGTTTTTACTTGTTTTTCAATAATGCGTAGCGGCAACGGCACAAAGGTGTGCAGTCCTGTTGACCAGTTCTGCCATCCTGGATTTGGCTTCCTCGTATGCCTTCTGCCGCTTGGCGTTCTCCAGTCCATAGCCGACACCGGTTTTGTGTATATAGGCTATATCCGCACAGAGTATTTCGTTCTGACGGCTCAGCTCGTCCACCTGATAGCGGAGCTTGCCGTCACTCTTCTGCATACAGTAGAGCAGTCCGTCCGTGATACAGTCCTGCATACGGTTGAATTCGTCCTTGTAGGTGGCATACATCAGATCAACGTTCCTGTCAGCCTCCCTTGCCAGTTCTTCCTTATACAGTTCCTCGATATATTTGCGCTCACTCTCCACTTTCTTGATTTTCTGCCTCTGCGTCTCTTCGGCAGTCACACGCACCGGCATGATACGTTTTACATCAGACTTTGGTTCCTTGAAACGGACACGGAATCCGGAGTTGAACCAGTCCCATTTCCAGTACATTTCCGCACCTGAGTATTTCTTATGCAGGAAAAAGTAATACCAGTCCGGAGCAAAATCCCACGGACCGTTTTCCATTGACTTCCACTGCTTCTGCTTTTCACCGTCGCTGACTATGCTTTGGGCATTGGCAACAGTAACTGTACCTGAAACCGCCATACAGAACAGGCACAATAACATAACTCTAACCTGCATAACCCTGATTCCATTTATTGATTACACGCTCAGCTATCTCATTCTTCACATTGGAGTTCAGTATCTCCCAGATATAGTCCGGCTTCCATCCGCAGTCCGTGACAAGGAAACAGTACAGGTTGGCATTGTCTATTATGTACCTTGCCCTGTCGATTGAAGCCTTCAGTGTCATTACCAGATTCAGCTTCTCATCCATTGAAGCCTTCATCAGGTTTATACCCGAAGCGGCTACGGATGCATACAGTCTGTAGCAGTGTTGTATCTCCCTTGATATTGCCACGTTGGCATCGGCATAATACCATGCTACGAAAGGCTTCTTCGATACATGGCTGAAAGTATTGCCGGTAAAGTTCTTGTATTCCGTTACCAGTTGATACAGTGAGTTGACCGTTGAAAAAATGGCACCGGCCAGTACCAGATACGAATAGGCATTGTTCATCCTTGTATCCAGAGTGGTCCTGACATCATTGAACTTTTCCGCACCCTTCTCAATGAGCGACTGCTCGCCATAGCTTGTTGCCACTCTTGTAAGAGCCTTGTCCTCGTCCTTCTTTATGGCCTTGTGCAGGGCAATGAGTGCTTCGATGGTCGGCAGGTCTTTCGGTATTATGAAAGCGGAAGCCTTTACAGGCAGTAACAGCATTATAATACCTGTTGATATGATACTTATATTCCTGAGTTTCATGACAGATATATATGAAAGGTTAATAATTTGAAGCAACCAAGCCGTTCCAATCCTGTACAAGATTTCCCACATGATTCTTCATGGTCACCACATTTGCCCATCCTTCAGGATCTATGGCAAAGAAGAGGTCGTTTGCAGTGGCATACTGTGCCATCAGAACCATCCCTTCCACCTTGTAGCGTATCCTGTTCAGGCCAGTATAGATGCTGTTGGCCAGTGTCAGCCTTTCATACCTGTCAAGCAGATTGTAGCCGTCATTCTTTTTCTCGGCAGTGGCCTGTCCCCGCAGCGGATTGGGAATCCTGGCATTGTTCACGATATTGACAAAGTTGCCGACCAGCTGCTGGGTTTCCGCTACAAGATTGCCGAGTTCGTTCAGACAGAGCAGCCTGTTTGAAAATTTGGCCTTGTTTACCGTGCTGACAAGTACCGGAACATTTCGCAGAATATCCAGAGCGCACAGACCTATTTCCTTATAATAAAGGCTTTCAGTCCCGAAACCGGATATGTTCTCCATGCTCAACTTGTATAGTTCCTTCATGGTAGCCATGCTTACCGTATAGAGTTCCACCTTCTGTTTCTTGGCGGCGATGGTATCCACACGCTGGTTGTGCTGCTCCTCGATAAGTTTCTGTGAAGCGGTATTGGCCATGACAATCTTCAGGCAGTTACGGTCGAATACGATTCTCCAGGCAGCATGTGCATTAATACAGACAAATGCAGAAAGCATTATAACCGATATGATTCTTAATACTGTTCTTACCATAGTGACATAACTTTTTGATGTTGGTTGACTTTTCTTGCAAACTCCAGATACAGAAGCCCTCCGTCCGCCTTGCGGTCTTCCTCGATACGGGTGATGGCCTCCTGCAGCGTACCGTACCGGGCAAGATAAATCTTCAGTGCCTCCTTTTCGGTACGTTCTGTAGTGTATGCCCAGTAACATTCCGGTGCTTCCTCCACACCATACACATCCGAGTGCTGTCCCCGGCAAATCCACACCTCCTTGAAGTAGCTTCTTCCCTCATGGTTGTTCAGCGCATTGATGGTGAAAATCTGCTGACGCTGTATGTCAGTGAGTCCCAGAATGGCTGCAATATCCTCATACCTGTCCTTGAACTTGGTCTGGTCAAGCAGAATCTTCACATCCGAGTTGTTGATGATGGCCTCCTTCACAATAGGGGAATCAATCACGTCATTAAGCTCCTGAGTAACCACACCGGCTATTCCGTGGAACTTCCTGACGGTCTTATACAAATACTTTATATATTCCGCCATAGTAGGTGACGCGATTGCCTTCCATGCCTCTTCGATGATAAGAGCCTTCCGTCCCTTCTTGATACGCATCTTCTGCAGGAACACATCCATGATAATCAGCACCACAATAGGAAAAAGCACCGGATCATCCTTTATTTTATCTATTTCGAACACAATGAACCGCTCGTCAAACAGATTAATGTCCAGGTCGGAGTTCAGCGTCATCTCCAGCTCGCCGCCACGGTAGAACTGTTTCAATATGGCCGCAAAGTCATGTATATTGAAGCTTATCTTCTCCAGCTGTGTAATCTGCGGAATGCGCTCCAGGGCAAACTCATAGTAGGAATTGAACGATAGTTCCTGAACCTTCAGCCTGCGCTTCTGTTCCTCCATGTGGTCAATCTGCCTGTCTATTTTAATCAGCATGGAATTGTTATAAAGTTCCCTTTTATATTTTTCTATGATGGCAAGTGCACGTTCCTTTTCCGATTCTGTGGCCGCTTCATCATTGATCAGGGCAGTCAGTGAACGGCACTGTCGGATAAGCTTCAGGCGGCGTACTTCGGAAGGCAGCAGCAGGGCACGGCTTTCAGCCTTCTCCTGAACCTCTTCCGTATTTATCTGCCTGTCGATGTCCTCCATGCTGTGCGTGTACTGTTCATAGTCATCCTCCATCTTGGCGGCGACCAGCAGTTTCTGTCTCAGTGCCTCGCGCTCACTGTCGCTGAATCCTTCAAACGGATTGAAATAGGCCTCGTAATACTCCACGATGGTCTGGTTTATCAGCATGTCCTCAATCTTTGTTGGAAATGCGTTACCCTTGAATATCAGGAATATCAGCGATTTGAGGAAGTTTTTCTTCTCACCGAAATTTAGTTCATACTCCTCCTTCGTGACCTTGAACGGATTCATGGAAATGGGCTTCTCCTTCGAGTAGGCTATGTATGTACCCTTGTAATATCCGCATATGCCTTCGTAGGAATCACCCGTATCCACCATGACCACATCCGTATTCTGTTCCAGTAGCTGACGTACCACACTGTTCATGTGGAAGGACTTGCCGGAACCTGAAGGACCGATACAGAAGAAATTGGCATTGTCCGTCATTTTCTTTTTGCCTTCCTTGCCGGTAATGTCGATACAGACAGGCAGTCCCTGACGGTCGGTGTAGTATGTGGTCAGCGGTGTATCCTCGGATTCCTTCAGATGCTCCTTGAAGAAAAAGCACAGTGCTGCATCAGAGAGAGTCAGGAACAGGTCATAGTCCGGATTGAAGGCATAGCCGTTACCGGGAAAACAGTCCATGAAAAGCTCCAGCTGGTTGTAGGCCGTTCTTGACGGCATGATGCCGCACTCGTACAGCTTTGTCTCCAGAAAGGAAGTTACCGGAGTAACCTTGTCAGGGGGGCAGCTCACCAGAATGTTGAAGTTGCAGTACACAAGCATGGTACTGTCAACGGCCAGCCTGTCCAGCACTTCTTCAATATCAGCCTTGGCAATACGGTTGCTCGGGTCCGGCATGGAACCGTGACGCTTCGCTTTGGCCTGAAGCTTGCGCAGCAGCTTCCTCTGTCCAGGTATCTGAATGACCTGGTTGAAAACCACACAGTCTGAGTAGGGGACGCCGGTAAGAAAAGAAAGCAGGTCGGTTGCGATTCTGTAGCCGTTGATGTTCATCTGCGTGTACGGCTTTACCATGGAAGGCAGGTTTATCTCGTCAATGTCCACCAGCGGATAGGAACGGATAATCCGGTCACCTGTCCTGAGATATTCGTCTGAAGCCTTGAAGTTGGTCATCGAGAACGCTCCGTGCCGGAACTGGAATGCCATGAAACGGTGACAGTACTCGCTGACTTCCTCCTTGCCGAGCTTTCTGTGCCGGATATGCTTTTCCGTCAGAATATCATCCGTCTTTGATACCTTGGAATGGAAATCGAGCCATCTCTTCGGGTCATACTGGATGAACTGGCTTCTCTGAGCCTCTTGGGTAAGGATAAGAAAAGTCCTTATCTCTGTGAACTCCCTTCCCTCGAAGTATCTGAAATAGCTCCTTGTCAGGAACTCCGCATCATCCGGCACGTCATGGTGATATGCCTGTCTGCACAGAATATCCTGCTTCTGCAGTGCATATCCCTCACCGATAGTCTGAAGGATATTGGATAGCACGTCATGAAACAGCATGTACTGCTGCGCATCCGTACAGAGCTGCTGGACCGGATTGGTTATCTCAAAGATAACGGACGGCTCGCCTCTGGCCGAGAACAGCACGACATTGCCGTCCGTCTCCTCCAGCTGCGCATAGAGTCCGTCAAATATTCTTTTCCTTTTGTGTGCCATACTGTATAAAGTGATTTACTGTTCTTTTCTCAGGCTTCTGTAGATATAGATACCTCTTGCCCTTTTCTTGTTGTGTAGTCCTCCACGCTGCTTGATGTAGATGGTTATCAGTCCCACCAGTGCCATGACCATCATGGCTATGAATCCTGCAACCTTTCCCAAAGCGATTGAGAAGCCGATGAAGCCTACGAATGATACGCCTATGGCTGCCGCTGCCAGAGTGAGGAAACGGCCACGTATGCCCATAAACTCCAGCGGTTTCTGCAATCCCTTGAACACAGGGTATCCTTCCTGATTCATTGTCATGCCGGGAAAGGATTACTGGAAGAACAGCGGGAGAGCTTCCGAGAGTGCGATGAATGCGATACAGCCTCCGATGGTAAGCATGATGGTCTTCTTCACGTCCTGGTCTCCGTTCTGCATCTTGAAATAGACGTTGAAGGCACCGACCAGAACGATAACGGCAGCAATGGCCTTCATCAGGTTCGATACAGGAGTCTGGTATGAACTGACTTCCTGTGTGGCCTTGGTAAAACCTGCTGCACCCTTGCTTCCTGCCATTACATTTGATGTGGAAATAATAAGTGCAATGACCGCCATCACACACTTCTGTCCAAAACTTGAACCAATGAAACGCTCCATAAGATTCCGGGCATTTTTCTTTATTATCTGCATTTCTGAAAATTGTTAAAGGATTTCATCGCCAAAGAAACAGATGTCACTAAAGGAACGGTATATATGTCAGGCATTTTCACAGCTGAAGATAACGGCACCGAGGTCACTGGTGCCGGTCTCTGCCAGCCGGTTTATTTCCTGTATGATATTCTCAACCAGAATGCCGTCAGTCATGATGGCCTCCCGGTAAACGTGTCTGGAAGATTCTGATTTGGATGCAGATTTCTCTGTACCGTCAGAATTATTACTTTCATTATTTGATTCGGGATTTTCCGTATTACTCTGTTCTGAACTTTGTTCTTTGGATTCAGGTTCATCCCGGTTTACCCTTATCGGCCTGAAACTTCGTGCTTCTTCCGATATGTCAATGTCCTCTTCTTTATTGCTGTCCTGCTTGGCATTCTGTGCGGCCTTTGCCCTCTGGAAGTCCATGAATATCATTGCCGCATAGTAGAATACCATTGCTACGAAGAGAAGGAATACTATCTGTCCGTACTGCATGGCTGTTGTAATATGATGTTGGAAGAAAGAGCGGAACTGTCCTGCGGAAGCGGAAGGATATGCAGTCCCAGTCTGATACCCCGGCTTTCCAGACGTTCCCTGCGTTCCGTAGTGCCGGTATAATAAATCACGTTGTGTTCCTCACTGATGATGTATCCGTTTGACTTCATGTTTGAGCGCACCCTTACCTTTGCTCTGTTTGAAATGACACGGATACCGGTTACAGGTTCCAGTCCGAAGACGATACGCCGTCTTTCCCTCTTTACCATCTGGGTACGGATACGTGAGGAAATCAGGTGCTTTTCTTCACTGCTGCGTTTCAGTCCGATTGTAGCGGCTATGCGTCCGACACTCATCCTGGTAATGCCGAGAGCTTTCCCTATCTCAGAGAAGGAACACTCCTGGAAATGGTTTCTGATATAGTCGGCACGTTCCATCCATCTGGATTTGGCCATTTTTACAAGTCCAAGTTCACGGGCTTTCAGTTTGACGGTCGATTCGCTCAGATTGAGAACGGCAGCTGTATAGGCTGTGGTCTCTACCGGATACAGCTCGACAAGAGCGGCCAGCATCCTGTCAGTCCAGTCTGTCTTTTTCATATCCTACAGATTATAACTGTTAAACAAAGATTTCTTTTCCCTTCTGTATTCTGCCAGACGTGGCAGGTAGGACTTGAAGAATGCCCTTACGATGGCATTCACCAGGTCAGAGCGGCATCTGCCATGTATATTGCAGTCATCCAGTGAATCCGCAAGGTCACGGTCGAGTTTGCAGACGAGCCTTTCTGTTTTGTCCGTTTTGGAATCGTCCGATTGCAGGTATTCCATGAAGTCATCCCAGCATCCTGTATCCGAAAGGGAAACAGCAGTATCCTTTTCCTGTGCTTCATTATTATTTTCTTTTTGCTCAACCTGCGTTCCTGCGGTATCTTGCGTCAATATAAGTTCTGAATCATTGATGCCTCTTGTCAGGTCATCTATTTCCGGTATATCCTTACTCATAGTGCTATGGTTATTGAAGTTTACTGATTATTCTGGTTCTTTATTCTGATTTTCGTTGCTGTCCTGTGAAGCTTCATCAGACGGCTGTGCCTTCTTTTTCTTCTTAGGTTTAGGATTAAGATTTTCCGTCAGCTGTATGCCTTTGAGTTCTTTTTCCCTTATCGGTTGAAGTGTATCGAAGATACTCTGATAGACCTTGTCAAAGACCGGTGTAACGATAGCGGCCTGCATATCCAGTGCCGCCATGGTGCTGAACCGTTCCATATCCGCACGTTTGGGAATCTTCGCAGTGACATATCCATAGTTGGAGAAGGTATCCCTTGCATTGTCCCAGATAAGCAGTTCGGAACGCTTGCCGATTCTTCCGTCATTCAGATTGGGAATGATGAAGAGTCTGGCTTTCATCCTTTCACCGACAGCCTTTTTCAGCCGGTCAACAAACACGAGGAAACTGGCCGTGGACGGAACTGTTACCAGGTCATAATGAAATGGAACAATAATGATATCCGAGTTGACGAACATGGGTATCAGTCCTTCCGCTTTCAGACTGCCTGGAGAATCCATAAGTACAACGTCAATTTCAGGATCGTTGTGCAGCTTCTCCATAAGGGAAGTCATCATCGCCTTGTCGTTTGCTTCGTATGCCCATACCTCGTATGGCATTTCTTGCTCACCGTATTTTCTGATGTCAGCCTTACGGCATTTCATGATGGAGTGCTGGAAGTCGCAGTCTATTACCACAACTCTCACACCCTTTGTCACCAGATAGTTGGCAAAGGTGACGCAAAGTGTAGTCTTTCCAACGCCTCCCTTCTGATTGGCGAATGTCACTATAACCGGAGTCTGTATCATTTCAGGTATTGATTTATTTTGTGACAAATGTATTAACCAAGATTTTCAGGTAAGAAATGTGCAACACAATTGTGATTTGGGTTTGATAAACCGGAATACTGTGTTTATAATTATTGAGGGAATTGGACTTTTAAGACTTAAAAAGTTACAATTTAAAGTCCAATTGTGATTAATATGGAAATAGAATATTAATCTATTAATATATTTTATAACTTTGGCTATATAATTATAAGACAAAAGAATAGTCTTTACCATAGATATATTTATTAACTTAGAAATACAAAAAAATGAAACAGCTAAATTTTGACTTTGAAAACTGTTTTGGTATATCAAAATTTAAAGAAACAATAGATTTTAAGACATGTAATACAGTAATGATATATGCACCAAACGGTACAATGAAAACATCATTTGCTAAAACTTTACAAATACTTAGTCAACGTGCGGAAAGTAATAAAAGAAAAGGATTGGAAGAAACTATTTGTGATAGATTGCACAAGGATTTACCTGTAAAATCAAATGTAACTTTAGAATCTGGGGCTGTTTTAAAACCTGAAAATATATTTGTTGCTAATCCTGATGATATGACATTTGACGCTGCACAAAGTGTAACTACTTTTTTGGCTAGTACAGACTTGAAGAAGAGATACGATACCATAATAAAAATAATTAGTGGGGCAAAAAATAATTTTATCAAGCAATATAAAAAGATATCTCAAAGTACAGATTGTGAAACAGAATTGGTGAGTGTGTTTGCTGAAAAAGAGAATTCTAGTATATATGACATCCTTGATATATTATGGGATAAAATAAATAATGCGGATTATCCTTTGTATCAAATAAAGTTCAATGATATCTTCGATAAAAAAGGTGCTGTGAAGGATTTTATAGAGAAAAATATGACATCCTTGAGTCTGTTTGTACAACGTTATAATGAATTGTTAACTAAATCCCAATTCTTTCATATATCAACAGATGGTAAGACTACTTTCGGAACATATCAAGCAAAAACTCTTAGTAATGGATTAAAAGATGGCTCTTTCTTTAAAGTGAATCATAAGTTACAACTTAAAGATAATAGTAATATTGAGTCTTTTTCGCAGCTAAATGAAAGAATATTAGAAGAGATAAAAACAGTAGAAAGCGATGAAAAATTACAAGCTACTTTTACTAAAATACTAGAGAAACTTGACTCTAATGCAGAACTTCGTGCATTTAAAGAATGTATAAAAGACAATATGACTATTCTTGGAGAATTACAAGAATATGAAGTTTTTAAAAAGAAAGTACTTCTTGGCTATTTTTCGGATGTGGAAACTAGAAGGGTCTTGGAAGATTTGTATAAACAATATTCATCAAATAAAGAAGATTTAATGAATATCATACATGAGGCTCGTCAAGAACATGAAAAATGGAAAAATATTGTAGATTTATTCAATGCTCGTTTTTATGTTCCATTTAAGGCTAGAATAGATAATCAAGAAGATATTATTTTGAAACAAGAGACTCCTAAATTATCTTTTGTATATAAGAAACAAACTGGTGAAGATATTAAACAATCAAGGGATGAAATATTGAAGATTCTTTCTAAAGGAGAAATGAGAGCTTTTTTCATATTACAAATGATTTTTGAAATTGAAGCACGAAAAGAGAAAGATGAAGAATCTTTAATAGTATTGGATGATATATCAGACTCTTTTGATTATCAAAATAAATTTGCTATAATTGAATATATTAACGATATATCTAACAGTTGTAATGATAAATTTAAAATAATACTTCTGACTCATAATTTTGACTTTTACAGAAATGCTACTCAAAGACTTCGTATAAAGAAATTCTTTATGGCAACAAAAGAAAAAGAAGGTAATATATCATTACATAGGGGTCCATATATAATGAGAACACCCCTTGATAATGAAATAAAACATACTAATACTTGCAATTTTATTAGTATGATACCGTTTGTTCGCAATATAGTGGAATATACAGAAGGTAGTGATTATGATGATGGTAATGGAAAAGAAAACAATGATTTTATGACGCTAACCAATTGTCTTCATTTATTAGATCGAACTAATAATCTTACTGATATTGACATTGATAATATTATTCGCAAACATATAAAGAATAAAAAATATAATTATATTACAACCGGAACAAAGATTATAGATATAATTTATGATGAAGCTCGAAAAATCGTCAATAAAGAAAAACCAGAAGAACTCCAAATAGAAGATAAAATTGTATTATCTATTGCAATTCGTCTTAAAGCAGAGACTTATATGAGACGTGAACTTTTATCATTAGGAGAGACTGAAGAATCATTACAGTCAGGAGAGAATCAGACGACCAAATGGATAGATAAAATGCGTAACAGATTACCAGATAATACAGTATTAAAAATACTTGAGCGTGTTAATATGATGACTCCTGAGTGTATTCATATTAATAGTTTTATGTACGAGCCATTAATTGATATGTCTATTAGACATCTTGTCAAACTTTACGAGGATGTAAATGATTTGTGAGTTAATTAATTCTAGTGCCAATAGAGTTAATACAAGTCTTGTCTATAGAAGAGACTTGTATTAACTCATAAGATATATTCTCATAAAACAATAATTGTAGAGGAAGAGTAAAAGAAACATTATCTCTTCATAGGATAATTGTCATTGTCAATATCATTATAGTTCTCTTTTTGTCCAACCTCCCACTCACGTTTCTCGCTGTGGCTTCCACCGCCAAAATCACGCAATTTACCTTTGCCTGAGAGAAATGCGTTGGACTTCTTGTTTTGCAGACGCTTGTGTTTATCCAATTGCTTGACAGACTGTGTCATTGGTTTTCTTAGCCGGTCAAGATTGAAGTTTTCTTCAGTAAGATTTATAATGATGTGTTGCTTGAAATTGATGGCGTAAGTTACATCTTCATCCTGACGGACAATAAAGCCCTCTTCATGAAGTTGGCTTCTGACAGAGAAAACAGTTTCATCATCGAATATCTCATGCAGATGGTTTACAGCATCTGTGTAGTAGTGTGTTCTTTCCGGAGATATATCTACCAGATCTGTCCGGGAAACCTTAAAAATTTTACAAAGCAAATCCCGTTCAGACTCAGTAGCCGGATTGAACATTTCTACCATGGCTATACGATTATTACGGTCAATTGCTTCTGTCATAAAAGGTTTTAACGGGCGGCTTTGGCCATCAAAATAAATGATACCTTTCTTGATATAGGCACGCTGTTTCCTGATTTTACTGTATATTTCACTCTGGGTAATTTTAGGATTAAGTGTCAGTAATCGGTCAATATAATCCTCAATCCGATTGAACCGCTCTTCAGGAGTAGTGAAGTCCAGAAGTTCCTCTACAGCCAGTACTCTTGCACCATGAATGACGGTCTTGTTTGCATGATCAACAAGCATGTATCCGTATGGAGCATCCTTCTTGCCGAAGAACACAATGTCAATACCGAACTTCGTTTTCAGTTCCTTCTGCAGTTCCTCCTTGTTGGAACTTACATCACGGTATTTCTTTAATATGCTTCTAAGCTGACGGCAACGAACCCTTTCCCGATAACCGCTCTTGAGAAGACTTTCTATTTCAGAAAAAGGGATTTCCTTCTGAACCTTTCCACCATGCTTGATGAATACATTCTTATCTTTCTGATAGACCTCATATCCTATGGAAACCATGATTGCCTTAAACTGGGCAAAGGAAGAGAATGTATACTGTTTGGCAGCATCAATATCATCTTCTGTTTTCTTTTTCCTGTCATTTCCAAGAATACGGTCTATGACTTCCTGGGAACGTCTGCGCTCATGGCTGTGCTGAATCTTTCTTCCATCAGGAGCCACTCTCGAAGTGATGATATGAAGATGGGTATTCTCCGTGTCATAATGGGAGTAAACAAGCAACGGCTGACCGGATTCTCCGTATCCCATTTCCTTGAGATACTGGTGTGCAAAATCCAGCAACTCATCTTCCGACATTTCGTGTCCCTTGCATGATATGGCCACATGAAACTGTGGTTTCCTGATTCTGCTGTTCTGTGAACTGTACTTCTGGAGATAACCGACCAGCTCACTCGGGGTAGGTTTGTGAAATGTTCCGAGTGAACCGAAATTCTGAATCTCGATAAGCCGTGCAACACCTTTCGAGACTTTATGTTCATTGTAACCGACAGCATGGAAGTTAGTGCTTCCCGGTAATATGGTTGCTATCATATTGAATTCTAATTATCATGGTTTATGTGACTGAGTAACCGAAATACCTCAAACTCATTAATCTACGGTTACGCAATAATAATATCTGAAATGATTGAATATCGTGTAGTCTGCAATTCAGATTCTGACAGCTTTCTGTGTCAGAGAATCAAGGTCTTTCTTTATTCTGTTCAATGTTTCCTGAGTTTCAAGGATAACAGGTAACAGAACTTCCTGAATATAGCTGGGTGAGAGTAATCCGGCTACCGCAAGTTCATTGGCACGTTTAACCGACTGATTAAGGTTTCCTCCTGCCCAGGAAAGTTCATTCTGATATTTACGGTAAAACAGACCGAGATCATTCATCAGTTCGAGCTGTCTTTTGGTTCCTATATTTGAATACTCTGCCAATGCTGAGCGTATATAATGGCTCACGGATGAATAGGAGGCAGATTTCTCTTTAAACTGTTGTACTTCCTCCGGTATCATTCTGACCTTGATGTACTTGGTTCTCTGATTCTTCATACTTGGATACATTGGTGGTTAGGTTTCCCGGACCATCTTTCGCCATGCGAAACAGCGGCCAGCCGCTCCGATGCGCCAGCATTCGGCAAGTTACTTTTGTGAGTACGAAACGGAGTTTTGTGGCCACAAAAGTACAACTTGCTTGGAAAACTCTGCACAGCAGAACGATGCCTTCCGGGAATGATTATTACACCCAAATTTACCGGAGAAAGCCGTTGCAAACCGAAATCAACAACACAATTCTTTGGAGGCATATTCCGGCTTACCATGTGCTGTAGCATCTTGTTATCTTGGAATATCCATATAGCGGAATATTGTTGTATAGAGTCCTATAATCTATCAAGCCAATATCAGTGTGTTCTGAAATAGATGCTACAAGCATTATTCAATCATAGAACCATACAAATCGCAGTAATCAGTAAACAAAATTCCGTTATCTATGGTTGGATAAACCAAAGTTTCAAAAACACACAAGATGTAGTTATACAGGATAAATAGTTATCTCTCTCATAAGACCTATAACTTATATAACCCCAATATCATCATAGTAAGGTAAAAATAACCTGATTATCTAAGTTATTGGAATCCCAATAAAAGGGAAAATATAATCATGTAGCTGATTCAACTGATGAAATGGCTATCGGGAAATCTTATTTTATCTGAACTGTATTGCAGAAACATTCAGGTAGAATAACCCCTATAATCAGAGTCTAGAGATACCTTGTTATCATGGTGATATTACACTGATAGTCAGTAGAAAATCTACTCGAATAACAAGAAAATAGTGTTGTGTAAATTTCTGTATCTCATTGATTTTTAGTATATTTATATAATAAACAAGCTATTATATATCACTAAATATTACACGTTATGTTTGAATTGTTGTTGATTATATATCTGTTGCCGGTATTTATTATCGGTATGTTGCTCCTGAAGCTGGTATTCTGGCTTTTGAGGATTGCCATACGTCTTGCAGTCTGGTTGGTCAAGAAAACTTTCATCCTTATATGGAAGCTTATCGTACTTGTCTTTGCCATACTTATAGGCCGTGAAGTATTGCCCTGGAATCAACCGGACAAATAGAAAGGAACCGCACCAATATGAGAAATGGTACGGTTCTGATAAAGATAAGTAGAATCCTCCCTTTGCGTTAATGGTTTGTTCCTGTTTGCCGATTACATGAATCCTTTCCCTTTGCTTCTTTCATATACAACTTCCTTTTTGGAATCACAGTTCATAAGACGGAACTGAACCATGCATCCGGTAGGGATATCCTTGGGTAACAGTTCAACCAGTCTGTCGATAACCTGGTCCACATTACTGAAGCCAATATCTGTTATTTCACCGATAACGTCACCTTTGAAATATGCACGGCCATAGATCATCATCTTTTTGGTGATACGGAACATCTTGTCTGCCGGTGTCTCGAAGTCACGTGCCTTGCCTTGCTTGCTCTTCTTGCTGCTGAAGAAAATGAAGTCAATCACTTTGGCATTGAGTTCCCAGGCTGGAGTAAAATCTATCTTGACATAGCCTCTTGTTATATTCAGTCCATGACTGTGGTTCATACCAAAAGCAACCTCATACAGGTTGGCATCACAGTCATTCTGGGCAATTGTAGCCCATGTATGACGGAAAGTATAATAACAGTAGTAATCCTCCTTCTTCATTCCCATATCTGCACATATCTTTCTGATTCCAATGTTTACATTGGCATTGAAACTGTCCGGGTTGCTGTAACGTTTATGGAATTTGAAAAGATATTCGTCATCCTCGTCTGAAAGATACTTGTCAAATGTGGCCTGAATGAACGGTTCCACACGCATTTCAATATAGGCTTCGTCTTTCCGGCTGTGCTTTGTCTTAGCTCTTTTATATCCGATAATACCATCCTTGTAGTTTTCTTTTTTAAGCTCAAATATATCTACAGTGTTTATTCCACTCAGACACAAGGATAGGAGTGCCACGTCTCTGCCCAGTTCCGGAAGAGATGAAATCATCTTGGTTTCCGGTAGGGGACGATTAAAGAACTCCCTGCATGCTTCTGCACTGATAGCTCTTTGGACCGTACTGTCAGATTTTGGAATGGAAACCTTTAACCAAGGATTGTATTTGATTCGTACAACACCACGCTCTTCATCATTAAGTTCGATAAGTGCTCTTTTGAATATCTGTCTTAAACAGGTTGGGTACATTTCTTTCGCCCTGTTCGTCAACGAAAGACTATTAATCCATCTTGTCAAAACAGAAGATGACAAGTGGGTAAACATCACTCTGGTTGTTCCCAAATATCTTTCGAGGTGGTTTACAGCCAGACGATAGTTCTTAGCATTACGTTCATGTCCTTCAGAGGCCATACGGTTAATGAACTTTGTTGCATAGTCACTAAAACATATTTCCTCATCTGAATGGATAAGAAATTCAATTAGTTCAGCAACAGAATAATTTGAGACATCCTTACGATTTATCATATCGCTATAGCGTAGGATTTCTCGTGAACAATACTCATTGACCACAATATCCTTGATTTCGCCATTCTTGGTGATTTGCTTGTCCGTAATGAGTTTATCGGTTTTAATATAACCCATTCTTGAACGGTGGACAACACGAATGTACACTGGATAAAATCCGTCAGCTCTCTTTTTTCTTACGACTACTTTAAATGTTGCCATATCAGATTGATTTATAAGTTATTAAATGGTGTATGCGTTGGTGTATGCGCCACTGTTCAAAAGTGTATGCGTGGTGTATGCAAGTACCGTTTATTTGGCTCATTTTTTGCGGACAAATGCACGAACCGCCTAAAAACAACTTAGGCTGTAACGCCTGATAAACAGTTCGTTACAGCCTAAATCAAATATTATCCTATATTGCTTATGCTTCCTCAATAGCAGCCTGCGCCGCGGCCAGTCTGGCAATAGGCACGCGGAACGGAGAACAAGACACATAGTTCAAACCAACTTTGTGACAGAATTTCACTGATGAAGGCTCACCACCATGCTCACCGCAGATACCGCATTTCAAATCAGGACGAACTGAACGGCCTTTATCTACAGCCATTTCAATCAGCTGGCCCACACCATTTTGGTCGAGTACTTGGAACGGGTCTACTTTCAGAATCTTCTTTTCCAGATATACCGGCAAGAAAGAAGCAATATCGTCACGGGAATAACCGAAGGTCATCTGGGTCAAGTCATTGGTACCGAATGAGAAGTATTCTGCACGGCTGGCAATGCGGTTGGCTGTCAGCGCAGCACGCGGAATTTCAATCATGGTACCTACCTTGAACGGAATTTCCATACCTTCTTTTTCAAATAATGCTGCTGCTGCATCACGGATCACCTTTTCCTGAGCTTCGAATTCATACAGGATACCGGTCAAGGGAACCATAATTTCGGGATGCGGATCATATCCTTCTTTCTTCAGTTCAATTGCAGCACCTAGAATCGCTTGAGTCTGCATCTCTGTGATTTCGGGATAGGTGTTACCCAAACGACAGCCGCGGTGACCTAACATCGGATTGTGTTCACACAGGCTTTCCACACGTTTTTTGATTTCCTGTACGGTTACGCCCATTGCCTTAGCCATTTCTTCCTGACCTTTTGCATCATGGGGAACGAACTCATGCAAAGGAGGATCGAGCAGACGAACATTTACCGGACATCCGTCCATAGCCTTGAAGATACCTTTGAAGTCGGCTTTTTGGAAGGGGAGCAATTTAGCCAATGCTTTTCTACGTCCTTCTACATCCGGTGACAGGATCATCTCACGCATAGCGACAATCTTTTCAGCATCAAAGAACATGTGTTCCGTACGGCAAAGACCGATACCTGAAGCACCAAAAGCGCGGGCCACTTCCGCATCATGCGGAGTATCAGCGTTAGTGCGGACATTCAGCTTGGTGTATTTGTTGCAAAGATCCATCAATGCAGCGAAATTGCCTGAAACTTCGGCTGCTTTGGTTTCCACTTTACCTTTATATACTTCACCGGTAGTACCGTTCAGAGAGATGAAGTCACCTTCTTTTAAAGTAATACCTTCAATTTCTACGGTACGTGTCTTATAATCTACATTGATAGCACCAGCACCCGATACGCAGCACTTACCCATACCACGGGCCACAACCGCAGCGTGAGATGTCATACCGCCACGTGCAGTCAGGATACCTTCGGCAACGGCCATACCTGCCAAGTCTTCCGGCGAAGTTTCGATACGTACCATGACCACCTTTTTGCCATCGGCAGCCCATTTAGCAGCATCATCGGCGAAGAACACAATCTGACCGGTAGCGGCACCCGGAGAAGCGGGCAAACCACGAGTCAAAACTTTCGCTTCTTTCAACGCTTTCTTGTCGAACACAGGGTGAAGCAGTTCGTCTAATTTATTAGGTTCGCAACGCTCCAATGCTGTTTTTTCATCAATCATTCCCTGGCGCAACAAGTCCATGGCGATTTTTACCATAGCAGCTCCGGTACGTTTACCGTTACGGGTCTGCAAGAACCATAATTTACCTTCCTGTACGGTAAATTCCATATCCTGCATGTCGCGATAGTGGTTTTCCAGTTTGGTTTGCAGGGCATCCAGTTCTTTGTAGATTTCCGGCATAGCTTCTTCCATAGAGGGATATTTGGCTACGCGTTCTTCTTCAGAAATACCTGCACGTTCTGCCCAACGCTGAGAACCGATTTTTGTGATTTGTTGCGGAGTACGGATACCGGCTACAACATCTTCACCTTGTGCGTTGATCAAATATTCGCCATTAAACAAATCCTCACCGTTACCTGCGTCACGAGAGAAGCAAACACCAGTAGCCGAAGTATCACCCATGTTACCGAATACCATGGCTTGTACGCTTACAGCAGTACCCCATTCGGCAGGAATACCTTCCATTTTGCGGTAAAGAATGGCGCGTTCGTTCATCCAACTGCGGAATACAGCACAAATGGCACCCCAAAGTTGTTCGTATGCACAGGTCGGAAAATCTTGTCCGGTTTGTTCTTTTACAGCAACTTTAAAGCGTTTAACCAGTTCTTTAAGGTCTTCCACTTCCAATTCGTTGTCGAGCTTCACACCTTTTTCTTCCTTTACTTTTTCGATAATTTCCTCGAAAGGATCGATGTCTTCCTTGTTCACCGGTTTCATACCCAATACCACGTCACCATACATTTGTACGAAACGACGGTAAGAATCCCATGCGAAACGGGGGCGTCCGGTCTTGCGGCTTAAGCCTTCCACCACTTCGTCATTTAAACCTAAATTAAGGATGGTATCCATCATACCCGGCATAGAAGCGCGGGCACCCGAACGTACAGAAACCAGTAACGGGTTCTCTACATCTCCAAACTTGGAATTCATCAGATTTTCGATGTTGGCGATAGCTTTCTCAACATCCGCTTTCAGTAGTTCTACTACTTTATCTTTACCTAACTCATAATATTCGCTACAAACTTCTGTGGTGATTGTAAATCCCGGAGGTACGGGAACACCGATTAGATTCATTTCAGCCAGGTTAGCGCCTTTTCCACCAAGCAGATTTCTCATGTCTGCTTTTCCTTCAGCTTGTCCATTACCAAAGGTGTAAACTCTTTTTTTATCCATAATAAATGTATTTAAAGTTAACTCGCTCAAAAAATGTAATCGCAAAACTATACATATTTTAGTTATCTCCAAACCTTTTACTGAAAAAAAATAGTGGAAATTGCAATTTCTACTTTGCAATTTTAATATCTTACGATTTATGAGGCAATATTCAGGGAAAATGCTTAAATTTGTCCCCAAATTAACTTATTCAGAAAAGTGGCTAGAAAGAAGAAAGAACTTCCATTATTAGAGAAGATAACCATAACAGATGTAGCTGCCGAAGGAAAAGCTTTGGCGAAAGTGAATGACCTGGTAGTATTTGTGCCTTATGTAGTGCCCGGTGATGTGGTGGATTTACAAGTGAAGCGTAAGAAAAATCATTATGCAGAAGCTGTGGCTGTGAAATTCCATGAGTATTCTCCTGTGCGTGCAGTACCCTTCTGCCAGCATTATGGTATATGTGGTGGTTGTAAGTGGCAGTGTCTGCCATATACAGAACAAATAAAGTATAAGCAAAAGCAGGTGACGGATAATCTGACCCGTATCGGCAAGATCGAATTGCCGGAAATTTCACCTATCATAGGGTCGGAAAAAACGGAGTTTTACCGTAATAAGTTGGAATTTACGTTTTCTAACAAACGTTGGCTGACAGAGGAAGAGGTAAAGGAAGATGTGAAGTACGATCAGATGAACGCCGTAGGTTTCCACATTCCCGGTGCATTTGACAAGGTACTGGCTATAGAAAAGTGCTGGTTACAGGATGATATCAGCAACCAGATACGCAATGCGATTCGTGACTATGCATACGAACACAATTATTCTTTCTTTAATCTGCGTTCTCAAGAAGGAATGCTTCGCAACTTGATGATCCGTACTTCGAGTACGGGTGAGCTTATGGTGTTGCTGCAATGCAAGATTGTGGAAGAGAGCGAAATGGATCTGATGAAGCAACTGCTGGCTTTCGTGGCAGAACGTTTTCCGCAGATTACTTCCTTATTATATGTAGTCAATAACAAATGCAATGATACCATTAACGATCTGGAGGTAATGGTGTTCAAAGGCAACGATCATATTTTCGAGGAAATGGAGGGGTTGCGCTTCAAGATAGGAGCAAAATCATTTTATCAGACTAATTCCGGACAGGCGTATAATCTTTATAAGGTGGCCCGTAATTTTGCCGGATTGACCGGTAAAGAATTGGTGTATGATCTTTATACAGGGACTGGAACCATAGCCAACTTTGTTTCACGCCAGGCAAAGAAAGTGATTGGTATCGAATATGTGCCTGAAGCAATAGAAGATGCTAAAGTGAATTCGGCAATTAATGGCATTGACAATACCTTATTTTATGCCGGTGACATGAAGGATATCCTCACTCAGGAGTTTATCAACCAACATGGTCGTCCTGATGTTATTATCACTGATCCTCCGCGTGCCGGAATGCACGATGATGTGATTAATACAATTCTTTTTGCTGAACCTCAGCGGATTGTGTATGTTAGCTGTAATCCTGCCACCCAGGCACGTGATTTGTCTTTGTTAGATGCCAAATACAAGGTGATGGCCGTGCAACCCGTAGATATGTTCCCTCATACGCATCATGTGGAAAATGTGGTGTTGCTGGAAAAAAGAGGATAATCCGGATAGTTCAATTATAAATTGTTTAAACAGTAAATAGAATTATGTCAAGAGGTAAGAATAGTGATTCCGGCAGGCCAAAGGCGAGAAGTGTTGCCCGATATACTATATATAATGTGACGGAGCCCGCTGAGCTGATGGATTTTCTGATGCGGAAAATGGCGGGAATCAGTCGTAGCAAGGTAAAGGCGTTGCTTGCCAACCGCGTGATTTTGGTAGATAATGTGATTACTACCCAATATAATTTCGCATTGAAACCAGGTATGAAAGTGCAGATATCCAAGGTGAAGAATAATCGTGAGTTTAAACATCCGATGCTGAAACTGGTATACGAGGATGCTTATATCTTGGTGGTGGAAAAGAAGGAGGGACTGCTTTCTGTCAGCACAGAACATCAGAAGGAGCGTACTGCACAACATATTTTGAATGAGTATGTAAAACGTTCACATCGTTTCAACCGCGTATTTGTAGTACATCGTCTGGACCGTGAAACTTCGGGGTTGATGATGTATGCCAAAGATGAAAAAACCCAGAATACTTTACGTGATAATTGGCATGATATTGTGACGGACCGCCGTTATGTGTCTATCGTTTCTGGTGATATGGAGAAAGATTACGGTACTGTAGAGTCTTGGTTGACCGACCGGAAATTGTATGTCTATTCCAGTCCTGTAGATAATGGGGAAGGTAAGTTTGCGGTCACTCATTATAAAACAATAAAGCGGGCCAATGGATATTCATTGGTGGAGTTGGATTTGGAAACAGGACGTAAGAATCAGATTCGTGTGCATATGTTGGATTTAGGTCACCCTGTTGTTGGTGACCGGCGCTATGGCAGTGAGTGTGATCCTTTAGGACGATTGGCGTTACATGCCTTCAAGTTATGTTTCTATCATCCGGTAACAAAAGAGTTGATGGAGTTTGAAACTCCTTATCCTACGGCATTTAAAGGATTAATGCAGAAAAAATAGAAAGTTTCTTCTGTTAAAATTAAATATAAGGCTTCTTTGCTTTTATTTTGGGCAGAGATTAAGAATAAAAAAGCAATATCCATCCACTTACCAAACTGTAGACGGATGGATATTGTTGTTTTAGAGATTTGGCAGTTTCATTATTAAATTGCCTTTCTTAATGCAAGAATGGTCATGTAGCCCGATTTCCCAATGTTGTATTGATGAATAAAAAGGCTGAAATTCAAGATAAATTTGATTCAGCCTCTTTATTATTGTATCGGCGAAGTGATATTGAATAAAAGAGTTTTTTCAATAGATGTGATCATATAAAATCCCTATCACAGAGTAGGAAGATTGATTTATTTGTAAAAATATGGGGAGTGTTGCCTGATTGTGTTTTATACTATGCCAAGAAGTATGTTTATGCACGTATGTCTACATGAAGCTACGCATATGTATGTACGGGTTTGTGCGTATGTATGTGAGTGTGAATCATATAAATCCCCCAAATATAAGGACGTTTTTAAAAAAGATCAAGAGCTTTTCAAATAACAACAGGAACTTTTTGGAAAAGATAACGAGCTTTTTTAAAAACGTTTTGATCTTTTTTATCGATATCGGAACTCTGTAAACTGCTATTTCGTGGAAGTACATCTCTTTCATATGCATTTTTGAAATGAAAAAGTCTGAAAGTACCCTGCTTTATATCAAACAGGAATACTTTATAAAAAAGAATATATAGTTGACAGCAAGCGTATTATGCGAAAATCTGCTTTAAAATATAGTGAGGGTATGAGGGCATAAGTGAGAGCAAATATTTTTACTATAATCATGTAAGATGTTTATAATTAGATTGTTATATGTAAAATGAGAGCATGAGGGCATAAGCATTCCAGAATAATAATGGCTCAGCGGAAATTTCTGGTTGGTAAGTTTTAAAATTAGCTATCTTTGCTTACCTTTGTTTCATGAAACCCGAACGACTCCTTCGTGCCATCCTTCCGGATGTGCTTATAGACAACTTTGATATTGTCAATTTCGACAAGAGTGCTGACCGTTTTGATATTTATCTTGATGAAAAAAAAGTTCAGCTAAAAGAAGATAAGACCAACCCGGATATCATATCCTATGGTTTTGGTGAGTACCGTATAATCCAAGACTACCCTATTCGTGGTCGCGCCACTTATCTCCATGTCCGTAAACGTAAATGGCTTGACAAGTCTTCCAATGAAATCTTCAGTTATGACTGGGATTTATCCGAATTTGACGGTACACGGCTCAATTCTGAGTTCGTTTCTTTTTTAAAAGAAGGAGATTGAATCTACTCCTGTGAGCATCTGTGTGCTTGCGGAACGTTATGGCGTAAAAGGGCAGACTCTTCGTAAACAATACAAAGAGAAAATCAGTGATTACCGGAACTGG
>SKES01000038.1_pt1 | contig 125914 bp, 102 predicted proteins | sample 4826851 | NCBI WGS metagenome assembly SKES01 (sample SAMN11008803, study PRJNA524170) | human gut metagenome | biome: Human fecal sample; material: Feces; isolation source: fecal sample from pouch patient p52 | host: Homo sapiens | place: Israel: Tel-Aviv | collected 2016-09-04 | reverse complement strand
ATGTAGTAATTCACTATATAGTGAGGTACTATATAGTTATCCCTATAACTATGTAGAAACAGAGGTATGTCAAAATGAAAAAGAAATTGTTATTTGCCACTATTATTCTAGTCTTGCTTGCAGGTGTTCTCTATTACATTAGCTTGCCCGATTATCTTGTATTTAACAGTATGTCATTCAGCAATGGGGCTAATCGTGATACCGAATTGCAAGTTATCGTATATCAATACTGGAATATTGATGAAGTGGTAGCGGAAATCAAAGCAGAACATAATCAAATCAACGGAACTCCTACTACGCTTACAATCAATCTACACCGTTCTAAATGGTCTTTTCACAATGGATATGAACCATTTTATACCACTACTATCAATTATGATTGAAGAGGAAAAGCAGACAGTCCTATCAAAAAACTGTCTGCTACAAGCTGAAAGTTGTCACTCTGGTAATTCCATTTCATTATTCATTTTTATAAATCCGTATTTTTCATATAATGGTCGCCCCATATCTGTCGCTTCTAATGAAATAGAAAAGATGCCTTTGCTCTTACTGTCTTTAATCAGCATATCTAATGTTTTATAGGCAATCCCTTTTCTTCTGTACTTAGGATTAGTATACATATTCATTATGTACGCCTTTTTTCCGCTCGGATTATGATAGGTCGGCATCACTTGAAAAAAACTAACACCACCAGTTCCAATACAACAACTTCCATTAAAGACCAAATACGCAATATGAGAGCCATCGCAAAGAGCTTTTTGATAATAGCTATAAGATTGCCTTTCTACTTCACCCATATCAGTATCAACGCAAAGTTTATTAGCGGCTTTTAATACCTCTATTCTTGTTTTTACCAATATATCTATATCTTCAAGCGTCGCTCTTTTATATGTTAAGTTCATCTTATATTCTCTCCTACAACTTAAAATTTGTTTATTTCTCATAATATCATACTTTGTAATTATTTACACCATTATAATCAAAAAAATAACGCAGACAATATCTCTAATATCTGCGTCATTCCTTTCATATCTTCTTGAAATATTTACTCCATTTTCTTTCAACTTTTACTCCAAATTTACTCCATTTTAAAAATCTGTTACGATATTTTGCGGTATTCTACGATACCTTTTCTTTGAAGAAAAATGTCTGTAAACCTTGATTTTAAGCGAACTTTTCAATATTTCCAAGCACTTTATTCTGTTTTGAGAATTTCTTCTCAATTATTTCTGCACAATATTTATGATTCTTCCTGGCACGTAAATTTCTTTTACGATTGTTCCTGTCAGTTTATCTGCAACTGCTTCTTTACCAGCTTTAATCGCATCTTCTTTTGATACGTCTGCCGGAACTGTCACAACTGCTCTTGTTTTTCCGTTAATCTGAACAGCAACTTCGATTTCATCATCTTTCATTGCATCTTCATCGTATGTCGGCCATCCTGCATTGAATACAGTTCCTTCGTGACCTAACTGCTGCCATAATTCTTCTGCCATATGTGGTGCAAATGGCGCCAACAATACAGCAAATGTGCTCAATGTTTCTTTATCGATTCCGCCTTCTTTTTTCGCGATATCGATTAATTTATTGTTGTATTCCATGAAACCGGAAATAACCGTATTTAAGCTGAAACTTTCAAGACGCGTTGTGATATCGTATACCATTTTGTTACGAATCTTGATCATCTCTTTTGTCGCTTTTACATCTGCATCTTTGCTGTCCATAACAAGATTCCATACACGGTTCAAGAAACGGTATACACCGTCGATTCCGCGGTCATCCCATTCTGCATCTAATTCCGGTGGACCTACAAATAATTCGTACATTCTAAGTGAATCACATCCGTAATCTCTTACAAGATCATCCGGTGATACTACATTTCCTTTTGATTTACTCATCTTAATACCATTTTTACCAGTGATCATACCTTGGTTAAATAATTTCTTAAATGGCTCGTCAAAGTCAACTGCTCCGATGTCATATAAGAATTTTGTATAGAAACGTGAATATAGTAAGTGGAGAACGGCATGTTCCACACCACCGATGTACATGTCTACCGGAAGCATCTCGTCTGCTTTTTCTTTGGAAACCAATGCTTCTGAGTTATGGTTATCTACATAGCGCAAGAAATACCATGAAGACCCTGCCCACTGAGGCATTGTGTTCGTCTCACGTTTTGCCGGCTTTCCACAAACCGGACAAGTTGTATTTACCCAGCTTTCGATTCCCGCAAGTGGAGATTCTCCTGTTCCTGTCGGTTCATAAGAATCTACTTCCGGCAACGTCAATGGAAGCTGATCTTCCGGTACCGGAACTGCTCCACAATCCGGACAATGTACGATCGGGATTGGCTCTCCCCAGTAACGCTGGCGCGAGAATACCCAGTCACGTAATTTGTAATTCACTGTCGCTTTACCGATTCCACGCTCTTCGATGATATGTGGAGCTTCTTTTTTCAGAACTGCAGATTCCATTCCGTTCCATTCTCCGGAATTAATCATTGTTCCGGAAGCCTCTGTGTAAGCTTCTGTCATATTTTCGATTTCTTTTCCGTCTTTTGCAATTACCTGAATAATTGGAATATTGAATTTTGTTGCAAATTCGAAATCACGATCATCGTGAGCCGGTACACACATAATAGCGCCTGTACCGTAATCAGCCAATACATAATCGGATAACCAAATTGGTGTCTTTGCTCCACTAATTGGGTTGATTGCATAAGAACCTGTGAATACACCTGTTTTTTCTTTATCCTGAAGACGATCTACATTTGATTTCATAGAAGCTTCATAAATATATTTTTCTACGGCTTCTCTTGTCTCATCTGTTGCAAGGCTTGCTGCCAAAGCGTGTTCCGGTGCAAGTACCATAAATGTTGCTCCGTGCAGTGTATCCGGTCTTGTTGTGTAAACTGTAATTTTTTCGTCTTTTCCTTCTACCTGAAAATCAACTTCTGCACCGAATGATTTTCCAATCCATTCTGCCTGCATTTTCTTAACTTTTTCCGGCCAGTCTAATTTATCAAGGTCCGCTAAAAGACGTTCCGCATATTTTGTGATACGGAGCATCCACTGACGTAAGTTTTTCTTTGTCACTTCTGTTCCGCAGCGCTCACATTTTCCGTTCACTACCTCTTCATTTGCAAGTCCTGTCTTACATGAAGGACACCAGTTGATCGGGAACTCTTTTTCGTAAGCTAATCCTTCTTTGAACATTTTTACAAAAATCCACTGTGTCCATTTGTAGAACTCAGGATCTGTTGTATTTACTTCCATATCCCAATCGTAAAGTGCTGCGATTTCGTTGATCTGACGTTTGATGTTCTTTACGTTTTCCGCTGTAGAAACTGCCGGGTGAACACCCATCTTAATTGCATAGTTCTCTGCCGGAAGTCCGAATGCATCCCATCCCATCGGATGTACGATATAGTATTTCTGCAATAATTTGTAACGGCTCCACACATCAGAGATTACATAACCTCTCCAGTGTCCTACGTGAAGACCATTTCCCGACGGATATGGAAACATATCCAGACAGTAATACTTCTCTCTTTTCCCATTTTCATCTGATTTAACATTTACCGGGTTCTTTTCCCAGTTCTCACGCCATTTTTTCTCAATGGCTTTGTGGTTATAAGGTGTTGCCATTATTTTTCCCCTTTCTGCTTATAATTCTTGGTGAGGTTCTTTCGAACCTAGAATTAAACAAAGCCTTCTCATCTCAAAAGAGACGAAAAGGCTTAAATTTCCGTGGTACCACTCTCATTCATTCCGCATCCTGCGAAATGCACTCATTGCTTCTGTAACGGGAAGTCCCGCTTCTGCCTATGTTACTTGACGAGGTCTTTTCGAGTCTAGTAACAAGGTACAACTCATCGGCTTGGTGAGGTTCTTTCGAACCTAGCGATGTAGTTGTTTCTATTTCTGTTACTTGACGAAATTTTTTTCATCAGTCATTTCAGCAGAAGAACTCCGAGGCGAGTTGGGAGATTACGCTGCTGTCTTGCACCATCCGACAGCTCTCTGAAAACGATAGGCTCTTAATACTCCTCATCTATGTTTTTTGATATTATTTAATTGATTGAATTTAATCTCTTGTATTGTACCATACTAAAATATTTTGTCAAGAATTGAACCATGTTTTTCTGAAAATTGAAAATATACCAATTTGTGAACTGTTACTATAAATCATCCACCAACGCACTGCTTTTTGCATACGCGGTACTTCTCGCCTCAAAGAAATCTGTCTTAATTGCATTTGCATTTGAATACTGGCTCACCCAACGCATACTCTCCGGCTCTGTCTCATGCCCTTCATAAATTGGTGCAAACCCGAGGTTTGTGCATCGCAAATTTCCAAGATACTGCACGTAATCCGTGATCATTTCCCTATTCAGTCCTTGCACATCATCTCCGATTACGTAATGTCCCCACTTGATTTCCTGCTCGCAGCCCTCTTTGATCATACTGCGGTATTCGTCTATATATTGCTCGGTAAATAGATCCGGTTGTTCTTTCTTCAGTTCAATTAAAATATTGCGAAACAACCACAAATGGGTGTTTTCATCCCGATTGATATAGCGAATCTCCTGTACCGAACCCGGCATAAGCTGGTTTCTCCCAAGATTATAGAAGAACATAAATCCGCTGTAAAAATAGATCCCTTCTAAAATATAGTTTGCCACAATCGTCTTCACCAGCATTTCCATGCTCTTTTCTGTCTGAAATGCATTATAAAGATTTCCGATAAATTCATTTCTCGCAAGCAAATGTTCATCTTCCTTCCACTGATACAAAACCTCGTTTCGCTCCTGCGGCTCGCAGATGGTATCCAGCATGTAGCTGTAACTTTGGCTGTGCACCGCCTCCTGAAATGCCTGAATAGACAGACATAGATTGACCTCATTTGCCGTGATATACTCGCTGATCCCCGGAAGATTTGCCGTCTGGATACTATCAAGAAAAATGAGAAATGACAGAATTTTATCGTATGCCCGTTTTTCTGCTTTCGGAAGATTTCGATAATCTTTAATATCCACTCCCAGATTAATTTCCTCCGGAATCCAGAAATTATTCATCGCCTGGCGATACCAGCCGCTCACCCATGTGTATTTCATATTGTTAAAATCATTGAGATTTGTTGTGTTTCCACCAATCATTTTCCGCTTCTGAACCTGTATATCTCCGTTCGGATTAAAAAGCGGTCTTTTCTTTAATTGTTCCATTATTCCATCCCTTTCTGTTGCCATTTACTAAGAAGAGCAGACTTCACATTCCTCCACTTCCAAACTTTTTGAACGTATATAATAAATCGTTTTCACACCTTCTTCCCACGCAAGAATATAAAGATCCAACACTTTTCGGAACGTATACTCGTTCGTAATATAAAGATTCATGCTCTGTGCCTGATCGATATGACGCTGACGCACTCCACAGGCGCGCACGGACCACTTCTGATCGATGTAGTGTGCATTTTTGTAATACCAGAACGTCTCCATAGAAAGCTCCGGCGCAACACGCGGCATCAATCCATTTTTCTTTTCTTCGAGGAAATACCGATTCATGATCGGGTCAATTCCTGCAGTCGTTCCGGCGATAATGCTTGTACTGCTCGTCGGCGCTATCGCTAAAAGGTAAGCATTTCGGAGTCCCTGCTGTTTCACTTTTTCCCGAAGCTGATTCCATTTTTCTGTCTTCAAATGTCGTTTATCAAAATATTTTCCTGTCTGCCAATCGCTTCCCTCAAAATATGTGTAACTTCCCTTTTCTTTCGCAATCTCGCTGCTCGCCTCAATCGCAGCATAATGGATTTTAGAAAATACGTCCCCGACAAATTGTAAATGCTGCTCGCTCTCCCATGAAATTCCCTGTTTTGCAAGCATATGGTGATACCCACTCACACCCAGTCCGATCGGGCGATATTTCTCATTATTGATTTTCGCATATGGAACAGGAAAGAAATTCAGATCAATGACATTGTCAAGCGCCCGCACCGCACATTTTGTAATATCCGCAATCTCTTCCCCGTCTTCCACGTTCAGATGTCCCAGAGACAGGCTCGCCAGATTACATACAACAAACTCGCCCGGTTTTGTGACCGTGACAACCACTGTTTCTCCATTCACCGTTTCCACTCGCTCTTCCACTTCTTCGATTCCGCTCATATTCTGCGCAATCTCCGTACAAAGATTACTGCAATAAATCATGCCTTTATGTCCATTTGGATTCATGCGGTTGACATGATCCCGATTAAATGTAAACGGTGTTCCGGTCTCCACTGCGCTTTTGATAATCAGCCGGATAATGTCTTTAATCGGAACGACTCTCTTTTTAATCTGATCATCCTGCACACAGTCCAAATATTTTTCTTTCCACGCTTCTCCATAACAGTCTTCCAGCGCATAGCCCTTCACCGTCAAAATCTCGTGAGGACACATCAGATACCAGTCTCCCTCGATATTGTCTCTTGCCTGCTCCCAAAAATAATCCGGGTAGCAGACCGCCGGGAACACATCATGCGCCTTCATCCGGTCATCCCCATTATTTGTTCGCAAATTCAAAAACTCCGGCAGATCTCTGTGCCACACATCAAGATAAACTGCAACTGCCCCTTGGCGCACACCAAGCTGATCAACTGCGACCGCCGTGTCGTTTGCAAGACGAATCCAACGTATCACACCTCCTGCTGCCCCCTCAAATCCTCGGATAGTGCTTCCGCTTGCCCGCACTTTTCCAAAATACATTCCCATTCCTCCGCCAAATTTACTTACTTTGGCAAAATTATCGATACTTCGGTAAATTCCATTTAAACTATCCGGAACAGTATCGATGAAGCAGGATGAAAGTTGGTGATACGGCTTTCTTGCATTCGATAACGTCGGTGTCGCCATCGTCACTTGAAGTTTACTGAGCATATCGTAAAAGCGTTTTACCCAAAGCGCCCTGTCTTTCTGCTCTTTCATCGCCAAATGCATGGCAATTCCAAGAAACATCTCCTGTGGGCTTTCCAGCGCCACACCTTGTCCGGTGTGGATCACATAACGGTTGAGCAGCAATTCCAATCCCGAATACGTAAATAAATCATTTCTTTCAGGAGCTAAAAATGTCTCGATTTCATCGATTTCCTCTTTCGTATAATTCTCCAAAATATACTGTCCATATAGCCCCCGCCCTGTCAGATATACAATTTTTTCATACAGTGTTGTAATCTGACATGATTCTTCCGCTTTCCTCAGTTCTCTTTCAAAAGTAAACAACAACAGCCTCGCTGCAATCATCTCCCATTTTGGGGCTTCCTGTGTAGTCAACTCCACAGCCGCCTTGATCAAAAGTTGCAGATTTTCTTCTATTGAGAGTTCCGGTTTCTGAAATGTCAGAAATTTATCTTCCAATATTCCCAGATAATATATCTCCTCTGGGAAATCTTTCTGAATTGTCTCCATATAAGAGGCAATCTCTATAAAATTTTCAAACGTCTCTATCATCTTTTTTCTATTTCCCATATTTTTACCTCATTACTATTTATAGTATTTTCTAAAACAGAATACCACAATATATAGTTGTTTTCAACCAAAAGAATACATTTCACTCTACACAATTACTATATGCAAAAAGGCACATGACTCTACATCATGTGCCCATTATCCGTTCGTTCTTAAATTTGTTCTAAAGCCTGCCCAATATCTTCTAAGATATCTTCAATATGTTCTGTTCCAATGGACAGTCTGACTGTACTATCATAAATCTGCTGCTCTTCCAACTCTTCTTTTGACAGTTGTGAATGTGTTGTTGTCGCCGGATGAATAACGAGGCTCTTTACATCCGCCACATTCGCAAGCAGTGAAAAAATCTGTAGACTGTCAATAAATTTGTGTGCTTCTTTTTCACTGCCAACAATATCAAATGTAAAGATCGAACCTGCACCATTTGGAAAATATTTTTCATATAATGCGTGTTCCGGATGTTCTGATAAAGATGGGTGATTTACACGCTTTACTTTCGGGTGATTTTTCAAAAATGCTACAACTTTTTTTGTGTTCTCTATATGTCTTTCCAATCTCAGTGACAAAGTCTCCACACCTTGCAGTAAAAGGAATGCATTAAATGGAGAAATGCACGCTCCTTTGTCTCTCAGCAAAATTGCTCTGATATATGTCACAAAAGCAGCCTCCCCGGCGGCATCCACAAAGGAAATACCGTGGTAGCTCGGATTTGCCTCTGCAATGTTCGGATATTTTCCGGATTTCTTCCAATCAAACTTTCCGGAATCTACAATAATACCTCCGAGAGATGTCCCATGACCGCCAATGAACTTTGTTGCAGAATGTACAACGATATCCGCTCCATATTGAATCGGTTGAATAAGATATGGGGTTCCAAATGTGTTGTCAATCACAAGCGGAATATTATGTCTATGTGCAATCTCGGCAATCGCTTCTATGTCCGGGATATCGCTGTTTGGGTTACCTAATGTCTCAAGATAAATCGCTTTCGTCTGTTCCTGTACCGCATCTTCTACTTCCTGAATGTCGTGTACATTGACAAATGTCGTCTGTATTCCCTGTCTTGTAAGAGTGTTCTCCAACAAATTATAGGTGCCTCCGTATATCGTCTTCTGTGCTACAATATGGTCACCTGCCTGTGCGAGTGCCTCAATCGTATATGCAATCGCTGCAGCTCCGGATGCAACTGCCAATGCCGCCACACCACCTTCTAATGCAGCGATTCTTTTTTCCAACACATCTTGTGTAGAGTTCGTCAATCTTCCATAGATGTTTCCCGCATCGCTAAGTCCAAATCTGGCTGCGGCATGTGCAGAATCGTGAAACACATACGATGTCGTCTGATAAATCGGTACTGCTCTCGCATCTGTTGCAACGTCTGCCTGTTCCTGTCCTACATGTAACTGTAATGTCTCAAATCTATATCCCATATTTTCTACCTCTCTTTTTATAAAATTGTCTGGTTCTCGATTTTCTTAACAATCACAGCACATTCGCCCATTTCTGAAATTATGTCTCAACATTAAAAACACTATTTTCATATACCCCATCTCCAATGCTTTTTTATTTCTTAGATATTACCCCTTAATTCCTACCTTGTCAATATGTTTTATGGGCTTTTTGCATCTTTTCTAGAAACAGTAACAGTATTTAATTGCTCAATTCACTTAATTTGACTTCGTCAACTAGAATCGAGCTAATATCGGTCTTCTCTAAATACTCTACAATTTCATCTCGCTTTCCTGAGATACAATAATTCTTTGCTTCCAACACATCTAATTGTTTCGCATCTTCATAACATTCTCTCAGTGCACTCTCTTTCCCTTCACCCGGAAATACATATTTACTGCTTTGTAAACCTAAAGAGTTCCATATATCCATATGGTCCAGCAAATCTTTTAAGTGAGAAAGATACGTCTCTTTCAACTGCGCCTCTGTCATCTCTGTTCGCGCTGCATCCTCTCCACCAATCAAAGAATCCCGCAACGCAAGCCCTCCTTGAAACGATGAATTTGGCTGATAGACTTCCACCCATTGCACATCCACAGCTTCTTTCCGAAGTTCTTCCACCACTTTCGGACTCTCTGCCCCGACAGAAAGATATAAAATCGAAGATTCCGGAAGTTCTTTGATTTTTTCAAGATATTTTTCTTTTTCTTCATATGGATTCTCAAATCGATTTGCCCGAAATGAAGTTACGAATCCACTGTCTCTCCAGTTCACATATTTTCCAAACTTCATATCAACCCACACATTTGGCACACCATAAATCACCGGACTTCTCCGGTCTGTAATTTGCATAGACAACTCATATCCTGCAAATCCCTTTTTCTTTACTTTTAATGCAACGAGTTCCGCATACGGCTGTGTCGTCTCCCAATAATTTTTCAGAGTTGTCTGCATCTGACTGTGCTCTCCCTCATTTAGCTTTGCCGGGTTGATAAAAATTGCATTTAAAAATGGATTAATAATAAGCAACAGCACAAGAACCACTCCAATAATTCCGGTCAACGTACAGCATACAATCTTCTGAATCTTTTTCTTCATTCTCTGTTCAATTTTCTTCTCCAGTTCTTCCTGCTGCGGCATATCTTCCAGCATCGCTTCCAATTCCTGATCTAATTTGTTTTCATTCCATTCTTTCATGATTCTCCCTCCAATCGTTCTATTAATTTTTGTTTCGCCCTAGAACGTATTCTTACATTTTCTCGCGTAATTCCATGCATCTTCGCAATTTCCTCATCTTTCATATGAAAATTTCTTATTCGTCTTTTATGTTTCCAAGTGTTATGTTTTTCTGTACGATCTTTTGCATCATCTCCCACACTGATTTTGATGTCGCTTCCACTTTTTCATTTCTCTTATAAATCTGTGACTTTTTTACTCCATGTTCCGCCCAACTCTTCCCACCGGATGCATCATTTAATAAAACCGGCTGAAAATTATCTAACAGATGTGCATACTTTGCATCGGCAGTCTCGTAAGCCTCAAATTCTTCCCATAATTCTCTAAAATATATCCCCTGATCTTTTGGAAGCAAGCCAAAAATACGGTCTGCCGCTTTTTCTTCCCTCTCACGCTTATCAGTTGCCCCTGCTGCATCATACGCATAAGTGTCTCCCGCATCAATCTCTACCAGATCATGAATCAGCACCATGATAATCACTTTCATTACATCTACCGGCTCCTCCACATGTTCTTTCAATAAAAACGCCATCAATGCAATATGCCAAGAATGCTCAGCATCATTTTCTTTTCTGTTTCCATCTGCCAGATACGTCTGGCGAAAAATATTTTTCACTTTATCAATCTCCACAAGAAATTGTATCTGTTGTTCTAATCTTGTCATCTCTTCTCTCTCCTTATATATTCGTCATAGTTAATTTCAGTATACGTCCACACATTTTCCCCGTCAAGAAAAGACTTTTGGGTTACTGTTACCTTGACAGTTCTCTCATTTTCGCATATGATACTATATAGTTTACTTTGTTAACTATCCAAAAGGAGGCTAGTTTATGCGAGATTACACATGGCTGGATATGATGAAGATCATGCAGGAAATTCGACTTTTTTCTACACTTCACGTAAGACGTGCCAAAAAAGAAGGAATCACATCTGCTCAGGAAATAGATCTGCTTTCCAGAATCGTACTGTCAAAACACTCCCTGACTCCTCAGGATTTGACTGTCCAGATGGGACTTTGCAAATCCGCAGTCAGCCGTCTGATCGACCATCTGGAAAAGAAAGGATTTCTTAAAAAACACTATTGTGAGACAGACAAACGCAGTTATGTGCTTTTGATTACAGAGACTGGAAATATGGAACTGGATTGCACCTATCACTATTATTTGGGGCCAATCTACAAACTGAGAGAAGTACTCGGCGCAGAATCTTTCGAATCACTAACCACACAGATTCAGACAGCAAATGAATTGCTGCAAGATAAAAAAACAGGGAGGTAGTCATATGACTTTTTATCAAGAATTACAATTGGATCAGGTCGGCTCAAAATCCTATATCGCAAGCATAACTGACCCTAAAGAAAAACGAAAGCACATCGCAATCTATTTATTTAAAATTTTATTAACCGTTTCGTTTTGCGTTGCTTTTGTTACTATTTACACAAAACTTTTCGGAGCAAACAATAGCATTGTCGGTGTCGTTGTATTATTATCCGTCATGGTATTTCGTTATGCCGATATGGGTATTCACAATCCGCATGGCGCATTTAGTATTCTGATCATCTTCTGTATTCTCGCAGTTGGTCCAAGATTGACCAATATGGTCTCTCCGGGTATCGCATTCTTTGTGAACATAATCTGTATCTTTGCTCTGATGCTGCTCGGCTGCCACAATGTCATTATGTCCAATCACTCCACATTTGTGTTAGCTTATCTGTTATTGCAGGGATACGATGTCAGCGGACATGATTATACCCTCCGACTAATCGGACTTTTAGTCGGTGCAGCCGCTACTGCTTTGATTTTATACCGGAACCACAAAAAAATGTCTTATAAACGAAGTTTCCGGCATCTGTTTCAGGAGTTTGATTTGTCTTCTGCTCGCACAAGATGGCAGATTCGTCTGACACTAGGCGTCTCCAGTGCAATGCTAATCGCTTCACTTCTCAGAATTCCGCGTGTGATGTGGATTGGTATTGCAGCGATGTCTGTTCTGCTTCCATTTCGTAAAGATATGGAATATCGCGTCAAATTCCGTGCACCCGGCAATATTCTCGGAGCCATCTGCTTTCTCGTACTCTATACTTTGCTTCCGGAAAGCTGCTACAGTTATATTGGGATGATCGGTGGTATCGGAGTTGGTCTTTCGGCGACCTATGGATGGCAGACAGTGTTTAACTCTTTCGGTGCATTGGCAATTGCCACTCCGATTTTCGGACTTCCTATGGCAATCTTTTTACGTATCTTCAACAATGCCTTCGGCTCTTTATACGCACTGGCATTTGACAGTGTCATCACAAAAGTCCGCACATTATTCGAAGAAAAAGAATCCCGCATCTCCGCTTAGATGCAGGATTCTTTTTAATTCCAATCACCGACAATATCTTTTACATATGCATAGATTTCTTGAAAATCAACCTCGCACTCTCCATCGAAAATACCTACCGGTATTCTTGCTTCAAATCCATACATCATCGGATAATCTTCTTTTTCAAAATCGTACACGATCACTTTTTTTCTATCAGGATCTACCAGCCAATACTCGCGCACTCCGGCGGTCATATACTTGTTCAGCTTAAGCACCAAATCCTTCTTTCTGGTAGACTTTGACAATACTTCCACGACAAAATCCGGCGCACCATAAATACAGCGATTCTGAATCTTTTCCCGATTACAAACCACAATGACATCCGGCTGTACCATCGTCTTATCATCGCAATCAAGCTGTACATCAATCGGAGAAGCAATAGGAACACATCGTCCATGTTGCTTTCTGATATAATCTTTTAATACAAGCAATATCTCCGTCCCCAAAAGTTGATGTACCGATGTCGGTGCGGACATATCGTAAATCACACCATCGATCAGCTCTACCCTCTGTTCCTCTGGCAAAGCATAGTAATCTTCCAACGTATACGCCCCCTGCCTCTTCACGTTATAAATACTCTGAGCTTCCTGCACACAAGAAACCGTATCATTCTGAAAAATCTGTGATAATGCCGCGATCGTATCATATCTCGGAGACTCCGTCACACCCGCAAATATCTTTTGCACCGTTCCGAGCGGCACATTTGACATCTTTGAGATCTGTTCATATGTATATCCCAGTTCTCTCTTTCTTTTTTTCATCTCTTCAATCGTCATACCATCACCTCTTTCCTCTATTTTACCGTTTTCTTTCCATATCGTCAATTATATTTCCATCTTTCATCCTTTTTTCAATTTTACGCCATTCATATTTGCAAATTTCTCTTCGCCATACCTGTTGTAAGCATTTCTTCAAATTGGTATAATACCAATATAAAATTTTAAGGAGATTCTTATGAAATATACTAACTATTATTCCTCACCACTCGGAAAACTTTTGATGGCTGCTGATGACATTGGTCTGACCGGTCTTTGGTTTGAAAATCAGCTGCACTACGCCTACACTCTTGATCCGGAGCATCAAGAAAAAGAGCTGCCTGTCTTCAATCAGACGAAGCAATGGCTTGACCTTTATTTTTCTGGACAAACCCCTGATTTCACTCCGCCTATTCATATGACAGGCACCCCTTTTCAAACTGCCGTATGGAATATTTTAGAACAGATTCCCTATGGTCAGACAACAACTTACGGAGACATCGCAGCTCAAATCGCCAAGCAAAAAGGTATTGCACATATGTCAGCACAAGCTGTCGGACAGGCTGTTGGGCGTAATAAAATTTCCATTATCATTCCTTGTCATCGCGTAATCGGCAAAAATGGAACGCTTACCGGCTACGCAGGTGGATTGGACAAAAAAACGGCTTTGTTATCCATTGAAAAAATTATTTAATCTTCTCACTCATAATTTTCTCAATTACTTCTTGCCAATTCGAGACACGGATATGCTCCGTCTCCTCGTATTGATTTGCCTTGCTGGAGAACAAAAGCGTAGAAATTCCTTTTTCGGAAGCAGCATCACAGTGAGTTAGAGAATCATCAATCAAAACGGATATTTCTTCCTCCACACATGCCTTTGCCTTATCAAACGTACAGATCAGTTTATCATAACATATGCCGCCATTGGCAAGTTCCTGCTCTGTCGTTTGGTAGGGATCTGTATAAAGTGCATCTGTCCTTGCTGTAATAATCACAATACGATGTCCTAACTCTCGCAGTCTTTTCACTCCCCATGCCGCATCTTGTTTAAATGGTGTATCCGGCACAATTCGGTCATAATACGCTCTGCAAAATCCAATTTCATCCTTTTTCCACTCTTTTGGCAAGTTACTGTAAGAAATATTCTGCTTTCTCAAGGTTTCCTCATCCACATCAAAATATTCTGCCACATACGGCAAAAAATAATCAAATGATTCCGTTAATGTATCATCAATATCAATCGCAATATTCATATTTTACTTTCTCCTGCTCCTTTTTCATTCTCTTAGCTAATTCCAAACTCTTTCGCATACCGAAGAACACCACAAATTTTTCCGGCAGCATCCTTCAGTTTATACGCCATAAAGTTTTCTTGTGGCACCTCAAACGGAGCCGTTATTCCAAACATATTAGCTGGCAAATACCCTGTCCTCGGATAATATGTTTCACTTCCTAATACAATTGAATATTCATAGTTCAACTCTTTTGCAATTCTATGCCCCTCTTCTATCAAAGCAGTACCGACTCCCTGTCTCTGATATTCCGGCAAGACAGATAATGGCGCTAATGCCAAAACCACTTTATCTTCCACTTTCGCTTTTGTGAACATGATATGTCCTACAATCACACCATCTATTTCTGCAACTAACGATAATTCCGGAATATATGCGTCACCATTTCTCAACGCATTGACCAAATCCTGTTCATTCCCATCCGCTTGTACAGCACTGCCAAACGCTTTCTTTACTACAGAATATATATTTTCATAATCTCTTGTCTCTTCTTGTCTGATAATCATAGCATCCTCCTCAATCAATAATCACTTCGCCATTTTCATCTATAAGGTATATCGCAAAAACATGATGGATTTGTGCCGGATAAGACTCTGCAATTTCCCCATTATAGACAATTCGTACCTCTGTTCCTTCCTCCATCTCAGGCACTTCTTGAATCGAGATGACATCTGTGGATACCGATATTCGATCCGCAGATTTCAATTCTTGCTCTCCCTCAAATGGCTCTACTAATATACTGTTTTCTTTTACTTCCAACACTGTTGCATGAAAGTAAGGATTTTTCTTTTGCTCAGTCTCTTTTCCACACCCAACCACCATTACCATCAAAAATAAGGTTAACGCAAGATAAATTTTCTTCATAAGACGCCTCCTTTTCCATCATTTGGATTTCCATTTTTTTCAAGTCTGATACATAATATCTTTTAAAGCAAGCACGCTATCCTGATCATTATAGTGATACTCTTGTTTTAATTCATCGAGCATCAGATGAAGCATTCTGGAATGATTTGGTATATTCACTTCCTGCTGGTATCGAGCTAAAATAGAATATTTCTTTCCCCAAGCAGTTGTCCAGTCTATTTTTTCTTCCCCTTTATCTCAAATTCTTCTAATACCTTCTCCAATTCCTGATTTTGTCGCAAATACGCACTGTCTTCATCATGCCGCAAACTATCAATGAGTGTTTTTTGCATTTTCGGACCAAATGTTTTATCTACTTCTTTTGTTTTAATATGTCTGTACAATGGCGATTGATTGATTTCCCATTTGTGTGTGAGTGACTTTAACATCGAAACGAGTATTTTTAAAACCTTTTTGCGCTGTTTGGTGACCAGATAAAGTTGAAAATGGGCTACATATGAATTGTACTCCCATAAGTCAAAGAGGTCTGCTCCTTTTTTTGAAACATTCGCAATATATTCCGCATCATCTATTCTATCTTCTTTGATTGCGATTTCCATCAACGACATCAATGTCGCATGAATTTCATTGGTAGCAGACAATAATTTTTCTTCTGCTGCTTTCGCCGCCTCGCCCAGTTTTCCCAATTCAATCAATAAATTTACCTGAATCTGTTTTTTATCAAAAAAGTCCTGTTCTGGCAGCGAATTTAGCAATTCTTGCGCCCGCTCATACTCTTTGCGTCCCATGTATCTCGAAATCAGCATCGCTTTTGCCTGATTTTGAATCGCACTGTCTGAGCTGTCCAAGGCACGCACATATAATGTTTCAACAACGTCTTGGAGTTCCTCTTTGCATGCTGTCTTTCTGCTCATAATCACCAAACCGTCCAGTAATAAAGCTACATTTAATAATAAAGAATAGCAGTTGGGGAATTGCTTTATTTTGTCCTTTGCTGCGGCAAATGCCTTTTCAACACCCTCCTTTTCGGAAAGCTCCGACAATTCATTCAAAAATAATGCAATTTCTCTGTCTGACAAATCTTCCTGAAAAGATAACAATGTATTCAAATCTGTATCCAACAATCTGGCCAATGCCGGAAGTAATGTGATGTCCGGATATGACGTGCCTTTCTCCCATTTATTGACCGCCGGGGCTGTCACCCCAAGATAACCTGCCATTTGTTCTTGTGTAAGTTTTTTTGCAATATGCCGCTCTCTGATCATTTCATTTATTTTCATAACGACTTCCTCCTGAGTTCACTAATCACTTAAGCAAAGTATAGCAACTTTTTCACACACAAACAATTGACTGCTTCTTAAATAATGCTTTCAAAATTTAACCATTGGTATATGAAACGGTATAACACATATGAAAACTGACATACAATTTTTCTTGACAAACAATAGTTATTTTAGTATTTTAGAAATTACTAAAATACTAAAACATTTATGGAGGTGCTTATGCATAGAATATCAAAAATTGCCCAAATTGGGAAAAATTGTGTAGCCTGCGGATGCTGTATGAAAGTTTGTCCGAAAGGCGCTATACATATAGAACTTGGTATTATTGCCAAAGTCAACAAAGATGCTTGCATCGGTTGTGGAAAATGCGCCAGAGAATGTCCCGCCGGAATTATTCTCATCGCAGAACGGGAGGTAACAAGATGAAACAACAAAAGACATGGGCGGATTATCTCTGGATCATCGAACTATTATATTTAACACTTGGACTTTTTAATATTCTGTTTGCCTGGCTGGGGCTTATATTCTTTATAACTCCACTGCTTATTTCCATCTTCGGAGGCAGCAAGGTATACTGCAACCGCTTTTGCGGAAGAGGTCAATTATTGGGGCTGTTAGGACACAAACTAAAACTATCACGTAAAGCAACACCCCCAAAATTTTTACATAGTCGCTGGTTTCGATATGGGTTTTTGACATTTTTTATGATTATGTTCGGGCTTATGCTATATAGCACTTATAAGGTTTTTAGCGGTGCACCACTGAAACAGACCGTCACACTTCTGTGGACGTTTAAATTACCATGGGAATGGGCAAAAATCGACATGGTTTCACCTTGGATTTCCCAATTTGCTTTTGGCTTTTTCAGTGTCATGCTCACCTCTACAACATTAGGTCTCCTGACCATGTTTCTGTTCAGGCCTCGTTCCTGGTGCGTATATTGTCCGATGGGAACTATGACACAAGGAATTTGCTATCTAAAACACAGGAAGGAATATAAAAATCATGGAAATGAAAGCAAGAAAAATTGCTGATCTGCTAAAACTATTGGCAAATGAACACCGTTTACTGATCTTGTGTTCCCTAATTTCAGGTCCACTCACCGTAAGCGAAATTCATACCTTCACCCCGAACATTACTGTTTCAGCACTGTCTCAGCATTTAAATCAACTGAAAACGGCTGGGATTCTTGAATCAGAAAAAATCGGCATGAATGTTGTCTACCGGATTCAAGACGAGCGGATCATTGCTTTGATCGGCGCCATCAAAGAGAATTATTGTAACTAATACTTAGCCACAAAAATGCTGTGACAAACCTAATCTGGTTTTCTCACAGCGTTTTTGATTATATATTCTCGCTTCGAATGGTCTCAATGATATTCTGCTTTTCTGCTTTTTTAACCGAATATCGCATTGTCCAAAAGATGATCAGAAATACTGCCGCAACTGCAATCAAGATTTCTTTCCACGGAAGTGTATACGGTACCTCAATGATACCGACAAACACTTTGTACATTCCATAGGATAGTGCTACTCCGACCGGAACCCCAAAAGCCAATGCCTTTGTACCATATAAAATACTTTCACAGCGAATCATCTTTCGAAATTCTTTTTCTGTCATTCCAACCGAGCGCAGTATCGCAAATTCACGGCTTCTAAGCGTCATATTCGTTGTGATCGTATTGAAGATATTGGTAATTCCAATAGCCGAAATAACTGCGATAAATCCATATAAGAAAATCGCCGCAACCAATACCATACTGTTCTGCTCTTTTGCCCTCTGCTCATAATCAATGAAATACCACTCTATACTTTCATCCAATCCCTGAATTTCTTCCTGTAATATTTTTGTATCTTCCGCTTCCGCATAAAATCCATCCAGCGTACCACCCATTCTTGTCATCATTTCATCCGAAATAACAGCAACAACAGAATAATAATCCGCCTCCACTCCAAACGGAAGCTCCTTGGTCCGCTTTGCAATCTCCATCGACTCTACTTCTTTTTGTTCTCCATCCTCCGACAACATGCGATAGGAAAGCGTGTCTCCTGCCTTGCTGTTCAGCAGTTGGAACTGTTTCCTGACTGTCTCTCCGGTATCCTGATCATAAATTGTTCTCCGCTGCGTATCGCAGATAATCGCCTTCTCTTTTGCATCCTCATAAGAAAGTCCCTGCTCTTTTACATACGCCCGATATTGGTCATCCGGAATGGAGTAAAATGTGATATATAAATCTTCCTCCCCCACTTCAATTGAATCATATACGCCATTCATATCTTCCAATGCTTCTTTTGTATAATCACCTTGTGCAATATTACAGATTTGATGCTTTACAACTGTACTTTCCTTAATTCCATCTGCCTTTTCCACTTTCCCATAAAGTTTTTCCTGCTGCTCCTGCGAAATATCGGAATCTTCTATTGCGCCATAAAGATTATAGTCCATCTCCTGATATACATAGCTTTGCAATAAAAATCCATATTGAATAACAGAACTGATTGAGATAAACAGCACAACACTTAAAAAAATGGAAAATACCGTTGTTCTGTATTTTTTGCGGCTTCGTTTTAAATTTTTACTTGCAATCTCACCTTCTATGCCCAATATTTTTGAAAGGAGCTTAGAAGTACGCAGTTTCTTTCCTGCAATTTTAATACCTGCCGAGTCACGAATTGCATCCATCGGAGCAATCTTGACTGCTTTTCTCGCAGGAATTACTGATGAGAGATAAATTGTGATAATTGCAACTGCCACTGCAACTACAAGCGCCTGCCATGATACATATAGGTGTAATGAAATATCTGCAAGACCACTTCCTGCCAATATCTCCGTCACTGTCAAAAGTGTAACCCAGATTGCAAAAACGCCACACAGAATTCCCAATGGAATCGCAATCACTCCAAGCACAACTCCCTCAAACAATACATTTTTCCGAATCTGCTTTGAAGTAGCGCCTATGCTTGCCAACATTCCATACTGCTTGATTCGCTCCATAATCGAAATGTCAAAACTGTTCTTGATGACAAAGACCGATGTAAATATAATAATCAGAATGACGATCACAGCCATTCGATATAACACCTGCATGGTCTGCTCTGATCTTGTTCCTCCCTCAAACTGCAGCAACATATCATTGGTAATGATCTGTTCTTGCGAAAATCCATGTTCCTCTTTTAAATTTTCCGCAAACGTATATGCTTCTTTTGGATCTTTTAATGACAATGCAATTTCTATCGGCTGTCCGGTTGTATCATGGTCCAGTTTTGTCACAAGTGTAGAGCCCATCATCCCATCTTTCTGAAATTCAAAGCTGTTAATTCCCATCAAACCTGCAATCGTATACGTCTCCTCTGAACCATTGACTTTGAGTGTCAACACATCACCCACTTCATGGCTAATACCATCCAGTCCACTCAGCTGCATCGGAAGCAGGATCTCCTGCTCATTTTGGGGCATATGACCTTCTATCAGCTTAATTCCAAGCCGCTTCAAATCCTTCTCCTCAAATGCTTTCAATTTCAGCATCCCTCTATAATTTTCCTGATCTTCTTCCTCTTTAAAAAATGTCTCAGGCGCTACATCTGCAATTGTCTGCCCAATCATAGTCTGTTCGATTTTTGCATTGTTTAACAAATATTTCTGCTGTTCAACCGGCACATCCGATACAAAAATATGATAATCTCCATCATTTTCCTTTGCGTACTCTATCATAGAGCCCTGCATGCTGGAAACAAATGTCGTAATCGCCGTAACCAGCGCTACCGAAAGGATAATTCCGAAAATTGTTACAAGCGTACGCTTTTTATTCCGTTTTAAATTTTTGACCGTGAGTTCATTTAAAATGTTCATAAACTACCTCACTCTCTCGTCTTTGACGATCTTCCCGTCATCAATTGTCAGAATCCGATCCGCTTCCAGCGCTACGTTTTCATCGTGTGTAATCAAAATAACCGTCTGATTGTATTTTTGATTGGACATTTTTAAAAGATCAATAATCTCTCTTGACGCCTTACTATCCAGATTCCCCGTCGGCTCGTCGGCGAGCACGATCGCCGGATAATTCACGATTGCACGCCCAATCGACACTCTTTGCTGTTGTCCGCCTGACAGTTGATTCGGAAGGTGCTCTTTTCGATTCTTGAGATTTAAGATTTCTAAAAGTTCCTCCAGACGTTCCTCTTTTACTTCCTTTCCATCTAATCTGCATGGAAGCGTAATATTTTCTACTACATTCAAAATCGGAATCAGATTATAAAACTGATAAATCAATCCGACCTGTCTTCTCCTAAAGATTGCCAGTTTATCCGCATTCAGCTCATAGATATCAGTCCCGTCGATAAATACCTTCCCGCTTGTCGGGCGGTCAACACCGCCAATCAGATGTAAAAGTGTTGATTTACCACTTCCTGACGCCCCGATGATCGCAACAAATTCTCCCTTTTCCACGGTAAAACTCACATTATCCAAAGCAACCACTTCAGTATCCTTTTCTCCGTATCGTTTACATAAATTCTCTACTTTTAAGATTTCCATACTCTGCCTCCTTCGTTTTTCTTTATTCTACGATACAAAAGTGACTCTAAAGTGACTTTTGGAAATCATTTTTATATATTTTTACAATAAACGTCGTGCCCTCACCTTTTTTACTCTTTACTTTCACTTCCCCGTTCTGGTATGCAATCATACTTTTCGTAAATGCCATACCAAGTCCCATACTGTCTTCTCTGCTTCCTTTCATCTTGTAAAAGCGCTCAAAAATATGCGGAAGTTCTTCTTTTTCAATCCCTTCTCCATCATCTGTGATTTCAAGTTTTGTATAAAGATTATTTTCCGACCACAAAAGCGCTATGTGTGCCGCGCCATGCTCCAGTGCATTTTTCAAAATATTGTGCAGAGCTTCCAAAAGCCATTTTTTATCACACCAAAGCGTAATATCTTCTTCGCCAGATGAAGCAATTCTACACCCACTCACCTCACAGAAGATTTTGAACGAATCTATCATCTTCTCTGACAATTCTGCTGCCATCGTCTCTTCTCTTTTCAATGTCAGTGTCTTTGAATCTAGTTTTGCAAGGTTCAAAATCGTTTTTACGAACCACTCAATCTTCAGCAGATCCGCCTGCATATTATCAAGAAATCGCATTCTCTTTTCGCTTGACATGTCCATATATAGGATTTCATTTGTCATACGAAGAGAGGTAATTGGTGTCTTGAGTTGGTGCGAAATGTCCGCGATCAGCCTTTCTGTCTCCTTCTTATTTTTTTCGAGCAGTTGATTCTTTTCTCTGAGAAGTACGGTGATATCATATACTTTATTTTTAAGAAGACTGAATCTTCCCTCTTCGTTATCCCGCAGATCCAGCGTTGCCGTTTCCTGAAGTACCTCCTCACAGTATTGTTCCAGTTCCTCAATCTGCTTTCTCTGCCTTTTCATGGCATATAAAAAGATACCGACACAACCTGCACAGACCAAAAATAAAATCCCAGTCACTCCGCCCACTATCATCACCTGCTGATTTCCACCGGTTCGTTTCGGTAAAAAATTGTCTTCCTCAATTCCATATTTCTTCAACACACTTTCTTTCTGAGACGCTACCCCGTCTGAAGTCATCTGACGAATCGTCTCTTCCTCCACATCCGGATATTGCCTTACAATCTCTGTCACAAGACTGTCCGTCACGTCATACAGCCATCTATTATTCTCCCGCTCCACAGCGCCAGCAAATATCCAGGTACTGATAAGTCCAGCCAAAGCAAGGACACACACGCTGATTACAAATCTTTTTTTCTCCATAGATCAAACCCCCGCCTTATATCCCATGCCGCGCACTGTCTTGATGATCTTTGGAGCATTTGGGTCTTCTTCTATCTTCTCGCGAAGTCTTTTGATATACACTGTCAACGTATTGTTGTTGACAAAATTGCCGGACTCATCCCAGATTCCCGAAAGTATCTGCCCTCTTGTCAGGATCCGGCCTTTATTCTCAAAAAACAGAGCAAGTATCTTATACTCCAGCGCCGTCAGTTCTATGCGCTCATTGTTCTTGTAGACCGCCCCTTGCTCTAAATTCATCTTCACATGCTCAATTTGAATTTCCTGTCTGTTTTCTTCCAGTATCCCAGTATGGCGGATTACATTTCTAATTCTGGAAAGTAATTCCCGTGGACGAAACGGTTTCGTAATATATTCATCTGCCCCCAATTCAAATCCTTTTACAATCTCTTCTTCTCCATCCAACGCCGTCAGAAAGATAACCGGCAGTTCTTTTCTTGCTTTGATCTCCTCAAACAGTTCAAACCCATTTCCGTCAGGCAATGTGACATCTAAAATAACCAACTGAAAATCCTCCGACTTTAACAGTTCCATTGCCTGCCTTGCCATAGCTGCCACTTTTATCTGAAATCCTTCACCTTCCAAAAAAAATTGAATGCTCTGTGCAATATGCTCATCATCCTCAATCAACAGTATTCTTATCATTTTATTCTCACCCCTCCATAGTTGTACAAATTTTATAAATAATTTAAATAATTATACAACTTTTTGTAAAATATTAATATAAATTTGCGATATTTTATTGCTCTTTGGCAAAAGTTGTTGTATAATAAATAATATCATAGACAGAATAAAAAATACATAACAAAGGAGTGATTCCCATGGTATATTTATTAACAGGGCAAAAAGGCAGTGGCAAGACACAAAAGATGATTGAATTAGCCAATCAGAAAGCAAAAGCATGTGACGGTAATGTTGTCTTTATCAAGAACAGCCACAATGATACCTACAGTGTATCATTTGATATCAGAGCAATCTGCATGGATGATTTCCCTTCCATCCGCAACATAGATGAATACACTGGTTTCATCTATGGTATGATCAGCTGCAACAGTGATATCGAAGTTATTTTTATTGACGGAATTTTAAAGCAGACCAGTGTTTCCCTCGAAAATATCCCAAGATTTGTCGATCGTTTAAGCAATATCTCGAAAAAGCACAACGTAGATTTCTATGTAAGTGTAAGTGCTGACAGAGAAGGTCTAAAAGATGTGAAGACGGAAAAATGTGAATTTTTAAATTAGAATGTAAAAAGAGTTGCGAGACTGTCTCACAACTCTTTTTGTTTATTTTAAATTAGTTACAGTGTTCATCTTTTCTCCCACTTTGTACTCTATCGTAATCTCCTGGCCGACATCGTATTTGATGATATCGATATAGTCCACTACAGGCACATCAAAAATGTCCTCGGAGCCTTCTATCATAATGTAATAGTGTGAATTTCCATCCACGACACCTTGCGCGATTTTTGTAATCTTACCTGTCAGGGTCTGAGTTTCCCGCGTATCTTCCTCTTCCACCTGAATTCCTTCTTTTAAGAGCAGCTCTTGATACCGTTCTTCACATTCATTTACCGTATCTCCGATTGCAACAACCTGATATTTATGGACATTCACCATCGCATATTTCTTGACAAGTCCTGCCTCGTCCTTCAGCGCAATGAAATATGTCGGTTCTCCGGAAATATTCAAAAGCAGCGGGAATGCAGCCTTATAGCCGAGATCCTGCACCTCTCCCTGCGCGGAATTCATCGCTGAACTCTCTGTCGCCCCTTCAATAGCGTAATATTTTGTCTCCATCGTACGTTGATTCATCAGCACAAACCCTACATTTGACTGGTCACCGCTCACCGAAGTAACACCGGTGTACACCCAAACATCATCATCAATTGCAAGATAATTGTATCCTTCTGTTGTCTTCAGACAATCTTTCTGTCCAAGTACACTATTGAAAAATCCGTGTTTTAAAGTTCCATAATAGTCATATAACTGCACAAGCATATCTGCGGAATATGCACGGTCTATCCATTCCGGCACTTCATCAATCGCATAGTCCACTGTCTCACCGGTGATTGCATTACAGAGCACTACTCTTCCGATTGTCTCTCCGCCAAACAGACCGATGTTGAATTTCTTCACCGGACATACCCAGTATGGAACCCCGTCATCGTCAATTTCAAAACTTAAATCATTAAAAATATAGGTTGGATATTTAAAACGCAAATGTCTGTAAATATTTCTGTTGAAATACTCAGATGTGGAATACTTCATCCCTTCCTCTAATTTTACAAGTTCTGTTGTCTGTGTCGCCATATCAATTCGGATATATGCCGGAATTCCCTCTGATTGATTTGTCAGCCATTTGATTGGGTTCGCATAACGAAGCGGCGATACTCTCACCGGTTTATCCCGATAGTTAATCTGGGTGTAAATATCGTCCACTTCAAACTGAGATACCATATCTACCATACTTCCCATCTTACGGTTTCCGAGAATCGTAGCAGAGTCTTTATCCAAAAGCGGAATCTGATCAAACGATAACTCTTCAATATCTTTCGTGAATTCTCCGTCTTTCACAGTTAAAAGCTTTTGATATTTCTTTGCATTGACAATCGGGGAGGACAGTAATGTTCCCACTCCATAAATCAACACAACACCTAGCAGAACAAACAGAATTCCCTTCACAACCTTGGACTGCTTAATCTCATCTTTCCCAAGACGCCTTTTCCATATATAATACACCAAAAGCGCCACAATCAGTAAAATGATAAAAATCCAAAATTCTGATGAATGGATATTGATTGCCGGAATGGTTACATAATAATAAATACATGCCAGCAAAATGACAATCAGTATTCCGATAAGTTTCTTACTTGATTTTTTCATAATCTTCTCTCCCTTAAAATTTTCTTCTCCACAAGTTCGATGAAAACAACATTAAAAACGGGAAAATTTCCAATCTTCCGACCAGCATATCAAAACAGAATACAATTTTTGATAACACAGAAAATTTCGCAAAATTCTCAACCGGACCAACCGCAGCAATTCCCGGTCCCACATTATTCAACGTTGTGAGCACGCCGGTAAATGTTGTTGCAAAATCAAAATTGTTGATGGATATAACAAGAACAGATGCTATCACAATAAAAATGTATGCCATAAAATACACATATACCGCATGCATCGTCTCACCACTCACTCTTTTTCCATTGACCTTTACAACACTGACTGACTTCGGATGCAGTGTTTTTTTCACTTCCTGCTTGATACTTTTTAACAAAATTAAAATTCTCGATACTTTCATACCACCACCGGTCGAACCTGCGCACGCCCCGACAATCATGACCATAAGCAGCAAACACTTCGACAGCTCCGGCCAAAGGTTATAATCTGCGGTCGCAAATCCGGTTGTTGTGATAATGGAAGCCACCTGAAATACCGCATAGCGGAATGATTTTAACGGTGTCTCATAAATGTGCATAATGTTGAACGTAATGATAATCGTCGTAGCTGCGATGATTCCCAAATAGGCCCGGACTTCTTCGTTTTTAAATACAGACTTTACATTCTTTAACAGCAACAGAAAATACATATTAAAATTGATTCCAAACAGAATCATAAATACTGTGATCACACCATCTATATATGCGCTGTCATAAAACGCAACACTGTTATTCCTGTTGTTAAACCCTCCGGTTCCAGCAGTACTGAATGCATGGATGACACTGTCATACAGATTCATTCCTCCCGCAAGCAAAAATCCAACTTCTATCAACGTCAGCGCAAGATACATTCCATATAAAATTTTTGCTGTTCCTCTCACCTTGGGAACCAGTTTGTCCGCTTCCGGTCCCGGAACCTCCGCGCGCATCAAGTGCATCGTATTCTTGTCATCTAAAGATGTCAGTACCAGCACAAAGACAAGCACTCCCATTCCGCCGATCCAATGCGTCAGACATCTCCAAAAATTCATGCCCATCGGCAAAGATGCAATATCCGTCAAAATAGTAGAACCTGTTGTTGTAAAACCGGACACAGTCTCAAACAGTGCATCGATATATTTCGGTATCGTTCCCGAAATATAAAACGGAAGTGCTCCGAATACGGACCATAGAATCCATGCCAGCGCCACAATCACAAATCCTTCCTTTGCATAGATCATCGCATTCTCCGGCTTTTTGCGCCCGAAAATCAAAAACAATACCATTAAGACAGCACTTGTGATTAAAAACGCACGCATCGTCTCTTCTCCGTATATCGCGGAAACAATCGCCGGAATCACCATCACAAGCGCCTCTACACCTAACATTCTTCCTAATATAAAACTCGTCATTCTATAGTTCATAATTGCCTCTTCCTCTAACTCAAAATATCTGTGATATCATGAATCTTTCTTTCCAAAGTTACAACTACGACACTATCCCCTACCTGAAGGCTGTCTTCACCATTCGGAATAATAATCTGTCTCTTTCTTCCAATACAGGCGATCAGATTATTCGGCTTGATCGTTATATTCTTAAGCGGTACATTCGTATAATTGTTCTCTTTTCTGATAATAAATTCTAACGCTTCCACCTGACCGTCAACCAGACGATACATCGTCTCCACGTTTGCACTGCGCAAAGAATTCTGTCTTGCACGCACATAACTTAAAATAACATCTGCTGTTGCACTTTTTGCAGATACAATACTATCGATTCCAAGACCTTCGACCATCTGCGCTCTTGTGTCCTCATTTACCTTTGCGATAATCTTATGCACGCCCTGCATCTTTGCAAACAATGCCATAATGATATTCTCCTCGTCCATACCAGTAAGTGAAATAAGTGCATCCGCCTCCCGAATGCCTTCCTCGATCAAAAGATCATGATCTGCTGCATCTCCATGAATAATGGTCGCCTTAGGCAGAGACTCACATAACGCTTCGCATTTTTTCAAATCCTGCTCAATAATCTTAACCTGCATTCCCAAAGACAGAAGCTGCTTTGCGAGGTAAAATCCTACGCGTCCACCTCCGCAGATCAAAACTCTTCGGATCTTATTCTTACAATCTCCCAAAGATTTAAAGAAGAGCTCAATCTCCCGATGAGATGCTGCAATGTGAAGCTTATCACCTTCCTGTGGAACAAACTCTCCGTCCGGAATATAAACTTTCTTTCCTCTTTGTACTGCGCAGACAAGTATCTTAATCTGATATTTCCTATAAATCTCCGCCAGACTGTGACCAATGATCGGATTCCCTGAGCGCAGCATAAATTCAACCAGTTCCACTCTTCCTTTCACAAATGTCTCAATCTTACTTGCCACCGGAAAAATCAGCACTCTTGAAATCTCATTTGCAACTGCCAGTTCCGGATTGACCGCCATACTCAACCTCAAATCTTCTTTCAAAATATCTATCTGCTGATAGTAAATTGGGTTACGCACTCTGGCAATCGTATGTCTCGCTCCCAATCTTCTCGCGATCAGACAACTCAGCATATTGAGCTCATCTGTAGATGCGCATGCAATCACTAAATCTGCATGCGGTACATCTGCTTCTTTTTGCACTTCTGCACTTACACCATCCCCGGTAATACAAATGATATCCAGCTTATTAATCGCCGCCTTTAACTTTCCCGCATTATTGTCAATCAGCACTACATCATAATTGTCTTCAGAGAGTTGCTTTGCAAGTTTATATCCTACTTTTCCATCTCCAATAATTACAATCTTCATCGATATTCCCTCAACTTTTTATTTTCATTCCTCTCGGATTCCCATACAGAATCCAAACAGCATGGCAATTATAGCACCTTTATATCAAAAGTACAATACATTCCCAAAAGGTTGTCCCACACAGATAAAAAGGTAAGGACATCTAAAAATGATGCCCTTACCCGCCTTATTTATTCTTCTGCTGCACGTTTTGCAATCTCTTTTTCCTGCACATCAGAAGGAGCCTGTTCATAGCGTACAAATTCATATTCATAAGCCCCTCTTCCACCTGTCATAGACCGCAGCACGGTGCAGTATCCAAATACTCCTGTCATCGGAATATCCGCTTCGATAATCTGCGCTCCGCCCGCAACCGGCGTCATTCCAAGCACACGTCCACGACGTTTGTTCAGGTCTCCCATCACGTCTCCGGTATACTCATCCGGCACCATCACTTTAATCTTTGCGATTGGCTCCAATAACACAGGACTTGCTTCCATAAATCCTTTTTTGAACGCCTGCATTGTCGCTGTCTTAAATGCCATCTCAGAAGAATCCACCGGGTGATAAGATCCGTCATATAAAACTGCCTTCACACCTACAACCGGATATCCTGCCAAAGGTCCTTTCAGTACAGATTCCTGCAAACCTTTTTCTACTGCCGGGAAGTAATTCTTTGGAACTGCTCCGCCAACTACAATCTGTTCAAATACATATGGTGTCTCTAAATCTCCTGAAGGTTCAAATTTCATCTTTACATGACCGTATTGCCCATGCCCTCCGGATTGTTTTTTATATTTTGTATCTACATCTGAATTCTTTCGGATAGTCTCTCTGAAAGCAACTTTCGGTGTCTCCAAATCCACATCTACTTTGTAACGGCTTGCAAGCTTGCTCACAACAATCTCTAAATGTTGATCTCCCATACCATACAATAACGACTGACGATTCTCACTGTCATTTACCGCTCTCAACGTCACATCTTCTGCCATCATCTTTGCCAGTGCCTGAGATACCTTATCTTCATCTCCTTTTGCCTTTACAACATATTTCATATATGTATAAGGTGTGGAATATTCTGTCTTTCCGAACAGAACCGGCGTATTCTTTGTAGAAAGTGTATCGCCTGTCTTTACGCCAGAAAGTTTTGCGATCGCACCGATATCACCTGCGTGTAATTCTGAGACTTCCACCGGTTTATTTCCCTGCATCGTATATAATTTTCCGAGTTTCTGTTCCGTGTCATTCTCTGTGTCAAACAGTGTATCTTCGCCTTTTAAGACACCCGAACATACTTTTACAAATGAATATTTTCCAATAAACGGATCTACCATTGTCTTAAACACATATGCCGTCTTCGCTTTTGCAAAATCATAATTTGCTTCAAAAATATCATTTGTCTTGCGGTTGATTCCCACACAAGTTCTCTTATCCGGGCTAGGGAAGAAACGCACAATGTCAGACAACAGATTTGCCGCTCCCTGCGCCTCTATATTTGATCCCATCGCAACAGGTACGATATCCCCATCCATTACTTCCGTGCGCATCGCAGATCGAATCTCTTCAATTGAAAATTCTTCTCCTGTAAAATATCTTTCCATAAAGTCTTCACTCGTCTCGGCAACCGCCTCCATCAGTGAATCTCTTAAAAGCTGTAAGTTTGGCAAACAATATTCCGGAATCTCACATTCCTCTCTCTGCCCGATACCTGTATATCTTCTTCCGGCATTCTTGATGACGTTGATATACCCTACAAGCTTTTCATTCTCACGAATCGGCTGGAAATGCGGCGCAATCTTCTTTCCGTATCTTGCCGTCAAATCTTCCACAACCTGCCGGAAACTTGCATCATCCACATCCATCTCTGTCACATATACCATTCTCGGAAGATTATATTTGTCACATAACTCCCACGCTTTTTCCGTTCCTACTTCTACTCCTGCTTTTCCTGAAACAACAATTACGGCTGCATCCGCTGCACTTACCGCTTCTTCTACTTCTCCAACAAAATCAAAGTATCCCGGTGTATCCAAAATATTGATCTTTGCTTTTTCCCATTCAATCGGGATCAGACTTGTACTAATCGAAAACTCTCGTTTTTGTTCTTCTTTATCAAAATCACTAATCGTGTTATGGTCTGTTATCTTGCCCATTCGATTGGTTGCTCCTGATACATAAGCCATTGCTTCGACTAAACTAGTTTTTCCGCTGCCTCCGTGTCCTAAAAGTACCACATTTCTAATTTCGTCTGTTCTGTAAACTTTCATATTTTGCTGCCTCCTTATTTTTGTAGTTTCTCATGTGTATATTGTACTAAAATTTCCACAAAATTACAACTCTTTTATTAAATTTATACAATTTATTTGTCTTTTACTTTAGTGTACAATAATTGATAAGTGAAAATAAAGAAAGGACAGCAAATATTATGAACAAACCTTACAAAATCGGGTTTATCGGGCTTGGATTGATTGGCGGTTCCATCGCCCGTGCGATCCGTCAGTATTACCCTGATTCCGAGATTATCGCCTTTGACAAAAGCAGAGAGACACTCGCGCTCGCCACGCAGGAATCTGTAATCAACGTAGCCTGCACTTCCATCGATAACAACTTTTCCAACTGTCACTATATTTTCCTATGTGCACCGGTCTCATATAACACTGCGTATTTAAAGCAGATCAAACACTATGTTACCAAAGACTGTATTCTCACTGACGTAGGCAGTGTAAAGACTTCGATTCACGAGGAGATCATCGCTCTTGATATGGAAGAAAATTTTATCGGAGGACATCCGATGGCTGGTTCTGAGAAATCCGGTTTCTTAAATTCCAAACCGATGCTGATTGAAAATGCGTACTTCATCCTGACTCCATCTTCGACCGTATCACAAGATAAAGTAGCTGCATACAGCACTTTTGTAGAATCGTTAAAAGCACTTCCGGTCATCTTGGATTACAAAGAGCACGATCTGATCACCGGAACAATCAGCCATCTGCCACATATCATTGCATCCACCTTAGTCAACTTTGTAAAGGATACGGATACAAAAGATGAGTTAATGAAACAGCTTGCTGCAGGAGGATTTAAGGATATCACAAGAATTGCCTCTTCTTCTCCGACAATGTGGCAGCATATCTGTCTGAAAAACGGAGACAATATTGTCAAAATTTTGGACGCTTACATTGACATGTTAAAAAATGCAAGAGATTCTGTCGCAGAAAGCTCCGAGCAAAAACTATATGATTTATTTGAGACATCTAAAAATTATCGGAATTCCATTCCGGAAGGTTCCTCCGGACCGATCAAAAAAGTGTTTGCGATCTACTGCGATATCATCGACGAAGCAGGGGGAATCGCAACAATTGCGACCATACTTGCATCAAACAATATCAGCATCAAAAATATCGGCATTATACATAACCGTGAATTTGAAGAAGGCGTTCTGCGTATTGAATTTTACGACGAATCTTCTTCCCGTAATGCAACTGAATTGCTGCAAAAATACCGCTATATTGTATATGAACGTTAAAAAGACGGGATTCCCGTCTTTTTTCTTGCACAATATACTAATCATAAAATTCCGTTAAACAGTTTTATCAATAACGGAACCGCTGCCGAACAGATAATTCCATTCAAAACTGCCATCATCACCACTTCTCCTGATGTATATTTCATCAGCATCGGAAGTGTCGTATCCTCACTCGTAGCTGCTGCCGGAGCAATCGCCGCATATCCGTTAAAATATTTTACTACAACCGGTATGATCATAAACGAGAAGATTTCCCGCAAAAGATTACACAGAAACGCAATCGTACCAATTTTTGCACCTGCAAGCTCCGTCACCAAAACTCCAGAAAGACTGTACCAGCCAAGTCCCGACACAATCATCAGACTGTCCCGTAAGCTTTCCCCTAAAAACAGACTGCACACAACACCTCCAAAAATGCTTCCCAAAATAACTCCTATTGGAATCAATAAGATTTTCACATGATGCTCTCTTAATTTCTGGAATACACCTTTGTTCGCTCCAACGCTGATTCCGACAGAGAACATCAGCACATACAACACATGCTCTGAGTGTCCGGTCAGAAAATCAATTATATCCTTCGGAAGAATTCCATTTCCCAAAAGCACTCCCGCTGCCAGACAGCACACTGCGATCACAACCATCATATTTCCTTATCCTCCTTACTTTTCATAAATACTTTCGTAAGTCCATAGACGATCAAAGTAGATCCTGCCACCGCAGACAACATATAGAGCACACTCTTCCAGCCAAGCTCTGCCAGTTCATTAAAAAAGTTTTCTCTGCTTCCAAGCGAGACTCCCATAATAAAAATCAAAATCCCGGTTAAAACAATCTGAAGCACTCCATTTACCTTCAATGTTTTCTTCAAATTCAGTTTCATACCGATAATAACTCCAAGCATCATAATTACAAGTATTAACATATTTCCTCCAACTAGTAGTATTTTACGCACACCTGTTTTCCCATCTTCCTTGCCACCTCCTGAAGCTGTTCTACCAGATTCATTCGGATGCTTAAGTCAAATGGAAGATTGGAATTTTGGTGCGCTTCATTCGTTGCCGTCCCCACAAATAAATGAATGTCCGTGCATTCTTCGATTAACAGCCTTGCAAGTCTGGACGCTCCATTATCCGCATCCAACTCATCAAAAAATTCCACGTCAAAATCATCTCTCTCATATTTCTTGAGCAGTTTTAATGCTTTTCCAAGTGTCAGAACTCCCTCTGTCACCAAATCCAAACCTTCAATCGCAGCAGTCGGCGGCACTGATGAATCTTGATAATTCACCGATGTGACAATGTTTTTCTGCAAAACGCGCGCCATAATATTTGCGCTCGTCCCTCCTGACACAACCTTTGTTCCCTCTTCTGACATAAATTCCCGCACCATACGCTCATCATCATCTTTGCTTTTTGGCGGACCGGTAAAAATGTTCACGATTTTTCGATTGATCACACGCATGACTGCAATCGTCGTGTCATCACCCGGACGGTGGGCATACAATTCATTGCACAGATCACTCAAAAGAGCGGTCAATCTCGAAGCAGAAAGTGTGTTTTTTGTGCATTTCAGCGTATATTCTGCCATCTCGTTCCACGTCCAGCTCAAATTCATAAGCTCTCCTTCTCCGGCGTAGATCACACCATCACTCATCAAAACAAAGCAATCATTGAGCTTTACCTGAAAACGATATTCACGTATTGTTTTCCCTTCGATTATACGTTCTTTGTACGGATAATCCACAATCTTTTTATCCCGGATAAAAATGCAGCTTGGATTGTCAAATTCGACAAGATACGCTTCTCCATTGTGAGCAATCTGAAGAATGCTAAACGTTGCATACGCCACTTCCCGCACTTTGCAGATCGGCAGGGTCTTTGCGATCGTCTCCACCGCAAGCTCAATGGAAGCTCCATCCCGAAACATTGTCTTCAGGATTTTTGAAGTGAGTGTTGCAAGTATGTTCGCTTTCACACCGCTTCCCATCCCATCAGCCAGAATCAAAACATCTGCCTTATCCGTCTTCAGCACCTCCACCTTATCTCCGCAGAGTTCTTCCTGATATTTGTTCAGACTTTTCCACGCAACATCCACACTAACACTCATGCTACTCCTCCTCATCCATCAGGATTGAATCCCGTAATTTCGTAAGCGTAACCTTTGTCTCCGCCGTTGTTTCTCCTAAAAGTCCCGCAATTTCCTGCGCCACCATCATCTGCTTATCAATAACCTTCTGTGCAGCATCGATCGTCTCCATCTTTAAACGGTACCGCTTTTCCTTCGCCTTCTCCTCTTTCGTGATATCCTGATAAATGACAAGCACTGATGTAAGATTCGGAATATACACAATTTTTTCTTCCGCCTTCAAGTGAATCTGCGGTAAATCTACTTTTTTACTCATAATAGACTGTTTCGTTTCAAGCACCATCTCGATATCTTCCGTCTCGATAAACTCGAATATGTATCGCTCCAGCGCTTCTTCCCTGCTGACTCCCAAATACTGCTGCGCCATTCGGTTGCACTCTCGAATCCGCATCTCATCATCTATGATGAAAATCAGATTCGGTGTCACATCCAGCACAATATTCGACATCGATTCTGCCTGTGCAATCGCATACGGAAGACACATCCCAAGTTCTGCCTTCTTCTGAAATACCGCTGTCGCTTTCGCCCGACAGGTCGAATACCCGCATGCACCACAATTCAATTCATCCTCTTTTTTATACTTTCCGATTGCCTGCAGCAATTCTGTCAATTCCTCCTCTGTCGGAACTTGTTCGTGCTGACTGCGATCCAAAAATGTTTTTTGCATTGATATGCAATCATATGGAATATCCTCGGAAGCGGGCGCATGTTCCACCTGTGCTTCAATCTGCACCTTCGCTTTCACAAAAGAATTCTGCCACTGGTCCGATGCAGGTCCTTTAATACAGCCTCCGTCACATACATTTGCCTCGATAAAGCAGTGGCTGAGTTCCTCCTTCTCCATGCTTTTAAATAGTTCCATACAGGCATCCAGACCGTCCACGTAAAGTTTCTGATATGTATCCTTCATCTCTTTCTGTTCCATCACCGACTTTACAATTCCTCCTCCAACCGGATAAATGCGGTTGATCCTCGGATCCGGATTTCCAAACGGCTTCTCTTCGCATTCCGATATTGTGATTCCTTCTGCCTTCAGCCATCCGCCAAGCTCCTCGAATGTCAAAATTGCGTCGACAGCCCCAAACACCCTGTCGTCCCCAACTGCCTCTTCTTTTTTTGCAATGCAAGGCCCTAAAAAAACAACCTTCACATCCTCACCATAAATCTTTTTGATCAGTCTCCCATGCGCGATCATCGGAGATACTACCGGAGTCATATATTTTGTCAGACTTGGGTAGTATTTTTCGATCAGATCATTCACACTTGGGCAGCAGGTTGTAATCAGGTTTTTCATCGTTCCTTCTTCCAGGAGTTTCTGATATTCACGTGTGACAAGCGCCGCTCCCTCTGCCGTCTCGCGCACTTCAAAAAAACCAAGCTTTAACAGTGCATCCACAACCTGCCCCGGATTTTTATACTCCAACACACCAAGATAAGACGGCGCAATAGAAATCACGGTTTTCATCCCCTGTCTCAGATACCCTTTGACACGCTCCATATCACTCGCAAATGTTTTCGCATTCTGCGGGCAAACTTCCAGACAATGCCCACAGTGAATGCAGGCTTCCCGAATAATATGCGCCTGTTCATTCCGGACTGAAATTGCTTTTACACTGCAATTTCGAACACATTTATAGCAATGCCTGCAATTTGCATCCTGAAAATCAATCACTTTCATTTTCAATCTTCTCCCCTTTCCCAGAGTCGCATTTTCTTCTTTTTAGTATACTCAATTTCTCCGGTTCCCGCAAGGAAAACCCCTTCATACCGCTACCGATATGAAGGGGTTCTCTCATTCTTAATTATCGTCTTTTTTTCTACGTCCCAAGATATAGCCGCTCGCTAAAATCATGGATGAGAAAATGCTAAACACGCTTGTCGGATCTCCTGTTTTTACCGGTTTCTTGTTGTCTGGTTTGTTTTTATCCGGTTCTGTTGGAGTCGTTGGCTTCGTAGGTGTTGTTGGCGTTGTAGGTGTGGTAGGTGTTGTTACTTTCTTAAGTGCTCCACACATCTCATTCAACACTTTTAACGCTTGATCGACATCGTCCTGCGTTGCATTCTCATTTTTCAATACCGCATTGGCTTCTTCAAATGCTTTCGCAAATCCTTCCCAGCTTGCCTCTGTGTAATCTTTTTCATTTAGTTTGCTGCACTCATCTACCTTTGCCTGCAGCGCTGTCTTGTCTACTTCCGGCTGAGGATCCGGTGTCTCTGCCACTTCCAGCTTACCATATGCTTCTTCCAAGCTTTGAAGCATTGCATCAACCGTTTCCTGTGTTGCTTTCTCATCTGCTAATACCGCATTTGCATCTTCCAATACGTCTACAAATGCCCCCCAGCTCTCTTGTGTATAAATATCGGAATCTAACTTACTGTACTCATCCACTTTTGCCTGCAATTTACTCTTATCTACTTCCGGAGTCTCAGGCTCTGTCGGTTTTTCTTTGAGACCTGCAATCGCGTTCTTCAAAGTCTCTGTCGCCTGATCCACAGCCTCTTGTGTCGTCGCATTCTCTTTTACATTTTTCGCATTGTCATATGTTGTTTTAAACGCATCATAAGACTCTGTTGTATACTTATCTTTATCCTGTTCTTTTCCTGCTGCAATCACAAGTTGTTCATCCAATGCTTTATAATCGAGTTCTTCTGTAGGCTCACCTTGTACTACTACATTCACGCTCGCCTTTTTATTCTCTGCATTTGCAACTGCATTTAAACTCAGTGTTCCTTCCAACACATATGTATCTACTTTACCGGTATCTAGATTATCTGTATTCCATGTCACCGGAACAAGTACTTTGATTGTGTCAGTCATTTCTTCCACTGCAACCTGAATTCCATTTACAGCCGGAAGCTTCGCAGCATCAAATTCACTGTCTTTCTCAATCAGGATATCTGTATTTGCAGACACACTCTGTACAGAGGATTTCTCATATACATATCTGCCAAGCACTTCTGCCTCATTGATTCCAACGCCGTGTCCACCTGCCACATTGTTCAATTCCTTAAAGAACATTCTCACATAGCGTGCTGAAACCGGAGTTTCAAATGTAATCTCATCAGTTGGATTCACCGGACCGTTATGTTCTTTTGATAAAGTCTTCACCGTTGTCCAGTTCTCATTGTCATTGGATACCTGCACCTCATAATCTGTAGGATATACTTTATTGAAGTATGATACCTTCAAACCGTCAATCAGATTCATCTGCTCCCCAAGATCAATTGCAAACCATGCATCGCCAATGTCCTGTGCCTCTTCACCTGTTCCACTCTTGATAAGATCACTGTCCCATTTTGTGGATGCATTTCCATCATTGATGGATTCCTTGACGCCATTGCTTGTACCAGATACCGTCACTGGTTTTTTCAATCCAATATTCTGCTTTTCTGTCACTTTCACTTGAAGTGCGTTTACTGCCTCCTGCAATTTTGTAGTCGCCTTTGTCACCTCGTCCTGTGTCGCACTTGCATTCTCTGCAACTTTCTTTGCCTCTGCAATGACTGCCTTTAAGCTTTCCTTGGAAGCTTTCGTATACTCTTTGGATTCTGCTTTTCCTTCTGCTTCTTTGATCGCCTCATTTAAAGCAGTCTTTTCTGTCACCTCATCCTTTTTCTCTTTTCCGTAAATCTCAAACTCTGTGATTCCGACACCATTTCCGGCTGCTGCTGAGTTCAATTCCTCAAAGAAAAGGCGAACATATCTGGCTGTCAGAGGAGTCTCTAAATCAATTGTTTCTACCGGATGTGCTGCTCCATTCGGATTTTTGGAAAGTTCTTTTACAGTTGTCCAGTTTTGAGCATCATCCGATGTCTGAAGTTCCCACTTTGTTGGGTAGATCAGATTATAGAAACGTACTACAATCTGATTCATGGTATATTCTTTTTCTGCTCCAAGATCGACGTAAATCCATGAGTTTTCTTTTGCGTTATTACCTTTGATGAAATCACTGTCCCATTTTGTTTCGGTATTCGCATCATTTACATTATTTTTATCTCCAGCAGTCGTTCCAGAAACTTCTACTTTTTTACCGATTGCAATATTCTGTTCAATTTCCTCACCATTGTCTACGATAATTGGATCTACATACTCTCCGATATCGTCAGATGTATTTTCTCCGGTTGTAATTGCCAGTTCATGAATTGAGGCTTCACTTTCTTTAGTCCATTTAATGCTAATCTCTGAAATTGGTCCCACATCTTTTGTATCGAATTTTGCAATGACATCTTTCAATGTTCCCAGTTTTTGCTCGCCCTTTGGAGTTGTTACATACAAATCGCCTTCACCGGCTGCACCCCGTAACACAGAAATCTGTGTAATGTTTGTATTTTCTGTCACACGATATTTAATATAGTCACCGGACTTTGTCTTTTTATTGAACAATGTACTGATGTCATTATCAATCACGGCTCCCACATCACCTGACATGTTGCTTGTGATCTGCGCCGCCGCTACGCCGCCTTCTGTCTTTTTATTAATCTGAATCTCATGTAGCTTCAATTTATCATTTCCGTTACCTGTAAAGTAAAGTCTTAGATATCTTGCTTTTGCACCTTTCGCATCACCGCGCACATAGCGATAAGGAACTTCCATAACAGAATTGTCATTTTCAACTGTCGCCACATCTGTCCAGTCTTTATTGTTTTCTGAAATCTGAATCTTTGCATTGTACAGACGCTGTAATCCGTCTGAGGTTACTGCCTCCACATCATACACTTCAATCGTTTTTCCCAAATCAAATGTAATATAAGAATCTTTCACCGGATTTTCTTTTGTCAAAATATAAGTAGAAAGATTGCCATCAAATACATTTGTATACGTCCCTTCACTCAAACCATTTTTAATTGTTGACTGCAACAATTTTGCTTCTGGCTTCAGGCTCTTGATATCCATTCCAATCTTTGTTATATCCACTGTCACATCTTTTTCTGAATTGTTTCTCAATCTTAAATATTTTACTCCGGCAAGGTCTTTGACCTCTTTTGCCTCTGACCAATTCAATGCATCAAATGAATATTCAAATACAAGACCGTCCTCTGCCGATACTTCTTTTACAAATGCTTTTGCTGCTTCCGGTGTCTCTAGTTTAATACCAACATAATTATTTGGTTTCAATGTAACACCTTTCAAATCGCGAACGCTAATCTCTGTTCCCTCAATTGTCAGAGGTGTCTTTTTCAATGCATCAACGTTAGTGTAGACTCTGTCATGTTCTTCCACTTTTTTGTTCACTGTAAATTCTCTTACATATGTCCAATAATCCGGTTTCCCATTATATCCTGCTGTCTTCAGATAATATCTCACATATCTCGCTTTCACATTGAGTCCATCTGCCGTAATACGATCTCCATCCACTTTTGCGTCAATCTTTTCCCATGTTTCTCCGTCTTCTGAATATTGTAATTCTGCATCATGGAAAATGTCATGGTGTCCGTCTTTTTGTCCCTGCAAAATAGATACATCTGTCACAGTGGTAACTCTTCCAAGGTCTAATCCATAATAATCGCCCGCCTGCTGTTTTACCTGCCATGAAACATAAGTTGTCTCATCTCCATCATACATCTTCTTCGAATCAGCAGTTTCTGTCACTTCTGCTCCGCCCATTTTCGCATATAATGTCGGTGAAATTGTAGTATCTCCCGGGTTTAAAATCGGTGTCAACTGATTTTTTGCCGCATTGATTACCTTTGCAACAAACGGCGCAAGTCTCTTACTTCCTGCTTTTGCATATACATTCGGCAAATCTTCTGCTGTAAGATAGGTATACATTGTGTTGTAATATTTGCTTGCACTGCTTAGTTTTGTCCAGGCCGTTGTAGTATCTCCATTTTCTAAAGCAATCAAACTCTCCAATGCGCCTTTTCCTGCACTTGCCACATCATTTAATGATTTCAGCCAAGGCGTCAATTCTTTTACCAAATTTTTATTTGCACAATTTTTTTCAAAATCTTTGACTGCATTCAGGATATTATCAAATTCCGCTAAAATTGCTTTCGCATCTTCATTTTCTTTAATTGGCTTTCCTGCATTTACAAGCTTTTGCACTGCATCTAATTTTTCTTTCAAATACTCTGACTCATTAAATCCAGGAACTCTGGAGGAGCCAGGTGCATTTGCTACGTTTCTCGCAATCGTAAGATAAGAATCTTTTACCTCAGGCTGCAAATAATTAAATGCGCTCTCCCAAATTTCATTTGCATGTTCAGAATATTTATTATTGTTCCATACCAATGATGCCAACTGATACAAGCCCACCTCATTTGAATATGCAAATCTGCTTGGGTTTGAGTGGAAACCTGCAAGTCCCGTTACATTGTCTCTCGCATAATATGTGATATCACCAAGATAAATTCCTGATTTCGCATGCTCATTTACCGGATAGTTCAACCAGAAGTCCGGATCATGATTTGTCTTTTCTTTCAAAAAGTTTACCGTTTCCTGTGTGATTGGTGAGTTTACATCATCACCGGTCCAGTAAATATGAATGTCATCATTCAAATTCTTTAAAGCTGTTAACTCCGCACCATTACCTGACCATGCCTTGTTATAACCCTGTGGACAGTATGTAATCGGCTGGCAACCTTTCTTTTTTAAATCTTCATTCAATCTATTCAGCACAGTCACAACCATGTCATTGTTTCCGCCACCAAAGTCATCATTCAATATATCAAATTTACGAACACCAATTTTATACAACTGTTCCAGCTTTGCCATTAATTTCTGATACTGTGTTTCGTACTTTGCATCTGATATACTTGAAAATGATTTAAAAAAGTTACCAAGGTGAATAGACCATACAAAATCTACTTTTGTCTCTTCGGCTTTCTTTACTAACTTTTCAAATTCTTTTATTGTTTCATCCGGATATAACTGATCCCATTTGCTTGTATGATATGTGTCTCCCTTCGGTGCATAGACATAGCTGTTCATCTTATAGTCTTTGGCAAATTCCATCAGATTTTCACGCTCATCAAAGTTCCATGCACCATAGAAACCTTCGATGTATCCTCTCGTCGCCACAGTTGCATAGTCTTCAATATGCGCATCCAAAAATTTCTTTCCTGAGAAAGAAGAGAACATCATCTGCAGAGTCGCAACACCATGAAAGGTTGCATCCGTATCTTTTCCTTCAATGACAATATCTTTCTTTTGTGCATCTGCATCAAGCACATAGGCATCCGGCTTTTTGTAAAATTCTGCATTTGGCTCGTTGATTTTATTTTCTTTCATATAACTATCAGCTGCACCGTTTGTTTGTTCCACGCCGAGGATGATATTTGTTTTTTCATCATCTACGTTCTCAGATTCTTTATATCCAACTTTATACTTGTCCAGTACTTTTTTTACAAAGTTTTTGGTAGCCTCATCCACTCCGTTCTCTGCAACAATCGTTACCTCTCCACTTTTCAGTTCAAATGACTGTGTTGTTTGTGGATACGTCACCTTCTGCGGAAGCGGGTAAATTGCATATGCATTCGGATTTTTAGAACACTCTGTCTGCTCTGTAGGCACTGTTGGCGTCGTTTCCTCATTCTTCTTTGCAGCAGCTGCCGGAAGAACAGAGGTTGCTGTCATCGCGCAAACTAACGCTGCACTTGCTACACGTAAGGATTTTCGTTTCTTTTTCATATTTTTGCTCCTCTCGTTTCTTTTTTCACATACAATTCATTATATCATATTTACAATTTCTTCCAAAGAGTTTTTTTATTTTTAGATATATTGTATAAATACGATTTTTTTGGGGGTACAAACAGACAAAAGACAGATTGCCGTGTAACAATCACCATTGTCTTATCACATAGCAATCTGCCTTTTATCATTACTAGATGGAATTAATCGTTCTCTTTATATAAGATGTATGTAAAATCTCATGCGCTTTTTGGCTTCCCGGTCTTCCCAGAAATTCTTCATATAATTTCTGAATCGAAGGATTCTCATGCGATTTTCGAATTGCTTTTTTGGCATCGTTGTCATACAGTACTTTCGCACGTGCCGCTCTCACATCGGTAAAGTTTCTTACATCCGCAGAAACTTGTGGCTGTCCACCGCCATTTACACAGCCTCCCGGACATCCCATAATCTCAATGAAATGATAGTCTGCTTCTCCTGCATTGACTTTGTCAAGCAGCTCTTTTGCGTTTTGCAGTCCGGATGCGACTGCTACTTTCACATCCATTCCCGCTACATTGTAAGTCGCTTCTTTAATTCCATCTGTTCCTCGTACATCTTCAAAGTCCACTTTTGCGAGTTCTTCTCCCGTAAGCGTCTCCACCGCCGTCCGAAGTGCCGCTTCCATAACACCACCGGTTGTGCCAAAGATTACCGCTGCTCCTGTTGATTCTCCGAGCGGATCATCAAAATTCTCTTCCGGAAGTCCTGTAAAATCAAGTCCTGTACGTTTGATCAGTCTTGCAAGCTCTCTTGTTGTAATAGCAATATCCACATCCGGTACCCCCGCCGCATTCTGATCCTCGCGTCCAATTTCAAATTTCTTTGCAGTGCAAGGCATCACACTCACACACACGATATCCTTTGGATCCATCCCCGTCTTTTCCGCATAATAGGTCTTTGTAATTGCTCCAAACATCTGCTGCGGTGATTTACAGCTCGACAGATTCTCTGTCATATCCGGAAAATAATGTTCACAGTATTTGATCCATCCAGGTGAGCAGGAAGTAATAAGTGGAAGTACACCACCATTTTGTACTCTGTCTATAAATTCATGCGCTTCTTCCATAATAGTGAGATCTGCACTGAAATCCGTGTCAAACACTTTGTCAAATCCGATTCTTCGAAGTGCTGCCACCATTCTGCCCTCCACGTCAGTTCCAATCGGATATCCAAACTCTTCTCCCAATGCCGCTCTTACGGAAGGTGCTGTCTGCACTACAACATGTTTTTCCGGATCGGCAATCGCCTCTAACACTTCATCTATATAATCCTTTTCTTGAAGAGCCCCAGTCGGACAGACTGCAATACACTGTCCACAAGACACACAGCTTGTATCTCCAAGCCCCATCTCAAACGCCGATCCAATACTCGTTGCAAACCCTCTGTGATTCGGTCCAATCACACCGATTCCCTGTACTTTCTCACAGACTGCCGAACATCGTCTACACAAAATACACTTATTGTTATCCCGAATCATATGTGCCGCCGTTACATCTAATTCATACTCATTTTTCTCACCATCAAAATAGTCTTCCTCTGCAACTCCAAGTTCACGGCACAACTGCTGCAATTCGCAGTTCCCACTTCTCACACAAGAGAGACATTTTCTGTCATGCGCAGACAAGATTAACTGCAGAGTCTTCCTTCTTGCCTCCAACACTTTCGGTGTATTCGTCCATATCTCCATCCCATCACCGATTGGATGTACACAGGATGCAACCAAAGTCTTTGCACCTTTTACTTCCACCACACAGATTCGACATGCCCCGATTTCATTAATCTCTTTCAAGAAACAGAGAGTAGGTATTTTGATTCCAGCCAAATGTGCTGCTTCCAAGATTGTAGACCCCACCGGCGCCGACACGGCTCTGCCATTTAATTTTATCGTTACATTTTCCATCATCTTACCTCCCCTATTACTCTTTATAAATAGCACCAAACCGGCATTTTTCCATACATGCTCCACATTTGACGCATCTAGACTGGTCAATCATATGTACTTCTTTTACCGAGCCAATAATCGCATTGTTCGGACATGTTCTTGCACAAAGTGTACAGCCTTTACATTTATCCGCATCAATTTTGTATTGCAACAACTCTTTACAGACTCCCGCAGGACATTTTTTATCTACGATATGTGCAATATATTCGTCCCGGAAATAGCGCAGAGTAGAAAGTACCGGATTTGGAGCTGTCTGTCCAAGTGCACAGAGCGAGTTATCCTTTAAGTGATAACAAAGTTCCTCCAATTTATCCAAATCTTCCATGGTTGCCTGCCCCTTTGTAATCTTATCCAAAAGTTCCAGCATACGCCTTGTGCCGATACGGCAAGGTGTACATTTCCCGCAAGACTCATCTACCGTGAATTCCAAAAAGAATTTTGCAATATCCACCATACAAGTATTCTCATCCATAACAATCAGACCACCTGATCCCATCATGGATCCAATTTCCATCAAGTTGTCATAATCGATCGGAACATCAAGATGTTCTGCCGGAATGCATCCGCCTGACGGTCCTCCCGTCTGAGCCGCCTTGAATTTCTTTCCATTCGGAATTCCTCCGCCGATTTCTTCCACAATTTCACGAAGTGTCGTTCCCATCGGAATCTCCACAAGTCCGGTATTATGAATTTTACCACCTAACGCAAACACTTTTGTTCCTTTTGATTTTTCTGTTCCCATACCCACAAACCATTCCGGTCCCTTTAAAATAATCTGCGGAATATTTGCCCAGGTCTCCACATTATTTAAAATCGTCGGTTTTTGGAATAAACCTTTCAATGCAGGGAATGGGGGACGCGGTCTTGGCTCACCACGATTTCCTTCAATGGATGTCATCAATGCCGTCTCTTCTCCACAGACAAACGCTCCCGCTCCCAGTCTCAAATCAATATCAAAATCAAATCCGCTTCCAAAAATATCTTTGCCAAGCATTCCGTACTCTCTCGCCTGACGAATTGCGATTTCCAGACGTTCAATTGCGATCGGATATTCCGCACGCACATAGATGTACCCTTGTGACACCCCGATTGCATACCCTGCAATTGTCATTGCCTCCAACACAACATGAGGATCCCCCTCAAGCACCGAGCGATCCATAAATGCTCCCGGATCTCCTTCATCGGCATTACAACAGACATATTTTTGTTCTGCCTGATTGCCTTTTGCAAATTTCCATTTCAACCCCGTCGGGAAACCTGCTCCTCCGCGTCCTCTCAGTCCACTGTCCAAGATAACCTGAATGACGTCATCCGGTGTCATCGTCGTCAAGACTTTTCCAAGAGCCTCGTATCCGCTCGTCCCTATGTATTCTTCAATATTTTCCGGATTAATCACGCCACAGTTGCGAAGCGCAATTCGCTTTTGTTTCTTATAAAATTCCGTCTCTTGAAGCGGCAGTATTCCATCTTCACTGACCGTCTCCTGATATAAAAGACGAGAAACAATTCTTCCGTTTAACAAATGTTCCGATACGATTTCCGGAATGTCCTCTTCTTTTACCATGGAATAAAATGCGCCCTCCGGATAAACGATCATAATCGGCCCCAACGCACACAGCCCGAAACATCCTGTTTTCACGACTCCAATCTCATTTTCCAGACTATTTTTTCGAATCTCTTCATGCAGTTTTTCAATAATTTTCTTGCTGCCGGAAGAAGTACACCCGGTACCTCCGCAGACCAACACATGCTTGCGATACGGGTTATCTTCTGTCCAGACTCCGTCTTCTGAACGAAACTCTACCTGTCCCTGCATCTTTTCTTTGATTGCTTTCAATTCTTCCAGTGACTTCATGCATATCCTCCATTTCTATTTTCATACGATCCTAATCATATTTTGCTAAAATATCATCTATGTCATCTACAGTCAAACGTCCGTAGACATCATCATTTACCATCATGACCGGCGCAAGACCGCATGCCCCGACACATCGACAGGCATCCAGTGAAAATTTACCGTCAGGTGTACATTCCCCACCCACGATTCCAAGCTTTTCCATCAGATAATTATAAATATCCCCGGAACCTTTTACATAACATGCCGTGCCAAGACAGACTGAAATGCGATATCTTCCTTTTGGATTGAGCGTAAACTGTGAATAAAACGTTGCAACTCCATATATTTTCTCCAACGGAATCTTCGTCTCATTTGAAATCATTGTCTGCACTTCTATCGGAAGATACCCATATATTTCCTGAGCCTTTTGCAAAATGGGCATCAAGGCACCTTTATCATCCTTCAATTCCGCAATCACCTGCAATAACGCCTCTTCCTGCTCTTTTGTTCCATGAAACGGAACCCCTCCTGTTTTAGAACACATCCTGAAACCTCCTTTTACTGTAGTTTTCCGTTCTGCACCTTGTGCATCTCGATATACCACTTCATATTAACACAGATTTGTGCAAAAATCCATATTTAAGCACTTTTCTTTTATGTATTTTTACCATTATTTTAATTTGTTTTTGATATTTTTTGTAATTTTATACAAAATTCTGAAATTAGACAGGATTTAAAAGACAATAATAAAAAAGAAACCTTGTACAAATCTTACTAGAAGAATCTACAAAATTTCTTTTTAGATAAAAATAAATTATCATCAAACTATTCCGGATGCTATCCGCCTAAAGTTACATCTTGTTTGTCATACCACCTGATTGCTTTATCAAAATCTCTTTCTTTATAATCCGGCCAAAGATTTTCTACCACATAGAAATCTGCGTAGACTGACTGCACAGGCAGCATCCCCGACAATCTTCTCATATTTCCCCAACGAATTACCAAATCAATTCTGGAAATATCCTTCGAATGTATTTGAGTCATTACATCGTTCTCTTGCTCCATACCCTCTTTTCTTATCGCGCTCAAATCCCATTCCCAGCCGTAATTCACAAGAAAATTCACCTTGATATCAGCAATTCCGATTTCCTTTCTCTGTGTATATTTCAAAAGTTCTTCCGGAAAATGTACTGAGCTCGAATCTCCCACAACCAAGAGCGATACATTCCCTTCTTTTTGAATCAGCCGCACTGCATCTACGCACGCTTTTTTAAATGCATTTTGCTGCACTTTCGGCCGTTTACAATTGTCCACAGTAAACCCATAATACGTAATTTCCGCGACTCCATACTCCTTTGCTTTGCGCAGCACTTCAAGTCCCGGGGTCAGTCCATGCTGATACCCATCTTTTTTCTCCATCTGATGTTGTGTCGCCCATCTCCTATTCCCATCCGGTATAATTGCAATATGTTTTGGAATTCTCAACGCAGTCCCTCCTAAATTTTGATACAAGGACTATTCCCATAATAAACGATATTTATTCCAATCACATAGAAAAGCCCCGGAACTTCAAGTTCCGAGACTTCATTTTTCACCGTCTATTTAATAAACATCGCATCCCCAAAGCTGAAAAAACGGTATTTTTCTTTCACAGCCTCCTCATAAGCCGAGAGCACCTGTTCTCTTCCTGCCAATGCCGATACCAACATGACCAATGTAGACTCCGGTAAATGAAAGTTCGTGATCAGGCAATCTAACACCTTAAATTCATACCCCGGATAAATGAAAATCTCCGTCCAGCCATTCGTCGCATGAAGTTTTCCATTTTTATCTGCAGCAGATTCAATTGTTCGACAGCTTGTTGTTCCGACACAAATTACGCGATGCCCGCTTTCTTTTGCACGATTAATCTTTTCAGCCGCCTCTTCGTCAATCTGATAAAATTCTGAGTGCATGTGATGTTCCAATATATTATCTACTTTTACAGGACGGAATGTTCCAAGTCCTACATGTAAGGTCACACGTGCAATCTGCACGCCTTTCTCTTCGATCTCTTTTAACAACTCCGGCGTAAAATGCAGTCCGGCTGTCGGAGCTGCAGCAGAGCCGGAATGTTTCGCATATACCGTCTGATATCTGTTTTTATCTTCCAATTGGTGTGTGATATACGGCGGCAGCGGCATCTGTCCTAATTGATCTAAAATTTCCTCAAAAATTCCTTCGTATTCAAAATGGATCAGACGATTGCCTTCTTCTACGATATCAACGACTTCGCCGACTAAAAGACCGTCTCCGAAACTGATTCGAGTTCCCACTTTTGCCTTTTTCCCAGGCTTTACAAGCGTCTCCCATACATCGTTTTCTTTTCGTTTTAGCAACAATACTTCTATTTTTGCATCCGTGCCGATTTTGGAACCAATCAGCCTTGCCGGAATTACTTTTGTATCATTGATAACAAGACAGTCCCCTTCCTGCAGATAGTCTATAATCTCCCAGAACACATGGTGCTCCACCTTGCCAGTCTCTTTATCCAACACCAAAAGTCTTGAGCTTGAACGGTCCTCCAATGGATCCTGTGCAATCAATTCTTCCGGTAAATCAAAATAAAAATCTTCTTTTCTCATCTTTTTGAAACTTCCTTTCTTATCCAATGCCGCCATATAAAATACCCAATATATAGACAACAATCGTCAAACCAACAAAAATATATTTTGTCATTGGCTCAAACCATTTTCCAATCTTTTTCTCGCGTCCCATCTGTACCTGCTCCCTTGCAAACCTAGGAGGGCATACCCAGAAAAACATAATTGCGGCAAGCAATGCTCCCAGTGGAATAATGTAAATTGAAACCACATCCATCCACGTACTTACGACATCACCGGATTCAATGACAACTCCAACCGCCACAGCCACAACTGCCACAATTGCGACTGCAATCTTTCTCGACACTCCAAAGCGTTCCTGAATCGCCTCCACCGGCGTCTCAAACAAATTGATCAACGAAGTGACTGCCGCAAACAGAACTGCCACAAAAAAGAGAATACAGAAAAATGTTCCGGCCGGCATCTGCTGAAATACTTTCGGCATCGTAATGAACATCAATGCCGGTCCTGCATTTGGATCTAATTGAAACGCAAACACTGCGGGTAAAATTACAAACGCTGAAAGAAGCGCTGCCAATGTATCGAAAATCGCTACGTTTCTCGCACATGCAATCACATCTTCATCTTTTTTCAGGTAGCTTCCATAAACTATAGTTCCTGAACCTGCTAATGAAAGCGAAAAAAATGCCTGCCCAAGTGCATATACCCAGGTTTTTACATTTCCAAGTTCACTCCATTTTGGCTTTAGCAAAAAAGAATACCCAGATGCAGATCCTTCCAGAAAGAACACTCGCACCGCCAGTATCAGGAACAGGCAAAAAAATGCAGGCATCATAAACTTATTGACTTTTTCAATTCCTTTTGCAATCCCAAACAGCATGATTGCAAACACAATCACCAAACCAAGCAGATGCCACGGAATACTTCCAAATGAAGCAGATATCTCTCCGAAGTACTCTTCCGATTTTGTTTTCATCAGACTTCCCGTCACAGATCCGACCAAAAATTTCAAAATCCATCCCACAACAACCGAATACCCGATTGCAATTCCAAGCGAACCAAGTGTCGGCACAAGTCCGACGAACTCGCCCCATCTTCCGCCTCTCATCTTCGATGCTCCGCGAAACGCCCCGATAGAACCAGCTTTCATCGCACGTCCAAACGCCATCTCACCTGCAACACCCGCAAATCCGAGCACAAAAACAAATATAAAATACGGTATCAAAAATGCAGCACCGCCACCTTCGCCTACACGATAAGGAAACAGCCAGATATTTCCCATTCCAACAGCAGAGCCGATACATGCCAGCACAAAGCCGAACCGGTTTTGAAATGTCTCTCTTTTTTTGTTTGTCATCTTTTTCCCCTCTTCCTCATTTGCATTTTCGCATATATAATCACATTATATATGCTTTTTTCTAAAAACGCTACCCCTTTTTCAATGAAGCATCTGATTCACCAGCAACCAGTTTGCCTGAAACGGACGCATCAAGTTCCAATACCCGACACCATGGATATCCTTTTCTGCAGCCAGCTGCAATTTTGCATAAATACTTCTCACATCTTCAAACCAGACTTCATATCTCCTTCCACCAATTTCATAATAGAAAAACGGACTTTGATAACGCTCATCGTACTGAATCTCCGCACCTCGCTCTGCCGCGATGACATTCGCCTCAACATTTCCAATCAACCTTGCTTTTGTCACCCCTCGCTCATATGGGAGCGGCCAGCTATATCCATAATTCGGGACTCCCAATACAATTTTTTCTTTCGGAATTTCCGTGAGGGCATACTCCAACACCTGTCGGACATTTGGCAGCGGCGCTACCGCAAGCGGTGGTCCGTATGTATACCCCCATTCATACGTCATCAGAAACACCGTATTTGCACTTTGCCCCAACAGATGATAATCCATTGCCTCATACAACAGCCCTTTTTGATAAGAAGAGGTCTTCGGAGCAAGCGCCACCGACACCCGATATCCATTTTCATTCATCGTCTCCCGTAAACGATTCACAAAATCTGCATACCCTACCCGATCTTCCGGCCGAATATATTCAAATCCACATCTACACCTACATACCCCTTTTCTCGTACTGTCTCCAAAAGATTTTCAATCAAATTTTCCTGAACCGTCTCATTTTCCGATAATATTTGAATCAATCCACTGTTAAAGGTCCCCGTCTCCGCAAACGGCGTCAGCACCAGAATCGGTTCCACCTGCTGATTCCAAGCCTCCTGAATCACCCACGTCTCGTCAATCTGAGGTGGTATCAATTCTCCTTCTGCCGTAAATCCATAAGAAAAAATAAGTATTTCATCTATATAAAGAAGTACCTCACGCAAAATATACGGCTCAATAAACGGATATGCATACCCGCTGATCCTACCTTGCATAAGCGGTTCTCCCTCATAAGAAATGACCAAACTCTGCCCCTCTAACAAATAGGTCTGATTCAACAGAAACGGATTGTTTTGATATAGATTTTTGACCGTGATACTATATTCTTCCGCGATCTGCTCCACCGTCTGTCCTTCTCTCACAATATGAACCCGGCTCGTCATCAGAATCAAAAGAGCTTGCCCCGGAACAAGATTTTGCTGCGCTGCCAGCTCATTGTCATACACAATCCGATCAGTTGAGATATCATATAACTGAGCGATCGAATAAATTGTCTCTCCACTTTTTACAACATGTATCGGCATGGTTATTCTCCATTTTTATTTCTTTACTTTTAATATATTCATCTATCGATAACCCCAAAACCGAATTTGTCACTATAGCAAGTATTATTGTGCTGACTCTCCCTATCCCTCAACATATTTCATATATGGAACAAACATATCTATACTATGATCATCGGAATACAACTGCTCCGGAGTCAATTCAGTGCTTAATGCTGAACCACATCCCGAAAAACTAATCATAAAAAAATACTCATACCTAAAATAGTAAATATTTTCTTCAATTCATTCACCTCCCATAACATCTATGCAAAATTCCAATTGAACAGTATCGACCTTCCCATTGCCTATGAAAACAATACCATCCTTCCGCTTGGTTGGCAAGCGGTTTTACGATTCAAATGCGCCGCCCGTGTAAAGCAGTGTTTTGATTACTACTGATTTTACATAGAGGATTTTATTATGAAAACACTTGATTTCTGTAGCTTCTGCACAGAAAATGCTGTATAATCACAGGTAAGTACAAAAAACTGCTTTTTCGTTTCCCCCATCATTGATTCTAACCTAAAGAATTTAGAAATGAGGTATTTTTATGGAATATATTAGAGTAACCAACGAGAATATAGACAAAGAGCATATATGCTGTGCCATTTCAAATAACAATGATATTCAAGTATCATCAAAAAAGGCTTGGCTACAAGAGCGATTTAACGAAGGCTTAGTTTTCCTAAAGAGCGAAGAACGAGGAAAGTGTTTTATTGAGTATATTCCTGCTGAAAATGCTTGGAATCCTATTATTGCAGATGGTTATATGTATATTAACTGTCTTTGGGTTGCTGGTTCATTCAAGGGCCATGGATACTCAACAGACTTATTAAATGCGTGCATTGAAGATAGTAAAACAAAAGGAAAACAAGGGTTATGTATTCTATCTTCCCAAAAGAAAAAAACATTTTTAGCTGACCCTAAATTCTTAAAATACAAAGGTTTCATCGTTTGCGATGAAGCAGATAATGGTATTCAATTATGGTGTTTACCATTTAATAAAAATTCCTTGTTACCTAAATTCAAGAAGTGTGCCAAGCACCCTCACATTGATGAAATGGGATATGTTTTATACTATACCAGTCAATGTCCATTTAATGCGAAATATGTGCCTATTGTAGAAGAAATCGCAAAAGAAAAGGGCGTACAGTTTAAATCTATTCATTTGCAAAGCAAAGAGCAAGCACAGAATGCACCTACGCCGATTACAACTTACGCTCTGTTCTATAACGGAGAATATTTAACAAACGAGCAGATGAATGATAAGAGATTTTTAAAGTTATTGGCAAAATAACCCCCAGCTTATAGAGCTAAGAAAACTTCCTCCTACATCCCGTTTCGTCTTACACAAAAAGTACCGCCATCTGACGGTACTTTCCTTCTTTTATTTACTGTCTTAATTCAATTCCCATTTCTTCCAATGCTTTCAAGATTTTCGTCATCGCAGAAGTCACATCTGCCTCTTCCAATGTCTTATCTTTTGCACGGAACACAATAGAATATGCAACAGATTTGAATCCTGCTTTAATCTGCGCTCCCTCATAAAGGTCGAATAATTTGTAGCTTTCTAAGTAAGCGCCGCCTTCCTTCGCAATCACTTCCTCGATCTGGCCAACCAAAATTTCTTTCGGCACAACCATACTGATATCACGAGTCACTGCCGGATATTTTGCAATTCCTTCATATTTTCTGTCAAATGTAGCAAGTTCCACTACCTCCGGCATATCAATCACTGCAACATAAGCTCTTGTCCCGATTCCGTAAATATCTGCCACTTCTGGATGTACTTCTCCCAAGTATCCTACCACTTTCCCACCGTAAATGATATTTGCCTGACGTCCCGGATGCAAGAATGTCTTTCCTGCGTTTGGATCGTATGTCTCTTTTTCATGCATGCCGATTTTTTCAAAGAATTCTTCTACAACGCCTTTCATGCTGAAGAAATCACCTTCTCCATACATACCAAGTGTGAACTGCATACGTTCTTCCGGAAGTTCTGTGACCGGAAGCTGTTTTGGAAGATAAATATTTCCAAGTTCATACAAACGAACATCTTTATTTCTTCTGTTATAGTTTGTCGCAAGCGATATTAACATTCCATTCAAAGAAATTGTTCTCATAATACTGTAATCTTCTCCAAGCGGATTCATAATCTCCACCGCTTCACGGAGTTTTGAGTCCGCCGGAAGCAACAGTTTATCAAATACTTTTGGACTTTCAAAAGAATATGTCATTCCCTGACTGAATCCACAGAACTCTGCAATATTTCTGGCTACTTCCTCCACACGAAGTTTGAATGACAATTTTCCTGTTGTTGCCTCTCCCCTTGGAAGTGTTGTCGGAATATTGTCATATCCGTAAAATCTTGCAACTTCTTCTGCAAGGTCTGCAAGTCTGAATAAATCATGTCTGAATGTCGGTGTGATCACTTCTTTTGCCTCTGCATCATATTCCAAGCCGATTTTTTCAAAATATCCAAGCATTTCTTCTTCTGAAATATCTGTTCCAAGCATCACATTGATTTTCTCTGCATCAAATGGAACGCGAACCGGTTCTTTTACTTTTCCATATACATCAACGGTTCCTCCGACAACTTCACCTGCACCTAATTCTTCAATCAACTGGCAGGCTCTGTCGATTGCCGCTTTCGCATTGTTCGGGTCAAGTCCCTTTTCAAATTTTCCGGAAGCATCTGTACGAAGTCCGACTTTTTTGCTTGATTTACGGATATTTGTTCCATCAAAGCATGCCGCCTCAAACAATACGTTCTGCACATCATCTGTAATCATAGAGTTTTCTCCACCCATGATACCCGCAATACCAACTGATTTTTCTCCGTCGCAGATCATTAGGACAGATTCGTCCATCTCTCTTTCCTGTCCGTCTAATGTCACGAATTTTTCTCCTGCTTTTGCTGTCTTTACAACAATCTCATTTCCGGCAATCGTAGAAAGATCGTAAGCATGCATTGGCTGCCCATACTCTTCCATCACATAGTTTGTGATATCAACAAGGTTGTTGATCGGGCGGATTCCAACAGAAGCCAGTCTTCTTTGCATCCATCTCGGAGATGGTCCGATTTTTACATTTTTCACAACTCTTGCACAGTAGCGTGGGCAAAGCTCTGTGTTCTCCACAGTTACTTTAATATAATCATTGACATCTTCGTCATTTCCAGTCTCTGCCACAACCGGAGGACAGAATTCTTTTCTAAAAGTTGCCGCTGCTTCTCTCGCAATTCCCACTACACTAAAGCAGTCCACACGGTTTGATGTCACTTCGTATTCAAATACAACATCATTTCTTCCAAGTGCTTCAATCGCGCTGCTTCCAACTACTGCATCTTCCTCGAAAATATAGATTCCGTTCTCCGGAGCCTCCGGGTACATATCTGTTGTAGATCCAAGTTCTTCGATGGAACACATCATACCAAAACTTTCCACTCCACGAAGCTTTCCTTTTTTGATTTTGATTCCGCCTTCTACAACTTTCCCGTCATGACTTCCTGCTACACGTCCACCGTCTAATACAACCGGCACCTTTGCTCCTTCAAATACATTCTTCGCTCCGGTTACGATCTGAACAGTCTCTGTTCCAACATTCACCTGGCAGACAACCAGTTTATCCGCATCCGGATGTTTCTCAATTTTATCAATCTGACCAATTACAATTTTTTCAAGGTCTGCATCCAACACCTCAAATCCCTCTACTTTTGTTCCGGAAAGCGTCATCGCATCTGTGTATTCCTGCGCTGTGACATCAAGGTCCGGCACATATGCTTTTATCCATGATAATGATGTATTCATTTTCTAAATCCTCCTAAAAATTTCTACTCTTTGGCATATTCTGTCGCGCCGCTCATTTTACTCTTTGGCACATCTTCTTGAATCCCTTCGCGATTCAAGAAGCCCGTTCGCAGCACTTTGTGCTTACATCTTGCTTCGCAATCTGTATCTGCTGTCGCAGACTGCGAACTAGAATTGCTTTAAGAATCTAATATCGTTTTCGTATAATAATCTCATATCGTCGATTTCGTATTTCAACAGTGCAATACGTTCCAATCCTACACCGAATGCGAATCCGTTGTATTCTTCCGGATCAATTCCGCACATTTCCAGTACATGTGGATGAACCATACCGCAGCCTAAAATTTCAATCCATCCGGAGCCTTTACAGAAACGGCATCCTTTTCCGCCACATTTAAAGCATGTCACATCCACTTCAGCGCTTGGCTCTGTAAATGGGAAGTGATGTGGTCTGAATTTTGTCTTTGTCTCTGGTCCGAACAATTCTTTTGCAAATACTTCCAGTGTTCCTTTCAAATCTGCAAATGAAATATTTTTGTCAATCACAAGTCCTTCAATCTGATGGAATGAAGGTGAATGTGTCGCATCCACTTCATCCGAACGGAACACTCTTCCCGGTGCGATCATACGAATTGGAAGTTTTCCCTGTTCCATCACACGTGCCTGCACCGGAGAAGTCTGTGTACGAAGTACGATGTCTTTGTTGATATAGAATGTATCCTGCTCATCTTTTGCCGGATGATCTGCCGGAATATTCAATTTCTCAAAGTTGTATTCGTCATACTCTACTTCCGGTCCTTCCACCACTTCATAGCCCATGCCGATAAAAATTCTTTCAACTTCTTCCAGCGCAATTGTATTCGGATGACGATGCCCAACCATGTTTTTCTTAGATGGAAGTGTAACGTCAATAACCTCTTCTTTCAATTTTGCTTCACGGATCGCTTTTTCCATTGCTGTCTTTGCATTGTTAAGAGCTGTCTCAATCTCTTCGCGAGCTTCATTGACAAGCTGACCAACCTTCGGTCTGTCCTCAGCCGCTACATCTTTCATTCCTTTTAAAACAGCTGTAAGCTCTCCTTTTTTCCCAAGGAATCTTACTTTTACATCATTTAATTTTTCCGGCGCATCTGCTGCCTGAATCTGTGCCAATGCTTCTTCTTTGATGCTTTGTAATTTTTCTTTCATCGTTTTTATCTCCTTTAATTTTTTTACTTATAAAAAGAACCCCGCCCCCAAAAAAGGGACGAGGCTATATCGCGGTACCACCCTACTTCTCACAGAAATCTCCATGAGCACTCGGACTGCGTAACGTGCAGATACGTTATCTTCTACTTTTCTTTATATCGTTCAAAGATACAGCTCCCGTGCGAAATTCGATTCCCATTTGAACTAAAGGAAACTTCCAGCCGATGATTTCCTCTCTCTGTTAGAAAATAGTGCTCTACTAAACACGTTCCATGCCTTTTTGTATTCAAAATTCCTTTTCATTTTAACACATTAATTCGTAATGTCAAGATGTTCCTCGACCAAAACATTAATTTCTCCGCCCAAAAGCATGACATACATACAGAAATATAGCCACAGCATAATCAATACAATCGTCGTCAAACTTCCATACATATTGGAAAATCCTTTGAAAATATCCATGTAAACCGAGAAAATGAAAGATGCCAGCGTCCAACCAAACGCTGTAAACACAGCCCCTGGAAACTGATACTTCATCTTTCCCTTATGATTTGGGAGAAAACGATAAATACAGGTAGAAAATACAATCAGCACTAACAGCGTCGTAACCGTTCGAATTTCAATAATAAAATCCGTCACATACCGGAAAATCGGAACATGTTCGTTGACAAACATACTAATACTGTTACCAAATCCAAGCAGGACAAGAGACAACACAATCGCAATGATAATAAGTACCGTGTAGAAAGCTGCCCGGATTCTCAAAAAAATATAGTTTCTTGTCTCAATTTCCTCATGAATGCAGTTCAGTCCGTTTGTGATTGCAAGCACCCCTCGCCCCGCAGACCACATCGTCATAAGTGCTGTCAAAGGGATCACCGCACGTGATTGGTTATACACTTCATTCACAATAGAAATCATTGTCGCACGAATTGTCTTCGGGAACACTTCATAAACCGCCGTCATCACATCCGCTTTTGTTACCGGCGTATACCGCACCAAAGTCAGCAAAAGCAGAATGATCGGAATTAAAGAAAGTACAAGAAAAAACGCAGACTGTGCTGCATATGCCCCTACATGGTCTCTTCCTACTTTTTCTAAAAACTCATTTACTTTTTTCACCAAGACTCTCATAAAACGATTCCTTCTCTTTTTTATCTTACGCAATCATATCACGAAACATTCTTTTCGTAAAGTATCTTTCACTCCACGGTCACTCCCTGATAAAACAATTGTAAGATCTCTATGTATGTTTTTCCGCATTTTGCCATCTCATTTGCTCCATTCTGGCTCATCCCGATTCCGTGTCCGTATCCGCCTCCATTTATAATATAATTTCCTTCACTTTTCTCTATTTGGAAAAACGCGCTGGGCAATAAAGTTTGACTGTCCACCACTGTCCCATCTTGTTTTTCAATTTGATATCCTTTTCCTCCCAAGGCTCTTCGTATCTTATTTTCAGTATCAACAGTCACGCTTCCACCATCTCCCTGTGCCACTATCTGAAGTGCCACGCCTCCTGCTCCCCGCTTTGTGACCGATACATTTTGAAGTGTTCCGATTTCCGTTGCTGTGTTTAGCTCAATCAGATTAGACAATACCCTTTCCGGCACCACCGCCTTCCATCTATACCACGGAAGTTCTGCTTCATATGAATTTCCATCTTCCTTGCAAATCTCCACACTTTGCAGATACTGATTTTGTTCATCCGGCGTCGTCCCCCACGCCTCAATCCCAGTTGTTTTTCCGCAGGAAGTAGAATAATAATAAGCCGTCACAACCTGATTCTGATACCATAATTTTTGTCCCCGTGTCTCATCCACCGCTCGAACAGCCGACTCCTGCTCCTTAGAATTCCCATACACCTGAAAAGAAGTGCTGTCATCTACATGTGCATTATACTCCGGATAAGATAGTCCTTGTGTCTGATTATAAGCATAGCTTCTCGCACAGACCGCCTGTGCTTTGAGCGCTTCTAACTCGTAAGATGCAGGCATCTCACTTGGAACGACCGCATACAGATATTCCTCCAAAGGAAGTTCATTTACAAGTATCATTCCTTCCGCACTGGAAAACAGCTCAAAACTCCCCAGATACGACGGCGTCCCATACCCTCTATTGAGACTTGAAACCGTAATCTTATCGCCGGAAACCACAGATTCCACTTTAATCGTTCCCTTCTGAAACATCGCGTCATCAGGTGTGACAGCAAACACTTCACCTTGACCATACTCCCTCTTTTCATCTCCTGCAGTCGCAATAAGTCCCCCTTCTGCCTGAAATTTTATTTCTGCATGTGCAATTTCTTGAAATCCATTCGTTTTGATCACTACCCGAATCATTTGCTCCTCCGTCTGCGCCTTTGATTGCGTCTCCTCTTGTTGTATCTTCGGAAGCTTCGACTCAATATCAAGTTCTGTTTCTCTTTTTTTTCTTTCCGAAAACATAATTACAAGAAAAATCGCAACAACAAAAAGCATTATCCCATAATACACATATTTTTCATTTAATTTTCGTTTCACAAGCTACCTCTTGTCCACTCTTTTTTCTATAGTATATACAAAAATATCTTTTTTTATGAAACTAGAATCTTTACACTAAAATAAGCAGCCACTTTCGTAGCTGCTTTTCTCTTTTGTAGTCCCCCAAAATGCCGTTTTCCATATTTTGACTCCTAGCAAACGCTAGGTGGGCAACCGCATCTGCTTTTCTGCCTTCCTCTGCAAAAACCGGAGGCTTGACATATTACAGAGATATAAGAATCCCGTTTAAAGTACTGTAGGTTCAAAATAATGGAAGTATCGCACATCCCAGGTTCTTTCTAAACATATTATAAGACATTGTGTAGTATTTTTCAACTATATTATCACATTTCTACAAAGAAATTCCGTTCCAGTATTTCCACCAGATTTTTTCCCACCACACAACATCCACAGACACTTCTCTTTTTATCTGACAGTATAGCTTTCGGCACATCTGATATTCTTCTTTTTCAATTTTTTCATTTCCAAAATTTGCCTGATAGACAATCTTCACCACCTGGTCTACATCTTCTTCCCTGATATTCGGATATGCCTTGCAAAGTTTCTGAGTAAACTCTCCATCAACTTCTTCGCTTTTTTCTACCTTCCCGGCAAGAACAAGCAATTCAAACATCCTATAGAACAACTCTTTGACGTATTCGGTATAGCCGTGGTTTCTGCTGATTCGTCTTTTCTTCAAAATCCAAACTCGCCTTCCAAAAAACACCGTAAATGCAACCAAAAACATTCCCACAAAAATCCCTACAATCATATAGAGCGGATTACCCGATCGTTTTTCATTTTCTTCTGCCGGCAATTTATCTTTTCCTTCACCTTCTCCAGACTGATTGTTTTCTTCATCCGTTTCTTCCTGTTTATCCTGCAGCTCATTTTGCTGCGTCTCATCTTTCTTTGATTCACTCTGCTGCAACTGTGACTCTGTCTGTTCCTGCAAAGTGTTCATCCCATCTGGTATGACGGTCATGGTATTTCCTGAATATCCGGGAGTTGTCTCCACCGGAATCCAGCCGATGCCCTGTACATAAGCTTCCGCCCACGCATGTGCAGACGCTCCTGTTACCACAGCTTCATACTCACCCTCTTCATTCAGCTTAAATGCACTTGGCAGCACTGCATATCCGGCAACATATCTTGCCGGAATTCCTTTCATACGAAGCATCAAAGTCGCAACTGTGGCAAAATGCTCACAATATCCTTTTTTATTTTCAAAATAAAAATATTCTGCGACATCTTCCCCTACAGGAGTCTTTCCGGGTTCCAGACTATATTCCGCCTGCTCATCCAGCACTTGTGCGATTTCATCCATCACGCTCCACACATCTGTCGCAGGTACACATTTTTCTACTTCCTCTAAAAAACTTTTCTCAACCTTTGCCGGCACTTCTGTATCATATTTCGATACATATTTAAAATATGCATTTTCCAAGGGACTTTTCGTGTTTTCCAGCGCTGCAGAGCCAAAGGATTCAAGCGGGCAGTATTGGATATCATATTTTTTTGCATCTCCCTTCACATACGAATCGGATACAATCTCATCTTTCTCTGTATAATATCCCGCGTAAGGAATATATTTATACTTTGTATTTGCCCCTACATTTTCAATATAGAGCGTCTCTTGCGAACTGACTGTTTTTAGTTTTTCATACAAAAGATTCCGCACTTCCTCCGTCTGTGCATTTTGCTGACGAATCCAGCTTTGAAATTCTTTCCTTCTTCCTTCTTTCCATTTATTATCCTCATATATCGTTCCAATATACCCTTGCAGATAAATTTTTTCCTGTGGCTTTGTCTGCGAAGTGATGACCAATTGCTTTTCATCATCTTTTGCGAACTCTCCTGCTCCGCCAATCACTCCATCATTCACTCCTCCCTTTGCTTTTCCAAAAAAATCCAATGATTTTTCTTTCAAAAGCTCAGAGATCTGTTTTGTAACATCCTTTCTATCCCCGAACGCTTTCTGCACCTGCATTCCAGAAAACATGCTCCCAATGGCAAGTGCCGCAGCAACAAGAATCACTCCCGCAAATCCTGACTGTCTCTGCACCTGAAATCCTCTTTCCGTTTTTGCCGCCACAATTCCCCCAACTGCAAGCATGCAAAGAACAACCTCTGCCATCTTGGGCACCTTTCCCACTGTAAACGGTATCAAAATGCCGACTCCGAGCAAAATAACCGGCATCCACGAGTGTTTCATACACACAATCCCATACGATAGCAGCATTCCTATCAGTATCCCCAGCACAACCATTCCGGAATCTACAGATGCATCTACATTAAAGTAGGAGCCTAGATAAATCTGAAAATACTCTTCAGCTATTTCCAGAACGCTTCTTTTGATACACAACAATGACTCCCGCAGAGTTTCCCCCCTTAACAGATACAAAAGCAAAACACTTCCACTCGAAACACCCCACGCAAGAACCTTTCCACTCTTCTTTTCCATCAACAAAAGAAGAGTCTCTATTGCGCAAAAAAGTAATGTGATAGAAAATACTTCCGCCTTTTGATATTTCAATTGGAATGCGTTTGTAATCGCAAGCAGTATCCCCGCTGTTCCCATGCAGACATAAAGCAGCATTGCACAATGATATCCCCATTTTTTCATACGCATCCTCCTCTATACCACAATTTCAACAGAGTGAAAAAAGAGTTCTAATCCATCTTGAACCATATCCATTTTTTCATTTCCATTAATCTGCAGCTTCATTCCCGTATCTATTTTCACTATTGTTGCATAGATATCGTTCTTATATGTGTAGCGATACTGCTCCTCCATATTCTGTTCGAGACAGTTTGGGGAAAATTCCAACACTTCCATAATGCATTCATATAAATCCTCTTCCGTTCGGACAAGAATCCTCATAATTCCATCCTCATTTTTCTTCTTCCAGACTACATAATGGGCACACTCCCGTTCAAGCAATGCTGCTGAAAGCGATACTACCGCTTCCATAAACAAATTTCCTACACGACTTCCCTTTGTATCCTCTTCCATCAACAATACAACCGTTGCTCCCAATGGATAACTGAATTCCTTGATATACAAAGTGTTTTCTCTGGCGCTTAATTTCCAATGCACTTTCTGCATACGATCACCTGCCTGATATTCCCGTACATCGTAGATTTCCGCGCTGTCCTCTCCGCCTCTGTCCTGCGCATAGGATTCACCATCCACTGGAAACCATTTTGTTCGATTGCTCACAATCAGGTTCACCGGATATACTTTCGGCATCACAGTCGCAAACAGTTTTTCTTTTGGTCTTTTTGTAATTCCTAAAATGCCAAGTGCATCATAGCAAACAACCTTTCTCATCTGAATTTCTATTTTCCCACAATATTTTGGAATCATTTCGCACGTCAAATTTTGTTCCTGTCTGCCATTCAAATACACCTTATATTTTCGTTTTTCTTTTTTTCCGTCTGCCACATACCGATAACAAAACTGTACTTTAACCGGAACTGGAAATGCCATTGGATTTTTTAGACGAATCTTTACAGCGCAGCTTTCTTTTTGCTCCAGCATGATCCGATCCATCTTCATATAGGCACTGATTCTTCGCCTCCCAAAAACAGCCATCATCAGACAAAACAGTAAAAAAATAATTTCTGCCGCCAACACTGAACCGCCTTCTTTCCATTCATACAGCAGATTCAGATAAATCGTGACTGTCACTATCAGTAAATAGATCCACTTTTTCATCCGACACGCTCCTTCATCGTTCCTTTGGGTTTGGAGCTTGTACACCGTTCAAAATCTCCTCTATAATCTCCTGTACCTTCACACGGTTGAGCCGCGCTTTTGCATTCAGCTGAATGCGATGCCTTGCCACATTTTCAAAAATTTCCTGCACGTCTTTCGGGACACAATAGTTTCTTCCATTCAGATACGCAATCGCCTTTGTCATCTTTGCAAGTGCCACAGTCCCACGTGGACTGATTCCAAGTTCAATCATCGGATGCTTTCTCGTCTCTGTAACTAATTCGCCAATATAGTTATAAATCACATCGTGAATATAAATATTCTCCACCTCTTTTTGCAAAAGCACAAGCTGATCCGCTCTCAAAATCGGTCGTATTGAGTCGGTTATATTTCCTCTTTGATTGCCTTTTACAATTTCAATCTCCTGCGCCATATCCGGATATCCGATTGTAATACATATAAAAAATCGGTCTAACTGCGCTTCCGGAAGCATCTGCGTTCCCGCCGATCCAATCGGATTCTCCGTTGCGATCACAATAAACGGATGCGGAACTTCCCTCGTCACTTTGTCAATTGTAACCGTTCCTTCCTCCATAACTTCCAAAAGCGCAGACTGTGTCTTCGGCGATGTCCGATTAATCTCATCAGCCAAGAGAAGATTGCACATCACCGCTCCCGGTTCATAATAGAATTCTCCGCTTTTCTTATCATACATGGAAAATCCTGTGATATCCGCCGGAAGTACATCCGGTGTGAACTGCACCCTGTTCTGTATAAGAGTCATGCTTTTGGCAAAGGCAACCGCCATCGTTGTCTTCCCTACTCCCGGTATATCTTCGATTAAAATATGTCCGCCCGCTAGAATCGCAGCCAGAATTTTTTTCACACATTCGTCTTTTCCAATCACTGCCTTTTTCACTTCTTCTATAATTTTCCGTGCTACCTCTACATATTGCGCCATTTTCCGACCTCCTTCATACAACTGTGAAACCTTATCCTTATCTTATCATGTTTCCCACATGTATTCTATAGTAGTACACAAAAAACCGAGTGCGTATTACACACTCGGCATTTTCTATCTTATAATATTTCTTATAACTGTGGACCAGCAGAAACAAGCGCTTTACCAGCCTCGTTGCTTTCATATTTTGCGAAGTTCTTAATGAATCTTCCTGCAAGGTCTTTTGCTTTTTCTTCCCACTCTGCTGCATCTGCGTATGTATCACGTGGGTCAAGAATATTTGTATCAACTCCTGGAAGTTCTGTAGGTACTTCAATGTTGAAGTATGGAATCTTCTTTGTAGGAGCTTTCTGAATATCTCCGTTCAAGATTGCATCAATGATACCACGTGTATCTTTGATAGAGATACGTTTTCCTGTACCATTCCATCCTGTGTTTACAAGATATGCTTTTGCACCGTTTGCTTTCATCTTCTTAACAAGCTCTTCTGCATATTTTGTTGGGTGCAGTTCCAAGAATGCCTGTCCGAAGCAAGCTGAGAATGTTGGTGTAGGTTCTGTGATTCCACGTTCTGTACCTGCAAGTTTTGCTGTAAATCCAGATAAGAAGTAGTATTCTGTCTGCTCTGGTGTCAATACAGATACCGGTGGAAGTACTCCAAATGCATCTGCTGACAAGAAGATTACATTCTTTGCTGCCGGTGCTGCTGATACCGGACGTACAATTTTTTCAATATGATCTATTGGGTAAGATACACGAGTGTTCTCTGTTACACTCTTATCGTCAAAATCAATCTTTCCGTTTTCATCTAATGTTACGTTCTCAAGAAGTGCATTTCTCTTGATTGCGTTGTAAATATCTGGCTCAGATTCTTTATCAAGGTTAATAACTTTCGCGTAGCATCCACCTTCAAAGTTGAACACACCATTGTCATCCCATCCGTGCTCATCATCACCGATCAGAAGACGTTTTGGATCTGTAGACAATGTTGTCTTACCTGTTCCTGAAAGTCCGAAGAAGATTGCTGTATTTTCTCCGTTCATATCTGTGTTAGCTGAGCAGTGCATAGAAGCAATACCTTTCAATGGGAGGTAGTAGTTCATCATAGAGAACATACCTTTTTTCATCTCTCCACCGTACCATGTGTTCAAGATAACCTGTTCACGGCTTGTGATATTGAACATAACTGCTGTCTCAGAATTCAAACCAAGTTCTTTATAGTTTTCAACTTTTGCTTTAGATGCATTATAAACAACGAAGTCTGGTTCGAAGTTCTCAAGCTCTGCTTCTGTTGGCTGGATGAACATGTTCTTAACAAAGTGTGCCTGCCATGCCACTTCCACGATAAAACGAATTGCCATACGTGTATCTGCATTTGCTCCGCAGAATGCATCTACTACAAATAATCTTTTGTTAGAAAGTTCTTTAATTGCAAGTTCTTTACATGTATCCCAAGCTTCCTGAGATGCTGGATGGTTGTCATTTTTATATTCATCTGAAGTCCACCATACAGTATCTTTTGAGTTCTCGTCCATAACGATGAATTTATCTTTAGGAGAACGTCCTGTATAGATACCTGTCATAACGTTGACTGCACCAAGTTCACTTTCCTGTCCTTTTTCAAAACCTTCAAGTTCTGCTTTTGTTTCTTCTTCAAATAACACTTCATAAGAAGGGTTGTAAACTACTTCTGTAGTTCCAGTGATACCATATTTGCTTAAATCAATTTTTGCCATCTTAATAAACCTCATTTCTTAATATAGTAGTTTGAATTTTTCCAAGTTTCACTGATTTTAATTATACACACTTCACTAATAAAGTCAATACTTTTTTGAAAGATATGACATACATCTAATTCATTTCTTCCTGTAATTTCATTAAAATTCTATAAAATAAATATTAAAAATGCAAGTTTAAAGCTTGAATCCTGCATTTTTTACGCATTTTTCATATATTTTTAATTATATTCACTCATTTCACACTGAATTTTGCAATTCGCTTGTCAAAAATTTCACGTTCATATTCTTCTAAAAAAATCTTTCTTGTATTCCGGTTTTCATTCAAAAAAAATCTCAGAAGTACAGTATCTGCCTGCACCTCTGAGACCTTCTTTGAATTGTTAATGCAATTTATTTTTCAGAAAAATGCAGACCCTTACACGTTCAGTATCTCTTTTACTGTCTCTTCCATCTTGTCCGCATCACATTCTCTTGTGTGAACAATGTTGGCATCTCGAATTTCTTCAATTGCTTTTGGAATCTTGACACATGAAATCTTTTCCAGTTCCGCTATCAAGTCAAATTCTTCCAACGTATCATACTTTTCATCAATGGAAGTCATCACACTTCTTGCAAATTTATACGGACTTGCAGTAGATGCAATCACTGTCTTTCTCTCATCTTTGTTTTCCTCAAGATATGCTTTCCCAACCGATGCCGCAACTGCTGTATGCGTATCGATCACATATCCTGTAGATTTATAAATCTCAGAGATTGTCTTCTTCACTTGGTCTTCCGTTGCATATCCTGCCGCAAAATCATCCAAGTTCTCCTTCATCTCTTTTGAAATCTCATAAACACCCTGTGATTTTAATGCGCGCATCAAATCCTGATTCTTTACAGCATCCTGACCTGCAATGAGATAAATCAGGCGCTCTAAATTGCTTGAAATCAAAATATCCATTGATGGCGATGTTGTCAAAATAAATTCTCGATTCTTATCATACACACCTGTTTGGAAGAAATCGAACAAAACTTTGTTCTCGTTCGATGCACATACAAGTTTTGCGATTGGGACTCCCATCTGTTTTGCATAATATGCCGCCAAAATATTTCCGAAATTCCCAGTAGGAACAACTACATTAATCTGCTCTCCCTCTGCAATTTCTTCATTTTTAAGCAATTTTGCATATGCATACACATAATATACAATCTGTGGCACAAGCCGACCGATATTGATAGAATTAGCAGAAGAAAATTGATAACCCGCAGCATCCATCTCTTTTGCAAGCTCTTTATTTTCAAAAATTGCTTTCACACCACTTTGCGCATTATCAAAATTCCCATGTATTGCAACAACCGATGTATTGTCACCTTTTTGTGTCACCATCTGAAGTTCCTGCACCTTGCTCACACCGTCTTTTGGATAGAATACAATAATCCTTGTCCCTTTTACATCCGCAAATCCTGCAAGCGCTGCCTTCCCGGTATCTCCGGAAGTCGCTGTCAGAATCACGATCTCATTCTTTACATTGTTTTTCTTCGCAGAAGTCGTCAATAAATGTGGTAAAATGGACAATGCCATATCTTTAAAGGCAATGGTTGCTCCATGAAATAACTCTAAGTAATACATACCATCTGCTTTCACAAGAGGCGCAATCTCTTCAGTATCAAATTTTGAATCATATGCCTTTGTGATACAGCTTTTTAATTCTTCTTCCGTAAAATCGGTAAAAAACTGTTTCATCACCGCATATGCAGTCTCTTGATAAGACATCTCTTTCAGTGTCCCCATATCGACATCCAGCTTTGGAATCGTCACTGGAACAAAAAGCCCTCCGTCATCTGCAAGACCTTTTAAAATTGCCTCGGAAGCTGTCACTGTTTTTTCTGCGTTTCTTGTACTTTTATACAATAAATTCATCTCAACCACCCTTTTTCACATTTTTTCACTATAGATATAAATATATCACAAAACTTGCGACTTCGCAATTTCGTTTTTTGCTGTGACGGACATTTGTCACTCTGCTACATACGTTTTCGTTCTTTTCGGAACAAAATAAAGCAGATTGCACTAATCGCCATCAGAATCGGATAATACAGATATGGTATAATTTCAAACGGTGTAAGTGCTGTTAATGTTGCTGCTGAAAGGAGTTGTGCCCCATAAGGGATCAGTCCCTGTCCCACGGATGTAAAAATATCCAAAAGAGATGCTGACCGTTTCGGATCAATGTCAAATTCTTCGCAGATTTCCTTTGCGATCGGTCCCGCCATGACAATTGCAACCGTATTATTTGCCGTACATGCGTCCACTAAAAGAGACAGTCCGGCAATTCCAAGTTCTCCCCCTCTTCTGCCACTGATTCTTGATTTGATTAAGTTTAAAATAAACTGGATTCCACCGTACTCCTTCACAAGCGAAACAATACATGCCACAACAATCGATATTACCGTAATATCATACATTCCTGTCACGCCTTCTCCAATTACACTAAACATCTCAGATGCTGCAAGTGTTCCCGTTGCCACACCTACAATCAGTGAAAGAATTGTTCCACTGATCAGCACGATAAATACATTGATTCCTATCAACGCTCCGACTAAAACCAAAACATATGGTACTACCTGCCACAAGTTGTACGTAAGCGCCTCTGTAATCTCATAGCTTCCATTTCTTGTAATCATAAATAAAATAATAATGGTGATAACTGCCGCCGGAAGCACAATCAAAAAGTTCGCTTTAAACTTATCTTTCATCTCACAGCCCTGTGTCTTTACAGCTGCAATCGTAGTATCTGAAATCATAGATAAGTTGTCACCAAACATTGCGCCACACACAACTGCTCCAATGCAAATCGCCATCTCATATCCCGTCTTTTCACTGATTCCCACAGCAATCGGCGCGAGTGCCGCAATCGTCCCCATAGATGTTCCCATAGAAACTGAAATAAAGCAGCCGATGACAAAAAGACCTGCAACTGCAACATTAGACGGAAGCACAGAAAGACCAAAATTAACCGTACTTTCCACTCCGCCTGCTGCCGTCACAGCTCCGGAAAATCCACCGGCGCATAGAAAAATAAGACTCATCGTAATAATATTCTCATCCCCTACGCCTTTTGAAATCACTGACAATTTCTCAGCAAATGACAACTGTTTGTTCTGCATAAACGCTACTGCCAACGCGATCAAAAAAGCTACGATTGCAGGCATCGCATAAAAATCTCCTGTTACAATACCGGAACCCAAAAAGATTACCAGAAATACTCCAATAGGGAGCAGGGCAATTGCCCTTCCTTTGTTCTCTACTTGATTCATTCTTTTCCTCCTCATTTTCGTAAAGTTGCCTTATTGTATCATATATTTCTCCTGCAATCAAATACCCCGGCACAAAAAAACTATGCCGGGGTATCTTTTCTGTTATTTTTTCTTGCTGTTTGTATAATTCACCAATCCGCCTGCTGCGATCAGTTTCTGCATAAATTCCGGAAACGGTTGTCCCTGAAACTCTGTTCCCTTTGTTCGGTTATAAATCTTTCCGCTGTCAAAATCCACTTCTACTTCGTCTCCTGCTTCAATCCCATTCGCTGCTTCGGGACATTCGATGATCGGGAGTCCGATATTGATTGCATTTCGATAAAAGATTCTGGCAAATGTCTCTGCAATCACACAGCTTACGCCCGCTTCTTTCAGGCAAAGCGGTGCATGTTCTCTTGAAGAACCACATCCAAAATTTTTATTTGCAACAATCATATCACCCGGTTTTACTTTTCTTGCAAATTCCGGATCGATATCTACCATCGCATGGCTTGCTAATTCTTTTCCGTCAAAAGAATTCAAGTATCTTGCCGGAATGATTACATCGGTATCTACGTTGTCTCCATATTTGAATACATGTCCTAATGCTTTCATTACTTATCACCTACTTTCTCTGGATTGGCAATGCATCCCGCAATCGCACTTGCCGCTGCAACTTCCGGAGATGCCAGATAAATAAGTGAGTCTACATGCCCCATTCTTCCCACGAAGTTACGGTTCGTTGTAGATACACATTTCTCACCTGCTGCCATAACTCCCATATGTCCCCCCATGCAAGGTCCGCAGCTCGGAGTATTAAATGCGCAGCCCGACTCAATAAATGTTGTCACAAGCCCTTCCTCAATACATTGTAAATAAATCTTTTGTGTTGCCGGAATTACCATCACACGCACATCCGGATGTACTTTATGTCCCTTCAAAACCGCTGCCGCTCTGCGCATATCTTCCATTCTTCCGTTCGTACAAGAGCCGATCACTACCTGATCAATCTTAATCGGTTCCATCTCCTCTACTTCGTCAATTGTCTTTGCATTGCCCGGCAAATGCGGAAATGCTACTGTTGGTCTCACCTTTGACAAATCAATCTCCACCACTTCGTCATATTCGGCATCCTCATCAGCAGTATAAACCTTATACTCTTTCTCGGAATGTTCTTTCATGTAAGCTTCCGCTTTTTCATCTACGATGAAAATACCATTTTTAGCACCAGCTTCAATCGCCATATTTGCCATTGTAAAACGGTCATCCATAGAAAGATTCGCAATACCACCTCCTACAAATTCCATCGATTTGTACAGTGCTCCATCAACTCCGATTTTTCCTATAATATGTAAAATAATATCTTTTCCGCTGACATATTTCCCCGGCTTTCCGGTGAGCACAAACTTGATTGCACTTGGCACTTTAAACCACAATTCTCCTGTTGCCATACCGGTTGCAATATCCGTTGTACCTACTCCTGTAGAAAACGCTCCAAGTGCGCCATATGTGCAGGTATGAGAATCCGCACCGATGATACATTCACCTGCAACTACAATTCCTTTTTCTGGCAGAATCGCATGTTCAATCCCCATTTGCCCGATTTCAAAATAATGTGTCAGGCACTGACATTTTGAAAACTCACGGATTGATTTTGAATTTTCTGCTGATTTAATATCTTTATTCGGCGTAAAATGATCCGGTACCAGCACTACCTTATCTTTGTCAAACACTTTATCTGCCATCTGATAAAACACCGGAACCGCCATCGGTCCTGTAATATCATTTGCCATAACCACATCTAATTTGGCTTCAATCAATTGTCCTGCAGTTACAGATTCCAGTCCTGCATGCGCGGCAAGAATCTTCTGCGTCATTGTCATTCCCATTTGGATGCCCTCCTTTTCCTGTTCTGTCTGATATTCTATCATATTCAAAAAGGATGTGACAAGGTGCGATATTAACCTATTTTTGTTTTTTCCAAATGTTCTGCGTGCATAAAATCACTACGATTCCCAAAGATAATAAACCTATACTATACCAAGTTTTTTGCATTGCATCTCCTGTTTCAACCGGCTTTGCTTCCTGCTTTTCCACAATCGGGATATGTTTTGGGATCACTTCGACTTCGTATGACATTTCTCTGTTTTCCGCATTCCACGTCGGCAACGCAATCAGAAACGGAGTAATCCGATCATATTCTTTTGTCTTTTCCTCCACAAATAAATATACTCCCGTCTCTAAATTCTTTATCTCTATTTCACCGTTTTTGTCTGCCCTGACCTTTGCGCTTCTTTTACCGGAGAATGTTTTTAATTTTTGAGCTGCCTCTTCTAACTGCTCCGCTGTTTCAATTTGATTCAAATCCACTTTAGATGCCTCAAACTGCTCTGTCAATTCATAACTTCCATCCTTCCAGTCAGCTGCTTTTATATAGGAAAATTCTACTCCTTCTTTTTTCGTTCCCTTTTTCCCACCTGTTAAGCTGATATGAATATTTCCATATTTCCCTAACTCTTTTTTATACTCTTCTTCCGGAATGAAAGGACTTTCTCCTCTCGCTGCTTCTACATTCTTCCATGCTCCCACTGTCAAAAAACTAATCATCAGGAACAACATTACTATTTCCTTTGTCTTAAACATCTCTTCCTCCTGTTTCGTTTTTTCGGTACAAAAACAGACACAAGAAATGCGGCCGGAAGTCCGTCAAAGAACAGTTCTCGTATAGACGGAACCTTCTTTGGCAATTTCTTCCTTTCACTCTCCCGATAAGGCACTCTTTTTCCGGTTACTACCAGACGATGTGTGTTTAACCCATATGGAGTGCACGTAATCAGAGACACTAAATCTTCTCCTTTTTCCGGTTCCAAAACCTCTGTGATTTCTGGTTCGATTACTTCTATTTCCGACACCTCATAAGCAAGTGTTCTTCCACAAACATCCAAAAAGAATAAATCTTCTTTCTTCAATTCATCCAGCCTTGTAAACAACTTTGAATTTGGAAGTCCCCTATGCCCCGTAATCACACATCTTGTATTCTCTCCTCCAACCGGAAGTGCACTACCTTCCATATGACCTGCCCCAACAGCCAGAACATCTTCCCCCGTCCCATGATAAATCGGTAACTTCACACTGATTTTTGGTATTACAAGAACTCCCATCACTCCGGTCTTCGACACATTCAAAAGTGTTTCATAATGTTCCTCACGAAGTGTCTTCTCCATCATTCCAGCCACTATTTTCCCATGTATCTGCTGTAACATCTCATTATATTTTTGTGCTTCTCGCCACACGGATTCCATATCTTTCGTTTTCTCCAACCCATTTTCATAAGTGGTGATCACCTTTTGCTGCCTCTCTTGCTCAATACGATTACTCACAAGCGGATATGAGCACAATAGAAATCCGGTTATAAAGCAAAGTATGGTCATTACTTTTCGCTTCATATTTCATCTCCTGAATCTGCTACTTTTTTTGTCCTCCATATTTTCTGTGCAGGCAAACTGTAAAACCACTCAAAAGAAGACTTCCGGCTCCAACCAAAAGAAGCATAGCTGATGATCCTGTCACCGGCAATTTCTTTCCTACTGTATTAATGACATTTAAATTTGCAGATCCACTTTCACTATCCGTTACAAGTTCTATATTACGCTCTTCAAAGTCACCATTTAAAAATTCCTTCATATATACATTTGCCTCTAATTTCTGCAAAATTTTATCCGTACCTCCCTCTCCTTTGATATAGCTGTTTCTTTCTTCCGTAAAAACAGCCTTAAGCTTCAGTACAATCGGATCTAACAGCGGACGGTACCCCGTAGGCGCTGATGTCTCTTTCAGATAATATGTGCCGCTATCCAAACCAAAAATTATAAAATTACCATTTGAATCTGATTCCATCTCAACAGCCTCTTCCGGAACAGAATTTCCCGAAAAATCACGGTTAATCACGCAATACCCATCTTCTATTTTCTTTATATACACCTCATTTTTTAAGTCCTTATCTGAATATAATCGGAATTTTGCTCCTTCCAATTTTGCTCCGTGATTATTGGTTTTCAATCCATTTAATTTGTATGTAAAACAGACAACCGTATCCCACGGTGTATATCCGGTACTTCCCTCTCCATTCGAATCCGGATTGTTTGAAAATTCCAGCCGCACATCATTTTCAAATCCAGGTCGCCCGGTATCTTGTGCTGCTTTTTCATTCAAAGTAGCCTCATACGTCAAAACCACTTTCTGTCCATACACATTTTCATCCACTTCATTTTTTCGATCAAATTCTCTGTCTACGATCGCTTTCAAATCATTGATTGCCACTCGAAATGTCTCTTCATCTCCCAGATTTGTGGACACTTGAAATTCATCTTTTCTCAGAGCATAATACTTTGACTGTGAACCGGATGTTTCATAAATTGTAATTGCGACAGAATCCTCATGAAATGTCAACGCTTCATCCATACAGTCATGCCATGCATAGTAATAGGTGTCGTACCCATTGATGTTTGGAACCCGGGACTCGTATTTATATGGAACAGTCTGTCCGATTTCATAATCGGCAATATCATTCCAACCGTCATTTCCAATCATCTCTTTATAATCATCTTCCTGTATCTTTTTCGTCACACTTGGATAGTCTGACTTCACATTCATATCCGCATCCGGATTCGCTGTTGTCACAATACAAAGCGAAGACGATGCATGGGTTCCATCTACATTACTCACTTCATCCGTCACATAATATCCATAATCCAGACCTCCAATTACAATCGAATTGTCCTTCCTTGTCTCTGTTACCTTAACCACATCAGGCTCTGCCTGATCTTTTGCGATTTGATCTCGCAATTTTTCCACAAAATACCGATAGGAACTATAACTGCCTTCCAATGGCTGCTCTTCATTTGCCCCTTCTACCTGATTTTGATTTAGCGATTGGATATGATCAATCACCTCATACTCTGTCACCTGTTCTGCGTCTTTGCCAATTGCTTCGCCGACCACTTTCTTTACCGGTTTCTCATAGTTTGGATTGAGTGTATATTGTATGGATTCTCCGCCTGCTGCATTTTCCGCATGGAAAATCTGATATACATGAAATTTCTTTCCCTGGAGAGGCTGACTGCTGTTTCCTCGAATTGTAATACTCGCATCTCCTCTTTTAAAATCTGCCATTCCACCTGGTGTTTCGACTGGATTCAGGTTCTTGGTTTCTGTCTCCCATGCTGCCGACACTTCCGCCAATACCGCCTGTTCAGACATCAATAATATTGCCGCGCAAACCGATACACACACTGTTTTCATCATTCTATTTTTCATCGTCTTATTCTCCTTATCTTTTTTCTTTTCTGTTGTCTGCCTGCAACTAAGCATAAGATTCCTCCTGCTGCCAGCATTGGAAGCATCCATTTAGATCCTGTATCCGGAAGTTTCATACCCGTTTCATTGATTACCGTGACATGCGTCTCCCTGTCTGCTTTTGTTCCGCCTACAGAAAACATGCCGTCCGAATCAGATGCATCATAGGCTTTTCCATTTACATAAAACAAAAACGTATCTTTTGCCGGAATACTCTCTACCCACAGTTCATACACCAGTGGATTTCCAAACAGATCAACTGGGATACGATATCCTTCCGGCGCCTTGGTCTCCTTCATATAGTATCGTTTTCCAACTTCCAAATTTCTTAACTCCAATACCCCATCAGTACCTGTCTCTCCTCTCATCACAACATTTTCACACGTCTTCTCTGCATACAGTGTAAACTCTGCTCCTTCGAGACGTCTCCCTTTCTGATTCTCTTTGTGGATTAAAAGTCGAAACGGCGCCAGAGGATCTTCCATGGTCACAATTATATTTCCTTTATCTGTCACCTGAATCTCTGCTTTTCCCAGCGTATCATCTATCTTGGATGTGATACTGATCTGATTGTCTTGTGCAACATAGAATTCAATTACATTTCCATTTAGCAGATAGCCCTCCATTACAGATATCTCTTGAATTTTATGCGTTCCATACTGTAGTCCTTTCAGTGTCAATTCTCCATTTTGATCCGTCTCTATCGTTTCCTTCTTCCCATCTGGACTTTCATGTTCAAATTTCACTCCCGGAATCGGGACGTCTAAGCCTTCCTGTCTTTTGATCAAATCCAGTTTTAAAATGCGCTCCGGTACACCCAGTGTATTGTAAGTATCCACGGATTCTGTATTTCCTTTTGCCGTAATCTGTCTTACAAACAGTTCCGGATTGAGCAAATATCCTTCCGGCGCTTTTGTCTCCTGAATCGTAACCGTCCCAATCGGCACAGCCGGTCGACCATTCAGATCCACATATAACGCATCTCCTGATACGAGATGTTTCTTTCCATAAGAACATTGTCCGTCTTCATCCGTCTCAAATACCCATGTCCGTTTCGCGGTCTTACCTAACTTTTCCGGATCTGTATCTTCTTCCCATAGTCCGTCATAATATTTTACAGTGAATCTTGCTCCACGAAATGTGGCTGCTCCCTGCGGCTTATTTTCTCCAGTGTCCGCGTCCGTTTTTCTCAGTAATATCTCAATTGTGCAAAGTTGTGGAACATCTTCAAACATTACCTTACTTTCACGCCCGGAAGATATTGTCACTGTTTTCGTCTCCGGATTTAGCGCGTACCCTTTTGGCGCCTTGATTTCTTTCACAAAATAGGTTCCCACCTGCAAAGAAAGTACATTTGAGTCCCCTTTTGCATCTGTTTTAAGCACACCTACTCTGGATGATCCGGAAAGCGATGCCTCTTTATACACTCCAAATTCTGCTCCTTCAAGTGAATAATTTCCATTCTGAGTTGTCACAGAAGGATTCGCAGACTCTTTTTTTAATCGAACCGTGCCGAACGGCTTGTACGTGCCTCCCCACTTACTCAGCGGTTGTCCTGCACCCTCATACATTATTCCGTATGCATCCTGAAAATACTGATAATTTTTTCTGGCCCATGCCATTCCATTTGCCATATACTCACTTTTGTGTGTTGCAAGCCAGTGTCCCAGATTACACTTCACATTATTTCCGGTCTCTATCACCACGTTTCCATACCAATGATGTGCCTCATTCAACACCCACCAGACCGCGCACTGCTTAAACAGATAATCGTAGTTACTGTTAATTCCACTGCATGCATAATGATCATTGTAATAAAACATTGCCGCAATCATCTGAATCGTGGCTTTGTTATAATATTTTGCGGCATCGACCGCCGTTTTGTAGCCTGCCCGAAAGGAAACTGTCGGATTCGCGCAATATAATTCTTCTCCACTGCTTGTTCCCAATCTCCCCTCGTTCCAGTGCTCTAAAATCACCCACGGAGTGCCATCCGGCGCAGTCTGATTGTAATCCACAATATCAATTGCGCCTACATTCGCCTCCAATACCTGCGCATAAATAGTGCTTTTAGCCGCAAATTCTGCTCTTGGAATTTCCTCGTATCCTTCCACGGTACCAACTCCTACTTCCCGCAAAATTTCCCGTATCTCCTCTGCCATCTGAAGTTTTTCTCCCACAGAAGGAGGATCTTTCGGCTCCTGTGCATAAACACTCAGCGTGCCAAGAACCGTCGCGCAGATTAAGACGAACGAAAAAAGCTGTTTTATTTTTTTCAAACTTTTTCCTCCAATCTTGAATTTTTCTGTTAATATAGTTTCCCTTACACGATCCTCCTTCCTATATGCAAATTGTTCTCGTTTTGGATACTTGGGATGATCATCCCTTTTGAATAATTGAATTGCTCTTAGACGAGTGCCTTTATCATAGTCTCATTCCACTCATTTGTCAACAGAAAAAAAACAAATAATACAACAAAAGCTAGAAACGTTTCTTATTCTCTGATAAAATAAATGTATTTCAAAAAGAAAGAAGGATTTTTATTATGGCTATACAGTCTTCTGCAGCCTTGCAGACTTTATTAAATCGAATACACCGCAAAAGCTATCCAGCTTACAAAGAAACAAAAGGTATCTATCAGTTTGACCGCTATGTGCTCTCAATCGACCACGTGCAGGGAGACCCTTTTGCCTCCCCATCCAAAGTGAGCATCCGTGTTCTCGGAAAAGATGCTCGTTTTCCTTCTATACTGTATGACAGTTACGAAAAAAGGATCGCTCTTCAAGATTATCTGACCCGCAAATTTCACCAGGGAATTGACCGTTATAATTTTAAGGCGAAGGGTTCCGGAAAAAGTGGATTATTGTCCATCAGCCAATGCAGGCAGGAAATTTTAGAGCGTACCGCCTGCACAATCCATCCCAAAAACGGAGAGATTGTACTTCGAATGGAAATTGGATTTCCGGCAAACGGACGAACGATCAATGCACAGGAACTCATTCGGATTTTATTTGATTTTCTTCCTGACTGCGTGTATAACACCTTATTTTATGCAAAATTGAACCACCAGAAATTACAGCAGATCCATGATCTCGCAGAAGATCAGGCATACATTCGTCACGAGCTAAAAAGACGAAACCTCGTAGCTTTTGTCGCAAACGGATCGGTTCTTCCAAGAGAATCCGGCATTTCACCACGTCCGCTGAAAGATGCCGTGCCTTTTTCTTCTCCTGCTTCTCTTGAAGTTACGATGTCTCTTCCACATAAGGGTGAGCTTATCGGAATGGGGATTCCAAAAGGAATCACATTGATTGTAGGTGGCGGGTATCATGGAAAATCAACATTGCTCAACGCTTTAGAACTCGGTGTCTATAATCATATTGCAGGTGACGGCAGAGAGTACGTTATCACAGATGACACTGCCGTAAAACTCCGTGCAGAAGACGGTCGCAGTATCAAACACACAGATATTTCCATGTTTATCAACAATCTGCCAAATGGTAAAGATACTGTCTCTTTTTATACTGAAGACGCCAGTGGAAGTACTTCCCAAGCTGCCAATGTCATCGAAGCGATGGAGACCGGTTCGTCGCTGTTTCTGATTGATGAGGACACCAGTGCGACAAACTTTATGATCCGCGATGAATTGATGCAGCGCGTTGTCAATCGAAACAAAGAGCCGATTACACCGTTTATTGAGCGTGCCCGAATGCTCTTTGAACAATATGGTATTTCATCCATCATCGTAGCGGGAAGCTCTGGATCCTATTTTCATATTGCCGATTTGATTTTACAGATGGATCAATATGTGCCATTTGACATCACGGACTTTGCCAAGCAGGAAGCAAAAGCCTTCCCATTGCCAGATTATGACCATTTGGCTGTTCCTGATATTCCGGATTATAAACGTATTCCAAAACCAAATTCTGCATTTCGGTCGCAGGGAAAATGCAAGGTTAAGACACTTGGAAAAGATGCTGTACAGATCAACCGGGAAACGATTGATCTGCGCTACGTGGAGCAGCTTGCTGACTCCGAACAGACAACTGCGCTCGGATACATCATCAAGTATTTAGAAAGTAATGCAATTGACGGAAAAAAGAACTTGCAGACATTAGTAGATAATCTGTATCAAACATTTGAGCAAAACGGAATTTCCAACATTGCACCAAACACAAATATGGCGCTTCCACGCAGACAGGAAATATTCGCTGCGCTGAACCGATATCGCTCGTTAAAACTATAGCTTTATTGTTTTTACATAAGTTCACCTTGATTTTAACTGATTTTTATGCCATTTTAACTAGTAATTGCGAAGGAAGCTTACAACCAAAATTTGGAACTCGCCACAAAACAACTGACATCTGTCGGAGTCTCAGAAGAATTATCCGAAAAGTATATGCAGCTTTTTACTGACTTGTTTAAAAATGTAAAATATACGGCGAAAGAAGCGAAAGAAGACAAAGACAAAAACTACACAGTTGAAGTAGAGATTGAACCGGCGCAGATTTTTGACGGTGTATTGGAAGCTACGCAGGCAGAAGTAGAATCGCTTGTTACAGCACAGGCTGAAAGTGGTAGAATTCCTTCTCAGATGAAGATTATTTAAAATTAGATGCGGCAATGTATGACAAAGATGCACTGGGAATGTAAAACAAAGAGGACGGAGAACAGAATAATTCGATAGCGAAGAATAGGACTTGCCAGGGTTTCCCCTTCAAGTCCTATTTTTTCACTATTACATTAAATCTTCCAAATCTCTCAACCAAATATTCGCGCATGCGTCACTTGGCATTCGAAGATCCCCACGCGGTGACAGTGCAACACTTCCTGTCTTCGGTCCATCCGGCAGGCAGGAACGTTTGAACTGCTGTGCAAAGAATCGTCGATAAAATGTATTGAGCCATTTTAAAATCGTATCCTTGTCATACATTCCTTCAAATGTCTGTCTTGCAAGACGATAAATCTTAGAAGGCGCATATCCAAATCGCATCATATAATACAGATAAAAATCATGCAGTTCATATGGTCCCACAAGATCTTCTGTCTTCTGTGCGATTTCCCCTTCTTTTGGCGGAAGGAGCTCCGGACTTACCGGCGTGTCTAAAATATCCACTAACACTTCCTGTAACTCTTTGTCTTCACAAGTATCTGCACAATATTGCACAAGGTGTCGAACCAGTGTCTTCGGCACAGAAGAATTTACCCCGTACATTGACATATGGTCTCCATTGTAAGTTGCCCATCCAAGCGCAAGTTCGGACATATCCCCTGTGCCAATCACCATTCCGCCTGTCTGATTAGCAATGTCCATCAGCACCTGTGTTCGCTCACGTGCCTGCGCATTTTCATACGTCACATCATGTTTCTCTTCAGAATGACCGATATCTCGGAAATGTACCCTCACTGCATCCTGAATATTTACTTCACGAAGTGTTGCCCCAAGCTTTTTCGTCAAGACACATGCATTTTGGTATGTTCTGTCAGTTGTTCCAAAGCAAGGCATTGTGACAGCTTCTATGCAGCTTCTGTCTATTCCCTGCAAATCAAACGCCTTTGCCGTCACAAGCAACGCCAACGTAGAATCCAATCCTCCTGAAATCCCAACGACTGCACTCTTACAATTAGTATGATTCAGACGTTTTTTTAGTCCCATCGCCTGAATCATCAAAGATTCTTCACAGCATCTATTTCTCAGACTTTCATTCTCCGGCACAAATGGCAATTTTTCAAAAGTTCTTGTAAGTTTCGTATCTTCCACCTTAATTGAAAATGGAACACGAATAAATCGATCTAAGTCTTCCTCCATCTGGAAAGTCGTATTTTTTCTTCTTTCACTGACGATTCGATCCACATCGATCTCGCTGTAAATAGTCTGATTCATAAAGCGTTCTGATTCGCTTAAGATGCTTCCATTTTCAGCGATAATATTGTGTCCACCGAACACTACATCTGTGGTTGACTCTCCATCTCCTGCATTTGCATACACATATCCCGCAATAAGTCTTGCAGACTGTCCGGAAATCAGCTGCTTGCGATACGCATCTTTTCCAACTGTCTCATCGCTTGCAGAGCAGTTTACCACAATTGTTGCACCGGCAAGTGCCGCCTGAATACTCGGTGGAACCGGAGACCACACATCCTCGCAAACCTCAGCTGATACAACTAAATTCGGAAGTTCTTCACACGCAAATAAAATCTGCGGTCCAAATGGAATCTCTTCCTCCCCATACGGAATCCAATCTGCCTTTTTAGGTCCCGGCTGGAATTGCCGCATCTCATAAAATTCACTGTAGTTTGGAAGGAATGTCTTCGTTACCATCCCAATCACTTCACCATCACATACTGCTGCCGCAACATTATACAACTTATTGCACACGACATATGGGAGACCGACAAAAAATAATCCGTCTTTTCCTGTTGTGTAAGCGGCAATCTCTTCCAGTGCCTTTTCTGACTGACTCAGCAAAATGTCCTGTGAAAATAAGTCTCCACAGGTGTATCCGGTAATACAAAGCTCCGGAAACACTACAATCTTTGCTCCATTTTCAATTGTCTCGTCAATCAGACGAAAGATCTCCCGCTTATTGTGTTCCACATCTGCAACTTTCGTGTTCAATGTTGCCGCAGCTACTTTTACAAATCCGTCTCTCATCTCAACGGACCTCCTCTCTCATTACCTGCTTCTTTTTATAATCTCTTTCAGTTCATCTACTGTAAATTTATAATTCGTATTGCAGAAATGGCAGTTGACTTCAATCTCTTTTCCGTCATCGATCATCTCCTGAATATCTTTTTTCCCGATACTCACAATCGCTTTTTCTACTCTTTCTTTTGTACAGTTACAGTAAAATCTAGTTGGAACCGTATCTGTAAATTCTACATCCATCCCCTCAAGAACCGTCTCTAAAATCTGCTCCGGTGTGTAACCTTTATCCAGCATTGCTGTCACAGAATCAATTTTTTTAATATTTTCTTCCAATTTATCAAGCACCGCATCTTCGACAAAAGGCATGACCTGAATGATAAAACCACCTGCCTGTTTGACAGTATTATCTTTTTCCATCAGTACACCAAGTCCAACAGACGACGGAACCTGCTCTGATGTCGCAAAGTAATAAGTCAAATCCTCCGCAATCTCACTCGTCTGCAGAATTGTCTGCCCTACATATGGCTCTTTCAATCCCATATCTTTGATGACACTCAAAACTCCCAGATCAAGCGCTGCCGCCACATCAAGCTTTCCGGCTTTGCTTGGCGGAAGCATTACATCCGGATTCTCCACATAGCCTTTTACATTTCCATTTACATCGGCAGTCACAGTAAGACCTTTGATCGGTCCTTCACATTTGATCTGGATCGTCAGCAGATCCTTTTCGTTTTTCATCATGGTTCCCATCATGGCTCCCCCGGTCAACAGTCGTCCGAGTGCAGCCGTTGCAACCGGGCTTGTATTGTGGGCCTGTCTTGCAGTCTCCACAACATCTCTTGTTGTCGCAGCAAACGCTCTGATCTGGTTATTTGCCGCTGTTGCTCTTACAATATAATCTTTCATCGTTATTTCCCTCTTTCTCTTGCAATCACATAGATTCGTTCACTCACTCTTGTCGGCGCTTCTTTTGTAAACGCATCATATGCTGTAATATATTCTAATCCAGACTGTGTAATCAGCCTTTTCATTGTCTCCAGGTCATACGCCTTTTGAAAATGTGTCTCTTGGTATTTGCGATATAACTCAGAATCTCCTTCCCGAATAAACAGACTGAGTTCATATTCATTTATTCTTTCCTCTTCGTAATAATAATTATCCCAGATAAAACTGCATTCCTCACGGTTCTCTGCAATCGTCTGATCACCTAGTATTTCCCTGTATTTATAAACCGTGTTGAAATCAAAGATAAACACTCCGCCAGGATCAAGATAATTATTAACGAGCCGAAATACCTCCTCCAGCTCTTCTTCCTCTAATATATAATTGACAGAATCACAGACACTGACAATTGCTTTCACTGTTCCATACAGTTCAAATTCTCGCATATCCTGCTGAAGATATAAAATATCAAGCCCAGATTTCATCCTTTTTTCTATCGCAATCTCAAGCATCTCTTCTGCATTGTCCACCCCGATCATATCGTAGCCGGATTGTGCCAGAATCTCTGTCATATTCCCGGTTCCACAGCCAAGTTCTAATACAAGTCCCTCACGCACACCGTATTCGTACAACAGACTTTTCAAATATTTCCCCCACTCTTCATATGGAATATTATCCATAAAAGTATCATAGACAGCCGCAAAACTTGTATACGCCTCCACAGAGCATCCCTCCTATTTTTCACATAAGCTGATATATTATAGCATATTTTTAGTTTTGGAGCAAATTTTGAATAAAACTATTGACAAGTTCTGTTTCTGTGTATTAGACTAACAAAAAGAATAAGATTCGGTAGGTGAGGCTACCACAGGGATTTGGATTTTCCTAAGATTGCTGCCGCAACAACGTGGAGACACGATTCGCTGGTTAGCAGGATATGTCGCAGATAAGGCATATCTTAATGCAATTTATATGCCCTGTGATGCTAAAGCTTGAACGATGTTGTCACGGAATGATTCCCGCCATTGTTTTTGCTTTGGCGGGATTTTTTATTGCGTAGAAATTGCATCGCACTGCTGCGGACAGGTATCTTGTTCTTAAATTTTTATACGAGGAGGTGAGGGCAATGGATGCTGGTGCCAGTTTTGATCCCAAAATACGAACGAAAAATAAAATAATGAAAAGGAGAACTGACTATGAACAGAACAACTTTTATCGAACTGTTAGAGAAAAGAGATTTCAAAACGCTCAAAAACACGTTGGAGATAATGAATGCAGTAGACATTGCCCTGCTGCTTTCTAACTTAGAAGACAAGGAGAGAGCCTTTGCGTTTCGTCTGATTCCCAAGGACAAAGCTGCAGATGTATTCTCCAATATGAGTAATCCCATTCAGTCTTACCTTGTAAAAATTTTTACCGAAAAAGAACTTCGTGAACTGCTGGATAATTTATATATGGATGACACGGTAGATTTATTAGAGGAACTTCCGGCAAATCTTGTAACCAGGATTTTGCATACTGTCAGTTCCGATAAACGAGATCTGATCAATCAACTTTTGAAATTCCCTGAAAACAGCGCGGGAAGTATCATGACAACCGAATATGTATCTTTAAAGAAGACTATGACAATCAAAGAGACTATGAAACATATCAAAGAAGTCGGAATACACAAAGAGACCATTTATACGTGCTATGTGTTGGAAAACCGTCGTTTGATTGGAATTGTCTCTGCCAAAGACCTGATGACTTTAGACGACAATACATTTATCCAGGATATTATGGAGACTGAGATCATCTCTGTAGGCACACATACCGATCAGGAAGAGACAGCCAGACTGTTTTCCAAATACGATCTGCTCGCACTTCCTGTTGTAGACCTCGATAACCGAATGGTGGGAATCATCACTGTGGACGATGCTATGGACGTTATGGTGGATGAGGCAACTGAAGATATCTCTATCATGGGGGCTGTAAATCCAAGTGAAAAAACTTATTTTGAGACTTCAGTCTTTTCACATGCAAAAAACCGTTTTTTATGGCTTTTGATTTTAATGCTGTCGTCAACCATTACCGGAACAATTATAACACAATATGAAAATGCATTTGCTGCTATCCCTCTGCTTGTCTCCTTCATCCCAATGCTGATGGATACCGGCGGAAACTGTGGTTCTCAGAGCTCCACTTTAATCATACGCGGACTTGCATTGGACGAGATCCGTTTCAAAGATATTTTCAGAGTCATATTCAAAGAATTCCGTGTGGCACTGCTTGTAAGTCTTGGACTTGCACTCGCAAACGGACTGCGAATTTTTATCATGTACAAAGATTTGAAGCTTGCTGTCGTGATTGGTCTTTCCCTAATTTGCACTGTCATTTTATCAAAGATCATCGGCTGTATTCTGCCACTGTTTGCGAAAAAAATCAATTTAGATCCTGCAATCATGGCAGCTCCGCTTATCACAACACTCGTGGATACCTGCTCCATCATCATCTATTTTACGATTGCCACGCACATCTTTCAGCTTTAGAGAAAATTAGGGACATCACAACTTTCTGCGATGTCCCTTCTGTTTCTTTCCTATTTAATAACTTTAATCCAGCTTTCCGGAGCTTTGATATGTCCCATTTGAATTCCTGTCAATGTGTCATATAATTTCTTTGTAACAGGTCCCATCTCCTCCATTCCACTTGGGAAACAGATCTCTTTTCCATGATCTACCACTTTCCCAACCGGTGAGATGACTGCTGCTGTTCCGCAAAGACCACACTCTGCAAACTCCTTCACTTCTTCAAACAACACTTCTCTTTCTTCCACTTCCATACCAAGGTACTCTTTTGCAACATATACAAGTGAACGCCTTGTGATAGATGGAAGAATCGTATCAGACTTCGGCGTTACCAACTTATTGTCTTTTGTAATAAAGATAAAGTTCGCTCCACCTGTTTCTTCTACTTTTGTTCTTGTAGCAGAATCTAAGTACATATTCTCATCATATCCCTGTTGATGCGCATCTACAATTGCATGAAGACTCATCGCATAGTTCAAACCTGCTTTGATGTGTCCTGTTCCATGTGGGGCAGCGCGGTCAAAATCGCATACACGAATTGTGATTGGTTTTGCACCACCTTTGAAATACGGTCCTACCGGTGTTGCAAATACACGAAATTGATATTCATCTGCCGGTTTCACTCCGATCACCGGATTCGTTCCAAACATATATGGGCGGATATACAATGTAGCTCCTGAACCATATGGAGGCACATAATCTGCATTTGCCGCAACAACCTGCTCAACCGCCCTTATAAAACGATCTTCCGGAAACACCGGCATCTCCAGTCTTCTTGCACTGTCTGCCATTCTGCTCGCATTCAAATCCGGACGAAATGTGACAATATGTCCATCTTCAGTCCTATATGCTTTAAGCCCTTCAAAAACTGTCTGAGCATACTGAAGAACACCCGCACACTCATTTAATACCACATTCGCCTCTTCTGTAAGTCCGCCTTCATCCCATTTTCCATCTTTATAATTTGAAACGTATCTTTTATCCGTCTGTACATAGCCAAATCCGATATTTGACCAATCTATCTCTTTTTTACTCATCACAATTCCTCCATTCCGTTACTGATTTCTCTTGTTTTTTATTATTATACTTTTTTATCCGCCTGTCAATAGAGCGCACTCTGTTTTTTTGTGTTTTTTCAAAAAGAGACTAAAATACTTATCGTTCTGCCATATTGATTGCTTCTATTCCAACGCTTCCGCCACGTACAACCTCAATTGCCTGAAATTCTTCATTCATCAGCTTAATCAGCGCATCATTTTTTGACGCCGTCTGCACAAATTCCAAAAGCAGGCTGTCTTTCCCGTAATCGATGATCTTTGCTTTAAAAGACTGTGCAATCTGGAACAGTTCTTCTTTATCCTCTCTCGTACATTTTTTGACTTTCACATACATTAGTTCTTTCATGCACACAGAACTGTTTGTAAAGTCAATCACTTTAATGACCTCCACAAATTTATTGAGCTGTTTTTTGATCTGTTCAAATGTCTCATCGTCACTGACTGTCTCAATCGTCATTCGCGAAATCGTCGGATCCTCCGTTGTTCCTACGGTAAGACTTTCCAAATTGTATAATTTTCCGGAAAACAACCCTGATATTTTAGGAAGTACACCTACCTGATTTTCCACATACAGAGAAATCCATCTCTTTTTCATTGTCGTATTCATAATTTTTGCTCCTCCTAACAATCCATCAACATCTCTTCTAATGTTCCGCCCGGCTTGATCATCGGATATACCAAGTCCTCCGGATCCATAATGAATTCAATCAATGTCGGGGTCTTCGTATTCTTTCTCGCCTCTTCAAATGCTTCTTTGATTTCCTCCGGTTTGAATACGCGAATTCCTTTTGCGCCATAGCTCTCTGCCAGTTTCACAAAGTCAGGTGTATACGGCGGGCACTCACATTCCGGTGTTCCGCATTTTCCCTCGCAGGATTTTCTAGCACGAAGGCAGGTCATGGAATAACGCTTTCCGTAAAATAACTTCTGCCACTGACGCACCATTCCAAGATAGTTATTGTTAAACACGCATAAAATGAGAGGAAGTTCCTGCCCTACTGCAGTCGCAAATTCCTGTATATTCATCTGCATACCACCATCTCCAGAAATCGCAATGACCGGTGTGTCTGGATTGCCAAGTTGTGCGCCGATCGCCCCCGGAAATCCATACCCCATTGTCCCCAGTCCACCGGATGTCAAAAGTTGTTTTTTCTCCGTCAGCTCCAAATATTGTGTTGTGAACATCTGATGCTGTCCCACATCTGTCACCACAATTGCCTCCTCAAACATCTCATTGATTGTCTCAATGACTTTTTGTGGTGTCAGCACTGGTTTTTCTTTCATTTTCAATGGATGTTCTTCTTTCCATCCTTCTATCTTTTCAAGCCACTGTGCCGTATCATGAAAGGCCGCATACTCCAAAATCTTTTCGGTCGCGGTTTTCGCATCTGCCACAATCGGAATATCTACATGTACGTTTCTTGAAATAGAAGCAGTGTCAATATCAATGTGTACAATCTGTGCATTCGGAGCAAATTCATGTATCTTTCCGGTAATCCGATCATTGAATCTTGTTCCAATCGAAAACAAAAGATCACATTCACTGACTGCCATATTTGCCGCATATGCTCCATGCATGCCCAAATTTCCGATAAACAGTGGGTGATTCGTAGGAATCGACCCTCTTCCCATGATCGTTGTCACTACCGGAATCTTTGTGATGTCTACAATTTTTGTAAATATCTCGACCGCGTTTGCAATCTTTACACCGCCCCCTGCTAAAAACAGCGGTTTTTTCGCTTTATTCAGCATCTTCATGGCACGTTTTAGCTGTCCGATATGAACCTCTGTATTCGGCTTATACCCTCTGATATTCACAGTCTGCGGATACTCAGGACTTCCAAGTTCTGCCATCACATCTTTTGGAAGGTCTATGACTACCGGTCCCGGTCTTCCTGTCCTTGCAATATAAAATGCTTCTTTGATAATCCGCCCCAAATCTTCTCTTTTTTGTACCGTAATTCCATATTTGCAGATACTTCTTGTAATTCCGACAATATCAACTTCCTGAAATGCATCATTTCCGATCAGATTTCTTGCGACCTGCCCTGTAAAACACACAAGCGGAACACTGTCATAGTTGGCTGTCGCAATTCCGGTAACAAGATTCGTCGCCCCGGGACCGCTTGTCACAAGACAGACACCTACCTTTCCGGTAGATCTTGCATAGGCATCCGCCGCATGCACAAGCGCCTGCTCGTGTCTTGGCAAAATCACTTTTGTATAGTCCTGCTTATAAAGCTCATCGCTGATATCAATCGTACAGGCGCCTGGATATCCGAACAGAATATCCACCCCTTCTTCTTTTAGTGCCTTCACAAACAATTTATTTCCTGTAATCTTCCTCATATATGTCCTCCTTCCAGATACAAAAAAACACCCCAAGCATACAGCTTAGGGCGAATCATTTTCTATATTGCCGACCAGTTTTTCAAAAACTGTGTACTCCTCCTTGACACTGTATTTTACAGACAATTTAGAGTTATTATAAAATTTTCTGACACTTTTGTCAACTAAAGTTTTCCTTTTTTGCAAAACTAATTGCAATGCATCCAGGACCCACATGTGTCCCGATAATGCCGCCAACCGGATAGATCTCGTATTTTTTCAGACCATATTCTGCTACCGTCTTTTCCATAAATTGTTCTACAATCTCTTTATCGGAAGTATATCCAAAATATACCGGCTCATTTTTATCAATCTCATATGAGCCAAACTCCTTCCAAAGATATTTCATGCCTCCTTTTTGTCCCCTCGCTTTTCCAAGCATGACCAACACCTTGTCCTTCAATTCAATGACCGGTTTGATTTGGAGTGCATTTCCAAGCACTGCCAACGGTGCAGGTATTCTTCCGCCCTTTTTCAAATAGGTCAGAGTGTTCAGCATTCCACATACGGTCAAACGCTTCTTTAAATCTTCAAGACATGCGACAATCTCTTCCACACCCTTCCCTTCTTTGCGCATTTTCACCGCGCGCTGAACAAGAAAACGCTGAGTGATGATTGCCTGCTCTGAATCCACAATCCAGATTTTTTCATACTCTGCCATCTGTTTTGCCAGATTCGCCGCATTGACCGTTCCACTTAATCCACTTGAAAGTGTGATCACCAGTACTTCTTCTCCTGCATCTTTCGCTTCTTCGTAAAGCTCCAAAAATTCTTCCGGAGATGGCTGACTCGTAGTCGGAAGATCTTTTTCCGCTGCAAGTTTTTCGAAAAACACAGAAAAGTCTTCTTCCGTATTCTGATGAAACTCCCCATCTGAAAATCTTATCTTTAAAGAAACGATTCGGATATTCATCTCCAATGCTTCCTGCTTTGTGATATCCGAAGCAGAATCCGTAATAATCATCATATCATTTTCCTCCTGTACCAATTGACAACATCTGTTTGATTTTTTAAAATAGATGATACGAATGTATCAACGAGAAACTATATCACAACTGTTAAAAAAAGCAATTAAAAAATTATAAAATAAAAGGAGAATGACTATTTATGATAAATCCAATGAAATTCATGCAGGTAAAAAGTATGTTAGCAACACTCAAACAAAACCATCCAAAGTTTCCTTCTTTTTTAGATGCTGTTTCAAAAAGAGCACTCTGCAAAGATACAATCATTGAAATCAAAGTTACAACACCGGACGGGGAATCTCTCGAGTCCAATCTTCGCTTAAAAGAATCCGATTTAGAGGTCTTACGGCAAATGCAGGAGCTCAGAAAAGAAGGGCTGTCTTCTTAAGACACGCCCTCCTTTGTTTCTTTATAATGCTTCAAAAGCTCTTCTATTGCATACGACACTCCATACGCTTCATTGCTTTTTGTCACATATTTTGCCACTTCTTTAATCTCAGGTTCCGCATTTTCCATTGCAACCGTCGCTCCAAAATCCATAGAAAGCATTGAGTAATCATTCATGCTGTCGCCAAATACCATCACCTCATCCATCGTATATCCAAGCGACTCAATATACCGCTTTAACATCGGCCCTTTCTGCGCATGTACATCTGTAATCTCCAGATTCGTAATAAACGAAGATGCCACCGCAACCTTGTTGTTTTCACCTAGTACGCTCTGAATCCGTTTCAATAGCGGAATATCTTCGGTAAAAATAAAAACCTTATAGATTGGCGCTTTTCCCTCTTTTAATTCTGCAAAATCCGATATTCTTCTGGTCGCTTTACAGATACGCTCATACAATTCAGAATGTCGGATTTTCTCCGGCTCCAAATCCAGATGGAACAGATGAATCTGTTCTACAATGCTTTCCTCAATCTCCTCCTCGGTTCCGATTCGATAGTCAAAATCATCTGTAGAAAAGATGATCGACACCGGAAATTTTATCAACTGTCGATATAGTTCTTCACACACCTCAATCGGAATCGGTGTTTGCAGCACCACTTCTTTTTGCGGATTTCTCACTTCTGCGCCACTTCCCACAAGATAATCACACTCTAGGTCCAATTCCTCCAGTTCCTCCATTGCACTTCGGAAATTTCTTCCTGTCGCGATCATAAAACGAATTCCCTGCTCCTGTGCCCTATGAATTGCCTCCAACGTCCTCGGTGCGACCTTATGATCTAACCCAAGCAGCGTCCCGTCCATATCTGATGCAATCACTTTTATCATCTTGTCTTATCTCCTAACCAATTCTTTCGTATTTTACAAATTCATATTCCAGATTGAAATATGTCTGTTCCTCGCTGATTCCTGTAATCTTCCACTCCGGCATCTCATCCAGATTTGGAAAATATGTATCTGCCTCATACGCATGGTCAATCTTTGTAATGTGCGCAACCTTACAGTATGGAAGAAGCTGACGGTAAATGCTTTCCCCGCCGATCACATAAATATCCTCATCGTTATACTGTCTCAGTTCCTCCAAAAGCGCTTCCACACTGTTGACTACAACAGCATCTTTGACCTTGTAATTCTGATCACTTGTCAGAACAATATTCGTTCTCTTTTTGAGTGGCTGCCCTCCCGGAAAACTCTCCAATGTCTTTCTTCCCATCACGACCACTTTTCCCATCGTCGTCTCACGGAAAAATTTCATATCTGCCGGAATACTTACCAAAAGTTTATTATGCAGACCAATTGCCCAATTCTTATCCACTGCTACAATCAAATTCATCTTTTTTCCTCCTACACTGCAATCGGAATATTTTTAATCTGTGGCCCTGTCTCATAGTTGTCCAGTCGCACATCATCCGGTGTGAATTCATAAAAATCCTTCACCTTTGGATTCAGCCAGAACGTAGGTGCAGGCAGCGGCTCTCTGGAAATGAGTTCTTCCACAAGCGGAATATGTCTGTCATAAATATGCGCATCTGCGATCACATGGACAAACTCGCCCACTTGCATATCACACACCTGTGCCAGCATATGCATTAACACCGCATACTGGCATACATTCCAGTTATTCGCCGCAAGCACATCCTGAGAACGCTGGTTTAAAATTCCGTTTAGGACCAGCTTGTCACTGTCATTCTTCTTTGTCACATTAAATGTCATGCTGTACGCACACGGATACAGGTTCATCTCGTGCAAATCCTGGTGGACATAAATATTTGTCATAATACGGCGGCTATATGGATTATTTTTCAAATCATAGATTACACGGTCCACCTGATCCATCATTCCCTCTTTATATTGATGCTTTACACTCATCTGATATCCATAAGCCTTTCCGATCGACCCATCTTCATCTGCCCAGCTGTCCCAAATATGTGGCTTTAGATCATGCACATTATTGGATTTTCTCTGCCAAATCCACAACAACTCATCCACACAACTTTTGATACCGGTACGTCGAAGTGTCAACGCCGGAAATTCCTTTGACAAATCATACCGATTCACCACACAAAACTTTTTCAGCGTATAGGCAAAGCTTCCATCCTCCCACTTTGGGCGCACCTTTTCGCCCTCTGTACTGACACCGTTATCAATAATATCACGGCACATATCTATAAACACTTTATCTGCATAACTCATATCGTTAACTCCTCCTTTTCACGCTCTCCATTGTACCACGAGAAGCAATTGTTCTGCAATGCGATTTTCCACACAGACCTTCCACATAAATATTCATTGACTGCATGCACTTTTGCCATATCATACATCAAAAACTGTAGTTGTGCTTTCTTTATATTCGAATAAACCTTCCAATATCCGCACAAAACCGCCCCCTTCCCATTTTGCTTTATAAAAGCTTTTACATCCTCAGGCGGATACCCCAAGAACACACCTATCTCATGTGGAAATAGCTGTTCTTTCTGCAAATAGCATTTCAGTCTCATGCCGAGCAGGTTCAAACAGTTTTCCATATGCTCACAGTCATATCCATATGCTATTAAAAACTTACGCACCTCCGTCCTTCTCAGATAGGTTTGAAATTCTTCTTTTCGATATAAGAACACTTGAAAACCACCCTGCACTTTATAGAGCAGTTTATAACAGATATCCGTATTGTTCAATACTTCCACACATATTTTCTCGTCAAAGCACTTCGCACAAAACATACCTGCTATCTTTATCCTTTTCAGAAAAGGAGCACATTGCAGAACCATCTGAGACTGCAAGTACTCCTTTTCATTCTCCTGTGAAAGCAAATAAGAGATTACTTCTGCCGTCATCTCGCATTCTCCTTTTTGCTTTAGTATGCCACATTCTTCTTTAATTATTTTATACTTTCACTCGAAATGCGGAAAAGACTTTTGCTTTTGCGAGCACCTCAACAACCGCATACAACATGATCGACTGTATCGGCACCATGATGATCTGTTTGATCAGACGTGGCGGTAAAATTGCCATAAATGCATTTCCATACAACATCGAAAGCCAATACGTATTCAAAAATACATTGACAACGATTGCCACAACAATCTTTGACGCCAATATTCTTTTAAAGCTGATCGGCTTTTTATAGAGCATCACGCCATAGATCACTGCTCCGAGTATCGCATTGAATGTAAACCCAAAGAAAAACGGACCGGTAGGTTTGAGCAGATATTTGATAATATCGGCAACTCCTCCCATAATACCGCCGACTACCGGACCAAACAGCATGGCTGTCAGTTCATTGGCAATAAATGAAAATCCGATTTTCAAATTTTCCGTCAACTGAACACTGAAAAATCCAAGTACGACGGCAATGGCAATCAGCAGCGCTGTCACCACAATTGTCCTCAAGTTCTTCAACTCCTCAAAAGAGTCTGCAAATTGTTTCTTCATTTGCAACATAAAAAATACCTCCTTTGCAGTAGTCCTGAAGCTACGCATAGCAGGTATTTTCCTTATATCTGTCATGTGCAGCAGCGGGATGCAGAGTATGTACCGCAAGCAATTTTGCTTTTCGTCCGACTGGCAACTCCCCGTCCAACTGGCACTTAACGCACATACTCTTACTCTGCTTTTCTTTTTATTTTATTTTTCCTCGACAATTGTAACACAATCTGTTTTTCACGTAAAGACTGATTTTTAATAAACACGGATCTTACTGCTGATTTCCTCCAAAATCGGCATTTGCATCAGCTCATCTAACGCCTCCTGTAAATATCCTTCTTTCACATACTCTGTCACAATTACCAGCTCCGCTTTTTCTTTTTCAACATCTTTTTGAATGATTCGTTCGATACTTACCTTATGTTTTCCAAATACATTTGCAATGCTTGCCAGCACTCCCGGCTGATTCGTGACCTGCATGCGGAGGAAAAATTTATTCTTGACATCGGCTATTGATTTGACCTGTGTTTCTCGATAACAACCGCAGCCAATTCTGCCTGTACATCCATATTCCATATTTCTCACAACGTCCAAAACATCTCCCACAATCGCGCTTGCCGTCGGAAGTTCTCCCGCGCCCCTTCCATAGAACATGGCATCGTTCACCGCATCTCCATGCACAAATACTGCATTGAATGAATCTCTTACCGACGCAAGTGGGTGCTGATTTGAAATCATCATCGGATAGACAGCTACCTCGATTCCTTTTTCTGTATTGTGAGCTGCGCCGAGCAGTTTGATCACACTGTCAAATTCCTTTGCATACGCAATATCCTTTGCTGTAATTTTTGTGATTCCCTCTGTATAGACATCCGAAAAAACGACTCTGGAATGAAATGCAATCGATGCCATGATTGCAACTTTCCGCCCTGCATCGTATCCTTCTATATCCGCTGTAGGATCTGCTTCCGCATATCCAAGCTCAGTAGCTTTTGCAAGCGCCTCCTGAAAATCCATTCCTTCTTCGCACATCTTGGTCAAAATATAATTCGTTGTTCCATTGACAATTCCGATAACATCTGAAATCTCATTTCCCGCAAGACACTGTTTCAGCGGACGGATGATTGGAATACCACCTGCGACAGCCGCCTCGAATAAAAAGTCTTTTTGATTCCTCTCTGCTGCTTCAAACAGTTCTTTTCCGTGCTCTGCCACCAGATCTTTATTCGCTGTCACTACATTTTTTCCTGCATTTAACGCCTCCAAAATCATAGCTTTTGCCGGTTCGATTCCACCCATCACTTCTATCACAAGCTCAATCTCATCATTTTCAATGATCTCTTTCCACTGATCTGTCAAAAGACACTTCTTCACTCCCGGTCTTTCCTTTTTCAGATTATGTACCAGAATTTTTTCAATCTGAATCTTCGCACCCGTGCGTTTTTCAAATTCTTCTCCCTTTTCTTCGATCAATTTATATACACCGCTTCCGACTGTTCCCAAACCTAATAATGCTATTTTTACAACTTTTATTCCTTGATTCATCACTTATTTCTCCTCCTGTTTTTTGATTTGTATATAAGAATAACACATTTGTACGCACTTTGCACACATTTTCTTGCGTTAAATGATTCACGTAGTTAAGTATTTCTTGACTTTCCCTCATTTTTATATTACACTTTAACCAAATAAAATCTAGAAAAAAGTAGCAAGTACTTGTGAAAGCCAATCAAATTTGACCACAAGTACTTTTTTTAAGAGAAAAAATCCTTTGCTGCTTTTTTCTGCCAAGCAAAGGAGGAACTTATTGTGTTTAACAATTTATTGGCAAGTCTAAATGACTTTCTCTACAGCTACATTCTAATCTTTTTACTTGTAGCTGCTGGTATCTATTTTTCCATTCGTACAAAATTTGTACAATTTCGTCTGATTAGTGATGCGATCAAAGCGCTGAAAGAAAAAGCGGAAAATAATGACAATGGAAAATCCGTCTCTTCTTTTCAGGCTCTGATGATTTCTACTGCATCAAGAGTCGGAACCGGAAATATTGCCGGAATCGCAACTGCAATTGTCGCTGGAGGACCGGGCGCTGTATTTTGGATGTGGGTTATGGCAATCGTCGGCGGTGCATCTGCCTTTGTCGAAAGTACACTGGCACAAGTTTACAAAGTAAAAGATGGAAAAGAATTCCGTGGAGGTCCATCTTATTATATTGAACGTGCCCTTGGCAAACGTTGGCTTGGAGTTCTCTTTTCCATTCTGCTGATTGCATGTTTTGCCTATGGTTTCAATGGTCTTCAGACTTATAATATGTCATCTGCTTTGGAATATTACATTCCAAATTACAGCGATACAATCCTTCCTGCCGTTGTCGGACTTTTGATTGCTGCTGCAACTGCATTTGTCATCTTCGGAGGGGTTCACAGAATCGGATTCATTTCTTCTGTAATTGTTCCGATTATGGCTGGAATCTACATTTTGATGGGAATCTTCATTACACTGACAAACTTAGACCGTGTTCCTGAGATGTTTTCACTCATCTTTGAAGGCGCCTTTGATTTTCGGGCAATCTTCGGTGGATTTGCCGGAAGTACTGTCTTAATCGGGATCAAACGCGGGTTATTCTCCAACGAGGCCGGTATGGGTAGCGCGCCAAATGCATCCGCAACCGCAACTGTTTCTCACCCGGTAAAACAAGGAATGGTTCAGGTTCTTTCTGTATTTATCGATACACTTATGATCTGTACGACTACCGCTTTTATCTTGTTGCTTTCCGGAGTAACGGGCATTCCTGAAAAATTGGACGGTATCCCATATGTACAGGCTGCGATCAGTGCAAATGTCGGTTCACTTGGTATCCATTTTATTACATTTTCCATTTTTGCATTTGCATTCACAAGTTTAATCGGAAATTACTATTACGCCGAATCAAACATTCTGTTCATCAAGAACAATCGCATTCTGCTGAATGTATTCCGAATCACATGTCTGATTGCGATTTTTCTCGGTGCACAGGCTGATTTTAGCACTGTATGGAATCTCGCAGACGTATTGATGGGATTCATGGCAATTGAAAATATTCTGGTCATTTTCTTGTTAGGCGGAATCGCTTTCAAAGTGCTTGACGATTACACAAAACAGAAGAAACAGGGAATCGATCCCGTATTTAAGGCAAAAAATGTCGGTTTAAATAATACTGATACTTGGAAATAATAATTTTCAAACAAAGAGAGGGCATCGCTCAATCATCTCACCCGATGATTTTGCGATGCCCTCTCTTCATTTTTAACTTATATTATATTAGCGTTTTTTTCTTCTTACAAAGAACGCTGCCACAACCGCAAGCACTGCCAAAACACCTGCAAGTGTCCATCCGATTGGTGATGTCGCATCTCCTGTCTTAGCCACTTTCTTACTGCTATCTGCTTTTTTCGCATCTTCAACTGCTACAAGTCCATCTCGACTTGCCCTTAGGGCTTTCTCAGCTGCATCTACTTCTTTTTGGTCAGCTTCCGGATCTTCCATAACTGCTTTTACTTCAAGAAGCACATTTTTGAGCGCCTGTACGCTCACCGTTGTGTAACCGCTCAGATCCATACTTTCCACTTTGTTAATCAAATCTTCCAACGCATCTTTGTTTGGAATCAATCGTAATCCAAAAATAGCTTTTTGAAGCGTTGTATAGGCTGAATCCACTTGTTTCTGAGTTGCATTTTCATCTGCGAGAACTGATCTTGCCGCATCCAACGCTTCTTTGAAACTTTCTCCACTCGCCGGTGTATACTTGTCTAAATTCGGCTCATATTTTGTTTCAGAATATTTCACCAATTTTTCCAGTTGTGATTTATCTGCCAATGGTTTCTTCACCAAGCCGTCCATCGCTGTCTTGAGAGCTGCTCTCACTGCATCAATTTCCTCTTGAAGAGCATTCTCATCTGCAAGAACTGCTTCTGCTTCTTTCAGAGCCTCCGTAAATGGCTTCCAGCTCTCTGCTGTATAGAATTGTTCTTCTAATCCTTTTGCCGCGTCCACAAGCACTTTCAAAGAACTTGTATTTCCTGTAAATTCCAAGTGATGAACCATATCTAACAACTTATCATATGCTGTATCCACTGCCTCCTGAGTTGCCGCATTATCTGCACTCACTTTCTCAGCTTCCGCTAATGCCGCCTCAAATTTTTCTTTTACAACCGGCACTACATACTGATAATTTTCATTTTCCTGCTGGCTCTTTGCATACTCGATCAACGCATTTAATTCTGTTTTGTCTAACTCTACTACATATTCCGCTGCACCAATGTCTGTCTTTCCATCAGCAAGTGGTGTTCCAAAGTAATCTTTTCCACCATTGTTTTCGATATTGAGACCTGCATCAATTGCCGGTGAGTCTGCCTGAAGTTTGTAACCTTTTACAGAATCAATTCCTTTTCCACCTGTTCCAGGAGCCACAAATTTCGGGTCTTCCTGAATCAATGTTGTATCGTTTGACGGAACTTCATCAAATCCTACAAAGATATTGCTCTCGTAGTCGATTTCCTGTTCATTAAATCCTTTTCCAGGTGTCATATTTCCTTTATTTACTACGATATTATTGTAGAACTTCGCATCACTCTTTCCACCTGTATAGCCGTTTTTCAACCATTCTCTGTCAATTCCTTCACCCAGATAAATCGTGTTGTTATAAGCCATACTTCCTTCATGACCTTCTCTCCAGTCAATTACACCGTGTTTTGCACCGTCATTCTGGCTGATGTTATAGCGATAAATTCCATTAAATCCTCTTAAGCTTGCAGTACAGCACCACATAAATACGCCACCTGCGTTATCGTGCAGATAATTGTACTGTACTAATGTATTTTGGTTCAGCGCATCAATTTCGATTCCCTGTCCATCTCCTGCTCCAAGTAATGCATCTGCCGGAGATGATTCATATACTTCATTGTATTCAAATACGACATTGTCTGAGTTCCAGTTGAAAAGTCCAACGCCATACCAGCAGTTATATACTGCACGGTATACTGTGTTATGATCTACTGTTACATCTTTACAACCATCTACAATTGTTCCATCACCGTCAATATCATGAATAATATTGTTGCTCAGTGTAAATCTTTCATATGGTTTCCATGCACCTTTTCCTGCATATCCAAATGGTGCATACTTATTCCATTTGTCACCTTCTCTTGTTGTCCAAGGTGAAACAAAGTTGATTCCAGATCTTCCCAGATCATACAGTTCACAGTTTGTAACGCTGATGTCATGCACCGCTGTTGGAACTCTTTTTGATGCATCGTTCAGGTTTGTTGTCACTGTCATAATAATTCCACCGGAAGATTTCCCTTCATTGCTGATTGGTCCTCTAAATCCGTGAATTGTCAGATTATCAAACTTAAAGTAAGAAAGATCCCCAACATCTTCTGCTGAGATATTGATACCTCTGCGGTAAACATTTGTATTTGTATTTTGTTCATACGTAGAATCATATAATTCCAAATCTCTTACTTCCCAGTATTCCTGGTTGAAGAATGTAATTACATTGTTGACTTTTGGGTTGCGAACAACTTGATTCGCAATGTTCATATGAGAAATCGTCCAGTCTTCACCTGGCATTAAAATTGGTTTCTTTCCTTCACCATAGCTTGCAATCACAATCGGTGCTCCATCCACACCAGATCCTTGTGGTTTTAATGCACCTGTCCAAGTCTCTCCTGCTTTAAACAGAATCTGGTCTCCCGGCTGGAAATTTTCCTGGTTGACTCTGTCAATTGTCTGCCATGCAGTCTCAGGACTTGTACCGTTGTTGCTGTCCTTTCCGTTTGTAGCGTCCACGTAATATTTCACGCCGCTTCCAAGTTCTACTCTGAACTCTGCTGTCTTAGCCACATCTTTATATGTTACTTTTACGGTTACATCTTTCGGATCTACAGCCCCTGAGATTTTGTCAAATGTCATAACAACATTTTTGCTGTCCTTATTATAAGTAAACTCTTTAATTGCAGCCTTCTCAAATGCTCCATCATTCACTTTATATTCTAATGTAAAGTCATCTTTTACCGGAGCTACTGTAGGCACTTTATCCAAATTCGCTGTGACACTGCCATTTTCAGCAGTAATTCCGGTAAGATTTGCTTCTACCAACTCTTCTCCGGATGCATCTACATCAAAGTCTACTACCATAGGCTGTTTGCTTGGTTTATAAGTAGCAGTGACTGTGATTGTCTGTTTCATAGGCTGTTTTGCAATCTCTGCAAAATTCATTGTCAATGCCTTGCCGTTCACAGTTTCACTTGTAATATCCAGTTTCTTTGCCACTTCAGGTTCTAAAGAGGATGTATAAGAGATATCAAAATCAGAACTCTTCATTTCGCCCTGATAGTCTGCATTATATTCTGCTTTCAGCGCTCCATTTTCCACGCTTAAGCTCTTAAGATCACTGGAAATCTGTAATGACCAGTCATCCACATATACATTTCCACTATTGCCTCTTTCCACCCAGATTGCAGCTCTTGTATTTTTTCCTGCATCTGTTCCAGTTGCCCCTGTATATGTAAATTCAATCTCATATTGTTTGTATTCTGAAGAATCGATTGCAACTTTCTTTTCGCTTCCTCCGTACCATTTCAGACACAGCCATGTTTTAAGACCAGATGGGTTCGTATTTTTTGCCCATACAGAAAGTTTGTATGTTGCTCCCTTCTGAAGATCCGGCACATCCTGCTCCAATGCATCATTTTGTTTTGCAACAGTTGCTGACCATTCTCCGTTGTGTGCATTTTCCTGTACTTTTTTTACTGTTCCCGGATTTTGTGTTGAATACGCGAACCAGTTTCCTACTTTGTTATTCTGATTACTATCAGAATGAGTGCCAAGATCCACACCTTCTTCAAATGTAGGATTTTTCAGCAGATTTTCATTTGTCACTGTAGAAGCCGCCTGTACAATTCCAGGACCAGAAGTTCCCACTGTCTGGAACGTTGTCACCGCCATCGCAATAGACAAACCAACTGCCAGTAAACGTTTTACCATTTTCCCTTTCATATTTTTTTACTTCCTTTCTTTATTATTTCTTAAAACAGAAACAGTACATCCTCTTTACTGCCCCTGATTTAATTCAAACTCCAGTGGATGCTCTTTCTCAGCCTGTTTCACCAGCTTTTCATAATAAACATCCGATATATAAATCTTAAGGACCGTGCTTTTGTCCGCCTCAAAATCAGCAGTCTTCATTGTTTTTTTCAAAATCTCTCCACTGATTGGTTCGTCCCTCTCCGATAATGTGAATTGATCACCCTCTTCCCCATAATACAAATATTCAAACAATTCACTATCTGTCTTTTCCAATGTGGAAAGTTCATCCCAGACAACTATTTTCGTCTCTTCACCTAAACGATATGTGATCTCATCTACTCTCTCAAATTTATCAGGGTGTGCTTCCCAATATGTTTTTGCTTCTTTCTCTAAGGATTCCTCATGATTTCTTACCATATAATCCACTGTCTGTATTTTCAGATTGCTGAGTGTATATTCAAGATAACTGTCTAATGTATATTCCAATGTACCATAAACAACTTCTCCTGCACTCTTTTTCGCCTGACGCTGCTGATTTTCTGCTTCCATATCCATCTTTAGCGATTCATAGGAGTACGGTTTGCAAAGATTATACGCTTCCCCTAATGCAAATTGAGCATACACTTCCTTTGCATATTCTTTTGTCTTTTTCTCTAGTTCTTTCTGATCTTGCTCTTTATAATCTTTTTGCACAACTTCGCTATAAAACTGATATTCTTCCTCCGACACAACAGTCACCACTTTCGACGAAGAATTCTCTTCTGCATTCTTGTTTCTGCCATTAAAGATGACGGCAATTGCTATACCTAAAATGACTAATATAACTATCCACGCCAAAAAATATTGTTTCTTTTTCATATATCATTTCTCCCGACTAATCATTTTTATCTCTCTTTTTTATAATTATAACACCTTTTTTTTTCAATAATGCTTATATAAACTGCTCCTGTTTCTCTTATTTTTTGTATAATTCGGAACTCCATTTCGACCTTTATCTTAGAAGTGCATTTTTTTATTATAGGATTCCAAAGGAATTTCCTATAATAAAAAAAGCCAACAGCACCTGCATATCATCAGGCAGCCATTGGCAATCCATTCTTTCCTTATCAGTCAAGACACAAAAAAGCACGAGACGGGATTCGAACCCGCGACCCTCGCCTTGGCAAGGCGATACTCCACCACTGAGCCACTCGTGCATATTGTGTTCTCTGAATCAGAACAATATTCATTATACTGATGAAAAGCACTTTTGTCAACACTTTTTTATTTTTTTTATTTTGTACTATTATTTAGAATATTTACAACACCCCGGAGCATCAACTTCCCCGGGGTGCACATATCACCTTATTACACTACATGTTTTTTTCTTTACGAAATTTTGCCACTACAACTAAAATCGCTGCGAACATTAAACCAAGAAGACTTCCTGTTGTCGCTGTCTGATTTCCTGTTTTCACAGGCTCCTTCTGCGAATCTCCCTGAGGATCTTCTTTCTCCGGTTTTGTCTGTGAGTTCTGATCTCCAGCGCCATTATTTTTCACAGGTACTAATTTACCAATTGCTTTCTGCAAGCTTTTCACAGATGCATCTACCATTTCCTGCGTTGCATCTCCATTTGCAGCCATTTCTTTTGCTTCTTTCAGAGCTTTTTGCATCTCTGCAAATTCTTTTTCCTCGTAATCTGACTTGTTCAGCTTTTCAGCTTCAGCAATCACCTTGTTCAGCTCTGCTTTATCTCCCTGCTTGATTTTCAAACCTTTCATTGCATCTTGCAATTCCTGATTTGCCGCATCCACCATTTCCTGTGTTACTTCTTCATCTCCTGATTCCACTTTTACAAGAAGCGCTTCTGCTTCTTCCACTGCCGCTTCAAATCTTGCTTTTACAGATTCTAACGCTCCTTCTGTATCCGCTTTTTTTGCAAGCTCTAATGTGCTCTCTAATGCCTCTGTAGACACCTCTTTACTTGGATCATAAACAGGCGGAATCTCAACTGCCTCCTCAAGATCTTTCACTTCCACTTCATAAATACGGGCTGCATTGTCTCCACCCTGTGTCGGTTCATCAATCCAGAGTTTTACATATCTTCCATGTATCACTGCGATTGGATCTTCTGTAAGACCGGTTGTATTTTTCTCCACTCGCAACACTTCTTTATAATTCTGTCCATCTTCACTCACTTCTACATGATATGCCGCTGTATTCAGAGACGAGCCTTCTCCTCCCATCTCCGCATGGTTTATCACAATTTCTGTGAGAGTGCTTATTTTTCCTAAGTCAATCTGCATCCATTGACCACCGGAATTTGTAGTACACCATTTTGTGTTTACAATTCCGTCAACTGCCTTCTCAGGCGCTTCTGAAGCCGCTGTCTGTCCGCTGGCTGTAGCAGTCTTGTTTAATGCAAGATTCACTTCTTCTTTTGTCGCATCTTTAGACACCGTAATGAAATCTTGTTTTACAATCTCGTCACTTTCTCCATTTTTATTCTTTGCTTTCAGAGTTATTGTATAGACGCCTTCTTTTTTGAAAGAAATCTTTGGATTTTCTTCTGTGCTTGTCTCTACTCTACCGTTTCTCTTTCTTCTTTTTTTGTGATAGCCAAGTAAAGCTCATCTAACTGTTTCTGATCTACCCCTGAAGGTGCTTCTGTCATCAGATCCGATGCATCTTTTACTTTCGGGAATGCAATAACATCACGGATACTGTCTTCTTTTGCCATCAGCATCACAAGACGATCCAATCCATATGCAAGTCCTGCGTGAGGCGGCACTCCGTATTTGAATGCATTCAACAAGAATCCAAACTGTTCCTGCGCCTGCTCTTTTGTAAACCCAAGCACTTCAAACATCTTGCTCTGAATCTCCTGATTGAAGATTCTGACACTTCCACCACCGATTTCTGTACCGTTCAGTACAATATCATAAGCTTTTGCACGTACTTTTCCCGGATCTGTGTCGATCAGATGCAAATCTTCTTCCATCGGCATTGTAAATGGATGATGCATTGCTGTGTATCTTCCGGCCTCCTCATTCCACTCTAACAATGGGAATTCTGTGATCCACAAGAATTTATATTCATTCTTATCAAGAAGTTCCAGCTGACGTGCAATTTCAAGACGTAAGTTTCCAAGGACATCCCATACGACCTGATTCTTATCTGCTGCAAAGAGCAGTAAGTCACCATTTTCTCCATCCATTGCTTTTACAAGTGCTGCCATTTCCTCTTCACTCATGAATTTTGCAAAAGAAGACTTGATTGTGCCATCTTCCTGTATTGCCACGTATGCGAGACCTTTCGCACCAAAGTCTTTTGCCAAATCAACCAGTTTATCGATTTTCTTACGCGGCATTGCCCCCTGGCCTTTGGCATTGATTCCTCGAACGCTTCCGCCATTTTCCAATGCATTTTTAAACACTACAAATTCGCAGTCTTTCACAACTTCCGACACATCTGTCAATTCCATTCCGAACCGGATATCCGGTTTGTCTGAGCCGAAACGATCCATTGCTTCCTGCCATGTCATTCTCTGGATTGGAAGAGAAACTTCTATCCCAAGAATCTCTTTGAACATTTTAGCCAGTAATCTTTCATTAACGTCAATGACATCGTCCACATCAACAAACGATAATTCCATATCAATCTGTGTAAATTCCGGCTGACGGTCTGCACGTAAATCTTCATCACGGAAACATTTTACAATTTGGAAATAACGATCATATCCCGCACACATCAAAAGCTGTTTAAAAATCTGTGGTGACTGTGGAAGCGCATAGAAATTTCCCGGATGCACACGGCTTGGCACAAGGTAATCTCTCGCTCCCTCCGGAGTACTTTTGATCAACATCGGTGTCTCGATTTCCAAAAATCCTTCCTCTGCAAGGAATTGACGTGTCAATGTCGCCGCTTTACTTCTCATCATCAGGTTTCTCTGTAAATCTGGTCTTCTCAAATCCAACACGCGGTATTTCAGACGTAATTCCTCTTTTGTCTTGCTGTTCTCTTCAATTGGGAACGGTGGTGTCTCAGACTCAGATAAAATACGAAGTTCTTTTACACGAATCTCAATCTCTCCTGTCGCAAGATTTTCATTCACTGCACCGGAACGTGCTTCTACAGTACCCACTGCTGCAATTACAAATTCACTGCGAAGCTTTCCTGCTTTTTCAAAATCTTCTTCGCTCACGCTTCCATTTTCAAAAATAAGCTGCAGCAATCCGGAACGGTCACGTAAATCCACGAATACAATTCCACCTTTATTACGGTTCTTCTGCACCCATCCCATTACAGTTACTGTCTCTCCGATATTTACCTTACTTAACTCTGCACATCTGTGGCTTCTCTTCAAGCCCTGCATTGATTCTGCCATTGTTCTCTCTCGCTTTCTATTTTATATTATCTTTAAAAATTTCCTGAATATCTGTATATCCTTCATTCATAAGCTGTTCTTTCTGGAACTTTTTGTTTTTCTTCATATTCACAAGCATCACCTGTTTTCCGTTTGCACGCTCTTCTTTCGCAATCGCAAGGATTTTTAACATTCCTTCTGCAGACATTCCTTTTTCAATCAGCAATGCCTTCTTTTCTCTGCTGGTTGGAACTTTATATCCTCTTTCCAAAAGCAGCATTACGATACGCTCAAATCCGATCGAAAATCCACATGCCGGTGTCGGCTGCCCTGTAAATTTCCCGATCATCTCATCGTAACGTCCGCCGCCTCCTACAGAGCCGCCGAATTCATCCATGGAAATCTCAAAAATCGTTCCTGTATAATATGACATACCGCGTACTAATGTCGGGTCAAAGCTCACTTTAAATTCTGCCTCTTTTGCACTTTCTACACTGGAAATAATCATTTCTAATCCATCGGCTGTCTCTGCTTCCAAAAATCCTTCCAGTTTTTCTTTGCAGTAGCGCACACCTTCGATATCATTTGTAATCTTTTTAAAGAGTTCTAAGTATTTCTCAATAGATTCCTTTGCATATCCGTTCTCTTCCAGTTCTTTCGCCACACCGTCCAAGCCAATCTTATCCATTTTATCTAAAATAATAAATACAGTATCGTAATCTTTCTCTTCAAAACCACTGTAAGCAGCCATTGCTTTTAAGATTTTTCTGTCATTGATACGAATTGTAAAGTTTTTGAAATCTAACTTTCCAAGCAGTGTTGTTGTCGCCAAGATCAGCTCAATCTCCGCTAAGTTACTTGGTTCACCAAGAATGTCGATATCGCATTGCATAAACTGACGGAAACGTCCTCTTTGCGGTCTATCCGCTCTCCACACATTTCCCATCTGCAATGCTTTAAACGGTGACGGCAACACACTTGCATTGTTCGCATAATATCTGGACAACGGCACTGTCAGGTCATAGCGAAGACCTCCATCCACCAAATCCATCTCTTCTTTCGCTGTATCTAATTTTAATTTTTCTCCACGTTTTAAAATCTTGAAAATTAGTTTTTCATTGTCTCCACCCTGTTTGCTGCACAGATTCTCAATGTGCTCCACACATGGTGTCTCCATGGAAGAAAATCCAAATGTGCGGTATGTGTCTTTAATCATCTGAATCACATAATCGCGGATCTCCATCTCTGCCGGCAACATATCTTTCATGCCTGTGACTGGTTTTTTCTTTAATGCCATAACCATTCTCCTTTTCGCTCTATCATTTCATCAATTCGATTGATGTATTGTTCGACGTCTTTTACATTCTCCGTCCTGACAATCTGCTTCGGATTGCCTGTCTTTTCATCTATCAAGGTCTTCTCTTTTGGCAGCACGATCTTTGTCGATGCCCCTGCTCCCACAGCCACGATAGATTGTTTCTCTTCCATAATAAGTATATTGTATATTCCGGCTTTGTCAACCTTTGCATAACCAACATTTTCAAAATTTCCCGCAATATTCTTCTGCCTGTACAGATAATACGGTACGAGCTGCATTTTCCCCGCATATTCTGCTGCGAGTTCGATCATCTCCGATAACATCGTGGCACTGTCTGCCTGGTCATTTCCCCGATAGCTTCCCTCTCGTTTTTCCTGTGTCAGTCTGGATGCACGCTTCATCGCAAGCGCATGCACAGTCAGACTGTCCGGGGCAAACATTTCTATCTGTCGCAGTGTATCTTTCATATCGTCTAAAGTTTCTCCCGGGAGTCCCGCAATCAAATCCATATTAATGTTCTCAAATCCCAGTTCCCTTGCCATCGCATACACTTGTCGAATATCCTCTACTGTATGTTTTCGCCCGATACAATCTAATGTCTTTTGCTGCATTGTCTGCGGATTGATTGAAATTCTGGAAATTTGATGTCTTCTCAGCACTTCCAACTTTTCTTTTGTAATACTGTCCGGACGCCCCGCTTCCACCGTAAATTCTTTCAAATCTTCAAATGAAAATGTTTTTTCAATATGTGACAAAAGTCTCTCCAACTGTTCCGGTTCCAGCGTCGTAGGCGTTCCTCCACCAATATAAACCGTATTTAGTTTCTTTTCTTTTGACACTTCTCCTACAAAAGTGATCTCTTTACACAAGGCATCTAAATATTCGTCTACCCGGTCTTTCCATTTGTGAATTGGCTGCGAGGTAAAGGAGCAGTAACTGCAGGTAGTTGGACAAAATGGAATCCCCACATAAAGACTGTAGCCATCCTTATAGTCTAATTGAGCCAGCAGCGCTTTCTCTCGTTTTGCAATCTCCATGCCGAGGTTTGCTTTTTTGTCCGTTGTCCGATAATTTTCTTTCATATAGTCAATGACATCCTGTTCGCTTTTTCCTTCTTCCAGCAAGTTCATCATAATCTTCGTCGGTCTGATTCCTGTCAACACACCCCAGGCAAGTTCCTTTTCGGTTTGTTTTGACAACCAGTCATACACTTTCAGGTTCACATACCTCTTTTTCTGCTTTCGCTCTGCGTATTCTTCCACCTCATTTTGGTTGATCAAAAGACACTCTTTTCGCTGCCCATCTATTCTCAGTTCAATCAAATTAGGGACACCACTGTCGATTGTTTGGTCAATCTCACTCCCCGGGTAAAAAGCCCTTAAAATATGGTACATATCGTATATATACATTTCCTCTTTTACGATTATTTTTATCATTTTACACCTCACTTCAACCCAATTTGGGACGTAGTAAACTTCAATTTTACTACGTCCCAAATTGAACCTTTAAATAAACGGATTATACTGTTTTTCATCCGCAATGCAAGTCAAATCGTTATGCCCCGGATAGACCATCACCTGATCCGGAAGGGAGAATAATTTTTCTTGAATCGATTTCACCAAAACTGATGCGCTTCCGGTCGGGAAGTCGCTTCGACCAACGCTTCTGCAAAACAGTGTATCTCCGCTAAACAGCACTTCCTCATCCTTCACATAGTAACAGCATCCGCCACTTGTATGCCCAGGTGTATGAATCACTTCAAACGTATATCCTGCCAGCACAAGTTTTTCCCCATCACTCAGACAGGTTACTTTCTCATAGGCATAACTTGTCCCAAACATGCTGGAAAGATTTAATGCCGGATCTCTCAATATTGCCGCTTCATCTTTATAAATATATACCGGAATATCGAATTCTTTTGTCCACCCTTCAATTCCCATCACATGATCAAAATGACCATGTGTCAGAAGAATTGCTTTCGGCTCATAGCCGATTCGTTTCACATAACTGATCATATAATCCGGACAAATCGCCGGATCAATGATAACCAGCTCTTTTGTCTCCTCATTTTCCACTAAATAACAGTTGGTCCCCAGTGAACCCAATGCATATTTTTCTATCTTCATTCTTTTACCCTGCCGTACGTTCAATATCAATCACGCCCTCTATCTGACGCAATTTTTCCACAATTCGACTCAATTCTTCTCTGCCGCGAACAACAAAACCAAGTTCAATTGTTGCAACTCCCTGTTTGCTGACACGCGTATTCATCAAATTGATATCAATTTTATTCTCTGTAAATATCTTAGAAATCTCCATAAGCAGACCTTGCCGGTTATTGGCATACATCTTGATTCCCGACATATACTGCCCACCGGCTTCATCCGACGCATTTGTCTCCCACTCCGCATCAATCAATCTGGCTCTTTCCGCCTCCGATAAATGAATGATGTTGACACAGTCCGTTCTATGAATAGACATTCCACGTCCTCGTGTCACAAAGCCGACAATCTCATCTCCCGGAACCGGATTACAGCATCTGGAAAACCGAACCGCCATGTCATCAATTCCCTTTACAACAATTCCGCTTTTCGACTTCGTCACATGTACTTTATTCTTAGACGCTTCAGATACCCGTTCAATAATCGTCTCATCTGTCACAGCTGCCTTATGATCTTTTTCGTATTCCTCCAAAAGACGATTGATAACCTGACCTTCTTTTAAGCCGCCATGCCCGATTGACGCAAGCACCGCATCCCAATCACGAAAGCCATATTTGACCTGTACTACCTGCATGTATTTCGGCTTGGTCAAATCACTGAGCACAATAGATTTTGTCTTGCAATACGCCGCAAGCATCTCTTTTCCGCGAACAATATTCTCTTCCTTAAATTCTTTCTTAAACCACTGATTGATCTTGTTACGCGCCTGCGTACTTTTTACAATGTTCAGCCAGTCACGACTCGGTCCCTTGGAATTTTGCGAAGTAAGAATCTCAATTCTGTCACCATTTTGAATCTTATAATCAATATTTACAAGTTTTCCGTTCACACGGGCTCCTACCATCTTATTTCCGACCGCACTGTGAATTGCATAAGCAAAATCAACCGGCGTAGACCCATTCGGCAGATTCTTTACATCCCCATTCGGCGTAAAGCAGTAGACATCTTCTGCGAACAAATCCAGGTCTCCTTTCAAGAGACTTAAAAATTCGCGGTTATCTGTATCCTGCTGCCATTCCAAAATCTGTCTTAACCAGCTTAGTTTTTCCTCTTCCTGCGCGGCAACACTCTTTTTCCCATCATTGGATTCTTTATATTTCCAATGGGCAGCAATACCATACTCCGCCGTCTTATGCATCTCCTCGGTACGGATCTGAATCTCAAATGGCTGTCCCACTGAGCTCATCAATGTCGTATGCAATGACTGATACATATTCGGCTTTGGCATCGCAATATAATCTTTAAAGCGCCCCGGAATCGGCGTGTACATCTCATGAATAACACCAAGTGCGGCATAACAATCTTTCACTGACTCCACAATGATCCGGACTGCAAACAAATCATAAATCTGATCCACTGTCTTATCCTGATTGACCATCTTTTTATAAATACTGAAGAAATGTTTCACTCTGCCTTTTACTTCTGCCTTAATCTTCGCATTTTTCATATGTTCTGACACTTCTTCGACAATCTGCTGCACAAATTCTTCACGCTCTGTCTTTCTCGCATTGATCTGCTGCACAAGATCATAAAATACTTCCGGTTGAGAATATTTCAAAGACAGATCATCAAGTTCTGTCTTAATCCTGGAAATACCAAGCCTCTGCGCAATCGGCGCATAGATGTCCATCGTCTCACGCGCTTTCTCAATCTGCTTTTCCGGACGCATGAACTGAAGTGTTCTCATATTATGCAGTCTGTCCGCAAGCTTGATCAAAATCACTCGGATATCTTTTGCCATCGCCAAAAACATCTTTCTTAAGTTCTCTGCCTGCACCTCCAGTTTGTCGGCGGAATACGACAATTGTCCAAGTTTTGTGACACCGTCCACAAGCAGTGCAACTTCCGAACCAAAAATCTCGGTAATCTCCTGCTCTGTCATCACAGTATCTTCCACAACATCATGCAAAATTCCGGCAACAATCGTCTCTTTATCCAACTCCAGATCAGCAAGAATGATTCCTACCCACAGCGGGTGAATAATGTATGCCTCACCTGATTTTCGAAACTGTCCTTCATGCGCATGGTACGCGATATTGAACGCTTTTTCCACCATGGAAATATCTGTAGACGGATGGTACTTTCTAATTCGTTTGATCAATGCCTCATATAACATCTTCGGGTCCTGATAATCTTCCGGCGCCTTCACCGCATGCCCATCCACAATCTCAAGTCCCTTGTATGGATTCTCTATTACTTTATTCTCAGCCACATTAATCACCCCTTTCTGGTTCTTATTTTCCAGGGTATGCAATAACAGTCTCTACGTCAACCCCTTCTAATCTCTTTCTGCCTTCTAATCCTTCCAGTTCCATTAAAAATACTGCTTTGACAATCACTCCGCCCATCCCCTCAATGAGCTTTGTAATCGCCTCGATCGTACCTCCGGTTGCCATCAGGTCGTCGATGATCACTACTTTTTGTCCCGGTTTGATCGAGTTTTTATGCATCTCAATCTCAGCGCTCCCATATTCCAAATCATATTGAATCGAAACAGTCTCGCATGGAAGTTTTCCTTTTTTCCGAACCGGAATAAACGGTTTATGCAGATTGTATGCAATCGGTACTCCAAAAATAAATCCTCTGGATTCCGGTCCTACCACTACATCAAATTCCGTGTCTCCGATTTTTTCCTGCATCAAATCTATCGCCAGCTGAAGTCCGTCAGCATCTTCTAAAATACTTGTTACATCTCTAAAAATAATCCCTTTTTCGGGAAAATCCGGTATACTTCTTACATATTCTTCGATTGGTTTTTTCATTCTAACTCACTCCTATTTTTACAGTATATTATAGTATAGCATTTTTTTGTCATTTTTTCAATTCATTTGCACCACTCTCACTGATAGTTCTGAATGATGATCTGAACAGTTTTCTGCCCCATATACTCATTAATTCCGGGATAATATGTAAATGCCGCCTCAACTTTGCTTCTCTGTCCCCGAAGCAGACCATCTACCGCAGGCTTTCCATACTTTTCTCTAAAAAATTCCAAAAATGCCTCCACATCACCAAAGTACATGGCATCCATCTGGGTTCCAGGCGCATCCTGCACCTGCATCTTCAACACATTTTTATTCTTCCCAAGAATTCTCGCGCTTAAAATTTCAATGTTTTTCTCCACAAATACAGGCTTTATATTTCCTTTCCCAAAAGGCTCCAGAAGCTCTAATTCATCCACAAACGCTTCATTGATATAGCCAAGCGGCATCTGCATATCAATAGAAATCTTAGGAATCAGATCTTCTTGTGTGAGTGTTGACAGATCGTTTAAAGTTTCTCTGAGTCTGTCTACATTTTCCTCCTCCAAAGACAGTCCCGCCGCAAGTTTATGTCCTCCAAATTTCGTCAACAGCGATTTACACTTATTCAATTCTTCATACATGTGGTAACTCTCAATAGAACGCCCCGATCCTTTCACGCCTTCTTCTGCCTTCGTCAAGATAAATACCGGCTTATGATAACGCTCCCTCACTCTTCCAGCTACAATTCCGGCAAGACTTTCGTGACAATCCGGAAGATAGATCACCAGCACTTTATCCTCGCCAAGTCTGGTCTCCTCCACTTGCTTCACCGCCTCTTCCACCGCTGAAGCTGTCATATCCTTCCGGTTGTCATTTAGCGCTTTCAAGTCACCCGCCAGTATGTCTGCCTCCTTTTTTGTCTTTGCACACAAAAGCTCCAATGCCCGTTTCGCCGTATCCAGTCTCCCGCTTGCGTTCAGGCACGGTCCGATCACAAATCCGATATGATATGCCGAAAGTCTCTCCACAGGCACACCGGTACATTCCATCAGCGCCCGCAATCCCAAATTATTTGTGCGTTTCAGCATCTCCAAACCTTGTTTTACAAAAATACGGTTCTCTCCGACCAGATCCATAACATCTCCGACTGTCGCAATTGCCACATTCTCCATCAGATAATCCAAATCTTCGATATCTTTTCCACACGCGCCGAACAACGCCTCGATCAGTTTATACGCAACTCCTGCCCCACACAATTCTTTGAATGGATATACACATGTCTGCTGTTTTGGATCAATCACTGCATCAGCGGGCGGCAGAATATATCGTTTTTCACTTTCTACCTCCTCATAAGGAATCTCATGATGATCTGTCACTATGATCGTCATCCCAAGACTCTTTCCATACGCAATCTCTTCTCTTGCCGCAATTCCATTGTCACAGGTGATGATTGTATCAATATCATCGTCAAATGCACGATCAATCAGATTTCGGTTCAAGCCATATCCGTCCTTCATGCGGTCCGGTATATCGATATCAGCTTCTCCTCCAAGATACTTGATTCCTTCCAATAAAATGTAAGTCGAATTGATTCCATCAATATCATAATCTCCGATAATTCGAATCTTTTTGTCCTCGCGTATTTTCTCCTGCAAAATATCTACCGCTTTATCCATATCTTTCATGAGCATGCCATCATACAAATCTGCGATCGTGCCGTTCAGATACAATTGAATCGCTTCATCCCCTATCACATCACGATTCCGTATCAGGCGGGCAAGAATCGGATGAATTTGAAATTTCTCCGCAATCTCCTGAAACGGAGCCCCTTTTCTCATTACAAACCATTTTTCCATACGTACTCCTCAACGCAAAAACGGGAGTAATATCATGATTACCCCCGTCCCCGTTTATTTTTTCTTTGCAAATTTTGTTTTCATAACATACCACAACGGTCCTGTGATACAGATAGAAGAGAATGTACCTCCTAATACGCCAACCATAAGCGGCATTGCAAATTCTTTAATCGAACTTACCCCAAGCACATACAGTACCGCAAGCATGATAAAGGTTGTCGCATTTGTGTAAATACTTCTCGTCAAAGTATCTGTAATACATCTGTTGACCAATCCTGATAATTCTTCGTTTTTCTTTTTCGTCTTTAACTCTTCTCGGATACGGTCGAAGATAACAATCGTCGCATTGATCGAGTAACCTACAATTGTCAGGATACATGCGATAAATGTATTTCCGACAGATGTTCTCGAAATTGCATAAAATGCGATTACAAACAAAACGTCATTTAACAATGCGATAACCGCACTTGTTCCGAAACGAATATCTTTGAAGCGGAACCAAATGTAAAGCAGCATACATACCGTAGCAATCACAAGCGCAACGACTGCATCTGTTCGCATCTCGGAGCTGACTGTGGAACTGATATTCTCCGCAGTAATCGTAGATGCATCTACACCGAAGTTATCCGCCATCGCTTTGTTAAATGCCTCACGTGCTTCTAAATCCAAGCTGATCGTCTTAATAACAACCGTATTCGAATCTTTTACCTTCTGGAACTGAACGTTCTTATCTCCTGTTACTTCCTCTACAACCGGCACAATCTTAGAATCGATCTCTTCAATCGAGTAGTCTTTGTCAAATGTTACCGTAGACGAAGTTCCTCCCATGAACTCAAGGCTGTACTTAAACGCACCTTTTCCGTTTGCCGAGTTCACTCCCATCATAGCAAATCCCGCTACAATGATCACAAGTGAAATAGAAAAACTTAACACTCTTCTCTTTAAGAAATCTCTTTCTTTTCTTGGTTTCTGACTACCATATAATTTTGGACTTCTAAGTCCGACTGCATAGAATGAGTAGATAATGATTCTTGTCACAACCAGTGCCGTAAACATAGACACTACAATACCAAGCGCCAATGTCTGAGCAAATCCTTTTACGCTTCCTGTTCCCTTAACCCAAAGTACAATTGCCGCAATCAAAGTTGTCATATTGCCGTCCACGATCGCTGACATCGCCTTCTGGAATCCAGACTTCAGAGACGATTTTACACTTTTCCCTGCTGCCATCTCTTCTTTTACTCTGGCAAAAATAATAACGTTCGCATCTACCGCCATACCAATCGATAGCACGATACCTGCAATACCAGGAAGGGTCAATGTAATGTTAAACGCATTCAGCAATACAATTACAATTCCTGTGTAGATAACCAACGCAATGCTCGATGCAAGTCCCGGAAGCAGATATACGATACACATAAAAATAAATACGATTGCAAGTCCGATTGCACCTGCCATCAAACTTGTGCTGATCGCCTCTTCTCCAAGCTGTGCTCCGACTACTTTTGAGCTCAATTCCTCCAGCTCCAGTTTCAGACCACCTATACGGATTGTAGATGCAAGATTGTCTGCTTCTTCATAAGACTCCATTCCGTCAATATAAGCCTGTCCACCTGTAATCGCTTCGTTTACTTTTGGATTACTGATGATTTCATCATCGTAGACAATAGCAATCTGTTTTCCGATATTCGCCTCTGTAGCCTCAGCAAATTTAGTCTTTCCTTCATCTGTAAGATTCAACTCAACGATATACTGTTTGTTTCCCATGTTATCTTGACTCGTTTTCGCAGATGCTGTTTTGATATCTGTTCCTTCTAAAACAACATTCCCTTCCGCATCCTGAAATTCAAGCGATCCCGGTTTTCCGAGTTCTTCCAGAATTGCATTCGCATCTGAAACACCTGGAATCTCAATATTGATACGATCCGAACCTTCCTGATAAACAGTCGCTTCTGTACTGTATTGCTCTACACGCTTTTGCAGCTTGTAGATCGTATCTTTCATCTCTTCCTCTGTCGGATTCTCATCTTTTACCTGATATGTAATGCTGACACCTCCGGCAAGGTCAAGTCCAAGCTTAATATTTTTTGCCGCTCCCGCACCTGTTGCACCAAATCCCACAACTGAGGTAAACCCTAATAAACAGATTACCACCACTGTGAGGATCAGGTTAATGACACCTCTACTCTTTTTCATCTCTTACATCCTTTCTCCGTCTGCCAATGCAGCCTTGATCATAATCGCACATTCCACACGTTTCCTTTGCATCTCACAGCCAATATCATATGCATCATGAATCGAGCCATGAAACTTGTAAGAATTTGCCATACATCCCCCACTACAATAGAATTTCGCAAAACAGTTCTTACATTTTTCTTTGGAATAGACACTGCAGCCTCTGAATTCATCTGCAATTTCCGGTCTCACAATCCCTTCGTCGACATTTCCCATCAGGAAATCTTCCTCACCGACAAACTGATGACAAGGATATAAGTCCCCCCAAGGTGTGACTGCAAGATACTCTGTTCCTGAACCACATCCGGAAAGTCTCTTCGCAACGCAAGGACCTCCGTCCAAATCAATCATAAAATGGAAGAAGTTAAATCCTTTTCCCGCCTCTTCTCTCTCAATGATTGCTTTTGCCAATGTATCATATTCTTCAAAAATCTGTGGAAGATCTTCTTTCTTGATCGAATAAAAATCTGAATCCTCTCCTACTACAGGCTCAATGGAAATCTGCTCAAATCCCAAATCCGCAAAATGCAGAACATCTTTTGAGAAATCCAAATTATCTCTTGTAAAAGTTCCTCTGATATAGTATTTTTCCTGATTACGGCTTTCTGCCAGTTTTTGGAATTTCGGCACGATCAGGTCATAACTTCCTTTTCCGTTGCGGAACGGACGCATCTTGTCATTGACTTCTTTTCGTCCATCCAGACTTAATACCACATTGTCCATCTCTTTGTTGACAAATTCCTGTACCTCGTCATTCAGAAGCACACCGTTCGTTGTCAGTGTAAAACGGAAATGCTTATCATGGAGTTTTTCCTGCTCTCTTCCGTACGCCACAAGATCTTTTACTACCTGCCAGTTCATAAGCGGTTCCCCGCCAAAGAAATCTACTTCCAGATTCTTTCGGTTACCCGAATTTGCAATCAGGAAGTCCAGAGCCTTTTTCCCGACCTCATATGACATCAGAGCTCGTCTTCCATGATATTCGCCCTCTTCTGCAAAACAGTATTGGCATGCGAGGTTACAGTCATGCGCAATGTGGATGCACAATGCCTTCACAACCGTCTTTCTGCTTTTTACCTCTCCGATATATGCCTCGTATATATCTTTTGTAAAGAGCTGGCCAGCCTTTGTAAGTTCCGCAATATCTTCTAACGCCTCTTGTAATTCGTCCTCTTTATATTTTTCTCCTAATTGTTCTTTCACATACGCCGATGTCTCTTCGCTTTGCAGTGTCGCTTCTGTATGATCCGGGTTCATCGCCTCTAAACAGGCGATCAAATCATAACACAAATCATCTACCACATGCACGGAACCGCTGTTCACATCGAGCACAATATTATAACCATTGTTCCGGTACTGATGAATCACAACATGTACCCCTTTCTATTTTCTCTATTTTTTCTGTCATGCAAAAAGAATGTGCCATCGCACATTCTCTGCCTGCGTCGACTGTCAAAAGACAGCACTTGTCTTTTTGTTCAGCTTACGCAATCATTATCTTTTTTGTTCGCAAGTCTGATTTCCTACTGTACAAGATGTCTTACATGCTGACTGGCATGATGTCTGACATTCTCCACATCCACCTTTTTTCACTGTATTGTTTAATGTCTGTGTATTCAATGTTTTGATATGTTTCATTGTCATTTCCTCCTTCGCTTTGCATTACTTCTGTTATTATACCACAGGACTGTATGTTTTGAAAGCCTTTTTTCTCAGTTCGGTTAAGAATGAAAATGTCAATAGTTAGTGCACGGTAAATTTAAAAAAATAATTTTTCTATATTTTCCACAAATCAGCCTATTGATTTTTATTGATTTTGCTTTACATCTCTTTTCTTTTTCAAAATAACAGTAAGTATATTTATATTATATCTTATAAGTGTACTCTTAACTAAGCCATATTACATCATAAAATATAGCTTAGTTAAAAATACACTCTTCTTAATTGTGTTTCCTATATTCCTAGCTTTTTTAATTCCTCTTGAAACAAGACATCTGAATATAACCCTCCAAAAATCTCTCTCGGATATTCATTAATCCATGTTTCTATTTCTTTGACTCTCTTCTTACTGATACAATCTAAATCTGTGCCCTTGGGGACATGTCTTCGGATCAAACGATTTTGGTTTTCATTACTTCCCCGTTCATAACTACTATAGGGATGACAGTAAAACACAGATGTCCTTGTCTTTTTCCCTCTACGTGCCCTTTCCAGTCCCTTTGCATCTGAAAACTCAGTACCATTATCAACCGTAATACTCTTAAAAATTTTCCTAAAGTTTGCTCCCCACTGTCGCTCAATTTTATCTACTGTACGAACCACTTCTTTCGTTGTATGCTCCTTTAGGATTTCTATAATCTCTTTTCTTGTTTTTCGCTCTGTAAGAACCAAAAACGATTTTTTAGAAATTCCCTGTTTCCCGACAACCGTATCCATTTCCCAGTGACCAAACTCTTCTCTTGTCTCAATCTCCTTTGGTCTCTCTTCTATACTCATTCCCGCACTTGCTCTCTTGCGTCTTCTATGGCTTTTCCTTTTTTGTTTGACTTGTCCGCCTAATGGCAGCTCTTTTTCTGTTAAGTTTAAGAAAATGCCTTTTTTAATATAATTATAAATCGTTGCTCTGCAAATGCTTATACTAAACTTTTTCCCATCCTGTTTCATTTTTTGGATTACTGCGTAGGGAGAGTATTTCTTCTTTATGATATTTTCTTCCAAATACTCAGCAAGTTCATAATCTTTCCCAAGCTTTATATCTCTTCCTTTTTGTCTTAATTGTTTCTGATTCTTTTCTTCTGCAAGATCCGGACTGTATCTGATCTCTTCTGTCCAATCGGAATTCCTATGCACATATGCCCCTCTCTTTAATTCTCTCGCTATAGATGTACGGTGCTTGCCAAGTAACTCTGCTATCCTTGTTGTATTATGTCCAGCTTTTACAAGAACTTCTATTTTCAGCCTATCTTCCCAGTGTATTCTTTTGTATCCCATTTTCACTCCCTTTGTCTTATCAAATCTCCTATTCCAATACCACCGGAGCCATCACTACACAGTATGTCAATAATGCCTGAAAAAGCACTATATTTATTCCACACTTTTTTTGATGAACTCTAGCTTGTTCCTCCGCCACTTCTAACAGTAGCTGTTCCCTCTTTTCATCCAAATATATCTGTTCCATTTCATCTTTTTGAATATAATTCGGGTCTGTCATTTTTCTGATCAGTAGCTGTGGTTTTACAGTACGATCGTACTCTAAGTAATAGTCTATCATCCGTCTATGAAATGTAGTACGTGGAATATCCATTTTTTGAATCAATGCGTTTTCCAGTTCCAAAGTTGCTTTGGTAACTCTAAATGATGTTTTTTTCATTACTTTCCCTCATTTTTTTAATTTTTTTTACAAAACAGCGTTAGTTTTTATCAAGTAAAGTGTATTTATTAGTAGAGGAGAAATTATTTATGAGGTCGGAGCGCTGGCACTTAAGACCACGCTCTGCTGTCCTCTACCTCATTTTGAATTTTCTACCATAACACTCTTTCAAGTTGATTCAATGCATTCAGATATTTTTTATATTCTTTGCTGCCGAGTTCAACTTCCTGTGAGCATCGTTCCAAAATCTTTTTTAAATCAGACTCTACCTGTTGTTTCGAAATAATTTTCTTTTTTTCAATCTCCTCTATTCTCTTTTCGACTTCCTTAACTTCAATCTTTTCTCCTGTTGTTTCTTCCAGTAATTTATTTTGCTCTTCCTTTGGCATCTCCAACATTTTTTCTGCCGCAGCAAATGACACCTCATTGTTCAGCAATTTATCCATCAGTTCATCACTTGCATTTTTTTCCACTTTATTAATCTGCTGTACTTTACCTTCTGAAATTCCAACATGTGCAGATACTAAAGTTTTCATTTTCTGACCCACAAGACGTTCTGGTTCATATTCTCCATTTTCCCCATATCTCGCTGTTCCAGCCAAAAGAGCCAATTGTTCCGGAATATACTCCTCGCCATTATCCTTAAGTTCTTGAAAAATACGTGTCCAGTTTTTTACTTCCATTAATTGATCTGCTTCTTTTTTATGACGATATTGGTTTGTAACCATTATGGAAAATAATTCTTTTGTATCATTGGACAACGGTAATTCAATATCTTTTGGGTCTCGGAAAATACACGGTACAGTATTCTTATACTTCGCTGGGTATCTCCCCTGTTCCTTTAATAACTTCGCCGCTCTCCATCTTCTTTCACCAGTCGTTAGTATATACATCCCCTGCTCATTTCTCTCAGGCAATAAAATCAATGGCTGTAAAATCCCATCTGACATTACAATAAGTTCCGCCAGCTCATCCAATTCATCTATTGAAAAGTCATTCTTTTCATTCGGAGCAATTAAGTCCATATCTATATTTACAACTTCATAACTAGATACATCTGCTGTTTTTGAAACTGGACTTAATAGTCCAGCTCCGACTTGCAATTCCTCTTCTCCTTTTCGCTTAAATTTACTCATATTACTTTCACCTCATCCGTGTTTTTATATTCTATATTTCTTTTCAGATTCTATAATAATGTATTATAACATACACTTTCTACTCTCTGCAAATAATAATAATTATTTTCTGAATTTTCTAATTATTCAATATATATTCTGCTAACTTTTTGTATTGTTGCGTAGCTTTTCCGTATGCATCTAATACAAGTAACGGTTTCTGTTTCAAGCCTGTCTGTTCCATTTTTGTGCATATTGGAATTGAACAATCTTTTAAAAATATATCTCCAAGGGCTTCCTCACAATCTTTTTCTGCATCTTTGCAGATATTTTTTCTCATGTCATATTGTGTGAGAAAGACGCCTTTCAACTCAAGCCTTTGAGTATACTCCTGTACTGTTTTCATCAAGCGAATAATATTTGCAACACCTACTCTTGAATCCTTATCACATCGAGATGGAATATAAATTCCATCACAGGCTGCCAATGCATTTACATTTAACAGTGATACACTCGGTCCACAATCAATCATGCACAAATCAAATTCGTCTTTTACTTTATCCAATTGTTTTTTTAAACGGAATTGCTGTGGCATTGTAACATTTCCGAGCAATTGATTTTCTACGCTTGATAAAGTGATATAGGATGGTACTATAAACAAATTCTCATATTCTGTCTCGTAAATACAATCCCTAATATCCTTTTCTGAATCAAGAAGAATATCTTCCACCGTGTTCTCTACTGGATACACTCCCCCATTGAGAAGTTCTGTCAACGAATATTCCTGTTCATCCCCACTAAAACCAAAAAGCTGACTTGTATTCGCCTGTGGGTCGATATCTACAACTAATACTTTTCTTTTATATTCAGTTGCAATCATATGTGCCAATGTTGTTATACTTCCTGTTTTACCTACTCCACCTTTGTTATTTAAAAATCCTACTACTTTCATTCTAATTTCCTCCTTTGAATGTCTCTCTTTTCTATATTTATATTATATTATAACTTTCATTCTTTTTCAATAAATTGTAATATACAATGCACATTCATTTTTCTTTTTTGAGGAAATTCTTTAGGGGACAAATTTGTCCCCTAATAAAATCATAGACTGATTTCATCCAACACATATTCCTGCTCCAAATTGTACTCACGTATGTTTTTCATGCTCTGTATCATTTCTGTCCGGAAAGATTTATTTAGTTGCATCAATGCTTTATCTAGTTCCCCCAATGGGCTTCCCATCCGTCGCTTTGTCCTCTCAGTAGAAAGATCCAGCATCATATTTTCCGCTAATTGATTTCCCTGTGCTGCCGCCTGCGAAAAATAATTGTACGATGAAAATATATTCCTTTCCACATTTTCCCCCTTCAAATACTCAAAACCAAGTTTCAGCTGCGCATATTCATTTCCTGATTCTGCTAACTCTGTCATATACTGCAGCCCAAGTTCGGGACTATATTCTGAACTTGTTTTATCTAAATAAATTTTACCAACAAAATACTTTGCCCTATCATTCCCTTGCTCTTTCGCTCTTTCTAAATATTGGACTCCTTTTGATTCATTGTAGTATGGAGATTCTTTTCTCACATACTCTTTTCCAAGATAATAGCAAGCATATTCATTTCCCGCTTCCACTAATTCTCTCAGATATCTTACGCCTTGTTCCACATCATATATTCCACTATCTAAATCAAGATACACTTTCCCCAAAAGAATTTTTGCGTATGTATTTCCTTTTTCTTCTGCAGCTTTTAAATATCCTACTCCTTTATTGATATCTTTTAATTTTTCATCCGATATGAAAAGTTTTCCCAATGCATACTGGGCGATTTCATTATCTCCTTTCTCTGCCAGTTCTGTCAGATACCCAAGTGCAATTGGCAACTTTTCTCTTATGTCGTATTTAATATAAATCTGACTCAGCAACAACTGTGCCGGAACATTTTTTCCTTCTGCTGATTTTTCTAAATATGAAATTGCTTTTTCTGTGTTTTGTTCACATCCCTTTCCAGTATACAACATCTTTCCAATCTGATATTGTGATAGCGGATCTCCTTCCAATTTTCTATCCATAGATAGGAATCCATCAAAAGCATTTTTATAACTATTTTCCGCTGCTCCTAAGTTTATTTCTGTTCCCTGTCCACATTCATACATTACTGCTTTCTTCTGTTCTGCAAATGGTGAATTTGAAATCCCCTGAAATATCTGAAATGCTTTTTCGTAATCTTGTTCCACATCATCTCCACGATAGTAAATATTTCCTAATGCATATCTTGCATAATCTGTGTCTGAATTTTCAAACCACTGGATTGCCTCTTGAACATCTTTTTCTGTTCCCCATCCTCTCTTATACTGTTTCCCGATTCGGTACTGTACATAGCTCTTCAGATCAAATGAATTGGTTTCACTTCCCTTAATATAAGGCTCTGCCTGTTCAAACATCTGTAAAGATTTTTGAAAACATTCTTGGGATTTCTCTAAATCAATTTCTGTTCCTCTGCCATACATTGTTATCTCTCCAATGAAGTACATCACAAATGGATTATCCTGATATTTTTTTTCAAGCATATCTGCCAAATTTTTTTCTTTTGCAAAATCAATCTGTTCTTGAAGATCTTTCCACTCCTTAAAATAGTCCATATATGACCCTGCTGATTTATTTTGCTGAGAACTTTTTTCAAATAAGTTCCCAGCCTTTTCAAATATTTGTTCTGTCTGTTGAACTTCTAAGGTTTCTATATTCGATTCTTCTTGTTGTAGCAAATCCGGCTCCTTTAAAATCATATCTTCTTTCAAGTTTTCTGTAATCTTTACTTTTTCTTCTCTGTATCCGCTACCCAAATATGTTTTTTCAAGTTCAAATGAAGTTTCTTTTTTTGAAATGCCAACCTCATATGCCCTAATTTCACGCAACACGAAATTTCCCATGCGCCTATATAGATCTTCTTTTTTCGTCTGTTCAAAATCCTCCCAATTCCCTCCGCCATATGCCTCCGCATATAATTTACTTTGCCTTTGCAAAATTTCTGTAAACTTTTTATATTCCTCTTTACAATACTTTTGTATATAAGCCTCACTAATGCCATCTATTTGTTCCCGAAGTGGTTTTATTGCATAGCTATTATAATTTTGTTTATGCTTAGGAACTCCCTGTAAATTTTCAAATAGTTTCAAAAACTGTTCCCGGATAACCGGATCCTCTCGAAAATTTCTACTTTCTGCTGAAGCAATAATATCTTTCCGGATAATGTTATTGATTTGTAGATTAATATCTTTCGTTTTCATAATTTCATTTACAACGGCACTTTTGCAATTATTGATATTCTGAAGCTTAAATTTTCCTCGTACCTCTTTTTTCCCATTGTACATCATTTTTTCCCGCATCGGGTACGGCTCTACTGTCGCAATATGCACATGCAAATTGTCTGTATTGTAATGGATACCGGCACTCCATACAGCATGTTCTAAGCCTTCACTTTTTAATAATCGGTTCACTGCAAGACGGGTTACTTCTTTTAATTTTTGTTCATCCAAAATTTGCTTTTGAGAATCATATATCCCATTTTGTTCCAACCACCGATTGTCAAAAGATATAACCGTCTGCCACATAACACTCTCATTATCCTGAGCTGTTTGAAAAACATCTTTTAATTCTCTTTTTTCAGAATGAGTTAAGTTATCTTTTTCGTTAGTAAACAGTCCTGTTGATTTTTCTGGATTTCCCATATAATCATTAAACAGATTAAAGGTTTGTATTGCATGATTTCTTTGTGCTTCCTCCCGATCCAAATAATCTATATACCCCGAAAAAATCTCACTTTTAGGTCTACAAAAATCTTGCATAAAAGTAACTCCTGCCTTTATATCTCCCAACCTTATACCTCCTTTTCCGGGGACATTTTTGTCCCCTCCAGTTCTTCTCTGCTTAGGGGACATTTTTGTCCCCCTCTGTTCTTCTCTGCTTAGGGGACATTTTTGTCCCCCTCCAGTTCTTCTCTTCTTAGGGGACATTTTTGTCCCCCTCCGGTTTCTTTCTGCTTAGGGGACAATTTTGTCCCCCTTTGGCTCTTCTCTATCTAAGGGACAATTTTGTCCCCCTCTGTTTCTTCCCTGCTTAGGGGACAATTTTGTCCCCCTCTGGCTCTTCTCTATCTAGGGGACAATTTTGTCCCCCTCTGTTTCTTCCCTGCTTAGGGGACAATTTTGTCCCCCTCTGTTCTTCTCTGCTTAGGGGACATTTTTGTCCCCCTCTGACTCTTCTCTATCTAGGGGACAATTTTGTCCCCCTCCGGCTCTTCTCTGCTTAGGGGACATTTTTGTCCCCCCTCAGTTCTTCTCTTCTTAGGGGACATTTTTGTCCCCCTCTGTTTCTTCCCTGCTTAGGGGACAATTTTGTCCCCCTCCAGTTCTTCTCTTCTTAGGGGACATTTTTGTCCCCCTCTGGCTCTTCTCTATCTAGGGGACAATTTTGTCCCCCTCCGGCTCTTCTCTATCTAGGGTACAACTTTGTCCCCCTCTGTTCTTCTCTTCTTAGGGGACATTTTTGTCCCCCTCTGTTCTTCTCTGCTTAGGGGACATTTTTGTCCCCTTCTCTTAAACCCCTTTCTTTTTATTTTTGTAATCTTTTTTCTGCTTCAAATTAGCTAACTTTTTCTTTCTATGATCTTTTAATTTAATAAGAACTTCTGATTCCTCCTCGCTTACTGGATAACACACATCAAATCTACTATCTATTAAAATTGTATTTAAAATATCCAATGTCAGTTCTTGCATTTCTTCCATTTTCCGAAACACTTCCATTGATATTCCATTAACAGTTTTTTCATTTTTACTATATTGCCGTAAAATATACCGCAATGCTGCCGCCTCACTTTTTAGTCCTTGTTCTTCTTGCACTTTCTGAATTATTTTCTCATCTTCCTCTTCCAATCTAAAAGGTTTAACTTTCATTAGCTCTTCTCCATTCTTCTTCTAAATATTTCTCCATCAAAATCTCCTGTTTCAACATCTCTAATGTCTCAGAGTTATGCTGTATAACTTCCATGTTCGTTTTGATTAAATTCACATAGCGTTCCTCGACCTCTTTTATTTCTCCAGCTATCACATGATTCTTTAAAATACCGATTAAATATTTATTACGACTCATCCCATGTTCTTTTGCCATCCTATCAATCGCAAGCACAACTTCACTTTCTAATTTATATATTTTTATATCCTGCTTCATATTAACTTCCACCTCTTAATCATTATTTTAATATTTATATATTAATATATTAATATATAAAACTCAACTTATCAAGACCGATATCGCTTGTATTCTCCAAAAAAGAAAAATCACCCCACGAAAACCCTAGGCTTTGCCTAGCCCCAAAGCCATTTTGGGGTGGGTTTTCCCTTATGCTCTTTACCTAGCTGTCGCCAAAGCTTCTACGTGGCAGCCACTGATCATTGAATTACAAAAAAACAGCACGAAGAACTTTTGTTCTTAATGCTGTTTTTTTTATCCCTTTTAGCACAATTCCTCTAGTATCCTACTACAAGCCAATGCAAAATCATCGTAAAGGCTGTGATGAATGGTAACGTGTATAATAAAATTTCCTGTAAGATATCTTTTATTTTGTTCATTGCTCTACCTCCTGATCATGCAATCTTTTTCAGTGCTTCCGACGGCTCAAACCGGAAGATAAAGCCATGTTTGAATTTTGAGTAATAACCGCCTAAATCTTTTACGGCTTTGTTGATCCTTATATATTCATCTTTTGTCAATGTCTCTTCGATTCTTACAACCCAAAGTTCCGACCCATCACGTGTATCCTCTCCATGTGTAATTTTGAAAGTATATGTGTTCTTTTCCTCGATTGCGGTGCTGTCTGTTTTTTCCGGCTGTTGCCTTTGCCTGTCCTGTTTTACCGGTGCTGTGCTGCGATTTTTAATTCTTGCTGTCTTCGGTACAATTTTTATATTTTTGCCATTGTCCTGACAACATCCAAAATAATAGAAGTCAACATGGAAATAGTCCATCATCCCATCACAATCATGGTAATTATAAGATTTCACAAAATTGTCTACATCCTGAATAACCGCCCTCGTAGCTTCATTCAAGACATTTTTATATGCATTCGTTGAATCTCTAATGATTTTTTCTTTTTCTTCTCTTGATGCATTTAGAAAATTCATTCTTTCATCAACAACCCAATTCCATGGAAATAAACTTTTTCCAATTTTTTCAAAATCATCATTTGTCAATTCTTCAAACGTTTTATAGATTGGAATCGGGCTTTCTTTTAATGTTACATGCAATTCCTTACACATGGAAGCATAGGACGTTCGCACGCTAAACTTGTAAGTCGGATATTTTTCTTTTACGTATGTTCTGACAATCTGAGCAACTTCTTTTAATGTTCTGTTCCAACTGTGATTGCTCCCCTCCCAGCCAAATTCTGTGTAGAACTGACTTCTAACACTGTCCGCCGTTTCCTTTACTGTTTCATACACTTCCGTTTCTTTTCTGTTTTTCCAAATAGGAAAAAGGGAATCAAATTGTACATTGATTTCTTTCATAGCCTCAACATCTCCACCGTTGTCCGGATGATGTTTCTTTAGCAGTTCTTTGTATTGTTTTTTTAACTCTTCAAAACTCTTTACATTTTTAAAATATTTTGTCATAATATAAATATCTCCTTTCTTGGGGTGCCGGTTTCGTTTCATTGCTAGTGTTGGCGATTCCGGCTTTATTATTTGCTTTTTTTCTATATTTATATTATACTATATTTGTATTTTTATTTCCTTTGTTTTTAGGATTTAACACACTTAATTTTTCTTTTTTGAAGAAAAAACTTGTTGCCAAAATGGCAACAAAAAAAGAGCCTTTCAGCTCTGTACACCTTCAAGTTTTCTTTATTCTGTTACTAAATTATTTAGGGGACAAAATTGTCCCCTATCTTTTTAGTCCCAATTTATAGAATCATGTGATACTGTTCCGTGCTGAGCAATGCTTTCATTTGCCCGTTCAATTGCCTCTATTTCATCCGGCAATGCTTTATCTTCCGGAACAAACCGAACCAACACTCTAAATATTGTTTCTGTGTCACTCTCATCAATTAAATCTATTAATCCTTTTAACATTTCTTTACTCATTCTCAACGCCTCCTATAATCGCTTGTATACCTGCCCTCTTGGTAAAACATCCTTTATGATTATTGTATCATTTATTACCGAAAAAATAACTCGCAAATCTCCAACTCGTAATCGGTAATCATCTTTAATTCCTTGTAACTTTTTTACATCACCCGCCGGAAGTTTCTCAATTGCTATCTTCAACCTCTGTTTTGTTGGTCTATCCATTTTACCAATGTGCTTCGCAGCCTCTTTTTCATACTCGATCCGCAACTTGACACCTCCTTTATTTTCCTATCAATACTTTAACATTTTTTTTCTTTAAAGTCTATTCTCTTTACAGACTTCCATTTATTTTTTGGAACTGTCCGCTATCAGCAGACAGCTCCTGACACATAAGAGATGCTTTTACAAGAATATTTTTCCCTCTTCTATCGAATAATAATATGCATGGTCTGAAAGCCTTTCTTCCTTGCTTACTTGTGTTTCATTCACTTCTTGTATCATAATGTCCATCATTTCTCTATCTATATCTGCATAAGACGGAACAATAAGCACTTCATCAATGCTACTTGGAATAATATAAAAATTTTGTTTTAATTTTTTGCCAATCTCTTCTAAAATTTCTATTCTCAAAATTGCTGTAGCCCCCCAAAACTTTTCTTTGTTTGTAAGAACATACATAATTTCCTCTTCACACGATTTTATCAATCTTCTCTTTTCTTCTTCATCTATTGGCATCTCTTCAAATATCTCTATCATGTTATAAAACTTATA